>OBLS010000735.1_pt1 | contig 12484 bp, 13 predicted proteins | sample 1519901 | NCBI WGS metagenome assembly OBLS01 (sample SAMEA3113585, study PRJEB22503) | soil metagenome
GTCGTGAGCGAGCCACTAGGCTCCAGTCAGCCAGCGTGAGGAGATTTGGAGTGACCGCCGCGCCCACTCCTTCCATGTTCTCGGTGTTCCGGCGTCGTGACTTCACGCTCCTCTGGCTCGCCCAGCTCGTGTCGACGGCGGGGTCGGCACTCACCGACCTCGCGGCCGGCCTCTTCGTGTGGCGCGCGACGGAGTCGACGCTGGCGGTCGGGCTGACGCTCATGGTGACGGCACTGCCCAGCCTTGCCGTGGGGCTCCTGGCCGGCGTCTACGTCGACCGCCACGACCGCCAGCGCATCATGATGGGGACCTGCCTCGTCCAGGCGGTCGTCGTAGCCCTCATCGCCGTCGTCATCGGAATCGACTCGATCGCGTTGCCGGCCTTGTTCCTCCTCCTGCTCCTCAACGCCGGGGTGAAGCAGTTCTTCGACCCGGCGCACGACAGTCTCATCCCCGAGATCGCCAGCGACGAGGAGCTTGCTGCGGCGAACTCGTTCCTGTCGATCGCGAGCTTCGGTTCCACCGCAATCGGGTTCGCCGGGGCCGGGCTGCTCGCGGGCAGCGTGGGCCTGGTGTGGGCCTTCGTCCTCGATGCCGGGTCCTTCCTGTTCTGCGCCGCGTGCATCTCGCTCATGGGCCGCTATCGGATGCCCACTCCTGACGACGAGGCCAGCGTGCACGTCATCGTGGAGAACCTCCGCTCGGGCCTGCGGACGCTGATCGGCACGCCGACGATCCGCTCCCTCTTCATCGTCGGCTCGTTCATGTTCTTCTCGTTCGGGCTGTGGAACGTCCTGCTGCTGCCCTTCTCCTTGCGGGAGCTCGGCGCGACCGAGTTCCAGTACGGGCTGCAGGAGGCGCTGACGTCCGTCGGCTTCGTCGTCGGCTCTTTCTTCATGGCTCGCTTCTCCAAGCTCCTGCCCGAGCCGGTGTGGCTCGGCGTCGCCATGGTGGGCATGGGCGTCGCGGGGGTCCTCTACGGACTCGCGACCGAGATCTGGTTCGCCATCCTCCTCGTCACCGTGTCGGGGTTCTTCAACGCACCCTCGGCCATCGCCCGCTCCGTCATCCTGCAGCGGAACACCCCTCGCGACATGCGTGGACGGGTCTTCTCGGCCTTCTACGTCATGCGTGACGTCATCTTCGTGGCGGGCATGGCGGCGGCGGGCCTGGCCGACGTCGTGAACATCCGGCTGCTCATCCTCGTGGCCATGTCCCTGCTCTTCGTGGCGGCCCTCGTCACCGTCTTCGCTCCCGGCCTCAGCCGGTCCACCTGGCGAGCCACGGAGGAGCGACTGCGTGCCGCCGAGGCGCTTCCGGAGGCCGCGGTCGCCAGACCGGCCACCATGCTCGACTTCGACCGTCTCGTCGGCCGGCTCACCCCGTTCGGCCGACTGACGCCTCAGCAGCGCACCTCGTTCGTCTCGAACGCGGTGGTTCGTGAGGTCCTTGCAGGAACCCGCATCGTCGAGCACGGTGACCCCGCCTCATCGGCCTACTTCATCCTCGACGGGTCGACGACGGCCGGCATCCCGGTCGACGACGGGTACCGGGGGCTGTCGACGATGGCGGCGGGTGACTACTTCGGTGAGATCGCCGCCCTGACCGGCAGCCCTCGGACGGCGGACGTCATGGCCGACGTCGACAGTGTCCTGCTGGAGGTGCCGGCCGATGCCCTGCGAGCCACGATGGCCGTGCCGGAGGTCCAGCGGCTGGTCCTGGCCACGATGACGACCCGGCTGCAGCGCACCGAGTCCGCGGACCTCCCCCGACTGGCGGGACTCGACCAGGGGGACCTGCGCGACCTGCGGACCCCACGGACCCCGGGCGAGGTCGTAGGACCACGCCGACCCACGACCCGACCATCGGAGTGAGGATGCCGCCCGCCCGCCGGCGCCCGCTCACCGCCGACCAGGTCGTCGCGGAGGCCGTCGCCCTCGCAGACAACCGCAGGTATGCCGCCGACGACGTCCTCGACGCCTGTGCGGTGGCATGGACCGCCGCCCGCCGCGCAGCCGGTCTGTCGCGGTCGCTGCCCGACCCGCCCGAGGTCTTCTCGGACGGCGTCCCGTCGGCCATCCACGTCTGACTTCCCCCGAGCCCGAGTTCCTGCAGGGACCGTGGCTGGTGCCAGAGTGGCGTCATGACGGCACGGGTCTCGCACACGACGGTCGACTGCAGGAACGCCTACGCGCTCTCGGAGTGGTGGAAGGGCGTTCTCGGCTATGTCGACATCGACGGCGACCCCAACCTGCCCGGCCACGACGAGTGCATGATCATCAGCCGGGACGGGTCCCACCGGCTGCTCTTCATCGAGGTGCCCGAGGACAAGTCCGGGAAGAACCGCATCCACCTCGATCTCGAGCCCGTCGAGGGACGCAGGGACGACGAGCTCGCTCGGCTGATCGCCCACGGTGCGGTGGAGGTGGCTGACCTCCGGGGGAAGTACGGCCCGGGCACCGGCTGGGTGGTCCTCGCCGACCCGGAGGGCAACGAGTTCTGCATCCTGCGCAGCGCGGCCGAACGCGCCGCAGCCGCGCCGGCGCCGCAGTCCTGAGCCGGCCGGCATCCCCACGAGCGCTCGTCCCAGCGCAGCGGCAGGACCGCGGCAACGCCGGAGCGTCAGGTCCGCGGGGGGCGCGGGTCCGGGGTCTGAGTGGACTCGCGCCTCGTGCGTTCCGGCTGGTTGGTCCGCTCGTCCGACTCCTCGAGGATGGCCCGGGCCTGCGCCTGCGGGTCCTCGCTCCCGGCGGCCTGTTCCTCCGGAAGCAGCTCCGACCGCCGTTCCACCCGGTTCTCGTCCGGCATGTCACCCATCGCTCGAACGTACACCCGCATCCGCGCGTACTGCCGGGCACGGAGTCCTCGCGCACGGCGACGGACGTGTCGAACCCAGGGATCCGCGTCGCACCCTGCTGCCGGGACGACGGATACTGAGGCCCCTGCGATCGCGACGAGAGGCCGAACATGCGCTGGACCCCGGACCAGATCGGTGACCTCACCGGCCGAACCGCACTCGTGACCGGCGCCTCCTCGGGAATCGGCCTGGTCGTCGCTCGTGAGCTGGCCCGGCATGGTGCCGCCGTGCTCCTGGCAGTGCGCGACACCGCAGCCGGCGCGCGGGTCGCTGACCTCATCCGCTCCAACGACCCGGCCGCTGGCGTCGCGGCAACCGGCCGGGTCGGCGTCGAGTGCCTGGACCTCGCCTCCCTCGCATCGGTGCACGAGCTCGCGACCCGCGTGGACCAGCCGCTCGACATCCTCGTCAACAACGCCGGCGTGATGTCCCCGCCGCGGCACCGCACGACAACCGACGGCTTCGAGCTCCAGTTCGCCACGAACCACCTCGGACACTTCGCCCTGACCGGTCTCCTGACGCCCCGGCTCCGCGAGGCCTCGGCCCCTCGGGTCACCACCGTCTCCTCGCTCGCCCACCACGGCGGCGACGCGCGGGTCCTGGACGGCAACCCCCCGGAGGGCTACTCCCCACGGACCTCGTACGCCCAGTCCAAGCTCGCCAACCTCCTGTTCGCCCTGGAGCTCCAGCGACGGGCCACCGCGTCCGGCTCGCCGGTCACCTCGACGGCCGCCCACCCCGGCGTCTCGAACACTCGCCTCTTCACGAGCGCGGACGGCATGGGATCCAATCCCGTGGTGCGTGGTCTCGGCCCGGTCGTGGGTCGCGTCGTGCTTGCCGGTCCGGATCGCGGCGCCGAGGCGGTCCTCCACGCCGCAACGGTCGCCGAGCCGGGCTCGTACTCCGGGCCGTCGAGCATCCTCGGGGAGACCCGGGGGCCGGTCGGTCCGGCGAGGCGCAGCCGGTGGGCGGACGACGAGTTCCTCGCTGCCCGGCTCTGGGAGCGCAGCGAGGAGCTCACCGGCATCCGCTTCTCGCCCTGAGAGCGTCGCGGGCGCAGCACGCGTGTCGAGATCGTCGCGGCGGCTCCGTCCAAGGGGTGTCAGTATCGACAGCGGGCCCCATCGGCCCGCCCCACGGAAGGATGGCCCCATGGCCAGGTACCTGCTCATCGTCACGTTCGAGCCCGGTGTCGTCGACACGCCGATGGACGAGTGGAAGCCGGAGGAGATCACCGCGCATCTCGACTACTACGCCGCCCTGCGGGACACCCTCGTCGGGACCGGGGAGCTGCTCCAGTCGGAGGTGCTCACCCCGCCGGACGCCGCACACCTCGTCACCTCCGACGGCAGCCACCACGTCGTCACCGACGGTCCGTTCCAGGAGTTCAAGGAGTGGGTCGCCGGCTACCAGATGGTCGACGTCGACTCCGAGGAGCGGGCTCTGGAGATCGCCGGGCTCATCTCCGCCGTCCCCGGGCCCGGCGGCACCCCCCTCCAACAGCCGATCCACGTGCGGCGGGTGATGGACAGCCGGCCGGCCGACGTCCCGGAGATGGTGACGTGGATGGAGGGCGCCGGAGGCAGGCGCTGAGCACCGGACCCCCGGCCGGAGGGCCGGGCGTCGAGGACCTGCTGCGCGAGGTGGCGCCGCAGGTCGTCGGCGTGCTGGCGCGGCGTACCGGTGACTTCGCGTCCGCCGAGGATGCCGTCCAGGAGGCGCTCCTCGCGGCCCACGCCGCATGGACCCGCGACGGCATCCCCGCCCAGCCTCGTGCGTGGTTGGTGACCGCCGCCACCCGCCGGTTTCTCGACGCTCAGCGCAGCGAGAAGGCACGGAGCGCCCGCGAGCGGGCATGGGCAGCGGCCCAGCCCGGGGGAGCCGACGTGGTCCACTACGACGACACGCTCACCGTCCTGCTCATGTGCTGCCACCCGGTCCTCACCCCCGCCTCAGCGGTCGCGCTCACCCTTCGAGCCGTGGCAGGCCTCACCACGGCGGAGATCGCCGCGGCGTACGTCGTCCCGGAGGCCACCATGGCCCAGCGCATCTCGCGCGCCAAACGACAGGTGCGCCACAGCGGCCAAGCCTTCTCGCTGCCGGATCCCGACGAGCTCGACGAGCGGGTCGCCCGCGTCCTGGCGGTGCTCTACCTCCTCTACAACGAGGGGTATGCCGCGACGTCCGGTCCTCAGCTGACGCGCACGGACCTCTCCGCCGAGTCGATCAGGTTGGCGCGTCTCACCCACCGGCTGGTCCCCGGCGACCCCGAGGTGACCGCCCTGCTCGCCCTGCTCCTCCTCCTCGAGGCGCGGCGACCAGCCCGGGTGGGTGCCGATGGCGAGGTCGTCCCACTGCCGGAACAGGACCGGTCACTGTGGGACCTCTTGCTGGTGAGTGAGGGCACGGCACTGCTCGACTCGACCGTGGGGCACGGGCCGACGGGCGTCTACCAGCTCCAGGCGGCGATCGCGGCAGTGCACGACCGGGCCACCCGTGCCGAGGACACGGACTGGTCGCAGGTCCTCGCCCTCTATGGCCTGCTCGAGCGCATCGCGCCGAGTCCCTTCGTCACCCTGGCCCGGGCGGTCGCACTCGCCGAGGTGGAGGGCCCCGACGCCGCGGACAGCGTCCTCGACGGGCTCGAAGGCCCCCTCGGTGGGCACCACCGGCTCCGGGCCGTGCGCGGCCATGTCGCCGAGCTGCGGGGCGACCGGACCGCGGCCCGCAGGCACTACCTCGATGCCGCCCGGCTCACGACGAACCTCGCCGAGCAGCGCCACCTCACCGCAAGGGCCGCGGGGCTCATCTGGGACGCTTGAGACATGTTGCTGCGCCGCGCCAACCTGGCCCGGGTCTCCGGAGGAGTCTTCGACGTCCTCGTCGTCGGCGCGGGGATCAACGGTGCTGTGTCGGCAGCGGCCCTCGCCGGGCGGGGCGCGTCCGTCGCCCTGATCGACCGCGGTGACTTCGGCGGGTTCACGAGCCAGGAGTCCTCGAACCTCGTCTGGGGCGGCTTCAAGTACCTCGAGAACTACGAGCTGCCCCTGGTCTTCGGGCTCTGTCGCTCGCGCAACCGGTTGATGAGGGCTTATCCGGACAACATCAAGGAGATCGCCTTCCTCGCGACGCTCGACGAGACGGCGCCCTACCGGCCCTGGTTCGCAGCCCTCGGCGCCACCGCGTACTGGGGGATCGGGCTCTTCGGCACGGGACGGCCGCGGGTCTTCGGCGCAGGGGAGCTCGAGACCGTGGAGCCGGTCATCGACACCAGGACCGCCCGGGGGGCGGTGCAGTACCAGGACGCCTACCTCGTCGACAACGACTCCCGCTTCGTCTTCTCGTTCGTCCGCTCCGCGATCGAGGCCGGTGCGGCCGTCGCCAACTACGTGGAGCTCGTGTCCGCCGAGCGGGTGGGCGACCGGTGGGTGTGCCGCCTGCGGGACACGGACTCCGGGGACGAGCTCACGACCACCGCTCGGGTCGTCGTCAACGCCGCCGGCCCCTTCGTCGACGACCTCAACGCGTCGTGGGGACTCACGACGGAGCACCGCATCCTCTACTCCAAGGGCATCCACCTCGTCGTCCCGCGCCTGACGACGACCCGGCACGACCGCGTCCTCGCGTTCTTCGACGACACCCAGCGGCTCTTCTACGTCATCCCGATGGGTCGCAGGTCGGTCATCGGGACGACCGACACGCGAGTGGACTCGCCGTACACCGAGGTCACGGACGAGGACCGCGACTTCCTGCTGCACCAGATCAACGCCCGGCTCGACCGACCTGAGCCGCTCACTCGTGACGACGTCATCGCCGAGCGCTCGGGGGTCCGTCCGCTCGTGGTGCGGCGAGGGTCCGGTGACCAGGGCGATGCCGACTGGACCTCGCTCTCGCGCAGGCACGAGGTGGAGGGAGACGCCGAGCGCGCCGTCGTCACGGTGCTCGGGGGCAAGCTCACCGACTGCCTCAACGTCGGCGAGGAGGTCGCCGCACTCGTGCAGTCGCTCGGTGTGCCCCTCGAGAAGGACCTGCGCAACTGGTACGGCGAGCCGGCGTCGGCGACCCGCACCGAGTTCTACCGACAGGCCCGTCTCTGTCGGCTGGACTCGCTGCGCACCAAACCGGGCACGGAGCCGCTCACCGACCGGCTCTGGAGGCGGTACGGTCGCCGCGCCTTCGGCCTCCTCGAGGCGATCCGCGCGGACCCGACCATGGGGGAGGACATCATGGGATCGGCCGACTACCTGCGAGCCGAGCTCTACAACGCTGCCGAGCACGAGATGATCGTCACGCTCGACGACTTCATGCGCCGCCGGTCCAAGATCGACCTCGTCGTCCGGGACCGCGACATCCTCGGCTCACCGGGACTGCGCGAGGTGGCGGAGATCCTCTTCGGTGACCAGGCCGGGCGCCGGCTTGCAGACTACGTCGAGGGCAAGGCCCTCCGGCACTGAGACCAGCCGTCCCGGGTTCGCAGCTCTCAGGTCGACGCCCTCGGCCGCTCCCCGTCGAGGTCGAGGACGAGTCGGTGCGGGCGGCGGCGCGCTCCTGTCTCGTCCCAGGCGTGGAGGAACATGTGGATCCGTCCCGACTCGTCACGCACCAGGCTGCAGTGCCCGGGGCCGATGAGACCGGTGCTCGCACTCGTGATGAACGGGCCCGCCGGCTCCAGCTCGTGCCACGGACCCTCGACCTCCGGCGCCGTCACGGCCGCGACGCCGTATCCGGGGGTCTGCCAGTTCCCGCCCGAGTAGAGCATCCAGTAGCGACCCGACTGGTGGGTCACCGTCGGTCCTTCGAGGGTGTGCCAGTCGTGGTGGGCACCGTACATGAACCGGTTCGGAAGGTAGAGCTGCCAGTCTGCCGACGCCCTGAGGATGACGTTCGAGCTGCCCTCGAGCTCCGTCATCGTGCGAAGTCGCTGGACCGCGAGCACCGTGCCCGGGCGCTTCCCATCGACGAGGTCCGTCGCGTAGAACAGCCACCACCGACCGTCGAGGTCCTGGAAGGGTGACGGGTCGATCGCGAAGGGCAGCTCGGCGGTCAGAGAGGCACCGACATCCTCGAAGGGACCGGTGGGATCCGCGGATGAGGCGACGTGGATCTGGTGGCCGCTGTCACCGACCCCGCGGGAGTAGTACATCCAGTACCTGCCGTCGGCGTAGGCCACCTCGGGGGCCCACCACTCGGTCCCCGGCGGGACCTCGTCCCCGATGACGAGGGCGCCGCCGCCTGGAGTCCAGCTGTCGAGGTCGTCGCTGACCAGGGTCTGGAAGGCGCGCCCATCCCGCAGCAGGGCGGGCGCGGTGCCGTACATGACGTACCGGCCGTCCTCCGCCCGCAGGACGAAGGGGTCGGCGCAGTAGCCGTCCCACAGGACCGGCGGCGGAGGCGGTCCCTCGACGTGTTCTCTCGAGAGCTCCGCCTCCGCCGCGAGGTCCGGAGGGGCCGCGGAGTCGTCCCCCACCCTCAGCCCTTGAGCCCGCCGCGGGCAATGCCCTCGATGACGAAGCGCTGGCTGATGAGGAAGAGGATGAGCACCGGGATGCTGGCGATGGCGCCACCGGCCATGATCGTCGCGTAGTCCGTGGTGTACGCGCTCTGCAGCGTGGACAACCCGGGCTGGATCGTCAGTCGCTCGGGGCTGAACAGGACGTACAGCGGCCACAGGAAGTCGTTCCAGTTCGCGAGGAACGTCAGCAGCGCCAGGGTGGCCAGCGCCGGGCGGGACAGCGGCACGATGATCGTCATGAAGATCTTCCACCGGCTGGCGCCGTCGAGCAGCGCCGCCTCCTCCAGCTCGACCGGGAGTGAGAGGAAGAACTGCCGGAGGAAGAACACCCCGAAGGCGCCCGCGGCGCCGGGGACGATCACCGCCGTCAGGCTGTCGAGCCACCCGAGCTCGGACACGATCACGTAGTTCGGGATAAGCAGCGAGATCGGCGGCACGAAGAGCGTCGCCAGGACCAGTGCGGTGAGGATGCGCTTGCCCGGGAAGGACAGCCGCGCCAGGGCGTAGGCCGCCATCGTGGCCACGACGAGCACGAGGATCGTCTGCCCCGTGGCGGCGATCATCGAGTTGAGGAACCACTGCTCCACCGGCGTCTGGGCAGCGCCGAGGATCTTCTCGTACCCCTCCGTCGTCGGGTCCTGCGGCAGCATGCTGAGGTCGGCCTGCGAGACCTCGGCCGTTGACTTCAACGACGTCGACGCCATCCACAGCAGCGGGGTCAGGAAGAGCAGCGCGAGAAGACCGAGGAAGATCATCCGCCAGGGGATGCGCGACCGGCTGCCGGGCTCCTGCAGGGCCCGCTCGGTCCTCGCCGGGGGAGCCGTGGTGGCGGTGCTCATCGCTTCTGCTCCTTCGGAGTGCGCTCCCGGAGGAACGACAGGCAGACGGCGCTGACGATGAGCAGCGCCAGCGTGAGAACCGTGCTCATGGCGGAGGCGCTGCCCATGTTGAACCTGCGCAGACCCTCCTCTCCGATCTGCATGATCACGCTGCGCGTCTCGCCTCCCGGCTGCCCCTGGGTGATGAGGTAGGGCTGGCCGAAGACGTTGGCCGACGCGAGGATCGTGATCGTCAGGACGAAGATGGTCACCGGGCGCAACCCCGGGAGGGTGACGTGGCGGAACCGCTGCCACGAGTTGGCCCCGTCGAGCTCGGCCGCCTCGTAGAGCTCGGCCGAGATGTCCTGCAGGCCGGCCAGGAAGATGACCATGTTGTAGCCGGCCGTCCACCAGAGTGTGGGCACCACCAGGGCAAGCCAGACCCACGGCGTGGCGGTGGGGAAGGGGATCCGCTCGAAGCCGAGGAGGGCGAGGTAGTAGTTGATGACACCGACGTTGGGGGCGAGCAGGTAGCGCCACAGCAGGCCGATGACGGCGACACCGAGGACGAACGGTGCGAAGAACACCGCCCGCACGGCGTTGCGGCCGGGGAACTTCTTGTTCAGAGCCACCGCGAGCGCGAGCGGCAGGACCATGAGCAGCGGCACGCTGAGCACGGTGAAGACCGCCGTCGCCCGCATCGAGTTCCAGAAGGTCTCGGAGGTCGTCGACCCGCCGGTGAAGAGGTCGACGTAGTTCTGCAGGCCCACGAAGGGCTTTCCCGGGAGGAGGAAGTCCCACTGGTGCAGGCTGATCCACAGTCCGTAGACGATGGGCGCCAGGACGAAGGTGCAGAACAGCACGAGGTAGGGGCCGACGAAGAGCAGCGCGGTGCCGAGCCCGGCCCGCATCACGGCCGGGTCCGCGTTGGGCGCCCGGCCACCGCCCCGACGCACCTCCTGCGCCGGGGCGGTGGCGGAGACGGGCGTGATGGTGGCCATGGTCAGGCCTGGTACTTCGCCTGGTTGGCCTTGAGCATCGCGTCGGCCTTCTTGGCCCCGGCGTCGAGGGCCGCCTTGGTCTCCTTCTTGCCGAGGATGGCCTCGTTGACCGCGGTCTCCCAGGTCGGTTGGGTGACGTCGCCGATGCCGGGCACCGCGGGCGGGAACACGACGTGGTCCAGCTGGTCGGCCAGCGTCGACTGCACCGTGAGGTCCTTGAACTCCTGCGACTCGCGGACGCTGTTGCGGGCCGGGACCTGACCGGACTTGGCCCACTCGATCGAGCGCTCGGAGATGTAGGAGATGAAGGCTCGGGAGGCGGCGAGCTTGTTCTGGTCCTTCGTCGCCTGGGTGGTGACGACGAAGTTGTGCGAGCTCGCCCACACGGCCGGCTTGTCGCCGATCGTGGGCAGGGGGGCCGCAGCCCACTCGAGACCCTTGACCTTCTCCCACTCGTTCATCATCCAGATGCCGTCGAAGGTCAGGGAGTTGCGCTGCTGGCGGAAGGCCACCGCCTGCGCGTCGTTGGAGACGTTCTTCGGGCTGGCACCGCTGTCGACGAAGCTCCTCAGCCACTCCAGCGCCTCGACACCGGCCTCCGAGTTGAAGGTCGCCTTCGCGCCCTCCTCGTCGTAGATGCTGCCGCCGAACTGCGCGATGAGCGAGTTGAAGATGAGGTGCGCGGGCCAGGTGGCGGTGACCCAGAACGGATTCTGGACCGCACTCTTGTCCTTCAGCGCCTTCACAGCGGCCTCGAACCCTTCGCGGTCCTCGGGCAGCTCGGAGATGCCGGCCTTCTCGAGGTGGGCGGTGTTCCCGTAGAAGCCCAGCGGGTGGACGTCCAGCGGGATGCCGTAGCGCTTGTCCTGGTAGACGCCGGCGTTCCAGACGACGGGGGCGAAGTCGCCCTCCTCGAGCTCCAGGCCGGAGGCGATCTCGTCGAGCGGCACGATGACCCGCCGGGCCGCGTTCGTCGCGAGCTGGTCGATGTGCATGATGCCCACGTCCGGACCGGCGCCCGAGGCGACCGCGTTGGGCACCTTGGAGTAGTAGTCGGCCCACTGCAGGGTGTTCATCGACACGGTGACGTTGGGGTTGGCCTGGTTGAAGTCCTCGACCATCTGCTTCATGAACGGTCCGTCACCACCGGTGAAGCCGTTCCAGAAGGCGAGGGCCACCTTGGGGCCGGTGTAGGTGTCGCCCTTGCCGAAGGCACCGCTCGAGGGGGCGGCCCCCGGCGGGGTGCCTCCGCCGCCGCCGCACGCCGCGAGGGCGGCGCTGGCTCCGACGGCTCCGAGGGAACCGAGGAACAGGCGGCGGGGGAGGATCGGCGACGAGGGGGTGTGCGTCATGGGACTTCTCCTTGGTAGGGCGCCGGGCGGCAGCAGGTGGTCACTCGTGGGTCAGGCATGCGTCGGGAAATGACCGATGCAGAGGTCGTGGAAGAGGCGGCGATCCGTGGCCGCGCCGGTGGCGAGAGCCGGCGGCAGAACGGTTGGGTGGACGTCGAGTGGGCCGGCGTCCGGGCAGCGGCCCATGAACTCCTCGGGGGTGGTCCGAGGACGCGAGCCTCTTCCACCCCCTCGACGTCGGGGTCGAGTTCGCCGTGGGTCTCGTGCAACGGTGCCCCCTTGGTGGCTCGGGCACGCCTTCGTGCCTGTCCGAGATGTGTACCTCTTTTTTTCCCCTGATGGGCGGGTTGCGATGTCACATTTCCGTACTCGCCCGCCCGCTGCCGACGGTGGCCACACCGGGCCCCGCGCTCGACACGTGCGCCGGCGAGGTCCGAGGAGGACAATCGGGACGGGTGCCGTGGCCGTCGCCACGCCCCGGCATCGCTGTTGCACGGTGTGGCGAGTGCGTGCACGAGGAGGCAGCCATGAGAGCCAGAGCCGGGGATCGGATCATCCTGGCCGGAGAGCTCGTCGACCAGCCGACGAGAGCCGGAGAGGTCGTCGAGGCGCGCGGCGCGGACGGGGGGCCGCCCTACGTCGTCCAGTGGGAGGACGGCCACACGAGCACGATGTTCCCGGGTCCGGGGGCCGTGCTGAGGGTGGCGGAGGGAGCGGGCGCCGCCCCGCAGCCCCCTTCCGGAGCGCAGCAGGAGCAGGGACGCCTGCGGGAGTGGACGGTCCGGGTGACGATCTTCGAGCGCGGTGACGACACCACCGCCACGGTGGCCCTGGTGTCCGAGGCCCCGGAGGCTCTCACTGCCCGGGGAACGAGCCACCGGAGTTCCGGCGACTCGAGCGACCCACGCATCGGTGACGAGATCGCGGTGGCCCGCGCGTTGAGG
>OBLS010000737.1_pt1 | contig 12465 bp, 10 predicted proteins | sample 1519901 | NCBI WGS metagenome assembly OBLS01 (sample SAMEA3113585, study PRJEB22503) | soil metagenome
CCCTGGTGGCAGCCGGGTCCGCGTTGCTCGCGTTGCCCGGTGCCGTCGCCCTGTCTCCTCAACCGGCGGCGGAGCCCGACAACCTGCCGATCGTGGGCATTGCCCGGACGTCGCGCACCGCCGTCGCCGAAGGCGTCGTCGCCGACAGCTCTCTTCCCCGGGCGGTCCCGCGTCGATTGGTCATCGACGCCATCGGGCTCGACGCGGTAATCGAGCCCGTCGAGTTGGCAGACGACGGGTCGCTGGCACCGCCGGAGAGTTCACGCGTGGGGTGGTTCTCGCAGAGCAGCCGGCCCGGCGAGCTCGGTCCTGCCGTGTTCGTCGGGCATCTGGACTCGGTGGATGGTCCGGCGGTGTTCGCCCGTCTCCGGGACCTGGTGGTCGGCGACGTCCTCAGGGTCGGAGGGGCCGACGGCTCGTCGGCTTCGTACGTGGTCTCCGCGGTTGAGCGGTTTCCGAGGGAGTCGTTCCCCACCGAGGCGGTCTACGGAGCGACGCCGGAGTCCTCCTTGCGTCTGATCACGTGTGGCGGCCCGTTCGAGAGGGGCACGGGCTATGCCGACAATGTGGTCGTCGCTGCCACCCCGGCGGGCGGCTAGGGCGTGTCTCTGCGGTCTCGCCCGGAGCAACGCCGCCGGGGATTCTGGGGAGACACGCCTTAGGCTCGTAGTCATGTGCCGCAGCATCAAGACCCTCAGAGAGCCGTACGCCGAGCACGTGACCCAGGACGACGTGCGTGCGGCAGCGCTCCAGTATGTCCGCAAGGTGAGCGGGTTCCATGCGCCTGCCGCCCACAACGCCGAGGCGTTCAGCCTGGCCGTCGCCAGCGTCGCCGAGGCGACACAGAACCTGCTCGACCAGCTGGAGGTCAGGGGCGCCCACCGCTGAGTCGACAGCGGGTCATGCGGATGATCGAAGCCCGCATCACGGAACGCGGCGCGGCCCTATGTCTCCAGGAAGGCGAGCAGGTGCCCGACGAGCGCGTCCGGTGCCTCCTCCGCCATGTGGTGCCCGGAGTCGACCGTTCCGGTTCGCAGGTCGTCGGCCCACCGGCGCCAGATCCCGGGAATGTCGTCGTACAGCGTCGCGAGATCGTCGCGGAGTGACCAGACGACCAGGACCGGGCAGGAGACTGTACGGCCGGCGGCGCGGTCGGTCTCGTCGTGTCGGCGGTCGATTCCGAGCCCCGCGCGGTAGTCCTCGAGCATCGCATGGACCGTCTCCGGGTTCTGGATGGCCCGACGGAAGTCCGCGTACGCCTCGGCGCCCATCCGCTCCTTCAGCTCGGCACGATGCGCGCCGTACCAGGCGATCGGGTCGGCCGTGATGACGCGTTCGGGCGTGTCGGGCTGCGCGAAGAAGAACCAGTGCCACCACGCGGCGGCGAAGCGTGCGTCGCACCGCGCGAGCGCCTCGCCGATCGGCACGCCGTCGAGAACGACGAGCCTGGTGACGGCGGTCGGGTGATCGAGGGCGGTCCGGAGTGCCACGTAGCCGCCCCGGTCGTGGCCCACGACTGCGAACCGCTCGTGACCGAGCCGGTGCATGAGCGCGACACAGTCACGCGCCATCGCCCGCTTCGAGTACGGCTCGTGGTCCATCGTCGTGGCCGGCTTCGAGGACTCGCCGTAGCCGCGCAGGTCGGGACAGACGACCGAGTGGGTGCGGGCCAACAGCGGCGCCACCCGATGCCACGTCGCATGAGTCCTCGGATGGCCGTGGAGCAGCAGAACCGGTGCACCGGACCCGCCGTGCCGCACCCGCAGGTCGCACTCTCCGACGTCGATCCGGTCCAGCGTGAAACCCTCGAACACACCGGCCAACCTGCCAGCCGGACGGCCGTCCAGGCAACGGCCGACAGTCGCGTCCGGCTGCCCTCGACGTCGACGGAGGCATTCGGGCACGACGGCATCATCGGATGCCGACCTCGCGGTGCACGGCCACGGCGGCCACGATCGACAGCACGCCGACGACCTCGAGCGGTGCCGGCACCTGCCTGAGCACGACGATGCCGATGACCGTGGCGGTCGCCGGGAGGAGCGAGATTAGCAGTGCATACGTCCCGCGACTCAGACGCGCCATCGCCAGCTGGTCGCACACGTACGGGATCACAGAGGACGAGATGCCCACGCCGACGGCGGCGGCCAGCAGCATGGGGTCGGTGAAGGCCGGCGTCGCGTCGCCGAGCCCCAGCGGGAGGGCCGCGACGGCCGCGACGATCATGGCCAGTGCAAGGCCGTCGATGCCGCTCATCTCCGGGCTGCGTGCGACTCGGTGCCCGAGGACGATGTACGCGGCGAACAGCGCCGCGTTCACCACCGCGAACGCCAGGCCGACCGGCTCGCCGCCGAGATGCACGTCGGTGAGCAGATAGACGCCCGCAACCGCGAGTAGAAGCGCAGCGACGTTGCGGCCGGTGCGCGACGCGACGGCTGCGAGCACGATCACCGGGACGAACTCGATGGCAGCGACGGTCCCAAGCGCGAGCCGGTCGATCGCCAGGTAGAAGCAGGCATTCATGACGGCCAGGACGCAACCCCAGCCGACCACGAGCAGCCGGCTCGCCGGGTTCAGGAACCGCCACCTCCGCCATGGCCGGCGCCAGGCTGCGAAGACGACAGCGGCCACGCCGATCCGGAGCCATGCCACGCCCAGCGGATCCAATCGGGCGAAGAGCAGGACCGCGAATGCCGGGCCGAGGTAGTGGAAGACAGCGCTGACCACGAAGTAGGCGTGCGGGGGCAGTCGCTGCGCAACCGGCCGGACGGCCTCGGGGGCCACCGGCGGATCGGGCATGTCTCTACGGTAGGAAGTCGATGCCGTACGGCCCATGGACATTCGACCGAGCGAGGGCGGTCATGCCTACAGATCGACAGACGGGAGCGGCCTTCAGCCTCCGGAACGGAGGCCCGCCGCTCGACCCGCTCAACCTGCGCCTGCTGGCCCTGCTTGCACGGGAGCCTCGACAGAGCACCGCGGAGCTGGCCCGCCGGCTCGGCGTCTCCGCCCCGACGGCGCGGGAGCGACTACGCCGCCTCGAGGAAGCCGGTGTGATCCGCGGCTATCACGTGGACATCGACCCTGCTGCCGTCGGGCTGCCGACGGCGGCGTGGGTTCGGCTGCGGCCCGGGCCGGGACAGCTCAGCCGGATCGCCGAGCTCGCCGAGCGAACACCCGAGGTCACGGAGTGTCACCGGATCTCAGGCGAGGACTGCTTTCTCATGAAGGTCCAGGTACCGGCAATCGCCGACCTCGAGACCATCCTCGACAGATTCCTGGTGCACGGTCAGACCACCAGCTCGTTCGTCGTGTCCAGCCCGGTGCCGCCCCGACCCGTGCCGCTCCTTGACGACTCCCGGCTGGGCCCCTCAGGCGACGGGGCGCAGTCGTGAGCCCGTGGAACGAGGTGGCCGAGGGGATCTTCCAGCGTCGTTACGATCCCCTGGACGTCAGCGTCTGCGTGGTCCGCGGCGCGCACGGGCTGCTGTTGGTCGACACGCGCTCGTCGCACCGGGAGGCGGACGAGATCCGGTCGGACCTGCGCGTGCTGGGACGCCGACCCGTGCGCTGGGTGGTGAACACCCACGCTCACTACGACCACTGCTTCGGCAACCATCGTTTCGGGCCCGGCTCGGACGTCGGTGCACCGATCTACGGCCACGAACGCATGCCGGCCCATCTCATCGAGTTCGAGGAGCCCATGCTGGTCCGCTGGATCGCCGAGGGACGCGAGCCGGTGGCCGACTGGCGGGAGGTCGTCATCACGCGGCCCACCGAGCTCGTCGGCGACCACGCCGTGCTCGATCTCGGTGAGCGGCGGGTTGAGCTCGTCCACCTCGGACGCGGTCACACGGACAACGACTTACTGGTTCACGTGCCCGATGCGACCACCTGGCTGGTCGGCGACCTCGTCGAGCAGTCCGGGCCGCCGATGTACGGATCCGGCTGCTTCCCGCTGGACTGGCCGGACACGATCGGCGCGCTCCGCGAGCGCCTGGTCGACAACGACACCATCGTTCCGGGCCACGGCGCGGTCGTCGGGCCGGCGTTCGTCGCCGACCAGCACGCGGCGCTGTACGCCGTGGCCGAGCTGATCAGGGAGCTTCACGCCGCCCGAATCGCGGCCGTCGACGCCGTGGCCGAGGGTGGCGCGCGCTGGCCGTTCCCGGCGGAGGGTATGACCCACGCCGTCACGGCGGGCTACCTCCAGCTCGACGGAAGCGGCATCCCAGGCGCTTGACAGGCGTTAGACGATCCTGAATACTCCATCTCGGATATACGAGGTGGAGGGATTCGGGATGGCCAACCGTAAGGTGTCGAACCCGCTGGCCCTGGCCGTGCTCAGCCTGCTGACGGAACGGCCGATGCATCCCTACGAGATGTCGACCACGATGCGGGAACGGGCCCACGAGCAGAGCATCAAGCTCAACTACGGCTCCCTCTACTCCGTCGTCGAGTCGCTCCAGAAGCACGGCCTGATCGAGGCGCAGGAGACCGTACGGGAGGGGCGCCGCCCCGAGCGCACGATCTACGCCATCACCGAGCCCGGGCGTACCGAGTTCGTGGACTGGCTCAGTGAACTGCTCGCCGTGCCGGTCAAGGAGTACCGCCAGTTCGAGGCGGCGCTCGCGCTGGCTGGAGCACTTCCGCCCGACGAGGTGGTACGGCTGCTGAAGACCCGTCAGATACGGCTCAAGACCGACGTCGCGAGCATCCAGTCCACGATCGAGCAGGCCATGGCCGACGGGCTGCCGTACCTGTTCCTCGTCGAGACCGACTTCGCTCGAGCCATGCGCGCAGCCGAGCTCGCCTTCGTCGACCGGCTGGTCGCCGGCATCGAGGACGGCACGCTTGCCGACCTCGAGTTGTGGCGCCGGTTCCACGAGACCGGCGAGGTCCCGTCCGAGGCCGACTGGAAGCGGGCGGAGGTGAAGCTTCGCAGCGTCGATTGACGTCGAGCGGCCCCGGCGGGTGCGGCACACCCACCGAGGCCAGAACCCCGGGCCGGCCGGCTCGCGACCTGGCACCAAGGCGCACGCACCACGATACCCAGGTCATCGCGATGCCGACCGGTCTCCCAGACAACCGTCAACGTAAAGGAGACCGGACGATGAGCGTCCACCCCCTCACGGCTACAGACGCGCGCACCAACGCGCCGCCCGGGACCGCACCGGCGATCGAAGCGACCGACCTGGTCAAGACGTATGGCGACGTGACCGCCCTCAACGGGTTGAGCTTCTCCGTCGCTGCAGGCACGGTGTTCGGACTGCTCGGCCCGAACGGCGCCGGCAAGTCCACCGCGATCAAGGTCCTGACGACCCTTACCCTGCCGACCTCGGGCTCGGCCACGGTGGCAGGCATCGACGTGCTGCGCAGGCCGGACGGCATACGCGGTTCGATCGGCGTCGTCACTCAGCGCCCGGGCACGGATCCACAGGGAACCGGTCGCGAGAACCTGCTGCTCGCCGGCCGCATCCACGGCATGCGCGGTACAGCGGTCAGGACCCGGGTCGACGAGCTGCTCGACCGGTTCGACCTGTCGGACGCCGCGGATCGGACGGTGCGCACCTACTCCGGCGGCATGCAGCGCAAGCTCGACGTCGCCACCGGCCTGGTACACCGACCCCAGGTGCTCTTCCTGGACGAGCCGACCACCGGTCTGGATCCGCAGGCACGAGCGGAGATGTGGGCCGAGATCAGCCGGCTGACCGCCGACGAGGGCCTGACGATACTGCTGACCACCCACTACCTCGAGGAGGCGGACCACCTGGCCGACCGGTTGGCCATCGTGGACCGCGGCGAGATCGTCACCGAGGGCACACCGGAACAGCTCAAGAGCGAACTCCGCGGAGACGCCGTCGCCGCCGAGCTGGCTCCCGAGGCGGACCTCGCGGCGGCTCGTGCCGCGATCGAGCGCGTGGCCGGCACCCGCGACGTCATCCAGGAGGGCCGAGCTGTCCGGGCCAGGGTCGACCACGGTGCGAGCGCCGTGCCGTCCGTCTTGGCCGCGCTCGAGGCCGCAGGCGCACCCGTTGCCTCGATCACCGTCGCCCGGCCCTCGTTGGACGACGTGTACCTGATCCACACCGGCCGCACGTTCGCGGCCGCCGAGGAGGGCGAGAACCGATGAGCACGATGGTGGCGCACACCGGGTACCTGACCGGACGCCTCTTGCGCGCGACAGGGCGGCAGCCGGCATTCGTCGTAATCATGTTGATCCAGCCGATGATCTGGCTGTTGCTGTTCGGCCAGCTGTTCCGGAGGGTGGTCGAGGTTCCCGGCTTCGGCGCCGGCTCCTACATCGACTTCCTCACACCGGGCGTCGTCGTCATGACTGTGCTCTTCACCAGCGGGTGGAGCGGCATGGCGTTCATCGAGGACATGGACCGCGGCGTCATGGACAAGATGCTGTCCTCACCGGTGAGCCGTGGCGCGATGATGGCGTCATCGGTGGCCAACCAGGCCGTCACGATCGTCATCCAGTCGCTGGTCATCGTCGGCGTGGGCCTGTTGCTGGGTGCCACCTTCAACGGTGGAGCCTTGGGCGTGGTCGTCATGCTGGTGGCCGCGATGTTGCTGGCCGCGGCGTTCAGCTCACTGTCCAACGGGATGGCCCTGCTGGTGCGCACACGCGAGTCGCTGATCGGTTTCTCGACGATGCTGACGCTCCCGCTGGCGTTCTTGTCCTCGGCCATGATGGCCAGAGAGGCGGCGCCGGGCTGGATCCAGACGGCGGCCGGCTACAACCCGGTGGACTGGGCGGTGGTCGCTAGCCGGGAAGCCTTGTCGGCCGATCCGGACTGGTCCGAGGTGCTGGCCCGACTTGGTGGGCTGCTCGCGGTCGCCGTGGTCACGGGCTGGATCGCCACCCGGGCGTTCCGCACGTACCAGCGCTCGGTGTAGCGCGCATCGCCATGAGGTGACCGCCGCGGGTGAGCGCCGGACACCACGCCTGGAGTTGGGACGAGGTGTCCGGCGCTTCGTCCGGACCGAGCCGGCGCTAGCCGCGCCTGATCGTGATCGGGACCTTGAAGGCCGTCGGGGCAGTCGGCGGGCCGAGGAGCAGCTCGCCGAAGTAGTCCTCGCCGGCGACCATCGCCTTGGAGTACTCGACGGTCAAGGTCACGGGGGTGTTGGCGGGGATGGGCCCATCCGGCGGGCCCGTGACGGTGAGGTCGCTTCCCTGGAGGGCGTTGATCGAGAGCTGGAAGGAGGGTGTCCCACTGACGCTCCACCCCTGGACCCAGATCTGGTAGTTGCCGTCGCCCGGACGGACCAGCTCGACGAACTCGTTCGAGGTCCCGGTCGTCGACGAGCCGACGATCTCGCTGTTGGTGAAGTTCCCGTCGTTGTTGGCGTCGTACACGACGAACAAGTCGAGGTCGTCGGTGTTGAGCGCGGTCGAGACCGTCAGCCGCGACGCGTGCTGCAGTGTGATGCTCTTCTTCACGCTGGCCGAGCTCGGGTCGTTCGGGTCGTCCTGCCGTGCCGTCTCCGTGGTCACGCTGGGCTGGCTGAGACCGAAGGCCTCCGCCGACAGGCCGTCGAGATCGACACCCGACTCGAACGTCACGTCGAAGCTGCCCGAGTCGGCGACGGTCTCGATGTCGACCGCGGACGGAGCGACCGAGGCGCCACCAAGTGTCACCGAGAACGGAGTGTCGAACTCGTCGCCCTGCCAGCCGACTTGGTGCAGCGCCACGGAGTGGAGACCCCCTTGCGCCGGCGCCGCGACGAAGTCGGATGGACCACCCGTTGCGGTGTCGAACCGCCAGACCCCTGCTCCCGTTCTCGTGTTGGGGCTGCTGCCGACCGTGTCGATGACGTAGGGCCCACCGAATGTTGCGTCGGCGAACACCTGGAAGTGGTTCACCGACCTGCCCATGAGCAGCGTGTCGATGTCCGTGTACGGTGCCGCGCCGTCCCACTCGGTACGAGCCAGGAAGAGTGACCCGGCCGCCGGCTCCTGCGGCACGTCGAGGAAGAAGAACCGCCAGTCACCCGACTCGGCCCGCCAGCCCCAGTCATTCGCACCGAACACCGACCCGTTGTTGTAGAGCTGGTTGGATTGCGCGGCCGCGACGTCCGCGCCGCCGAAGTCGACCGATCCCGTGAGCTTTCCGGTCGCGTCCTGCGGGACGGTTGCCGCCACCGCCACCGAGACCGGCACGACGATGGAGTCGGCGCCGTTGGTGAGCACGATGGCGCCGCTGTACATGCCGTACGGCGTGCCGGGGGGCACGGTGATCGACGCGGCGAACGACCCGGTCGCTGACGCGGGCGTGGTCACCCACGACCAGTCCGTGTTGGAGTACCAGTCGATCTGGACGTCGAAGTCCGTCACCGGGATGCCCGCGCTGCGCGCGGCGTGCTGCAACCCGAGGAAGAGCCCGTCTGCCGTCCGCTCGGCAGGGTCATGGACGAACACCGTGAGCGTGTTGGCGCCTGGTCGGTGATACATGAACCGGACGTACTCGCCCTTGTCCATCTCCGACCTGGCGAAGTCCAGATCGAGGTTGGCGTCGGGGTTGGAAATGGTGCTCAGCGTTGCGTGGTCGACCGCCCCGTCATCGTCAGCGTCGGTCCAGAGGTTGCCGTCGCCGTTGATGTCGGTCCAGTTGTACGCGAGCAGCCGCCACGCCTGGTTCTCGACGTAGTCACCGTTCGGGTCGAACTGTTTCCGCGGGTAGCTGACCCGGACGACCATGAGGTCGGAGTCGGGGTGGTCAGCCACGCGATCGCTCAGATCCATGAGGTAGTCGGGCGCGTTGAAGTTGTACGTGCTCTCGTTGGCGACGTTCGAACTGGAGAACGAGAGGGTCTCGCTGTCGGTCCGCAGCAACTGCCGGTCGGACACCTGCCAGGTGCCTGGACCCGTGATGGTGAAGTTCTGCGCGTCCGCTCCACCAGGTTGCGCCACGTGGGCGAAGACCGGGTACTCGGTGCCGCGGTAGTCACCGACTCGCCATTCGTTCGGCGAAACCCGCGCAGCGTTGCCCTTCGTGACCGCCACGGCACGGGCTGCGTCCACCGAGCCCGAGCCCTGGATGGTGGAGTCGTAGCCGAGGTCCTCGGCCGACGACTTCAAGATGTCCTTGGTTGTGCGGAAGAAGTTGGTCGGAATGCTGCTGCCCGACTCGCGCCATGCCTCGTAGACGAGCGCGGTGGCACCAGCGGCCACCGGCGTCGACCGGCTCGTCCCGCCCCAGGTGTCCCAAGCGTTGCGGCCGTCGAGCACGGTGTTGAGCGTGACGTCACCGGCGGAGTACGCGCCGTCCGCGACGACGTCGACTCCCGCCGTGCCGTTGGCGCCGAAGCCGCGGTTTGACCACGTAACGACGTCGCCGTCGACGATCTGGCTCGCTCGGTCGATGGAGTCCCAGCCGGTGCCGCCGAACTGCGTCGACGCGCCGACCGCGATGCCCGCGCTCGGGCTCGGCGGCGCAACGGTGCCGAAGCCCGGCGCGCCGTTGCCCGTCGAGAACAAAGGAGTCGTCCGTCCGTTGTTGTGGATGACATCCGCCTCCTGGCTCGCGGCGTCCCACCCGTCGTTGTCGACGTCGGAGGACCCGTAGGAGTTGGACGTGACGTCGACCCCGCTGCGCGTCGCGAGGAAGTAGCCGAACTGAGTGGAGAACGCGAACGAGAAGTAGATGTCGCCGAACGGCGCCAGCTTGGCGTCCGGTGCGCCGCCGATGACGGCACCCGGGTACGTCCCGTCCGGTACGTCGCTGAACTGCGGAGCTCGCCCGTTGACGACACCCTGACCGACGACGTTGGACGCGGTCGACGTGCCGTGGCCGCCGATGGCCGGGTCGAAGTCGCCGGTCCACGCGACGAGGGCGCCTGGCCCGAACGACGTGTTCACCACGCCGAACCGGTCAAGGCCACCGGGGATTGCCGTGGCGCCGTCAGAGATGTAATAGAGCAGTCCGCCAGACAGGTCGGTGTAGCCGTCACCGTCCATGTCGCGGTACGACGCCGGCGAGGCCTTGGTGACCGGCTTCTCGTCGTCGAAGCGGTAGTCGTTGTCGAGGTCGACGTAGACGGTGTCGTAGACACCCGCTGTGGTGGAGTCGGCGACCAGGAAGGCCGGCCGCTCGCCGAACAGCTGGACCAGGTGGTCGTCCGGATGGCTGCCGAGGCGCACGTTGCCCGACTTCGTGACACCCGCCGGGAACTGATAGGTGTGCGCGTTGGTGCCGGCCGGTGCGGTGAAGTTGCGTGACGGTCCGGTCTTGGTCGCGAACCGCACGCCGCAGATCGACTGTGGGCCCTTGGTGGCCCAGTCGGTGCAGGTTGTCGCCGTCGTCTTGACATACCAGGACAGGCCCTGGTCGATCAGGCTCGGTGCAGAAAGCCATTGCAGCGTGCCGTACGGGTCGAAGGCCTTGGGCCAGCCGTTCCATCCGGCGCGAGGCCCCGTCAAACCCGTCCAAACCTGCCACGTGCCGAGGAGGTCGGGGTGCCCGAAGTCGGTGCCACCGTCGAGGACACCAACCGTGGTGCCCTCGCCGGTGTAGCCGGCCTCCCACGCCTCGGCGAAGTCGTGCGTCTTGGCGTCGAGCAGCGCGAGGTCTTTGAGCTCCTCGAAGTTGGACCCGGCGAGCGGCGGTGCCGCGGAGTAGGGGACTTCCTTCTTGAAGAGGTCGCGCAGCGCCCTGCTCGTCGTCTCAGCCGTCGGCTGCTTGCCGACATCGGGGTCGGGGTCGCCCAGCGGCTGACCGGTCTGCTGGAACTCGATCGGTCCCACGGAGACGACACCCTTGGCGCCTGCGAGCTTCGGAAGCGCCTGCACAGCGATCTGACCGACGACGAGCCCTGCGCCGTTGGAGTGCGCGACGCTGGGATCCTCGAGGTACGCCTCGGCCGGAAGCGGGTCTCCCTGCACCGTCACGAAGACGTAGATCGTCTCGGTGCTACCGCCGTCGAGCTGCTCCAGGAGCTTGGGATGCAGCTTCCCGCGGGCGGCGTCGGCCTTGCTGTTGACCTCTGCGGGAGCCGTCCTCTCCTCCGGTGCGGGCGGGGCAGCCTGCGCCGCATCGGGCGGGCCCACCTGTAGCGCGGCTGTCGCCGCCACCACTGCCGTCGCAGCCAGGAAGGCAACCACGGTCCTACGCTTGGTCCGGATCATCGGCCCGCTCCTCCTGCCGCGCCGCCACCGTGGAGGCCATGGCGAAGTTGACCGAGAGTATGACATCCGTGATCGCATTTCGTGACCGGGCGGTCCTCAGCAGGAGGGGTCACCGACGAGGGATGGAGGGGCGATCAGAGCGGCAGCGGCCGCCACTGTCTCAAGTTCGCGACCTCGACACCGCCGAGGGAGTAGTACGGGTCCTCTGCGACGACCGCCTCGGCCGCCGCACGGTCGGGCACGTCCAACACGACGAGGGCTCCGGAGTCGTCGGCGAATGGTCCGGCCAGAACTACGACACCGTCCGCCTTCAACGCCGCCAGACGCTCCCGGTGTGCGGGCCGTGCCGCCAGCCGTTCGGCATCGTCGGGCGCGAAGGACAGCTCGAGAACGAACATGCTCGATCCTGACACGCTCCGACGGGCACGGCCGCTCTAGTCCGTCGGACGCGGACGCAGCCGGGGCCGGGGATGGAGCCGCGTCGTCGGCAAGGGCGGCGCCGCCAGCGGGCCGCCGTCGTAACCGCGGACGGTCCCGAAGCGCCGGCCCGCCTGCCAGTCCGCGCGTGCTTCGACGATCTCCTCGTGGTTGCGGCCGACGAAGTTCCACCACATCAGCAGCTCCTCCTCGAACGGCTCACCGCCGAGCAGGAGCACCCTCCCGGGGCCGTCGGAGCTCAGCTCGACGTTGCGGCGACCGATGGGGAGCACCAGCAAGGCTCCACGCGGAACTCGGACGTCTTCCACGGCCAGGCCGTCCGAAAGGGCCAGCACGGCGTGCTCGAAGCCGCCGTCGAGTGGCAACCGGGATCGTGCGCCGGCAGTCAGGACGACGTCGGCGCCGAGAAGCGGTGTGTAGGTCCTGGCCGGGGACAACGCGCCGCCGAGCTCACCCATGACAACAGTGACCGTGGCCCCGTCGGCGGACACCACGGGGAGGTCGGCGTGGTGCGCGAATGTCGGCTCGACATGCCGATCTCGGTCCGGCAGGGCGACCCACAGCTGGATGCCGTGGAGCCTCGGAGAACGCTGGGCCGGCGACTCCTCCGAATGTGAGATCGCCCGGCCAGCGGTCATCAGGTTCAGCTGACCCGGTCGAACCAGCTGGGTGGTGCCGATGCTGTCCCGGTGCAGGACGTCGCCTTCGAGCAGCCAGCTGACGGTCTGCAGACCGAGGTGGGGGTGTGGCGGAACCTGCATGCCGGGCCCGGTTGCGACGTCGTCCGGGCCGTAGTGGTCCACGAAGCACCATGCGCCCACCATGCGTCGGTCCCGGTGCGGAAGCGTGCGGCGCACGAGCATCGCCCGTGGACCGCCCAGTGGCACCTCACG
>OBLS010000738.1_pt1 | contig 12464 bp, 13 predicted proteins | sample 1519901 | NCBI WGS metagenome assembly OBLS01 (sample SAMEA3113585, study PRJEB22503) | soil metagenome
CGCACCACAACCGTCGTGCGCCGCAGCAGGGCAGCCGTCACCCTTGTCGAAGGTCCCGGTCCTTGCTGGGCTGCACGCGCTTGGGCTCCCCGGGCATCTTCGGGTAGTTCGGCGGGTACGGCAGGTCGCCGAGCCCCCCGGTTTCGTCCTCTGCGGCCATCTCGAGCAGCGGTTCGAGGGAGTGGTGGACCTCGTCGATCGCGGCGTGCGGGTCGCCGCGTTCCCCGTAGCGGGTGGCCACGGTTCGCACCGTGAAGTCGTCGGGCGAGACGTGCGGCAGCTCGTCCCACGTCACCGGCGTCGAGACGGTTGCGATCGGCGTCCGCCGGACCGACCAGGCCGACGCGATCGTGCGGTCGCGCGCGTTCTGGTTGTAGTCGACGAACACCGCCTCGCCTCGCTGCTCCTTCCACCAGGCCGTCGTGACCAGGCCGGGCGAACGGCGCTCGACCTCGCGGGCAAAGGCGATCGCGGCTCGCCGCACCTCGATGAAGGACCAGCGCGGCTCGATTCGTACATAGACGTGGACGCCGCGACCGCCGCTCGTCTTCGGGAAGCCGACGTAGCCCAGATCGTCGAGCAGCGGCCGGACTCCGTCGAGCGCCACCCGGCGCGCTTCCTCGAATCCCGTTCCCGGCTGGGGATCGAGATCGATGCGCAGCTCGTCCGGATGGTCGACGTCGGCGGAGCGGGCATGCCACGGGTGGAACGTGACCGTCCCCAGGTTCGCGGCCCACGCCACGTCTGCCGGCGAGGTCACGCACAATGCCTCGGCCGAACGGCCGGACGGGAAGGTGACCTCGACCCGGCGCATCCAGTCCGGGGCGTATGCGGGGAACCGCTTCTGGTAGATCTGCTCGCCGTCGATGCCCTCCGGGAAGCGCTGCAGGTAGGTCGGCCGCTCGCGCAGGGCGTGCGTGATCGCTGGTCCGACCGCGACGTAGTGCTCGACGAGCTCGCGCTTCGTCACGCCGACGGCGGGGAAGTACACCTTGTCCGGGTTGGTGATCCGTACCGGATGCCCGTCGACCTCGATCTCGATGTGCGGCGTGGCCACGAGCGTCACGCTAGCGGTTGCGGCCGCGATCAGACGTCGAACAGCGGGTCCGTGATCGTGAACGCCAGATCGCCTTCCAGCTCCCAGGCGAGGTAGAGCAGGATCAGGGAAGCGCCGGCCAGCGCGACGTCCTTCTGGAACTGGACCATCTCCATGTAACGCGCTGTGGGTTCCTTGTCGCGCCAGAATCCGTGTATCAGGACGGCGGTCGCCAACGTGAACAGAGCGAGCAGGATCGCGCCCAGGTCGGTCCAGATCCCGAGCAGCACGAGAACCGAGCCGACGAGAATCTGCAAACCGCTGAGCAGGACCATCGGCCTGCCGGGCCTGACGCCCCGGCTCTCGGCGAATCCCGCCATCGCTCCCTTGTCGGTGAGATGGGCCACGGCACTGCCGAGGAACAGCAGGCCGAACAGGATCCGACCGATCAGGTACAGGACGTCCACGATGCCTCCCGCATCCCACCCCGGCGGCAGTCGCCGGGGCCGTTGACACGGCAAAGATATAGCGATCTTGGTGCTCCGTCGATACGCGAGAGGGGCCCAATCCGGCGACCTGCCGGGCCACCCTGCCACGGTCGAGGGCCGGGCCCTGCGACCGCGTTGTACGGTCGTGTCGTGACGCACGACGTCCAGAAGACCGACGATGAATGGCGGGCCGAGCTGTCGCCCGCCGAGTACCACGTGCTGCGCGAGGCAGGCACCGAGCGCCCGGGTTCCAGCCCGCTGGAGGCTGCCGACGACCGTCCGTACACATATTCGTGTCGGGCCTGCGGTGCGGAGCTGTTCCGCAGCGAGACCAAGTTCGACGCCCACTGCGGCTGGCCGTCGTTCTATGCACCGCTCGCCGAAGACCGGGTCGAGTACGTCGAGGACCGCGCTCTGGGCGCCGTGCGTACCGAGGTCCGATGCGCGCGGTGCGGGTCGCATCTGGGCCATGTGTTCTCCGGCGAGGGCTTCGGCACCCCGACCGACCTGCGCTATTGCATCAATGGGATCGCTCTGCGCCGGACCGAGGCCACCTGAGCGTCGGCTCGTCCGCGCGCCGCGGGCCGACATGATGAGCGTATGACGCCGACGGAGCGCTCGCCGCGTGCAGCGGCCTTCGAGGAGTTGGAAGCCCTTACGCTCTACGGGCTGTTACGGCTGCGGGTCGACGTGTTCGTCGTCGAGCAGGCGTGCCGCTATGCCGAACTGGACGGGCGCGATTCCGACCCGGCGACCGTCCACATGTGGCTCGAGGGTGACGCCCCGGACCGGCCCGTCGCCTACCTGCGAGTCCTGGACGAGCCCGAGGGATGTGCACGGATCGGTCGCGTCGCCGTCGCACGCGACGCGCGGGGGGCCGGGCTCGCTGCCCAGCTGCTGGAGGCGGCGCTGAGTCGGATCGGCGACCGGCCCTGTGTCCTCGACGCCCAGAGCCACCTCGTCGGCTACTACGAACGGTTCGGCTTCATCGCCACCGGGCCGGAGTTCGTCGAGGACGGCATACCGCACGTTCCGATGCGCCGCGAACCACGTCCCGCGGCCGGTCAGGGAAGGGCCGCCAGAAGCTCCTCGACCGGCTTGCGACGGCCCGTGTAGAACGGCACCTCTTCGCGGACGTGGCGGCGTGCGGCCGACCCACGCAGGTGGCGCATCAGGTCGACGATGCGGTGCAGCTCGTCCGCCTCGAAGGCCAGGATCCACTCGTAGTCGCCCAGCGCGAACGACGCGACGGTGTTGGCCCTGACGTCGGGATAGTCACGCGCCATCATGCCGTGCTCGGCGAGCATGGCGCGGCGCTCCTCGTCCGGGAGCAGATACCACTCGTACGAGCGCACGAACGGGTACACGCACACGTAGGAGCGCGGCTCCTCCTGGGCCAGGAACGCCGGGATGTGGCTCTTGTTGAACTCCGCGGGCCGGTGCAGCGCTGCCTGTGACCACACCGGGTCGAGCCGCGCGCCGAGAGTGGTGCTCCGGAACCGGTGGTACGCCTCCTGCAGGTCGTCCGCGGACGGCGCATGCCACCAGATCAGGAGGTCGGCATCGGCGCGCAACCCGCCGACGTCGTATGTGCCGCGGACGACGACGTCCTTGCCGGCCAGCTCGCCGAACAGGTCCGACACCTCCGCGGCGAGCGGTGCCCGTTCGGTGTCGCCCAGGGGCTTGGGCAGCCTGAAGACCGACCACATCGTGTAGCGGACCACCTGGTTGATCTCGCGGCCCTTCGGGCGCGACACCTCGCTCATGCGGTCGATACTGGCACGACGCCGAGCCCGTCGAGGACGGTGGTGGCCGCTCGCCGCCCCCCGGCGATGCAGGCGGCGATACCGACGCCGTCATAGGCCGCGCCGCAGACCCCAAGCCCAGGCACAGCCTCGACGGCGGCACGAACCCGCACCATCCGGTCCGCGTGACCAACCGCGTATTGCGGCAGTGCACCTCCCCACCTGGTGACCCGGGAGTCCACGGGCCGGCCCGTGACGCCGAGCGCCTCGCCGAGCTCGACCATCACGCTCCGCACCAGCTCGGCGTCGTCGTGCTGCAGGTCGGCTTCGTCCCGGTGGCGACCGAGGGACGCACGCAACACCACCATGTCGCGGGCGTCGGCGGTCAGCCAGGGCCACTTGACCGACGAGAGCGTGACGGCCTTGACGACTCGGCCCTCGACCGAAGGCACCAGGAAGCCCGACAACTCCGGCAACGTCGCAAACGCGGACTTGGGCAGCGCCACGGTCACGATCGCCACGCTGGCGTACTCGACCCGGGCCAGATCCGCCGCGGCCCTCGGGGCGACGTCGCGGAGCAACCGCGCCGTCGGTGCTGCGGGCACCGCCACAATGACTGCGTCGGCGTCGATGGTCTCGGGAAACGGTGCCGGCCCGACCTCGAGCCGCCATCTGACGCCGGCGTCGGGACCGGCCGGGCCGAGCGTGCGCACGGTCACGTCGGTGCGGATCTGCGCCCCGGACGCCGAGGCGACGGCGGCCGGCAGCCGTCCGACGCCGCCGCGGATCCCGGCGAAGAAGGGCGCCGCCGTCGCGCCAGCCGCGGATGCAGCGGCCACCGACCGGGCCGCGTCCAGCAGCGACCCGTGCCGCCCGGCCGCTTCGGCGAGCGCCGGCACAGTTGCCCGCAGCGACAGTTCGTCGGCTCGGCCCGCATAGACACCACCCAGGAGGGGGTCCACCAGCCGATCGACGACTGCGCGGCCCATCCGGTCGGCGACCAGGCGACCGATCGCGACGTCCTCGTGCAGGGGCATGCCGGGACGAGTGCGGTCCTGCTCGACCCGGTGGATCTCCGCCGCGCTGAGAACCGCACCGAGCGTCCTGGGCCCGGTCGGAACGCCCATCACCGTCCCCACCGGGAGCGGCACGACGTTTCCCCGGCTCCACAGCCCGGCGCCGACGTCCGCCGGATGGACCAGGTCGTCGCCCAGGCCCACGGCCCGGACCAGGTCGACGGCTTCCGGTCGTCGGTTGAGCAGCGACTCGGCACCGCCGTCGACGCCGATCCCGGCCACCTCGACCAGGCGCAGATGGCCACCCACGTCGGCTGCCTTCTCGAGGACCGTCACCCGCACGGCCGGGCCAGCGGCCTGGTGCAACGCGTGCGCGGCAGCAAGGCCGCTGATCCCACCGCCGACGACGACCACCTCCCGCGGTCGATCGGCAGAGCTCATCCAGCCACTCTCCCAGACTGTGGCGTGATCGTGATCGGACCGTGAAACCGCTGCCTCGGTTCCGGAGTCACACTCGCGTTATCGCGTCCGACGAGCACCGGGAGGCGGCCATGAAGCGAAGGTTGGCGACAGCTGCGGCCGTGATCGCGGTGCTGATCGTGGGTGGCTGCGGCGGCAACGGCGACGACGGTGACGAAGGCGCCACGGATGCAGGCAACGGCGGCGCCGAAGCCGCCGACGGATCGGCGGCGGACTCGGCCGGCGGTGTCGAGGGCAACGTCGCTCCGGCGGCCCGGGTCGACCCTGCTCCCCGGCAGGTCATCCACCATGTCGACGTGACCGTCGCCGTGGACGACGTCGGGGCGGCCGCCCAGCGTGCCGCTACGATCGCCCAGACCAGTGGCGGGTTCGTCGCCGACGAGAGCACGAGCGGCGACAAGAGCGCGACGCTCACACTGCGCGTCCCCAGCGAAGGGCACACCGAGGTCGTCGGGCGGCTGGAGGAGCTGGGCGATGTCCGGGAGCGGCATCGCAGCGCCGAGGACGTCACCGAGGAGGTCGTCGACGTCGAGGCCAGGATCGCATCGCAGCGCAGGAGCATCGACCGGATCCGGGTGCTGCTCGACCAGGCCAGTGACCTCGACGACGTCGTTCGGATCGAGTCCGAGCTTGCTCAACGTGAGGCGGAGCTCGACTCGCTGCTTCAGCGTCAGGAGGAGCTCTCCGGCCTCACCTCGCTCGCCACGGTCACGGTCACCTTCGTCTCCAGTGGCAAAGTCGAGGCCGACCTCGGCTTCCTCACTGGCCTGCGCGGTGGTTGGGACGCGTTCGTCGAGGCAGCGAAGGTCGCGACCACGATCATCGGCGCGATCCTGCCGTTCGTGATCGCGGCAGCGGTCATCGGCCTGCCGCTCTGGATAGGCCTGCGGCGCCACCGGCGGGTGGCGCCCGCGCCGCCGTCGCCGTAGACGACGTGGCACGCTCGACGGCTCCACAAAGCGGTACAGAGCGCCCACGACAACGACCGCTCAGCGTGCCACGGCAACCGTCCGGCGTGCCACGACAACGTGCAGGGACGACGACAGTGCTCAGAGGATGCCGGCGTGGATCGTCTCGACGACCCGGGCGAGGACGTCCGGGTCGGTCGAGGGAAGGACACCGTGCCCGAGGTTGAAGACGTGGCCCGGGGCCGCGCGTCCGTCCGCGACGACGCGCCGGACCTCTCCCTCGACGACTCGCCAGTCGGCACCCAGGATCGCCGGATCCAGGTTGCCCTGCACCGCCTTCCCCGGCACCCGCCGGGCGGCCTCGTCCAGCGGCAAGCGCCAGTCCACCCCGACGACGTCGGCACCGGCCGAGCCCATCAGCCCTAGCAGCTCGGAGGTGCCCACGCCGAAGTGGATGCGCGGCACACCGAGGTCACCCACGGCGGACAAGACGGTGGCGCTGTGGGGCAGCACGTACGTCTCGTAGTCGCGGGCGGACAGAGCGCCGGCCCACGAGTCGAACAGCTGGACGGCGCGCGCTCCGGCGAGGACCTGCACGCGAAGGAATGCGGCCGAGATCACGGCGATCCGCGCCAGGAGGTCGTGCCAGAGGTCGGGTTCGCTGCACATGAGCGCCTTGGTCCTCTCGTGGGTGCGCGACGGGCCACCCTCGACCAGGTACGACGCCAGGGTGAACGGCGCACCGGCGAAGCCGATCAGCGGCGTCTCGCCGAGCTCGTCCACCAGTGCTCGCACGGCCTGGTCGATGTAGGGCACGTCGTCCGGCTCCAGGGCCCGAAGCACCCCCAGGTCATCCCGCGTTCGGATCGGATGGTCCAGGACCGGACCCACGCCCGGCTTGATGTCGACGCCCACGCCGACGGCACGGAGCGGCACGACGATGTCGGAGAAGAGGATGGCGGCGTCGACACCGTACCGGCGAACCGGCTGGAGCGTGATCTCGATGACGAGGTCCGGACGCGAGCACGACTCGAGCATCGTGACGCCTTCGCGGATCTTGCGGTATTCGGGTAGCGACCGGCCGGCCTGGCGCATGAACCACACCGGCGGCCGGTCAGAGCGTTCGCCCCTGCAGGCCCGGAGGAAAGGTCCGTCGTGGATCACCGCCCGATCGTCCCACGGGCGCGCCTGCTGTCTCGCCGCCGCCACCCGCCGTACGCTGCCCGGGTGGCACGGAGCAATGGCCCGGACCGCACCGAGGCCCACATCCCCACCGCGTTCACCCACGCGGTCGAGACGCTGCGCTCGGCGCGTCTGCGCTCCGAGGTGGTCGTAGAGGAGACGCCCGCTCCGAAACGGCTTGCGCCCTTCGCGTTCGCCCTCACCGCGGAGGTCGCCGGTGACGCGGCATCCGGCCGCCTGGTGCTGCTGCACGATCCGCACGGGCAGGAGGCGTGGCACGGTGACTTCCGGCTGGTGACCTACGTCCGGGCCTCGCTCGAGGCGGAGATGGCCACCGATCCAATGATCCTCGGCGTCGGCTGGGCATGGTTGAGCGAGGCCCTGGCCGGCCGGTCCGCTCCCCACACCGCCGCGAGCGGAACGGTTACCCGTGTTGCGTCGGAGTCGTTCGGCGTGATGGCCCAGGAGCCGGCGTCCGCCGAGATCGAGATCCGGGCCTCGTGGACACCGCTCGACACCGACCTGGCCCCACACGCCCTGGCCTGGGGCGACATGCTTGCTCTCGCCGCGGGGTTGGCGCCCCTGCCGGCCGGGGTGGTCGCGATTCCGCCACCGCGGGGTGGTTCGGCCCGGTGACCGAACCCCCCGTGCCCCTCCTAGCGCCGCGCGAGGGTCTGCCTCCGATCGTCGTCGACGCAGAAGCTCTCGCCCGTACCGTCCACGCCTTCGCGACGGCCCGGGGCCCGGTCGCAGTCGACGCCGAGCGCGCGTCGGGCTTCCGGTACGGGCACCGGGCGTATCTCGTACAGCTCCGCCGGGCCGGAGCCGGCACCGCCCTGATCGACCCGCTCGGCTGCCCCGACCTCTCCTCGCTCGGAGATGCGCTGTCCGGTGTCGAGTGGGTGCTTCATGCCGCCAGCCAGGACCTGCCGTGTCTCGCCGAGGTCGGCATGAGGCCGTCCACGCTGTTCGACACCGAGCTCGCCGGACGCCTGCTCGGCCATCCTCGGGTCGGGCTGGCGTCATTGGTGGAGAGCGTCCTCGGCTTCGCGCTCGAGAAGGGGCACTCGGCCGCGGACTGGTCGACAAGACCGCTTCCCGAGCCGTGGTTGCGCTACGCCGCTCTCGACGTCGAGCTGCTCCTCGAGCTGCGCGACGCGCTGGAGGACCAGCTCCGCGAGGCCGGCAAGTTGGAGTGGGCGCACGAGGAGTTCACCGCGTTGGCGGCCTCCGGTCCCCCGGAGCCGCGGTCGGAACCCTGGCGTCGCGTCTCGGGCCTGCACCGCGTCCGGGACCGACGCCGACTCGCCGCGGTGCGGGAACTGTGGCAGGAGCGAGAACAGCTGGCACGGCGCCGTGACGTCTCACCCGGCCGGGTCCTTCCCGACGCGGCGTTGGTCGAAGCGGCGCTCGCGATGCCCGCGGGACCCGCCGAACTGGCGACCCTTCCAGTGTTCCGAGGACGCGCACAACGGCGCGAGGCGGATCGGTGGGCCCGCGCAATCGAGCGCGCCCGGGTCGTGGCCGACTACGATCTGCCGACGCTCGCCGCGCGATACGACGGCCCACCTCCCGCACGATCGTGGGCGTCACGTGACCCGACCGCCGCAGCGCGGCTCGTCGCCGCACGGGCCGTCGTCGCCGAGGTCGCCGAGTCGCACGGCCTGCCGGTCGAGAACCTGCTCTCGCCCGAGACGTTGCGCAGGGCGGCCTGGGCGCCCCCGGACCCGCCGTCCGAGGAGGGCGTCGCCGCGGCCTTCCGTGAGCGAGGCGCGCGGGAGTGGCAGATCCGGCTGACCGCGGGTCCGGTCAGCGAGGTGTTCGCTGCTGTTCCGGCCTCGTAAGGCGCCGATGGGCACCACGGCGGCGGCTGCGACACCAGGCCACAGCGGCCGCCGCCTGATCACTCGGAACCGGACCCGGAGCCGGAGCCGGAGCCGGAGCCCGAACCCGAGCCGGAGCCCGAGCCACTGTCCGAGCCGTCGTCGGAGCATCCGGCAAGGCCGATGGCGAGCACGGCGACGGTGGTCGCGGCCCAGCGGGCCGCACGGGAACGAGGTGGCTTCATGGGACGAGAGTCCTTTCTCTGTCGATCTCGCCCGGCTCGTGCTGGGACCGCACGGATCGCGCTCCCAGCACGAGCAGGACGATGACGGCGGCCATCCACCCGATGTGGAGTGGCCAGAAGCCGGGCCCCTGGGCCCGGTAGTCGGGGAAGATCGGGCGCAGCGCCTGGTAGACCGGGTCGTCGACACCCTCGAAGCCGACGACCCAGGTGATCTGTCTGGTCCAGCCGTCCAGCAGCAGGGCACCGAGGTGGATCACACCCGCAGCGCCCAGCGCCAGCGCGAGACGCTGCGCACGAGGTGGCATCCGGCCGATCCACCACAATGCCGCGACGGCGGCGAGCGGCAGCACCACGACCACCTGCCGGCCGGGCCACCAGTACCCGTGCATGGTCAACGCCATCCAGGTCGCCACGGCCCATCCGGCCAGCAGCGGGACGGCGACGACCGCACGGCAATGCCGCAGGCCGGACGTACCGGCGACGAGCAGGGCGGCCACGGCCGGCACCGTGAGCAACCAGGCCGGCTGCCACGGCACGAGGCCGTACGCCCGGTCGACCAGCAGGGCAACCAGCCGCAGCGACCGGCCGATGTAGTCGGGCTCGGCGCCGACGACGGAGAACTCGCCCGTCTGCTCGAAGTGGTCCCCGGTTGCGTAGACGGTCCAGCCTCCCCAGAGCAGGCGGTGGACGAGCAGGTAGATCACACCGGACCCGGCCAGACCGACGGCCAGCCCGCCGGCCGTACGTCGCCGCCCCTCCCGCACGAGCCGGACGAGCACGACAGCAGCCAGCGCGGCTGCGACCGGAAGGTACTTCACGCCCAGCCAGGGAAGCGCCGTCAGCGAGAGCGCCAGCCAGACCAGAGCGGTGCGCCGTAGCCGCCCGGTTGCCAGCGCCACCCCGGTGAGCAGGGCCAGCGCTGCGACGACCTCCGGATAGACCTGCTGGCCGTAGACCGCGATCGGAGGTGACGCCCCGAGCACAGCGACGCCGACTCCCGCCACGACCACCGGGGTGTCGAAACGACGCACCGCGAGCCAGACCAGCAGTGCCGACGTGACACCGGCGAGCACCGCGATCATCACCTTGGCACCCACCCAGCCGGTCAGGCCCATGGGCAGGGCGAGCAACACAGCCAGGAGGGGATCGTGTGGGCTGAGCTGCCGGCCCTCGTCGAGTTCGCTGGTCTGGACCGGCAACTCGGCGTCGAAGAAGTCGCGGTAGCGCTCGTCCGCCAGTTCGTCGGCCACGTCGAGATCGTGGTCCTCCCACAGCGAGATCGCCGTCAGCAGGTACTGGGGTTCGTCGACCGCGGCGTGCCCGCCGTACGTGGCACGGACGCCGATGCCCAGCAGGGCGGCCAGCAGCGTCGCCAGGGCCGCGCCGGCCATGGCGATCCGCAGCCGCCGATCGGTCATCCGACAGCCGCCAGCGCGGGGGCGGCCACCAGGCGCTCCACTGCGTCGACAAGATCGGTCTGCGGGACCTGCCCGGTAAGGTCGGCCAGCCGGGAGGTGTCGGCCCAGGTGTCCGCCACCTCGTCGGCGGAAGCAGGCTCGATCCAGACGAGCGGCTCGACGCCGAGCACCGACCCGACCGCGTCGACGGCCTCACCCAAGGTCCGCGGGCGGCCACTTCCGACGTTGACGACACCCGTCGAGCCGAGCAGAGCGGTGAGCGCACGGGCGACCTCCCGTACGTCGGTGAAGTCGCGGGTGCGCTCGAGGCTGCCGAAGACTCGCAGCGGCCGGCCCAGACGGATCGCGTCGACCCAACGCGAGAGCGCCATGTCCGGGCGTTGACCTTCTCCGATGACGGTGAAGGGACGGGCGACGACGACGGGTGCTCCAGCGTCGAGGCGGGCACGGCAGACCTGTTCTGTTCGCACCTTGCTCGCCGCATAACCTCCGAGCGGGTGGCACGGATCACCCTCCCGGCTGGCCCGGCCGAATCGGGCGCCGCCGTACACCGAGGACGACGACGCGACGACCAGCGGAACCTGCCAGGGTGTGGCTGCCACGAGCGCAGACGTCGAGTCCACGTTGTCGCGCTGCCGGCGGCGCTCGACGTCGGGCAGCCGGTCGCGGATCCCGGGGCAACCGGCGAGGTGGATGACCGCGTCGGCCCTCCGCACCGCCGCGCGTACGCCCGGGTCGTCGAGGCACAGATCCGCCCTGATCGGAACGACACCGGCTCGACGGGCGACCGGACGCCGATCGATCGCCACGACGTTGTCGCCGCGCGCGCGCAGATGACGGACGACCGCGCTGCCGAGAAAGCCGGCGGCACCCGTGACGACGACCGTCACCAGCCGACACCTCCCTGATCACTACGCCAACCCGCTGAGGCGGCGCTACTGAGGTAAGCCTTGCCAAACGCCGAGAGGCTACCCTTGCGGCCCGTGGGAGGAAAGCACAGCACCGCGATCCGTGTCGGAGGGCTCACCCTCGGGGTCGCTGCGGTCGTCGCAGCAGCCGTCTACCTTGCCGGTGCCATCGAGGCCGGCTCCGTCCGTCGCGTCGTCTTCGCCGTCGCCGCCGACCCGCTCGGGCTGAGCCTGGCGATCACGGCGTACGCGGGTGCCTTCGTGCTGCGCTCCTGGGCCTGGCAGCGGACACTGCCCGGACTGCCGGCCCGCCAGGCGTGGGCTGCATTGCACGTCTCGCTACTGGGCAACCACGTGCTGCCGCTGCGCCTCGGCGAGCCGCTTCGGGTCACCAGCGTGCTGCGTCGCACCTCGCTGGAGGCCAATGCCGTCACCGCCTCCGCGCTAACCCTGCGCGCCGCCGACCTGCTGGCGGTCTTGGCACTCGCGGCCATCGCGGCGCCGGCTGTGCTCGTGGCGGCCGGACCCTGGGCCCTGCTCCTGTCCGGCGCGGCCGGCGCCGTCGCCACCGCCGGCCTGGTCTGGTCGCGACGGCTGCGGGAGCTCGGTTCGGGGGTACGCCTTCCGACCTTCGGTGCGCTGGGCGCCACCGTCCTGGCCTGGGGGCTCGAGGGCGCGGTCGTCTGGGAGACAGCACGGGCCGCCGGCTTTTCGCTCTCGGCCTGGCAGGCCGTCGCCGTCACCGCCGCCACGATTGCCGCCCAGACCGTCGCAGTCACCCCGGGCGGGCTCGGCACGTACGAGGCAGCCGCCACCGCGGCCCTCGTCGCGCTCGGTGCTCAATCCGGCGAGGCCTTCGCCATCGCGTTGACCACGCATGCGGTGAAGACGGGCTATGCCCTGCTCGTCGGCGGACACGCCCTGTTCTGGCCGGAGCCCGGGTACTGGGGGCGGTTCCGCCTGCCCCGTCGCCTGCCGGCCCGGCCGACACCGATGGCCGTGCCGCCAACCGCCCCGATCGTTGCCATGGTGCCGGTCCACGACGAGGCCGCGACGATCGCCGAGGTGATCCGCCGGCTTCCGTCGGCGATCGAGCAGCGGCCGGTTGTTCCGCTGGTCGTCGACGACGGCTCCACCGACGGTTCAGGTCGCCTCGCCCGCGACGCCGGCGCGCTCGTGGTCACGCAGCCCCGGAATCTCGGGCTCGGCGCCGCC
>OBLS010000739.1_pt1 | contig 12455 bp, 9 predicted proteins | sample 1519901 | NCBI WGS metagenome assembly OBLS01 (sample SAMEA3113585, study PRJEB22503) | soil metagenome
TGCCCGCGGCCAGCATGATCGCCTCGAGGCCCCACGTGTCGGTGCCGCCGACGCGCCGGCAGATGATCGGGAACGTGCCGCCGGGGCCGCGTGCCTCGAACGTCGGCCGGGTCTCGCCGAGCACGAGGTCGAGCATGCCGCCGGTGCCGAACGTGATCTTGGCGTCGCCGCAGTGCACGCCGCCCTGACCGAGGAGCGACGCCTGCTGGTCACCGGCGATCCCCGCGATCGGCGGCGCGCCCGGCAGCGCCGTCGCCTCGCCCACGACCCCCGACGAGTCCACGATGCGGGGCAGCATCGACGTGCGCACGCGCAGCGTGTCGAGCGTCTCCTCCGACCACGCCGACGCGTCGAACGTGAGCAGCCCGGTGACGCCGGCGTTGGTCGCGTCGGTCACGTGCAAGGCGCCGCCGGACAGCGTCCACGCCACCCACGTGTCGACGGTGCCGAAGCACAGGTCACGCTCGCGTTGCGGGTCGACCTGATCGAGCAGCCACTCGAGCTTCGTCGCCGATGCGTTGGGCGCGAGCCGGAGCCCCTCGCCGCGCAGCTCGAGGCAGCGGCCGACCGTGCGCAGGTCCTGCCAGCCGAGCCCGGGCCCGACCGGCTCGCCGGTGGCACGGTCCCACACGATCGTCGAGCAGCGCTGGTTGGCGATGCCGACCGCGTCGACGGGACCGGCGACGTCGAGCGCCGCGCGCGCCGCATCAAGGGCGGTGGAGGCGAGCTGCTCCGGGTCGAACTCGACCAGGCCCGGCGCCGGCGACGCCGGCAGCAACGGCCGCGTCTCCTCGTGCACGACGCGGGCGTCCCCGTCGACGACCGCCGCCCGCACCGACGACGTCCCCACGTCGACGACGAGGATGCTCACGGTTCCCCGATGCGTGCACAGACCAGAATTGTCATGGTCTGTGCACGCATCATGGCCACGCCACCTCGCCGAACGGGTCGGGGAGCCCGAGCTTGCCCGGGTTCAGGATCCCGTTGGGGTCGAGGGCGGACTTCACCGTCGCCAGCACGTCGAACGCCTCGCCGAGCGCTTCCCGCACGAAGCGGGCCCGATTCAGGCCTACGCCGTGGTGGTGACTGAGGGCGCCGCCGGCGGCCAGCACGGCTCGGGTGCCGGCGTCCCAGGCCGCCCGGTAATAGGCCTCGCGACGGTCGGGGTCGGTTTGTCCGGCGAAGGTGAAATAGAGACACGCCCCGTCGGGGTAGGAGTGAGACAGGTGCGCCGAGGCCGCCAGGGTTCCGCCTACCGCCTGTATCCCCTGTGTGGCCTCGGCGTACATCTTCGGCAGGTCCCGCCACCGGGCCGCGACCTCCATCGTGTCGACGACGTAGCCGCGTGAGATCAGCGCCTCCAGGGCGGACACGTCGTTGCGGTGCTCGAGCCACCGGCCGACGAGCTCGGTGTCGAGGATCTCGGCGCCGGCGTCGACGCACTCCTCGAGGACGACGTTCATCACGCCCTCGACGAGCTCGGGATCGCCTTCGTCCAAGGCGAGCAGCACGTGGCGATCGCCGGTCTGGTAGCTGCGCTCGGCCTCGGTCGCGTCGTAGAGGCGCAGGACGGCCGGGGTCGCGCCGCGGTGCAGCACGCTCCGGCACGCCTCGATGCCGTCCTCGAACGACGCGAACGCGAACGCGGCGCGCTGCTCGACGCGCGGCGCGGGATGCAGCCGCAGCCGGGCGCCGGTGATCACGCCGAGCGTGCCCTCGCTGCCGACGAACAGCTGCGTCAGGTCGGGCCCGACCGCGGCGCGGGGCGCGCCGCCGGTGTGGACGACGCGCCCGTCGGCGAGCACGACGTCGAGGCCGACGACCATGTCCTCGATCTTCCCGTAGCGGGTCGAGTACTGGCCCGCGCTCCGGCACGCGAGCCATCCGCCCACGGTCGACAGGTCGATGGACTGGGGCCAGTGCCCGAGCGTCGCGCCGTGCTCGGCCCGCAGGGTCTGCTCGAGCCACGTGCCGAACGTGCCCGGTAGGACGTCGAGGACGAGCGACTCGTCATCCACGTCGACGATGCCGGCGAGTCCGCACAGGTCGAGCACCACCCCGCCGTGCAGCGGGACGCTGGCGCCGCAGACGCCGCTGCGCCCGGCCGCCGCGGTCACGGGGACGCGCGCCGCGTTGCACACGCGCAGGACGTCTGCCACCTCGCTGGGCGATCCCGGCCGCACCACCGCGGCTGCGCGCCCCGCCACCTCGCCGTCGAGCGCCCAGATCATCGCCAGCGGCCACCAGTCGCGGCTCGCCTCCACCACGGTCTCGGCGTCCACGGCCACGTCGGCGCACACCGACCGAAGTTGCGCCAGCACCTCGTCTCCGATCGCGACGGCCGGCGCGCCGAAGTGCGCGCGCACGTCGGTCGCGGGCCCACCGAACGCGATCGGCGGCGTCGGCTGCCCGGTCGCGCTCATCGCGCCGGCTAGGTCCCCAGCGACGACTCGAGCGCCGTCTCGGGCAGTTCGGCGGCGTCGCGTTCGGCCGCCACCGCCGCCCGGTACTCCTTGACCTGCCGAGCGCGCTCGGCATCGTCCCAGCCCAGCTCGCGTCCGACGAGTGCGGCGACGTCGTCGGCGGCGGCGGCCGAGTCGTCGCGCGCCAGCAATCGGGCGCGCGTGCGCCGCGTCAACACGTCGTCGAGCGTGCGGGCCATCTCGCGGCGCACCGCGTGCACCGCCTCGGCTTTGAGGTACGGGAGACCGGGGACGAGCGGCTCACCCAGCGCCGGGTCGTCGTCGACGAGCGCCTCTACCAGCACCGCCTCGGTGCCGTAACGGTGCGCGAGGTGCACGTGGCGGCTCGGCTCGTTCGTGTCGGGCGGCGTCTCGTAGCCCTCGGCCCCGAGCAGCTTCGTCCGCTTGGTGCGGCAGCGCCGTCGCTTCCCGAGGAGCGCGTCGACCTCGTCGACGGTGTCGGCGGCCATCCGCCGGTACGTCGTGAGCTTCCCGCCCGTGACCGTGACCAGGCCGCTGTCGGATCGACGCACCGCGTGGCGGCGCGACAGGTCGGCAGTGCGGTCGTTGCTGGCCGTACGCAGCAGCGGCCGCAGCCCCGCCCACGTGCCCAGCACGTCACCCTCGGCCACCGGCTCACCGATCACGGCGTTCAGCGCTCGCAAGAGGTACGCGACGTCGTCCGGCGTGCACTCGGGATCGTCGAGTGGTCCCTCGTAGTCGGTGTCGGTCGTGCCGACGTACGTGAGGTCGCCCCAGGGCACGACGAACACCGAACGGCGGTCCTTGGCCACGGGCACGACGACGGCGATGTCGTTGCGCACTTTGCCCCAGGGCACCGTGATGTGGATGCCCTTCGCAGGTCGGATCGAGTGCGGGTGCGTCGGCTCGTCGAGGGCGCGCACGTCGTCGGTCCAGACGCCCGCCGCGTTCACGACGACGTCCGCCCGTACCTCGACCTCGTTGCCGTCGGCTTGCACGTGCGCGCCGCGCACGCGCCCGTCGCCATTTTTGCGCAGCGAAGTGACGCCGGAGTAGTTCGTGACGACTGCGCCGTGTGCCGCCGCCGTCCGGCACAGGGCAAGCGTGAGGCGGGCGTCGTCCGTGTTCGCGTCGTAGTAGAGGTAGCCGCCGGCGACGCGATCGGCGCGCAACGTCTGCATGTGCGCGACCGCCTGGTCGGCCGAGACGCGCCTGTGGCGCTTGCCGATGCGCAGCCCGCCGGTGAGGTCGTACATCCACAGGGCGCCACCGAGGGCGCGGGCGAGGCGCCGGCTGATGACGCCGTCCTTGGTGAGCACGGGGATGAGGAACGGGAGGACCCGCACGAGGTGGGGGGCGTTGCGCAGCGCGACCTGGCGCTCGGCCAGGCCCTCGTAGACGAGGCCGACCTCGCGTTGCTGCAGGTAGCGGAGCCCACCGTGCACGAGCTTCGAGCTCTTCGACGATGTCCCCGATGCGAAGTCGTCCCGCTCGACCAGCGCGGTGCGCAATCCTCGGGTGGCCGCGTCGAGCGCGACGCCGGCGCCGGTGATCCCGCCCCCGACGACGAGCACGTCGAACTGCTCGGACGCCAGGCTTTCGAGCGCGTCGCCCCGGTCGAACGGTGGAACCTGCACCGGTTTGGCCATCGGCCCGAGGCTACCGCCGGGTCGTGCGAGCGGCCCGGGTCCCCGGTCCCAAGGCGCGACGAACTTGTGGCACTGTGGCGGCGCCGTGCCGAGACCGCTGTTCACGACGACCGACTCCGTTGTCCTCACCGGGCGTCAATGGCTGCGCGCCGACGAGCCGCGCGCTGCCGTCGTCCTCGTGCACGGATTCTCGGGGTCGGCGAACGACCCCGACGTGTGCGACGTTGCCGAAGCGCTGCACGCCGACGGCGCCGACGTCGTCTGCTACGACGCGCGTGGTCACGGCACGTCGGAGGGGCACTCGACGCTCGGTGACCTCGAGCGGCACGACGTGGCGGCCGCCGTCGACGCGGCGCGCCAGCGCAACGAGCACGTCGTGCTCGTCGGCGCGTCGATGGGCGCGATCGCCGCCCTGCGATACGCGGCGTACGCGGACGGGCTCGCAGGCGTCGTGTCGGTGAGCTGCCCGGCGCGGTGGCGACTCCCGCGCAACGTGCAGGGCGTCCTCGCGGCCGGCCTCACCCGCACGCGTGTCGGGCGCGCGGTGGCGTCACGCTGGATGGGCGTGCAGGTCGCCCCGCGCTGGACGAACCCCGAGCCGCCGATCGGGCTGGTTCCGAAGGTGCGGGCGCCGATCGCGTTCCTGCACGGCGCCGCCGACCGGTTCGTGCCCGCGTCCGACGCCGCCGAGCTCTACGCGGTGGCGGGCGAACCGCGCCTCCTCCGCATCATCCCTGCGATGGGCCACGCCTTCGCTCCCCAGTCGGTCGCCGCAATCCGCGACGCCGTCGACTGGGCGCTCGCCCCCTCGCTGCGTTCCTGAAGCCCGCTCAGCGCGCTCTACGCACGCATCGAGCCGTCCCGGCCGTCCGGCTCCCACCACCACGCCAGGCCGTAGAGGCCGGGGCCGGTGTGGACGACCATCACAGAGCCGAACTCGCCCACGAACTTCGTCGCCGGCGCCACCTCGGCCTCGACGCGCTCGAGCACGCCTGCAGCCGCATCGGGTGCCAGCGCGTGCAATGCGGCGACGTGCAAGCGCGTGTTCGGCTCACGTGATCGCAGCAGCCGGCCGACCATGCGATCGGTGGCGGCGTCGGCGCTCAGCGCCGGCCGGAGGCGCCGGACCCCGCCGCCCCGGAACTCGAACAGAGGGTTGATGCGCAGCCGCCGCCCGGCCCATCCCGCGATCCCGGGCACGCGCCCGCTGCGTACGAGGTGGTCGAGATTCGGGACCGAGGCCACGAGCTGCACGCGCTCGACGACGTCCTTGGCCTCCGCCTCCACCTCGTCGAGCGACGCGCCCCGATCGGCGGCGCCCGCCGCCGCCAGCACGACCAGCGCCTCCGCGCCCGCCGCCGTCGCCGTGTCGACGACGCGCACGCGGTCGCCGAGCTGACCGGCGGCGATCATCGCCGCCTCGTGCGTGCCGCTCATGCTGGCGGCGATGGTGAGGACGAGGACGCCGTCGTCGTCGAGACGCGACGCGATCGCCTCCTCGAACTCACCGGGCGCGGGGCCGGACGTCGAAACGCGCTCGTCGCCGAGCAGCTCGCTCAGCGGCCGCTCGCCTTCGCGGACCGACTCGCCGCCGATCGTGAGCCACATCGGCACCACGGTGATGCGATGCCGTTCGACGAGGTCGGCCGGCAGCGCGGCGGCGCTGTCGGTGACGATGGTTACGGTCACAGCGCCCGCCGTCGTTCGCGCACGGCCGCCGCGCTGGCGACGACGAGCAGCCCCGAGCACAACAGCACGACTCGCGACGGCTCGAGCCGGCCGATCACCGGCCACGTCACCGCGCCGAGCGCGGCGCCCGCGAGGCCGGCGCCGATCGCGGCCAGGCTGAGCGCAACCCGGATCACGACGTGGAACGCGGCGAAGGCGAGGATGCGATCGTGCCCCTCGAGCTGCGACTGCAGCGCGCCCATCCCGGCCGCCAGCGTGTACGCGGCGGCGGCGCCGAAGCCGACCGCCCCGAGGTACGCCGCCCACAACGCAGGAGACAAGCTGAACACCGCGACGATGAGCCCGATGACGAACGTCCCGAGCGCGGTGCGCTGGAGGGCATCCCCGCCCGGAGTGCGCTGAAGGACGGCGATCCCGATCACCGCCCCGGCGCCGAACAACGCGATGAGCCAGCCGAACTCGGCGTCGCTGGCGCCGAGGACCTCACGCACGAACACGATCCCGAGGGAGAACAGCGCCCCGAGCCCCAGGGCGACCGCCGCCGCCGCCGGCATCACCGCGCGCACCAGCGGGATCCTGAACGCCTGGCGGAAGCCGGCGTTCTCGCCCGGCGCGTCGCCGGCGGCGCCGGCGAGCTCGGTGGCGCGGGCGATGCACGCGAACGACACCAGGAACGTCAGCGCGTCGATCCAGAACACCAGCGCGTGCGTCCGGCCGCCCAGATCGCTGCCCGGGATCGCAGCGACGGCGCCGAACGCGGCCGCGCCCAGCGGGATGCACCCGTACGACGACCCCAGGATGAGACCGTTGGCGAGCGGGAGCTCGTCGCGGTCGACCAGGTCGGGGATCGACGCGTCGCGCGCCGGCAAGAACACGAGGCTCGCCACCTCGATGAGGAACGCCCACAAGTAGATCCACCACAAGCCGCGCACGAGCGGAACGAGCGCGATCATCACGGCGCGGGCCGCGTCCATGGTGAGCATCGTGCGGCGGCGGTCCCACCGCCGCGCCGCCCGCGCCGCGAGCGGACCGCCGATCGCGGCCGGGATGAGCCGCAGCGCGAGGATCCCGCCGACGGCGGCGGGCGATCCGGTGATGGCGAGGGTCAGCGCCATGAACGCGACCGTCCCCATCCAGTCGCCGAGCGCGGAGACGGCCTGCCCGACGAGCAGGTCTCTGTAGCTCTGGCGGCGGACGAGCGTTCCGACGCTCACGGCGCCTGGGAGACTATGCGCTCGTCGCGGTCGTACAGGATGCGATTGAGGTAGGTCCGGCGGCGCGGTGGTGGCGCCGGCGCGTTGCCGACGACGCGCTTCACCAGCATCGGGATCGCGATCGCGACGCCGGCGAGCGCGCCGACCGCGCCGTGCGTCACCCCGAGCACCGGCGTGAGCGCGACCTCGGCGACGAGCGCACCGACCGCGGTCTCGCCGAACGCCTTCCCGAGGATCATGCCCGCGAGCAGCATCACGGTGCCGGGCCATGCGACCACGAGGAGCGCGCCGAGCGCCGGGGAGATGCCGCGACCGCCGGCGCCGCGCAGGAACGGCGACCAGTTGTGGCCGGCCACCGCCACGCCGCCCGCCAGGGCCGCCACCGCCGGGTGGCCCGCCGCCATGGCCAGCGCCGGCCCGGCGGCGCCCTTCGCCACGTCGAGGATGCCGGCCGCCGCCATGGGCCCGAACCCGGCGACCCGGTACAAGGCGGTGCCGGAGACGGTGCCCGTGCCGACGCGGCGGAGGTCGACCCCCCGTGCCCGCCGGCCGGCGACGTACGAGAACGGGATGGCCCCCGCCACGAACGACAGCACCAGGATCCCCGCCGCCTGCATGCCCAGAGTCTGGCCCACGCCCGCGTCGCGACGCGCTAAATGGGCGGAAACCACCCCCCGAGGCGCAGGACCCCCGGGCATACTGCGGCCATCGGCCGCTCGCAGCTCCTTCAGACTGCGCCCGGGAGCCGCCCCGAGGCATTCGGGCCCGTGGAGTGGGGGTTGCTCGCGGCGTGCGCGTCGATCTGGGGCTCGTCGTTCCTGTGGATCGAAGTCGGACTGGAGACGTTGCGGCCGACGGTCGTCACCCTCTGCCGCGTCGCGCTCGGGGCCCTCGCTCTCGCGCTCGTGGCCCGCGCCCGGCGCACGAAGATCGCCCGTGCCGACTGGCCGCGCGTCGTGCTCCTCGCAATCGTGTGGATGGCCGTGCCGCTGACGCTGTTCCCCGTCGCCCAGCAATGGATCGACTCGTCCCTCGCCGGCATGCTGAACGGGGCCGTACCGCTCACATCCGCGTTCGTCGCTGTCGTCCTCGTGCGTTCCCTCCCCGGGCGTGTGCAGATCGCCGGCCTCCTCGTCGGCTTCGTCGGGGTGGTGCTCATCGCGTGGCCCGAGGTGGGCACCGACGGCACCACCGCGCTCGGCGTGGCGCTCGTTCTCCTCGCGGTGTTCTGCTACGGCGTCGGCGCCAACGTGGCCGTGCCCCTCCAGCAGCGTTACGGCGCGCTCCCCGTGCTGATGCGCGCGCTCGTTGTCGCGCTGGTGCTCGTCATCCCGGCCGGCATCGCCGGGATTCCCGGCTCTGAGCTCGCGGCTCGCCCCGTCGCCGCCATGCTGCCGCTCGGCCTGCTCGGGACCGGGTGGGCTTACGTCGCGTTCGCGTTGCTGCTCGGCCGGGCGGGAGCGTCGCGTGGCGCGGTCGCCATCTACTTCACGCCCGTGGTGGCGATCGTGCTCGGGGTGCTCGTTCGTGACGAGCACGTCGCCGCCGTCTCGGTGCTCGGCGCCGCGCTCGTGATCGCCGGCGCCTGGCTCACTTCCCGAAGCGAGCAGCCGTTGAGGGCCGCCGTCGATGAGTCCAGCGTCGGGCCCTAGGGATGGCTCGGCGCCCAACTCGCCCACTCGACCAAGACACGGCCATCCCGGACATGTAAGACTTTCGGGCAGCCGGGGCCCAACCGGGAGTATGGGTCCCAAAGGGGGGAACGTGGGTCGTCGTCTGAGCGTCGCGATGCTCGCTGTCGGCGTCGCCCTCCTCGGCGGCTCGTTCTCGCTGACCGGTGCCGGGGCGCAGAGCTCGCCCGGCCCGGCTCAGGTCGGGCGGTTCCTCCCGCCGTTCGAGGACACGCGCCCCGGTGAAGGGGCCGAGGCGTGTCGCACCGACGCCGACGGTCGCCAGCTCTGCAAGCCCGCCGGCGCCACCGTCGTCGCGCTCAACAACGGCAAGGTCCTGTACTGGGACGCGCTCGAGGGCACGGAGAACATCGAGCTGAGCATCGTGCTGGAGTTCGCCAAGCAGGCGCGCAACGACCGTAGCCGCACCATCGACCTCTCCGGTCCGCAACCGGTGTTCGATACGCCCGATCCGGCCGACGGCGGCGCCAACCCCGACGGCAACGAGTCGAATCCGCTGCCGATCCCGTCGCTGCCGCTGCCGGGCGGCAACGGCGACACCACCGCGAACGACGGCGACTTGTTCTGCGCCGATCAGGTGCAGCTCGCCGACGGGCGCATCATCGCGGTCGGCGGCACCGACTATTACCGCGACCCGGCCATCCCCGGCACCGACTTCGGCGTCGTCGAGCTCGAGGGCCTGCGGAACGCGCGCATCTACGACCCGACGACCGACCAGTGGACCCAGTCGGGATCGATGCATTACGGGCGTTGGTACCCGTCGCTCGTCACGCTGCCCGACGGCAAGATCCTCGTCACCAGCGGCGTCAGCAAGCTCCTGAAGCCGCTGTACCCGGACCGTCCGTTCGACTCGGGCACCAACGTGAAGCAGCTCGAGCTCTACGACCCCGCCACCGGTGAGTGGACGCTGCTCCCCGAGAGCGCCAACCGTTCGCTGCCGCTGTTCCCGCGGCTGCACCTGCTGCCCAACGGGCACGTGTACTACGACGTCGCCGGCCAGTCGTTCAACCCGTTCGGACAGGCGTACGACGAGGCGTTCTGGAACCTCGCCGCCACCTTCGACCCCGCCGCCAACCGGTGGTCCGACCTCGGCATCCCCGGCCTCACCGCCGGCAGTCCCGACGTCGGCTTCGGGTTCCGCGGCTCGACCTTCTCGATGATGCTGCCGCTCGAGCCCGACGCCAACGGCAACTACACCGAGGCGTCGTTCCTCACCGCCGGCGGCACCCCCAGCGCGGTCGCGCCGTCGCCGGGCACGCCGCTGGGCACGAACCTGAGCCGCATCGACACCGTCACGATCGGCCCGACTGGGAGCGAGACCCTGTCCAGCGAGTCGACCGGCCCGTTGGGCACGGCCCGCTGGTACCCGAGCGGCGTGCTGCTGCCCACGGGCGAGGTGATGGCGTTCTCTGGCGCGGACATCGACGAGGTGCAAGCGCCGAGCCTGGGCCGGCCGGTGAAGCAGGCCGAGCTGTACGACCCGGCGACGAAGAGGTGGTCACCGGTCGCGACCGGCGCCCGGCCGCGCACGTACCACAACACGGGGATGTTGCTCCCCGACGGGCGCGTGCTCGTCGGCGGGCACGCACCGATCTCGACCGCGTACCTGTCGAACATCGCCGTGCCGGGTGCCAATCCGAACCCCGACCGCGACCCGACGTTCGAGATCTACGAGCCGCCGTACCTGTTCGCCGGGCACCGGCCCACGATCACGGCCGCCGACGACGCCCTCGACTACGGCGAGACGATCAGGATCGCGACGCCCGACGCCGCCGGAATCGACAGCGTCGTGGCGATGCGCAACTCGGCGATCACGCACCTCGTCGACGGCGACCAGCGGGCGGTGAAGCTGCCGGTCGTCGGGCGCACGTCGGGCGCGGTGTTCGTGCAGGCGCCGCCCCGCCCTGAGGTCGCCCCGCCCGGGCCCTACCTCCTGTTCCTCAACCAGAAGGTGGGGGACCGGATGGTGCCGTCCGTCGGGCATCAGACGATGCTCGGCACGCAGTGACCGGCGCTCCGGTTCCCGGTGGCTCCGGCGGCCGCTAGCCCTCGCCGGAGGACCCCCCACCGGCCGGCGGCGGCCGCCGGGCCTTTCGCCCTCGCGGTCGGCATCTTCGCCGGGCCCTGTCCCGTCGGGTCGCCCTCGCAAGCTCGGGCTCCTGCGGCGACGGTCGGCAAAGCCGCTGTCCCCGCGGCCCTCGCGGTCGGCATCTTCGCAGGCTTTGCCATCGCTGTGGGCGCGGCCCTCGGTCCCGCCGACCCCGCGGCTGCCCACGGCAGCGACCCCTCCGTACGCCCCGTCGTCGACACCGTCGAGCCCGCGCTCCCCGGCGTGACCGTGCAACTCGCCGTCAGCGTCACCGCGCAGCTGGTGGTGGCGAACCCGACGCCCACCACCCTGTCGGTGCTGGACGGGAACGGCGAGGCATTCCTGCGCATCGGCCCCGAGGGGGTGCTCGCCAACCGGGCGTCGCCGTGGTGGTACCTGACCAACAGCCCCAACGGCGACGCCACCGTCCCCGCCGACATCCAGCCCGGCGCGCCACCCCGCTGGGAACGCGTCGCCGCCGAACCGGCGTGGGGGTGGTTCGATCATCGGCTGCACCCGACACCGCAGGCCGTACCGCCCGACGTGTCCCGCGCCCGGCGGATGAAGACGCTGGCGCGTTGGTCGGTGCCGTTCGACTACGGAGGCCGGTCCGTCACCGCCGGCGGCCGCATCGTGTACGAACCCCTGCGGGGCGCGGTGACCACGCGCCTGCGCGGTCCCGACCGTCCCTTCCGCGACGTGCACGTGCAGCTGGCGCCCGGGCGGGTGCCGGCGCTGTTCCTCGTCAACCGGGGCCGCGAACCGGTGGTCGTGACCGGGCGTGACGGTGAGCCGTTCCTGCGCCTCGGCCCCGACGGCGCCGAGGTCAACCGGCGCAGCCCCACCTGGGCTGACGACGCCCGCGCCCAGGGCCAGGACCTCACGGTCGCGGCTTCCGTCGTCGACCCGAACGCGCCGCCCGACTGGATGTGGGTCGCGGGAACGCAGACGTACTCGTGGCTCGAGTTCCGCGGTCTGTACGAACGCGACCGTCCGCCGCGCCGTGTGCTCGAAGCAGGCAAGACAACCGTGTTGCGCGCGTGGACAGTTCCACTCGAGCAGGACGGGCGTCGCGTCGAGTTGCGGGGCGAGACCGTGTGGAAGCCGGTCAGTCGCCCGACCGAGTGACCCGCTGCGCCTCCTCGTCCGGATAACCCTCGGGGAGCACGAACGTGCCGTCCCTAGTCGCGTAATACACCTGCCACCCGTAGTAACCGAGGAACGCGCGCTCGTCCGACAACATGAGCTGCGCGTACGACTCGACGGCCCGCACGTAGAGATTGCTGTTGTTGTAGCGGAACAACGCCCGGTTCATGTCGCCCGGTCCGCCGTTGTCCTGGAGGAAGCGCGCCGCGGCGAGGATGGCGTCGTGGTTGTCGTTGATGTCGCCCTGTCCGTAGCGCGCCCACGTCGCCGGGATGAACTGCATCGGTCCTTGCGCGCCGGCGCTGCTCGTACCGCGGATGCGACCCAGGCGGGTCTCGACGAGGTGGATCGACGCGAGGTACGCCCACGGGATTCCCGACGCCGCCTCGGCTTCGCCGTAGTAGGCGCGAAGCGTCTCCGCCGCCAGCGGCGACACGATCTGCCAGTCGGGGAGCGCGCGTGGCGGCCGCCCTTCTCCGCCGAGCTCCTCCAGGTCACGACCGGCTTGCGCGTTCGCGGTCACGATCGACTGC
>OBLS010000740.1_pt1 | contig 12451 bp, 16 predicted proteins | sample 1519901 | NCBI WGS metagenome assembly OBLS01 (sample SAMEA3113585, study PRJEB22503) | soil metagenome
CCCGGGCGCCGGCCCACTGCCGGCTCCGGCCGCCTCTCAGGCGGCCGGATTGCGATCCGGTTTGTGCGCCGCTCGTGGCGGCACGGCACCCCCTACGCGGCCGTCGGCTGGCGGTCGGGGATGCCCAGCGCCCGCAACAGCTCCGGATAGGGAAGGGCACCGTTGGCACGGCGTGTCTCGATGCCGCCGTCGAAGCGGATCAGCGTCGGTATGCCGCGGATCCGATGCTCGGCGGCCAGGTCGGGCTCCTGGTCGACGTCGAGCTTCGCGATCCTGAGCTCCGGATGCTCGTCCGCCAGGCGCTCCAGCATCGGCGCCACCACCCGGCAAGGTCCGCACCAACCCGCCCAGAAGTCGACGATGAGCGGCCCCGGCGTCTCGGAGAGGGCTCGGCCGAAGCCCTCGCGGCTCAGGTGCTCGATCTCGTTCATCGTGTCTCCTTCCGTTTCCTGATTAACCCTTCTGACCCGGTTGCCGGCCTCGACGATTCCGCGTCCTGCCCGACGATCGTCTGGCGGCCGGCGGCAATGTCCTCGCGAATCCGATCCGCGACGCACGGGTCCAACCCACATGACCCCATCGATGTGGAGGCAGATCAGCTTTCGGCGCGACCACCGCTGGGCGCACTCGCGGCTGTCCGCCTACATCGACGGGGAGCTTCCGGAGCGGCACCATCGGCGTCTTGCGGCGCACGAGGAGATCTGCCCCGAGTGCGCCGAGCTGATCCGGGCGCTCGAGGTGATGCTCTCGTGGCTTCCCTCGCTGCGGCTGCCGCCCGAGGCCGGGCTGGCGATCGCTGAGCACACCGCCGAGCAGGTCCGCGCGCGTGTCGAGGAGTGGAGTTGAGCGAGCGCGTGATCCCAAGCCCGCCGTCTGTCAGGGTTCGATCCATGCGGCCGGTGCCCGCGGAGGGAGAAGCCGTCCTGGTCGATCGTGCGAAGGCGGGGGACCGGGACGCGTTCGAGGAGCTGGTCCGCCGCCACGCCGAGCGCCTCTTCGCCGTCGTCCTGCGCTTCGTCGCCGACGGCGAAGAGGCCCAGGAGGTGACCCAGGAGGCATTCCTTCGTGCCTGGCGCAGCATCGCGCGCTTCGAGGGTCGGTCGCTGTTCTTCACATGGCTCTACCGGATCGGGATCAACGAGGCGAAGCGCCGCGCCGGCCGGCACCCCCCGGTGCCCGTCGCCTCGCTCGAGGACGAGCCGGTCCCCGAGGCTCCGGATTGGAGCGAGGCTCCCGAGACGCGGTCGGAGCAGGCGGACCTGCGCCGCGTCCTCGAGCAGGCGATCCGAAGCCTGCCGGTCGAGTACAGGGCGACGATCGTGCTGCGCGACGTCGAGGGCCTCTCGACGAGGGAGGCCGCCGAGGTCATGGACCTGGGCGAGGCCGCCTTCAAGAGTCGCCTTCATCGCGCCCGGCTGGCCGTTCGCCGCGCGGTAGACGAGTACTTCCTGGAGGGGGAGAGATGATCCGTCGCTTCCTGCAACGCCGGCGATTCATGCGCGAGCACCGCTGGACGCACGCGCATCTGTCCGACTACCTCGATCAGGGCCTCGGTCCCGAGGAGCGTGAGCGAGTCGAGGAGCACGTCGTCCTCTGTCCGCAGTGCCGGCGGGTGCTGGCGACGCTGCGGCGAACGCTCGCGGGCCTGCGCGAGCTGGGAGCGCCACGGCGCCCGGACCTCGCGGACGGCATCATCGAGCGCCTGCGCGATCAGCGCTGATTGGCTCACCGCGAGGGGGCGGACACGGCCGGCGCGGTCGCGATGCCGCGTCGCCCCCGATGAACCGTGTCGCCGCGAGCGAGGTCACAGCAAGTGAGTGACCGACCGAGCTAAGGGAGACTCATGGGCGATTTCGATGTGATTGTGATTGGAGCCGGCCCCGCCGGGGAGGTGTGTGCCGGCGAGCTCGCCGACGGCGGACTTTCGGTGGCGATAGTGGAGCGCGAGCTGGTGGCGGGAGAGTGCTCCTACTGGGCGTGCATCCCCTCGAAGACGCTTCTGCGACCGGGCGAGGCGATCGCAGCCGCGCGCCAGGCGCCTGGCGCGCGCGAGGCGGTCAGCGGGGCCCTCGACGTCGGCGCGGCGCTCGCGTGGCGAGACTTCATGGTCGCCGACTGGGACGACGCCGGGCAGGTCGCGTGGCTCGACGACAAGGGAATCGAGCTGCTCCGCGGTGACGGTCGCGTCGCCGGCCCGGGCCGCGTCGAGGTCGACGGCGTCGTGCACACGACCGAGAGGATCGTGATCGCCACCGGTTCCGAGCCGCGGTTCCCGGCGATCCCGGGGCTCGACGATCTCGAGGGCGTGTGGACCAACCGCGAGGCCACGGGCGTCAAGGAGGCGCCGGCGAGCCTCATCGTCATCGGCGGTGGCCCGGTCGGCGTGGAGCTCGCCCAGGCGTTCGGCCGCACGGGGGCCTCGGTCACGCTCGTCGAGGCCGAGGACCGGCTCCTGCCGCTCGAGGCACCGGAGGTCGGGGAGGATCTGGCGGAGGCGCTCGCTGCCGAGGGAGTGGACCTCCGCCTCGGCGCCCTCGCGTCGGGAGCCGAGCGGCGCCGGCTGGGGTTCGTGCTCACCCTCGACGATGGAGATGACCTCGAGGCCGACCGGCTTGTGATCGCCACGGGGCGAAGGCCGCGACTCGACGGGCTCGGCCTCGAGAGCGTTGGCATCCAGCCCGATCCCGCGGGGATTCGGGTGGACGAGCGGCTGCGTGCCGGCAACGGCGTGTGGGCGATCGGCGACGCGACCGGGATCATGCCCTTCACCCACGTCGGCAAATACCAGGGACGGATCGCCGCGCGCGACATCCTCGGGCTAGACGCGCGCGCCGACTATCGAGCAGTGCCGCGAGTGGTCTTCACGGATCCGCAGGTCGCCGCCGTGGGCGAGATGCGGGGCGAGCTAAGCGCTTCGACGCAGCTCTCGGGGGTCGCCCGCACGTCGACCTACACGCGGGAGTACGCCGAGCGGCCGGGGTTCTTGACGCTCGTCTCCGATGGGGAGAAGCTCACCGGTGCCTACGCCGTCGGTCCTGAATCCGGCGAGTGGTTGCAGCAGGCGACCCTCGCGATCCGGGCGGAGGTTCCGCTGGAGCTGGTTCGCGACACGATTCAACCTTTCCCCACGTTCTCCGAGGCGTATGTGAGCGCCGTTGATGACCTAATAGTCGCGAGCTCGTCGCTGGTCGGAGCGGCGGACCGTTCCAGCTCGAGCTGAGGGGCTGGTTGACCGGACGGCGACGAGCACAGGACAGGTCTGATGTTCGCCTCGATACCAAGCCCGTCCGCCAACGGCTTCGAGGCCGGGCCGTTGACGGTCCGCGTCTACGGGCTGATGTTCCTCCTTGGGCTGCTCGGCGCGGTTGCCGTCACGGCCCGGCGCTGGGAGCGCCGGGGCGGCGAGCGGGCACTGGTTCATGAGGTCGCTCTGTGGAGCTTTCCGGCCGGGCTTGTCGGCGGGCGTCTCTACCACGTGGCGACGAGCTGGAACGAGGTTCCGGACGAGTGGTGGGGGCCGTTCGCGGTGTGGGAGGGCGGCCTGGGGATCTGGGGCGGGATCGCCGCCGGCACGCTGGTCGGCATCCTCGTACTGCGTCGCCGGCGGGCCGACGTGGCGGGCTTCCTGGACGCAGCCGCCCCGGGTCTCCTCGTCGGGCAGTCGATCGGCCGCGTCGGCAACTACTTCAACCAGGAGTTGTTCGGTGGGCCCACGTCGCTGCCGTGGGGGCTGCTCATCGACCCGACCAATCGCCCCGACGCGTACGCGGGGTTCACCACTTTCCATCCGACCTTCCTCTACGAGATCGTCTGGAACCTGGCGCTGGCGGCGGGGTTGATCTGGCTGGGCAACCACCGGCGCATCGCCGCGCCCGGGCTGTTCGCGCTGTACGTCGCGGGCTATTCGCTGGGGCGGATTGGCGAGGAGCTGCTGCGCGCCGACCCCGCGCATCACATTCTCGGGATGCGGCTCAACTTCTTCGTCGCTGCCGCTCTGTTCGTGGCGGGCCTCGTCTGGTTTGCGCACACCCAGGGTCACGGTGGCTGGCTGGGCAGTCAGGCGCGCGAAGACGACGTAGCACCGCGGCGCGGTACGGCGTGAATCCGTCGCACGGCGACCGGGTCAGAAGAACACGTGGCGTGAAGCGGATGAGAACGGGGTAGCAATGAAAGCGGTGTGGAACGGGGTCGTGCTGGCGGAGAGCGACGAGACGATCGTCGTCGAGGGCAACCACTACTTCCCGCCCGAGAGCGTCGACTTCAACCACCTCGAGCGGAGCTGGATGCGCTCGCTGTGCTTCTGGAAGGGGATCGCCAGCTATTACACCGTCGAAGCTGGCGGCAAGAGCAACGAGGGTGCCGCCTGGACGTATCGTCACCCACCCCCGTGGATCCGCAAGATCCGCGACCACGTCGCCTTCTGGCGGGGCGTTGACATAAGGGAGTAGCCCGCGCGGAGCCTGAACCGCACAGGCGGCTGCTGGGTCAAAGCTGCGATGACGCTCCGGTGGCTGATGCGCATCGCGCCTCTGGCCGTGCTCGCGCTTGCGGTCGTGGCGCTCACCGCCTGCGGTGGATCCGACTCCGCCGAGGAGCCGGCTGCGGAGGCCCCGGTGGGCGCGGAGGAGGCCGCCGGGTCGGGCGATCTGCCTCGGCCGCTTGCAGAGAACGCAAAGCAGGCCAACGAGCTCCAGGACGGAGGGCTCGACACGCTCGAGGCGAAGCTCGCCGATCTCGAGGGACACCCGGTTGTCGTGAACCAGTGGGGGTCGTGGTGCCCCCCCTGTCGCGCCGAGTTCCCGTTCTTCGCGGAGTCCGCGCAGGCGCACCTGGACCAGGTCGCCTTTCTCGGTGTCGACATCCAGGACGACCGCGACGCAGCGGAGGACTTTCTCGCCGAGTTCCCGACCCCGTATCCCCACGTCTTCGACGAGGACAACGAAGCGGTGACGTCGCTGGAGTGGCAGGGGGCGTCGCCGACCACCTGGCTGATCGACGACCGTGGCGAGAGGACATCGACCGCTTCCTGCTCAAGGGGTAGCGAGGCCAATGGAGACCGACCCGGCGGCGGGTGTCGGCATCCCGCTGGCCCTCGCGGCCGGCCTGGTGTCCTTCCTGTCGCCCTGCGTGCTGCCGCTCGTGCCCGGCTACCTCGCGGCGGTGACGGGCGTCTCGGTGGGGGAGATCGAGCGCGCCGACTGGCGACGCGTGCTGGTGCCGAGCCTGACGTTCGTCGCCACGTTCTCGGCGATCTTCATGCTTCTCGGCCTCACCGCGACCGGCGTCGGGGACGTCCTGCGCGAGAACCGCCAGCTTCTCAACAAGGTCGCGGGCGTGCTGATCGTGGCCATGGGTGTCCTGTTCGTGGCGACACTGGTGGTCAATAAGCTGAACCGCGAGTGGCGCATCGACGCGCTGATGGCGCGGGCCGGCAAGGGGGGTCCCGTGATTGCAGGCGCCGCGTTCGCGATCGCTTGGACGCCCTGCGTGGGGCCGACCCTCGCCGCGATCCTCACCGCCGCCTCGCTGTCCGAGTCCGCGGCGCAGGGCGCCTTTCTGCTCGGGTGGTACTCGGCCGGCCTCGCGATCCCCTTCCTTCTTACCGCGCTCGCCTTCTCGCGCATGACCACCGCGTTCGACGTAGTGAAGCGCCACTACCGCGCGATCATGGCTGCCGGCGGTGCGGTCCTCATCGTCATGGGCGTGTTGGTCTACACGAACGAGCTCTTCCAGCTCAACATCGAGGCCCAGAAGTTGCTGGACCGCGTCGGGCTCAACTTCTTCAGCGACGTGTAGCCGAGCGGTCAATGAGCGGCCCAGCTGCCCCGTGCGAAGGGGTGCCGCTCCCTCAGCGGCTGCCTCCACGCTGGACCGCGACCGGATCACGCGACTCCGTGAGCAGATACCGACGGTTGGCACGCAGAGGTCCCAGCGTCTGGCGGGCCCCGCTCGGCCAACTCACGGTCACGCGCTCGACTTCGGTCGCCGCGCCGATCCCGAAGTGCACGGTGCGCTCGTTGGAGCGGCACTCGATCTGGCGCAGCTGCTCGCGGTCGTCCGCGAACGCGCGGACAACCGCGCCGCAGGCCTCGGCGGCCGAGCTGGTGCCGCGGAGGACCAGCTGGACCCAGTGTCCTCGCGGTCGCCCGCGGTTGCGAAGTAGCAGGGGCCTCGCGTTGATCTGCCCGACCAGTAGATCGACGTCGCCGTCGCGGTCCCAATCCGCGGGCGCGACGGAGCGCCCCGACCCCGGCGCAGGAACATCGAACCTGACGAAGCGGCCACCGCCGCTGTTCTCGTACAGCGCGTCGTCATGCCGCGCGCGCTCCAGTCCCAACGCGCCCCCGGCCGCGAAGGCGTCGAGGTCGGCGTCGTTGTCGAAGTCCGCGAATGCGAGCCCCCAGGTGATCGACGACTCGCCCGATGCGACCTTCTCGCGGCCGAACCCGGCATCCTCGGATACCTCGGTGTACGACGAATTGCCGTCCGCCACGAGCAGCGCCTCACGGCCGATGTCAGTGACCGCGAGGTCGAGCGTGGCATCGCCGTCGACGTCGCCGGCGGCCGCGCCCATCGAGGATCGCGACAGCCTCGTGTCGGTGCCGTCGGAGCGGTCGCCGAAGGCCCGCCCGTCCTCGTTCGCGAGCAGGGCGTTCGGCCGCCCGTTGAGGTCGTCGTTGGCGAGATACAGGTCGTCGTCGCCGTCTCCGTCCGAGTCGAGCCACACGGCGTCCAGGGTCACCCCGCCGCTGGGGCCCGCGGGCAGCAGCCGGCTCCGGTCGGAGAAGCTCCCGTCGGGCCGCTGCCGGTAGAGGCGGCGAAACGCTCATCGCCGGGCCGGGGTCCGCTGTGGCCGAGAAGGGGACCTCCTGAAATGTGCCGCCGCCGTCGTTCTCGTACAGCTGGTTCGCGGCGAGGCTGCCGACGTAGATGTCCTGGTCGCCGTCGTCGTCGTAATCGGCGAACGCCGCCGAGGTCGCCAGAGGCGGCCCGACGATCCCGGCGGTCCTTCCACGTTCACGAAAGCTCCCATCGCGCCCCTGCACCCACAGCTCGCTTCGCCTCTCCTGCTGGGGCAGGAAGAAATCGAGGTCGCCGTCGCCCTCGACATCCCCCCATGCGGCCCCGGCCGCGTTCGCTCCGCACCCCGGAACGGCACGGTGCCGCGTGACGACGCCGAGCTCGGCGGCGACGTTGCGGAACCGCAGGCTGGTTTCGGCCCTGCCCGACCCGGCGTCGGCCACGCGAATCAGTGCTCCGAGCGCGGCTCCGACGAGGAGCGGTGCGAGCAGCATCGCCGCGCGCCGGGCCATCATTTGCGGACTGCGAGGTAAGCGCCGATCGCTCCGGCGAGCGCCCCCACTATGACCTCGCCGGCGACACCACCCGGCTGATCCGGAAGCAGCGTGGCCGCTGGCTCTTCTCCGCTCGCGACAATCACGGTCCACGCCAAGGCGGTGGTCAGCACGCCGGCTGCCGCGAGCAGCGCGGCGGCCCCCCGCGCGAGACGCCGGCCGTCCGCGCGCAGAAGCAGCGCGGGGGCGGCGGCTATGACGAGCGGTGCGAGGTGGTAGGTCTTACCTGTCGTCGCGGTCAACGCGACCCACGCGATCGCGGTGAGGCAAGCGAATGAGAGGGCCACGGCGAGCCCGGCGAGGCGGGGCGGGTGTGCCGGCGGGGCGGCGGCGTCGTCCCTCACCCAGCTTGGACCGTGACGGGCACCAGCCGATTCAGTCTGCGATCCGACGCGGCCCGCCCCCAGTCCAGCCGCCCCCCGGTGGTTGAACCGTCAAACGGGCCGAGGGGTCACAGGGAGGCATGCTCTTCGACCTCCGCGGCAAGCGAAGGCGGGTAGTCCAGGGCACCTACCTGACCCTCGCGGTTCTGATGGGCTCGGGCCTCGTGTTGTTCGGGATCGGAAGCGATGCCACGGGCGGCCTGCTCGACGGCCTCGGGATCGGGGGGCACGGGGGAGGCGGCGGTCACGGCGCCGGCGGCAGCGTCGACTTCGAGGATCGGGCCGAGGACCTCGAGGAGGAGCTGGCAGATGACCCCCGAAACGAACGGCTCCTCCTGAACCTGTCGGAGACGCGCTACCAGGCGGGGACCAGCGCCGCCGACTCCGACGATGGCGGTCACGGCGGGGAAGCGACCCTCAGCGAGGACTCCCTGGACCAGTTTCGCGCGTCGGTCGCGGCCTGGGAACGCTACATCGACCTCGATCCCCGCCGTCCGAGCCCCAATACGGCAAGGATCGTGGTTCAGGCCTACGTGGGCCTCAACGATCTCGCCGGGGCCGCCCGGGTTCAGGAGATCGTCGTCCGCGACGATCCCTCACAGGGGACGCTCGGAAGCCTGGCGCTGTATCGCTTCGCGTCAGGCGACCTGCGCGGCGGCGATGGGGCGCTGCAACGGGCGGTCGCCGCGGCACCCGAGAGCCAGCGCCGATCCGTGCGCAGCCAGCTGGAGGAGATCCGAAACCGCGCTCGTACCGCACGGTCGCAGGGCGGAGCCGCCGGGAGCCAGCTCTCGCAGCCGGCTCCATCGCCTCAGGCGCCTGGCTCTGGATAGCGCCGCGCTCTACGCCCGGGCCGCCGTAGGCCGCCTGTCGCCTGTCCGGGAGCAGCTTGCGCAGCAGGACGGAATCCTTAGATGCCGCCCGAGGTCCAAGTGTGAAATACAACGAAATCATCAACCCAAGGAGGTGGGTTAGATGGGCCTCAGGTACGTGTTCCTGGCGATCGTCAACCTGGTGGCGGGCGGCTTTCTGGTCGCCTCGACCTACGGCTTTGCCACGGACACCGCGGTCAGCCTCGGCTTCGCGGTGAGCATCGGCGTCGCCGTCATCGGGCTCGCGATGGTCTACTTGGCCGTCAGGGGTGAGCGGAAGATCGGGCCGGGTGTGTTGGGTGCCCTCACCGCGCTGCTCGCGGCCTGGACGATCGTCGCCACCGCTGGAACGTTCGCGGACGACACGGCGCGCTGGCTGGTGTTCGCCAGCGGGCTGGGCCATGTCGGCCTGTCGCTGATCAGCCTGATCCTGCATGAGTTGACGACCGAGCGGATCGTTCATCACCTTGAGGTGGAGGGCCGCGGTCGCCGGCGCATGCCGGTCAGCTGAGGCAGCCGGACTCGCGCACCGCCCTGCGCGCAAAGAACTCCGGGCGGGGGCTGCCATGGCCCCCGCCCGGTGAGAGCTCTCGGTTGTGCTCGATCGCCACGAGGTCTTTGGCGGGCGGGGTGGAACTGGACATCGCGCCCGATCCGTGAATCCTCTCCGCGATCCGGGTATCCAATCGCGTGGTGGAGAAGGTCGCGATAGTCCTCCTTGCGGGAACCGACACCCCTGGCGACATGGGGCGGATGGTGAACGCATTGACGACCGCGAGGGAGCTCAAGGAGGAGGGCGACGACGTTACGATCGTGCTCGACGGGGCCGGGACGAGGTGGGTCGCGGAGCTCTCCGATCCCGAGCACAAGTACAGCGGATTGCTCGACGAGGTACGGGACGCGATCGCCGGCGCGTGCGCGTACTGCTCGCGCGCCTACGGCGTCAAGGACGCGGTCGAGGCGGCTGGCATCCCGCTGCTTCGCGACTACGCCGACCATCCGAGCATCAGAAACCTGGTCGCGCAGGGCTACCAGGTGATCACCTTCTGAGCGTAAAAGGCCAGCTCGTGGAGGTGAGGATCTATGCGCCGCCTCTCGAACGCGGTTCTCAGCGGGGCGTGTGCGAGGCTCCTTACGCTGCCGAAACGCTCGCGCGATCACCTCATGCCGGCGAGCGCTGCGGAGCGGTCGAGCGCGGCGGGACCAGGCAGCCGATCACAAGCACGGCGGTGCCGGTGCGCTGCCAACCTCCCGCGGCGAGGGCCAGGCCGCCCACACGCACCGCCGCGCCCTGTGGCCGTGCCCTGACCGCCGGGCGTCGGGCCGGCGAGCGCTGGGGAGCGGTCGAACGCGGTGGGACCAGGCAGCCGATCACAAGCATGGCCGTGCCGGTGCGCTGCCAACCTCCCGCGGCGAGGGCCAGGCCGCCCACCCGCACCGCAGCGCCCAGGGGCCGTGCCCTGACCGCCGGGCGTCGGGCACGGCCGAAGACCGCCGCCAGCGCCACGCTCGTTCCGAGCGTGTAGCGAACCCCAAGCGACCACGCTCCGAGCTCCGAAAGCCGCCCGGCGCTGCGCGCCGAGGCCGCGGCGGTTCCGAGGAACGCCAGGTCGGCTGTGGTATCGAGGTCCCTGCCAAGGCGGGTGCGCCCGTAGCGGCGCGCCACAACCCCGTCGAGCCAGTCGGTGAGCCCGCCGGAAGCGAGTCAGGGTGAGTGCGTCCGCGGGCGAGAGTCGCTCGTGAGGCCTGCCGTCGCCGCCCTCTGCCATCCCGAGATGCCAGTCGAGCATCCGCCACACCGAAAGCCACCAGAGGAGTCCCGCGGCTCTATTGATGGAGAGGCCGGGACGGTCTCGCGCGAGGTGGCAGGTCGCGAGCCATCCCGCCGCCCCGACTGCTCCCCAGCGGTCGGCTTGTCTCGCCATCTGCGGGCGGGCATTCCGGGCCTGCGCCGATCGCTGGAGCGATTTGCGAATGAAGCGCATCCAGGCGGCTGGGCGATAACCGCATCGACGCAGCTGGAACAGGGCTTCGACCGTCCACCGCTCGCCATCGGTCAGCGGTCGTGGCGAATACGCCTGCGCGGCGGCGCGCGCGAGCGCGAGATCTGGATCGTTGTTCGACGCGGGCACCCCGGAAGGATTGTCCTCGCCGGGAGACGATCGGCCGCAGCACTGTGGGCGCTTCGCCGACATCCCGTGACCCCGGGCGGCCTGGGATTGACTTGTCGATCAGCGCGCTGGCGCGGGCGCCCTTCGCTCGGCTTCGGACTGGATGCTTGCGAGGCTGCGCTTGACCGCATGCTCCCACGGGCGGGCGACGCGGTCCGCCCACCACTGCCCCAAGCGCCACAGGTCGGCACCGAGCTCTCCGACGTACTCCAGTTCGGTTCCCTCACCTGCGCTGTGCAGTTCGAAGCGCTCGAGAACGTGTGGGACCGGGCCCCGCACGAGGCGGAACGAGATCCGCTCCGGCCGCTCGAAGCGGACGGTCTCGGCCGTGGTAACCGTCAGCGGTCCGACGGGCGTGTAGTGCGCGGCGACGACCATGTCGCTGCCCCGTTCGAGGACCCGCAGCTTGGATTGCATCGCGCGCGGCGTCTTGCCCAGATAGGGCGCGGCGACGATGTCGAACACGGTTTCGGGCGAGGCCGCAATGTGCATCCGGATCGGCCCGAGTGGACGGACTCGCCGACCCACGCCCAGGTCCGGGGTCACGGCGCCGCGAGCGACGAGTGCGACGCCGGCGGCGGCTCCGGCCAGAAGGATGGCGAGGCGAGAGATCAGGCGTGCACCCGCTTCGTCGGGATGGCGCGAAGAGCGGGCCGGGCACTCACGCCGAAGTACCCCCCTCGAGGCGCTCGCGAAGGCTCTCGAGGCCCTGCCTGTAGATGCCGCCGAAGGCCTCGCCGAGCTCACCTTCCTGTTCCGGGCTCTCCGGCTCGAGGTCGGCTACCCAGTCCACGTGCGAGTGGTCGCCGTGTCCCTCGACGGCAAGGCGGGAGCGGTACGAGCTGATCGGAAACGGGGCCTGCGTTATCTCATACGTGTAGTAGCGCTGATCGTCCGACCGCTCGAGAATGCGCTCCTCGATCGCGGCACCCTCCCCGGTCGTGCAGGAGCGCTGGTCTCCCTCCACGGCAGACTCGGCGAGAGCCGGAACCCACTCGCTGATCCGGGCGGGGTCCCCGGCGAGCGCCCATACCTCGTCGGCGGGGGCGTCGATCTCGATCGTCTCGTGGATGTGCGCCATGGGATTGCCTCCTCTGGGATCGTCTTGCAGTCCTTCTGATCCGCCTCGGGCAGAAACGATTCTCCGACCGCCGCTGACCGCCCGGCTCAGGCAGCGGCCGCAGCCGGCTCCTCGGCGCGTCTCGGGGCGGCTGCGCCCGTCGAGCAGTCTTCGTCAACCGGGGCGCGTTGAACGCCAGCCTACGCGGCACGCCCCGGTTCCGGTACTGCGAAGCGTCGGCCGCCCGGAGCCGGCAGCGGAAGCTGGCCGGCGGCGGCGCCCCCGCCTCCCGCCCGCGCCGAGCGAGCCCTGCTCCGGGCCTGCTCGAGCTGCTCGCCCACGGGTTGGCGCTGGCTCCTGGGCGCCGCGGCCACGGCGGCGATCAACGTCTCCACGCGGTGACCCGCGAGCTCGGCCAAGTCCGTGTCATCCCATCCGCGTGGCGCGCAGATGCGAGCGACAACGGACGGCCGATGCCAAGGCACCAGCGTGTTGCACACCTATGAGGCTGTCCCACGCCGGAAGAAGCAGATCCGCCAGGGTCTTGAGGCGGCCGAGGAGATCCATCCTCAGCTGAACTTGGTGTGAGGCCGCTCCTGCCGCACTCCGT
>OBLS010000742.1_pt1 | contig 12445 bp, 11 predicted proteins | sample 1519901 | NCBI WGS metagenome assembly OBLS01 (sample SAMEA3113585, study PRJEB22503) | soil metagenome
GGTCGTCCCGGCCGCCGTCTCCAAGGCCCGGCTGGCCCGCCACCTGGCCATGGACCGCCGCCTGCCCCGCGACCTGCCCCGCCTGCGCTGCCCCGAGGCCACCGTGGTCACCGACATGCCGTGCCGCCTGGACGGCGAGCCGGCCCCGACCCCGGGGTCGGTCACCGTGCTCGCGGGCGCCTGGCAGGTCCTAGCGCCGGCCTGAGCCCAGCCAGGCCGGGAGGCGGTCCAGGCAGTCCATCCAGCCCTGGACGTGGTCCAAAGTTGACCAAACGGCCTGGTCACCGCTAGCCTTGACAGTCGGTTCACTCGACGCTGCGGCAGGACAGGACATGCCCGGCGCCACACTTCCGAATCGTAACGGAGTTGCCCGCATGCCTTCGCCAGCAAGCCGAACGTTCTCGCCGCGAGCGCGGGACCTGACCCGCGACTGGTACGTCGTCGACGCCGACGGCCAGGTCCTCGGCCGGCTGGCCGCCCAGGTGGCCCGCATCCTGCGCGGCAAGCACAAGCCGATCTACGCCCCCCACGTCGACACCGGCGACCACGTGATCATCATCAACGCGGCCAAGGTCCGGCTCACCGGGCGCAAGCGCGAGCAGAAGGTCGCCTACCGCCACTCGGGCTACCCGGGCGGCCTCAAGGAAACGCCGTACACCGTGCTGCTCGCCGAGCGGCCCTCCCGCGCGGTCGAGAAGGCCGTCCGGGGGATGCTGCCCCGCAACCGGCTCGGGCGGCAGATGCTCTCCAAGCTCAAGGTCTATGACGGGCCGACCCATCCGCACGCCGCGCAGCTGCCGGTGCCGCTGGACGTGACGGCAACCGTCAAGCAGGAAGGATAGGAGGACACCTCGTTGGCTGCTCCAGCACAGCTGGCCCGGGGCACCGGCCGCCGCAAGGAGGCCGTGGTCCGGGTACGGCTGATCGAGGGGACCGGCACGTTCAAGCTCAACGGCCGCCCGCTCGAGGACTACTTCCCCAACCCGGCCCATCGCCGGCTCGTCACCGAGCCGCTGCGGGTCACCAACACCCTCGAGCGCTACGACGTGCTCGCCAACCTCGACGGCGGCGGGGTCTCCGGCCAGGCCGGCGCCCTGCGCCACGCCATCTCCCGGGCCCTGGTCGACCTCGACGTCGAGCTGCGGCCCGAGCTGAAGAAGCGTGGCTTCCTCACCCGCGACGCCCGTGAGGTGGAGCGCAAGAAGTACGGGCTGAAGAAGGCCCGCAAGGCGCCCCAGTACTCCAAGCGCTGACCGCCCACCGGAGTCTGCCGGTGGGAACGTTGTTCGGGACCGACGGGGTTCGTGGTCTGGCCAATGCCGACCTCACCCCCGAGCTCGCCCTTGCCCTCGGCCGGGCCGCGGTCGGGGTGCTCCGCGACCAGGCGGCGTCCGGTCCGGCCTCGTCCGGGCCGGCCCGCCCGGCCGTGGTCGTCGGCCGCGACCCCCGGGCCTCGGGCATCCTGCTGGAGAGCGCCCTGGTCGCCGGCATCCTCAGCGCCGGCGGTGACGTGCTCGCCGCCGGGGTGGTGCCGACCCCGGCGGTCGCCTTCCTGACTCGCCACTACGGCGCCGCCGCCGGGGCGGTGATCTCCGCCTCCCACAACGCCATGCCCGACAACGGCATCAAGTTCTTCGGCCCCGAGGGCTTCAAGCTCCCGGACGCGGTCGAGGAGCGCATCGAGGCCGCCGTGGCCGCCCCCGACCACGGGGCCCCACGGCCGGTCGGCGCCGAGGTGGGCGGCCTGCGCCCGACCGCCGACGACGCCGTCGAGGCCTACCTGGCCTACCTGCTGGAGGGCATCCCCGACCTGGACGGCCTCGAGATGGTGGTCGACTGCGCCAACGGTGCCGCCGCCGAGATCGCCCCCGAGGCCTACCGCCGGGCCGGGGCCAAGGTCACCGCCGTCGCCGCCGAGCCCGACGGCCACAACATCAACGCCGGCGTCGGCTCGACCCACCCCGAGCACGTCAGGGCCGCCCTGGCCCGCAGCGGGGCCTCGGTCGGCCTGGCCCACGACGGCGACGCCGACCGCCTCCTGGCCGTCGACGAGCACGGCATCCTGGTCGACGGCGACGTGATCCTGGCCATCTGCGCCCTCGACGCCCGCGACCGGGGCGGCCTGCCCACCAACACCGTGGTCACCACGGTGATGACCAACCTCGGCTTCCGCCAGGCCATGGCCCACCACGGGATCGCCGTCCAGCAGACCGCCGTCGGCGACCGCTACGTGCTCGAGGCCATGCTGGCCGGCGGCCACCACCTGGGCGGGGAGCAGTCCGGCCACCTGATCTTCCTCGACCGGGCCACCACCGGCGACGGCCTGCTCACCGGCCTGCGCCTGCTCGGGGTGGTCGCCCGCACCGGCCGGCCCCTGTCCGAGCTGGCCAGGGTGATGCGCCGCCTGCCCCAGGTGCTGGTCAACGTGCGGGTGGCCGACCGCAACGCCCTCGACGGGGCGGCGGCGGTCTGGCACGCCGTCCAGGACGAGGAGGGCCGGCTGGGGGACAGCGGCCGTGTGCTGGTCCGCCCCTCGGGAACCGAGGCCCTGGTCCGGGTCATGGTCGAGGCCGAGACCGAGGAAGCGGCCCGCACCACCGCCGACCGCCTGGCCGCCGTGGTCGCCACCGAACTGGGCTGACCCCTCAACTCCGGTCCCGATCCGCCGATCGGCTGCTCTGCGTTGCCCGCTCAGTCTCCCCGGTCCAGACGAGACGGAGGTCGAGGAATGCAGGTGCTGCTGGCGGCCTTCATGGCCGCGGCGGTCGCGCTGGGGGTCCCGGCGCCGGCCGGTGACCTCACCTGGAGCGACCACCCGAGGACGCTGCACGTCGCCGCCGATGCGGCGGCGCCCGGGGACGGCTCCATGGCCAGGCCCTATCCCCGCATCGCCCAGGCCGTGGCCGCCGCCGTGGCCGGCGACACCGTGCTGGTCGGCCCGGGGCGGTACGCGGAGGAGGTGCGCACGGTCCGTCCCGGGCGCCCGGCCGCCCCCATCCGGGTCCTCGGGCGGCCAGGGGCCCACCTGGTCGGGCCCCGTGGCCTGGCCCGGGGCCGGCTGGTCCAGATCCTGCACGCCCACGTGACCCTCCAGTCGCTGGAGCTCTCGGACGCCAACATCCTCGTCTGGGTGCAGGGCGCCAGGGGCGTCCGCCTGCTGGGCAACCGGCTGCACGACGCCGGCGGGGAGTGCGTCCGGCTCAAGGGCCACGCCCAGGCCAACGAGGTCGCCGGCAACGTCATCGCGCGCTGTGGCCGGGTCCGCTTCGACCTGGCCAGGGGCGTCAAGAACGGTGAGGCCATCTACATCGGCACGGCCCCGGAGCAGTCCGGCGGCCGGCCCGACCGCTCCAACGGCAACCGGGTGCACCACAACCGCATCGCCGCCACCGCCGAGTGCGTCGACGTCAAGGAGGCGGCCCTCAGGAACCTGGTCGAGCGCAACCGCTGCTCGGGGAGCGACGACCCCGACGGGGCCGGGCTCTCCTCGCGGGGCGACCACACCACCTTCCGGTACAACGTCTCGACCCGGCACGCCGGCGCCGGCATCCGCCTCGGCGGAGACAAGAAGACGCAGGGCGTGCGCAACAACGTGGTCGGCAACACCCTCACCGACAACGCCGGCTACGGCCTCAAGGTCATGCGCCGCCCCCAGGGCCGGATCGCGGGCAACACCTTCGCCCGCAACCGTCGCGGGCGCACGAACCAGATGGCGTAGCCAACCCGGCGCCAGCGCTCCCTCGTTCCTGACTACGCCGTTCTCCCGACGGCGAAGCCGCGATCTGCTCGTATCTAATCGAGCCGTTCGCACGCCTCATGGAGTACAACCGTTTTACCCGTTACGCGGATAACGCACCATCAAACTACTCGGGGGGATCCACGTTGGCAGAGGTTGTGATCATCGGCTCCGGCGTGGTCGGCAGCTCGACCGGCAGGGGGTTCGCCGCCGCCGGCCATGCCGTCCGCTTCGTGGACATCGACGCCGCCCGGGTCGAGGCCCTGCGGGGCGAGGGCTACGCGGCCACGACCAGCGTTGAGCTGCCCGAGGGGCCGTCGTTCGTGTTCCTGACCCTGCCAACGCCCAACCAGGGGCACCGCTACGACCTGTCGGCGTTCGTCGACGGCACCAGGGCGGTGGGCCGGGCGCTGGCCGGAGCCGGCGCGTTCCACACCGTGGTGGTGCGCTCGACCGTGCCCCCCGGGACCTGCGAGCAGGTCGTCCAGCCACTGCTCGAGCAGGACTCGGGCAAGCGGGTCAACCAGGGGTTCGGGCTCGCCTCGAACCCCGAGTTCCTGCGCGCGGCCACCGCCCTGGAGGACTTCCTGTTTCCATGGATGACGGTGATCGGGGCCAGGAGCCGGTCGACCGTCGACCGGCTGTGCAGCCTCACCTCGAGCTTCGGGGGCGAGGTCCGGACCTTCGACAACCCGGCCGCGGCCGAGATGGTGAAGTGCTGCCACAACATCTTCAACGCGACCAAGATCAGCTTCTGGAACGAGATGTGGCTGGTCTGCCAGCGGCTCGGGCTGGCCGCCGACGACATCGCCACCACCGTCAGCCGGTCGGCCGAGGCCTCCACCAACCCGGACTACGGCATCCGCGGGGACGCGCCCTACGGCGGCGTGTGCCTGCCCAAGGACACCAAGGGCTTCCTCGGGCTGGCCGAGCAGATCGGGGTGCCGATGCCCCTGCTGTCCGCGGTCATCCAGGTCAACGACGCCCTCGAGCGTCTGGTCGCCCGCGAGCTGTCGGAGGCCGGCGACCCGATCATCGAGCTCGAGTCGCGTGACGGGCTGGCCAGCGACGCCCTCGCCCCCTGAACGGGCAGCACGCCGATCGGATGCGCATGGACCTCTCCGCCTTCGCGACCTACATCCCGCTCGGGGTGCTGGGCCTGGTCCGCTGGGCCAGCTGGCTGATCCGGCGGGTCCCGGCCTCGCTCTACCGGCCGGCCAGGACGGGCCATTTCGAGCCGCTGACCATCGTCGTCCCGGTCTACCAGGAGCACCCGCGCGTCTTCCGCCAGGCGCTCGAGTCCTGGCTGGTCAACGACGTCCTGGAGATCATCTGCGTGATCGACGTGACGGACACGGCCTGCCTGCGCATCGCCAGGGAGTACCCGGTGCGGGTCATCCCCACCGACGTGCCCGGCAAGCGCGACGCCCTGCGGCGGGGCTGGGAGGCGGCCCGGACGCCGCTGGTCGCCCTGGTCGACTCCGACACCATCTGGGCCGGGGACGTGGCCGTGCGGGTCTGCGAGCCGTTCGCCGACCCCCGGGTCGGCGGGGTCGGCACCAGGCAGAACGTGGCCGCGCCGCGCACCGTCTGGGAGCACCTCAACGACATGTACCTGGACTACCGCTACTTCGACGAGATCGCCTCCCAGACGGTGGTCAGCCGGGCCGTGTCCTGCCTCTCGGGCCGGACGGCCGTCTACCGCCGGTCGCTGCTGCTGCGCCACTCGGAGCGGTTCATGAGCGAGACCTTCCTCGGCGTCCCCTGCATGTCCGGCGACGACAAGCGGCTGACCACCCTGGTATTGGAGGGCGGCCACCGCACCGTGCTCCAGCGGTCGGCCCGGGTCTGGTCGACCTTCCCCCGGGACGGCCGCACCTTCTTCCGGCAGCGCCTGCGGTGGTCGCGCAACACCTGGCGCAGCGACCTGCGGGCGCTGGGCAGCCGCTGGCTCTGGCGGCGCCACCGCTTCCTGGCCTTCTCCATGCTCGACAAGGCGGCCAGCTCCTTCACCCTGCTGGTCGCGCCGGTCTTCATGGCCATGGCCGTCGCGGCCGGCCACTGGCAGGTGGCACAGCTGCTGGCGCTGTGGTGGCTGGTCAGCCGCTCGGCCAAGATGCTGCCCCACCTGGAGCGCCGGCCCAGCCACATCCTGACCATGGTGCCGGTCTTCATCGTGATGTCGTTCGCGATGGCCCTGGTCAAGATCGCGGCCCTGCTGACCATCCGCAAGCAGCGCTGGCTGACCCGCGACGTCGAGGTCTCGGCCACCTCCAAGCGGGTGGTGCGCACCGCCGAGCCGGCCGCGGCGTCGGAGGCGAGGGCGTCCTGATGTTCCGGTCTCGCTCCCGCCTCCGGCGCCCGGCCACCCTGGCCCTGGCCGCGTCCCTGCTGCTGGCCGTCGGGACCGCCGGGCTGCTCCCGGCGCCCCGGGCCGCCGCCGCCCCGCGGAAGGTGACCCGCCTGGAGCCGGACGCCCTCGACATCCTCCGGTCGCCCAAGAAGTTCCTGCGGTCCACCCGCCGCCACGTGATCGTCCGCCCGGACCGCCTGGAGCTGCTGCGGGGCCCGGCGGTGGTGGCCAGCATCCCGCTCCCGGGCCGGCGCGGGACCTCCATGACCGACGTGGCCGCCGCCCTGGCCCGGACCGCCCAGGCGGGCTGGATCGAGGAGACGGCCCCCGGGACCTTTCTGCTCCGGGTCGCGCTCGTCCAGGCCCCGGGCAGCACGCTCGAGGTCGCCGCCCCGGCCGTCCGCCAGGTCCGGCTGCTCGACGACCCCGAGGTCTACATCAGCGCCATGGGCGCGACCGCCCGGTTCACCGGCGTGACCGTGACCTCCTGGGACCCGCAGCGCCGCCGCCCGGCCAGGAACTCGGGCAGCCGGCCGTTCGTCGAGTACGCCGACGGGTCCGATCTGTGGATCGTCCGCTCGACCTTCGCTCACCTCGGCTCCGACCGGGCCTCGGCCTACGGGGTGAACTGGCGGCGCTCCACCGGCGGGGCCACCGACTCGGTGTTCCACCACAACTTCTTCGGCGCCTACACCTACCAGGCCCAGGGCCTGGTGTTCCGGGGCAACGTCTTCCGCGACAACCAGCTCTACGGGCTCGACCCGCACACCGGCAGCCGGCGGCTGGTGGTGGAGCGCAACCAGGCGTACCGCAACGGCGCCCATGGGATCGTGTTCTCCGAGGACGTGACCGACGGGGTGGTGCGCGGGAACCGCTCCTTCGCCAACGGCGACAACGGCATCGTCCTCGACGAGCGGTCCGACCGGAACACCGTCAGCGGCAACCTGGTCGAGGGCAACGAGGGCGACGGGATCGTGCTCCTCGGCTCGTCGGACAACCTGGTCCGCGGCAACGTCGTCCGCCGCAACCGGGTCGGCATCCGGGTCAACCTGCGCAGCGGCGACAACCGGGTGCAGCGCAACCAGGTGACCGGCAACCGCATCGGCGTCGAGCTCTACGGCGGCGCCTACGCCGTCCGGCTGCTCGGCAACCAGGTCGGCGGCTCGGTGGAGAAGGGCCTGGTCCTGGAGGCCCCGGGGGCGACCAGCCGCGACGACCGGGTCACCGGGTCGCCGGTCGGCGTCGAGGTCCGGGCCCCGGCCCGCCTCCGCGGGACCACCGTGGCCGACGTCGGCCAGGGGATCGTCGTCACCGACCGGGGCATCGCCGCCGTCGACGACGCCACCGTCCGCGCCGCCACCGCCGGGGTCGAGGTCCGGCCGGGCGGCCTCGTCCGGGTCCGGACCTCCTCGATCGAGTCGCCGAGCCCCCTGGCCGGGTCGCCGCCCCGGGCGGTGCTGGCCAACCGGCTCATCTCGCCGCCCGGCCCGGTCCCCTGGCTGGCCCTGGTCGGCGTCGCCTACCTGGCGGTGGCGATCGCCCTCCAGCTGCTGCACCTGAGCCGCAACCGCACCGAACGGAGCCTGAAGGAGGTGCCCTGGGGTGTCGCGAAGTGGTAAGCGCCGCCGGCTGGCCGGCGCCGGGGTCGCGCTCCTCGGCATGACCCTGCTCGGCGCGGCCGCGGGCCACCTGGTCGCCCGGGCGCCGGCCGAGCCCGGCAGCTACGGCATCCGGGAGGTCCCGGGCGGCGAGCGCCTGGAGCTGCTCGGCGGCCGGATCGACCTCCCCGCCCTGGCCGAGGCCCTGGCCAGGGACGGCCGGACCGACATCCTGACCCGCCAGGACGGGACCTGGCTGCTGTCCCGGTCCCTGGTCATCCGCCCCGGGGCCACCCTGGAGGTCCGCAAGGCGACCCTGCGCCTGCACTCGGAGCCCAACCGGTTCGTCGGCCTGGAGGCCCGCGGCGGCAACCTCGAGATCACCGACAGCACGGTGACCTCATGGGCCCCGGGCACCGGCCGCCCCGACGACCAGGTCGACGACGGCCGGGCCTGGGTCCTGGCCCGCGACGGCGCGGTGATGAACGTGCTCCGCTCACGCATGGAGCAGCTCGGCTACGCCCGGGCCGAGCGCTCCGGCGTCGCCTGGCGCACCAAGGCGACCAGCGGGACCATCCACGGTTCGACCTTCGCCGGCAACTGGTACGGCGCCTACCTGCAGGGCACCCGCAACCTCCAGATCGAGGACAACGTCTTCCGCCACAACGGCAGGCACGGCCTGATGCTGGCCGTCGGCTGCTCCAACGCCACCGTCCGCGGCAACCAGTCCTACGCCCACGCCGGCCACGGCATGGTCGTGTTCCAGGGCTCCAACGACGTCACCCTCACCGCCAACGAGGTCCACGACAACCGGCGCTCCGGCATCGACGTCGACGGCTCCCTGCGCCTCCGCCTGACCGGCAACGTCGTCTACGGCAACGACATCGGCCTCCACATCCACGGCCGCTCCCGCTCGATCGTCGCCGACGACAACCGCCTCGCCGCCAACCGCCTCGACGGCCTGCGGGTCTCCAGCGGCGCAACCCAGGTCACCGCCTCCAAGAACCTGATCGACTTCAACCACCGCGCCGGCGTCTTCATCGCCGAAGGCACCGCCGAGATCGGCCCCGCCAACCGCCTCCTCGACAACGAGATGGGCGTCTGGCTCTCCACCGACGCCCGCGGCACCGCCGTCATGGACAACAGCATCGAGTCCAACGTCCTCGACGGCGTCCACCTCGCCGGCCTCCGGGTCGGCCTGGTCCGGGGCAACCTGATCCGGGCCAACAGGAAGGCGGCGTTCTCGGTCGCCTCCAAGGGCAGCGCCCGCCCGTTCCTGTCCGAGAACCGCCTCGTGGGCAACCCGGCGCGGGAGCGGGTTCGGGTCGAGGGCCACCCTCAGCCAGCCGGGTGAGCCGGCAGGGCGGTTCCCTGTACCCTCTCGACTGACATCATCGGTGTCGGGGACCAGACTGCGCGGCCGAGAGGAGCCTTCGCATGTGTGGGATCGTCGGGTACGCCGGGAACCAGCAGGCGCTTCCGATCCTGCTCGAGGGGCTGCGGCGGCTCGAGTACCGGGGGTATGACTCGGCTGGGGTGGCGGTGCTGGACGGGGGGGAGGTCCAGGTCGTCCGGAGGGCTGGGAAGCTGGAGGCGCTGGAGCAGGCGCTCGGGTCCGACACCGCGCTCAACGGGGTGAGCGGGATCGGGCACACCAGGTGGGCGACCCATGGGCAGCCGACCGACCGGAACGCCCATCCCCATCTCGACTGCTCGGGGCGGGTGGCGGTGATCCACAACGGGATCATCGAGAACTTCTTCACGCTGCGGCAGCAGCTGGAGGGCGAGGGGCACCGGTTCGCGTCGCAGACCGACACCGAGTGCGTCGCCCATCTGGTCGAGGGGGCGCTGGCCGAGGGGCTGGGGTTCGCGGATGCGGTGCGCAAGGCGCTGAAGCGGCTGGAAGGGTCGTTCGCGCTGGCCGTGCTGCACCAGGGGGACCCTGGGGTGGTGGTCGGGGCCAAGCGGGACCTGCCGCTGGTCGCGGGGCGCGGGGAGGGCCAGAACTTCGTGGCCAGCGACTTCGCGGCCTTCCTGGACCACACCAAGGACGGGGTCATCCTGGAGGACGACCAGGTCGTGGTCGTGACCCCGGAACGGCTCGACGTGACCGACCTGGACGGGGACCCGGTGGAGGCGTACGAGCACCACGTCGACTGGGACCTGTCGGCGGCCGAGAAGGGCGGCTACGAGCACTTCATGCTCAAGGAGATGCACGAGCAGCCGCTGGCCATCAAGCAGACCCTCGAGGGGCGGACCGACCCCCAGGGGCGGCTGCTGCTCGACGAGCTGCGGATGAGCGAGGACGAGCTGCGCGAGGTCGACAAGGTGTTCGTGGTCGCCTGCGGGACCGCCTACCACTCGGGGCTGGTGGCCAAGTACGCCATCGAGCACTGGACCCGGCTGCCGGTGGAGATCGAGATCGCCAGCGAGTTCCGCTACCGCGACCCCGTGCTGGACCGCAACACCCTGGTCATCGCCATCTCCCAGTCGGGGGAGACGGCCGACACCCTGGGGGCGGTCCGCTACGCCCGGCGCCAGCGGGCCCGGGTCCTGACCGTCTGCAACACCGTCGGGGCGTCGATCCCCAGGGAGTCGGACGCGGTCCTCTACACCAGGGCCGGGCCCGAGGTGTGCGTGGCCGCGACCAAGACCTTCGCCACCCAGCTGGCCGCCATGTACCTGGTCGCCCTCTACCTGGCCCAGGTGCGGGGGACGATGTTCACCGACGAGGTCGCCTCGGTGGTCCGCGAGCTGGAGCAGGTCCCGGGCAAGGTCGAGCTCTGCCTGGAGCGCAGCGACCAGGTCCGCAAGGTCGCCGAGCAGTACAAGGACGCCCACGACTGGCTGTTCCTGGGCCGCCACGTCGGCTACCCGATGGCCCTGGAGGGGGCGCTCAAGCTCAAGGAGATCTCCTACCTCCACGCCGAGGGCTACCCGGCGGCCGAGCTCAAGCACGGGCCGATCGCCCTGATCGAGGACGGGACCCCGGTGGTGGTCGTCCACCCCTCCAGCCACGTCTACGCCAAGATGCTGACCAACATCCAGGAGGTGGCGGCCAGGGGCGCGGCCATCATCGCCATCGCCGAGGACGGCGACCGCGAGGTCGCGGCCCACGCCACCCACGTGCTCCGGGTGCCGCCGACGGCCCAGCTGCTGGCCCCGCTGGTCTGCCTGATCCCCCTGCAGCTGCTCTCGTACCACGTGGCTGTCGCCCGCGGGTGCCCGATCGACAAGCCCCGCAACCTGGCCAAGAGCGTGACGGTCGAGTAGCGCGATGGCCTACGACATCGATCCCGACCAGGCGGTCAGCATCGTCGCCATCTTCCTGTTCATCGATGCCGCCTTCGTCGGCTTCCCGCTGATCTCCAACATGGTCAACGGCAACGGCCTCCTGCTCATCCCGCTGGTGCTGGTCGTCGGGCTGATCGCCGCCGGGGTCGGGCTGCTCCAGGGCCGCCAGTGGGGCTGGTACCTGGCCCTTGTGGTGGTCGGGGTGTCGGCCCTGCTCGCCCTGGTCGGCGGCAACCTGCTCGGGCTGCTGATCGACGCGCTGATCATCTTCCTGCTCACCCGGCCGTCGACCAGGGCCAAGTTCGGGGTTCGATGATCGTCGGGATCGGGATCGACGCCATCGAGGTCGCCCGGATCCGCCGTGCCCTGGAGCGCCACCCCCGCTTCCGCGAGCGCGTCTACACCAAGGCCGAGCTGGACGCGGCCGCCCGCCGGGGCGTGGGCGAGGTCGCCTACCTGGCCAAGCGGTGGGCGGCCAAGGAGGCGACCTCCAAGGCGCTCGGGGTCGGGTTCTCGGGGTTCGCCTACACCGAGATCGAGGTCACCAACCTGCCCTCGGGCGCCCCCACGATCAAGCTCACCGGCGAGCTGGCCGACTGGGCCCACCTGCTGGGCGCCCTGCGCTGGCACCTGACCCTGTCCGACACCAAGGACACCGCCTACGCCAGCGTGCTCGTCGAGGGCCCGGACGACTACCCGCGCCGCCCGCCCGGCCCGCCGCCCTGGGTCCGGCGCCGCCTCGACCGCCAGCGCGGCGCCGGCGGGTCGTGACCCACCGGCGACGGGGGGCAGGACGGTGAGGCCCCGGAGGGGTCCGGGGAACCCCAAGGGGGTGCCCCGGTGAAACAAATCGCGACGGTGGCGGCCGTGCAGGCGGCCGACAAGGCCGCCCAGGAGGGCGGGACCCCGGTCGAGGTGCTGATGGGCCGGGCCGGGGCGGCGGTGGCCACCGCGGCCGTCCGCGAGCTGGGCACGGTGGCCGGGCGGCGGGTGGTCGCCCTGGCCGGCAAGGGGCACAACGGCGGCGACGCCCTGGAGGCGCTGGCCCGGCTGGCCCGGCGCGGGGCCGGGGCCGAGGCGCTGGTCACCGGCGAGCCGGACGACCTGGACGAGCAGGGGCGGCGCTGCGTGGCCCTGGTCCGGGCGGCCGGGGGGCGGGTCCGGCCGTTCACCGCCGAGCTGGCCGGCCGGCTGCTGGCCGGGGCCGATCTGGTGCTGGACGGGCTGCTCGGCACCGGGTCGAGCGGCGCCCCCAGGGGCGCGGTGGCCGAGGCGATCGCGGCCACCAGCGGCGCCGAGGTGCCGGTGGTGGCCGTCGACATCCCCTCGGGGGTGGACGGGGCCACCGGCGAGGTGGCCGGCGGGGCGGTCAGGGCCACCGTCACGGTGACGTTCCAGGCGGTCAAGCCCGGTCATGTCCTGCCGCCCGGGAGCGCGCGGGTGGGGCGGCTGGAGGTGACCGGC
>OBLS010000743.1_pt1 | contig 12444 bp, 11 predicted proteins | sample 1519901 | NCBI WGS metagenome assembly OBLS01 (sample SAMEA3113585, study PRJEB22503) | soil metagenome
CCCCCGCCGTCAAGGCTGCCTTCGAGTCCGGGAGCCGCAGCGGGGGCGAGCCGGTCGCGGAGCCCGGGAGCTCGCCGGCCCACGGCGGGCACACCTACGCGGCCCGTCTGCGCGATCCCGATGGCTACGAGGTGGAGATCGTCTCCGCCCCTGAGTGACGCGGGACGGTGCACCGCCCGGTGTACTAGCTTGAACGCAGCGGTCCGCGCATCCACCCAACCAGGAGGGCATCAATGGCAGTGAAGGTCGGGATCAACGGCTTCGGGCGCATCGGGCGAAATCTCTTCCGTGCGGCCAAGGCCGCCGGGGCCGACCTGGACTTCGTCGCCGTCAACGACCTGACGGACGCCGAGAGCCTGGCTCACCTGCTCAAGTACGACTCGATCCTGGGCCCCTACAAGGGAGACGTCGAGGTCTCACAGGACGGCATCACCGTCGACGGAGACGAGTTGCGCGTTCTCTCGGAGAGGGACCCGGGAAGCCTGCCCTGGGACGAGCTCGGCGCCGACGTCGTGATCGAGTCCACCGGGTTCTTCACCAAGCGTGAGGACGCGAGCAAGCATCTGGACGCAGGCGCCAAGAAGGTGATCATCTCCGCGCCCGCGACAGACCCGGACATCACGGTCGCGCTGGGGGTCAACTTCGACGATTATGACCCGGCTGAGCACGACATCATCTCCAACGCCTCGTGCACCACAAACTGCCTGGCGCCGGTCGCCAAGGTCCTGCACGATGCCGTCGGGATCGATCACGGCCTGATGACGACGATCCACGCGTACACGGCCGACCAGCGCCTGCAGGACATGCCGCACAAGGACCTCCGCCGCGCCCGCGCCGCCGCCGTCAACCTGATCCCGACCTCGACCGGGGCCGCCAAGGCCGTCGGACTGGTGCTGCCGGACCTGAACGGTCGGTTGAACGGCATGGCGGTCCGCGCGCCCGTGATCACGGGCTCCGTAGTGGACCTGACCTTCGTCGCCTCCAAGGAGACCAGCGTGGACGAGGTGAACGGCGCGATCCGGAGCGCTGCCGCCGCCGACCTGAAGGGAATCCTCAAGTACACGGAGGACCCGATCGTCTCCACCGACATCGTCAGCGACCCCCACAGCTCCATCTTCGACGCAGAGCAGACGATGGTCCTGGAAGGGGACATGGTCAAGGTGTTCTCCTGGTACGACAACGAGTGGGGGTACTCGAACCGGTGCGTCGAGTTGGCCGCGAAGGTCTTGGAGCCGGCGGCCGTAGGCGCCTAGGGCGCTTGCACCCGGCGGGCGGTGGCGCGGCGTTGGGAATCGGCAAGGCGAGCGTCCGCGATGCCGAGGTCGAAGGCAGGCGCGTGCTGGTGCGCGCGGACCTGAACGTGCCGCTCGAGGACGGGAAGGTGGCGGACGACACTCGGATCGGGGCAAGCCTGCCGACGCTAGAGTTCCTGCTGAAGTGGGGCGCGTCGGTCGTGCTCGTCTCTCACCTTGGCCGCCCGAAGAACCGGGACCCGGAGCTGTCCATGGCCCCGGTGGCGACCCGCCTTGACGAGCTGCTCGACGCCGAGGTGAAGCTCGCTCCCGCCGTCGTCGGCGACGAGGTTCGGTCGCTGGCCGAGAAGCTCGAGCCGGGGCAGGTCCTGCTGCTCGAGAACAGCCGCTACGAGCCTGGCGAGACCGAGGATGACCCCGAGCTGGCCGATGCCCTCGCGTCGCTGGCGGACCTGTACGTGAACGACGCCTTCGGCGCGGCCCACCGGGCTCATGCGACCACCCACGGGGTCGCTCGCCGCCTGCCGTCCTACGCGGGGCTGCTCCTGGAGCGCGAGGTCTCCGAGCTCACGAAAGTCCGCGACCATCCCGAGCCGCCCCTGGTGGTGGTGCTGGGCGGCGCCAAGGTGACCGACAAGATCGGCGTGATCGAGCGCTTCCTGGATCGCGCCGACGAGATCCTGATCGGCGGGGCCATGTGCTTCAGCTTCTTCAAGGCCGAGGGGCGCGACACAGGCGATTCCCTGCTGGATGACGCGAGCGTGGAGGCTGCGCGTGAGGTGCTCCCGCGTGCGAAGCGGGCCAAGGCCCGGCTCCACCTGCCCGAGGACCTGGTGCTCGGCCGCGAGCTCAGCGCCAACACGGAGGTGCAGGAGCTGAACGGCGTGGACGTTCCCGAGGGCTGGATGGGTCTGGACATCGGGTCCAACACGGCGGCCAAGTACGGGAAGCTGGTCGCCGGAGGCGGGACGGTCCTGTGGAACGGGCCCATGGGCGCCTTCGAGCTGGCGCCGTTCGCCTTCGGCACCCGGGCGGTGGCCCAAGCCGTCGCCGACGCGTCCGGCCACACCGTGGTCGGCGGCGGCGACTCCGCGGCCGCGATGGCGGAGTTCGGCCTGGCGGATCGGGTGAACTGGCTCTCGACCGGCGGCGGTGCCTCGCTGGAGCTGCTTGAGGGCGCGGAGCTGCCCGGGGTGGAGGCCCTGAACGATGCCTAGGCACTCCCGAGGAGGAGCCGCCGGGTGAGGACTCCGATCCTGGCGGCCAACTGGAAGATGCACAAGACGGTCGCCGAAGCCGAGGAGTTCCTGAACGCCTTCCTGCCCTCGTTACCGGCCGACGGCGAGCCCGAGGTCGTGATCTGCCCTCCTTACACGGCACTGGCCTCGGTGGTCGAGCTGTGCAAGGGCGGCCCTGTCCGCGTCGCGGCCCAGAACATGCACGAGGAGCGCAGCGGCGCCTACACCGGCGAGGTCTCGGCGCCGATGCTCCTGGAGCTCGGGGTGCAGGGAGTGGTCCTGGGCCACTCCGAGCGACGCAAGCTCTTCGGAGAGACCGACGAGGCCCTTGCCCGGAAGGTCCCCGCGGCGCTGGCCGCCGGCCTGGAGCCGATTCTCTGTGTCGGCGAGGACGAGGACCAGCGGGACGCGCGCGAGACCGCCGCGGTCCTTACCCGCCAAGTCGACGCCGACCTGGCAGAGGTCCCGGGAGAGGACTTGGAGCGCGTCGTCATCGCCTACGAGCCGATCTGGGCGATCGGCACCGGCAGTACAGCGAGCCCCGAGCAGGCCCGGGAGGCGGCGGCGCTGATCCGCGAGCGGCTCGCCGCGCGGGACCCGTCCGCCGCCGAACGCGTGAGGATCCTCTATGGCGGCTCGGTCAAGCCGGGGAATGCCTCTGAGCTGATGCGGCAGCCTGACGTGGACGGGGCGCTCGTCGGGGGCGCCAGCCTGGAAGCCCAAGACTTCGCGGCGATCGTGCGCGCCGCCGGCGCGGCGTAGGGTGCGGTCCGGACCGGCGTTACCAGGGGCGGCCCCTTGAGCCCGCCGCCGGGGCCCGATTCCACGCCCGTGCCCTCGCTCGCGCTGGTCGTGCTCGACGGCTGGGGCCTGGCGCCGGCAGGAGCGGGCAACGCCGTTTCCCAGGCGCAGACTCCCACCTTCGACGAGCTTTGGGATGCCTATCCCCACGCCACCCTCTCGACGTCGGGACGCGACGTTGGGCTGCCGTCGGGTCAGATGGGCAACTCCGAGGTGGGGCACCTGAACCTCGGCGCCGGTGCGGTAGTGAAGCAGGACCTGGCGCGCATAGACGAGTCCATCGCGGACGGCAGCTTCTACGAGAACCCCGCCCTGCGGGCCGCATGCGCGCGGGGGCGCGAGTCGAAGCGCGGGCGGCTGCACGCTATCGCACTGGTCTCGGACGGCGGCGTCCATTCGGGCTGGGAGCACATCGAGGCTGTGATCGAGATGGCGGCGGCCGAGGGCGTTCCGGACCTGATCGTCCACGCTCTCACCGACGGACGCGACACGCTTCCGACCTCGGGCGCGGGCTATGTCCAGGAGGTCGAGCGGTGGCTGCGCCACGCGGGGCGGATCGGCACGGTGGGAGGGCGCTATTGGGGCATGGACCGCGACAGGCGCTGGGAGAGGACCAAGAACGCGTATGACGCCACGGTCCACGGCCGTGGCGAGCGGGCCGACGATGCGGTCGCGGCGGTCAAGGCCTCGTACGAGGCCGGCGTCACCGATGAGTTCATCGCGCCGACCGTGATCGGCGACTATGAGGGGGTGTCCGCCGACGAGCCGGCATTGTTCGTCAACTTCCGGCCCGACCGGGCTCGCCAGCTGACACTGGCTCTGGCCGACCCCGCGTTCTCCGAGTTCCACCGGGAGGGCGGGCCCATCCTGGAGCTGACCACGATGACCAAGTACAAGGATGGCTGGCCATACCCGGTCGCTTTCCCGCCGATGGAGCCCGAGACGACGCTGGCCGAGGTGATCGCCGAGGCCGGGGAGCGCCAGCTCCACGTCGCCGAGACCGAGAAGTACGCGCACGTCACCTACTTCTTCAACGGGGGACGCGAGCAGACGCTGGCGGGGGAGGACCGTGCCCTTGTCGACTCCCCGCGCGACGTCCCGACTTACGACCGCAAGCCGGAGATGAGCGCACGCGCCGCGGCCGAGGCTTTCACCTCGCGCTGGAGGGACGGGAGCTATCGGTTCGGCATCATCAACTTCGCCAATCCGGACATGGTGGGACATACGGGGGTCATCCCGGCCGCCGCGTCCGCGATCGAGGAGGTGGACCGCGACCTCGCGTCAGTGGTCTCCGCGGTGCACCAAGGCGGGGGCGCCTGCCTGATCACCGCGGACCACGGCAACGCCGAGCAGATGCTCGAGCCCGATGGGTCGCCGAACACCGCGCACTCCACGAACCCGGTGCCCTTCATCGTCACGGTCGCCGGGATCGCCCTGGAGGAGGGCGGCATCCTCGCCGACGTCGCCCCGACGGCGCTCGCGCTGCTCGAGATCCCGCAGCCGCAGGCGATGACAGGCCGGTCGCTGCTCGCCTGACCGGCCTCATGACTTGACTGCAACACACTTAGGTTTTATGATTACGAGCGGTCAACGCAGTACCACACACTTCCCAGGAGGTGAATTTCGATGGCAATTGTGCGCTGGGACCCGCTCCGCGACCTCGACTCGTTCCAGAGCGATATGAACCGGCTGTTCGACCGCTTCTTCGAGGGGCGGCCCGCGAACGGCGATCGTGGCCGTCGCTGGATCCCCGCCATGGACCTGGTCGAGACCGACGAGAACCTGGTCGTTCGCGCCGATCTCCCCGGCCTGAGCGAGGACGACGTCGAGATCGAGATCAAGGACAACGTGCTGACCGTTTCCGGTGAGCGCAAGGCCGAGCACGAGGAGAAGGGCGAGGGCTTCCACCGCGTGGAGCGCTCCTTCGGCCGCTTCGCCCGCTCGCTCAGCCTGCCTCGCGGCGTGGACGCCGACAAGGTCCAGGCCGGCTTCTCGGACGGCGTGCTCCAGGTCCGGGTCCCGAAGCCCGAGGAGACCAAGCCGACCCGCGTCCAGATCGGCACGGGCTCGGTCGAGGGCTCAGGGACCGAGAAGTAGGAACGGCATCGGCGCCGCCGGAATCTCCGGCGGCGCGCCCGTTCGGGCGACGCTCGCGGCCTAGGCTTGGCGGGTGCGCAAGGACCCCGCCCGGCACAGCTTCGAGATCAGGGCCCGCGACGGCGACGCCCGCGCGGGCCTTCTGCATACGGCCCACGGGCAGATCTCGACGCCCGCCTTCATCCCGCTCGCGACGAAGGCGAGCGTACGCTCGCTCTCGTCCACCGAGGTCGCCGGGCTCGGTTACGAACTGGTGCTGGGGAACACGTTTCACCTGCACCTGTCTCCGGGAGAGGACCGGATCGCCGCGCACGGCGGAATGCACGGCTTCATGGGGTGGGAGGGAGCGATCATCACCGACTCCGGCGGCTTCCAGGTCTTCTCCCTGGCGCACGGCGGCGTCGCAGACGAGATCAAGGGGCGCCGCGGACCGCAGCAGGGGCGGGTGAGGGTGGAGATCTCCGAGCGCGGCGTCGGCTTTCAGTCCTTACTGGACGGCTCCGATCGCTTTCTGGGCCCGGAGGAGTCGATGGAGATCCAGGCGAAGCTGGGCTCGGACATAGCGCTCGTCTTCGACGAGTGCACGCCGTCGCACGCAGACAGGGACTACACGGCGCGCTCAATGGAGCGCACCCATAGGTGGCTCGACCGCTGCCTCGACTGGCACGGCGAGCGCGGACCCTCGGACCAGGCGGTCTTCGGGATCATCCAGGGAGGCGTTCATGAGGATCTTCGCCGCGAGGCGGCCGAGAGGGTGGGCGCCGCCGCGGTGGACGGCATCTCGATCGGCGGGGCATTGGGGAAGGACAAGGAAGAGATGAACGGGGTCGTCGCCATGACCGCCCCTCTGCTTCCCCCGGATGCCCCCGTTCATCTCCTGGGAATCGGCGAGGTCGACGACCTAATACACGGGATCGGAGTCGGCGTCGACGTCTTTGACTGCTCCGTCCCGACCCGTCTCGCTCGTCATGGGGTCGCATTCGCCCCTGCGCCCGAGGGGCGATTTCGCATCGATCTGGCCAAGGCACGATATGCGGACGACGACACGCCCATCTCCGAGGGCTGTCCATGCGAGGCCTGCCGCCGACACAGCCGCGCCTACCTGCACTACCTGGCCCGGGGGGACGAGCTGACGGGCGCCCGTCTGCTCACCCTCCACAACCTCACCTACATGGAGCGCCTCATGGCCGGCGCCCGCGAGGCGATCTCAGCGGGGGAGTATGCGTCATACGCGTCGGCGGTCCTGGGCGGGGCAGCGCCGTGGGCCGCCTCACCATCCGCCGGCGCCTCTCAGGCGCTGTAGCCGCACAAGTCGCCGCCGGACCGATCGCGCGCTACTCGGTTGCGTTGTCCTCGATCACGTTGCGGAGCTCGTCGATCTGATCGTTGATGTCGTCCTTAACGACTTCCTCGAGGTTCACGCGGTCCGAGGGGCTCGAGGTGGTGAGGACGACGGCGCCGGCGACCACGGCGGCGAGCAAGAGCAGGGCGATCAGGGCGAGGGCGTTCCGCGCTGTGTTGCCGGAGCGGCGTTGTGGGGGAGGTGCGGGCTCTTGCGCCGGGGGCCGCGGGGAGCGGCGGACGGGGCGGGTGGTGCGGGTGCGTGTACTGGGCATGTGGCGGGTGGCCGCTGTCGGGGCGTCTTCGGCCAGGACGCGGGTCGTACCGGGCTGGGTGGGCGATTCGCCGCCCAAGCCGCGGCGCAGGGCGTCGGCCAGCTCGCCGGCGGCGGCGAAGCGGTGGTTCGGATCGGAGTCAAGGGCGACCAGCACCGCGTCGCCCACGCTCTCCGGGACGACGTCGTTGTAGGAGGAGGGGGGGAGGGCCTGCTCGGACTGCTGGCGGACGGCCAGCTCCGCGAGCGAGGCGCCCTCGTAGGGCAACCTTCCCGTCAGGAACTGGTAGAGCACTACGCCCAGGGAGTACACGTCTGAGGCCGGCGTCGCCTCTTCGCCCCGCGCCTGCTCGGGGGCCAGGTAGGCGGCGGTCCCGACGACCGAGCCGACCTGGGTGATCCGGGTCTGCTCCCTGGCGCGAGCGATGCCGAAGTCCGCGAGCTTGACCGTCATGTCGCGGCCGCCCGAGGGCCCGCCAATGATCATCAGGTTTCCCGGTTTGACGTCGCGGTGGATGATCCCGTGGCGGTGCGCGTAGTCGAGGCCGGCGCATGCCTGGATCCCGATCTCCACGGCTGTCTCGGGATCCAGCGCGCCATGGGCCTGCAACAGCTGAGCGCCGGACTTGCCCTTCACGTACTCCATGACGATGTAGTAGGAGCCGCCGTCGTTGCCGGTGTCGTAGACCTGGACGATGTTGGGGTGAACGAGCTTCGCGACCGCGAGCGCCTCACGGCGAAAGCGGGCGACGAAGCGCTCGTCGTCGGCCAGGTGCTCGGCCAGGATCTTGACGGCGACTGTTCGCTCGAGGATCGTGTCCGTGGCCCTGAACACGCTTGACATGCCGCCCGAGCCGAGACGGTCCTCGATCCGGTAGCGGTCGGAGATCAGCTCGCCCTTGGGGCCGCGAGGGCTCACAGGCCGTCTCCGGGCGGGCCGATTCCGCCGTCGACGTCGGGCGGGGGCTCGGTCGTGGTGGTGGGCTGGGTCGGCGTGGTCGGCTCGGTCGGCTGCGTGGTCGTGGTCTCATCGGTGGTGGTCGGCTCGTTCGTCGTCGTCTCGGTCGTGGTCTCCTCGGTGGTGGTCTCCTCGGTGGTGGTCTCCGGCTCGTCCTCGCAGTCCTCCTCGAGCAGCCCGATCAGGTTCTGGGAGCCGCGCTGGAGGGCCTCGATCACGTCCTGGTTCACGCCGGAGGGCAGCCCGTCCAGCTCGGACTGGAACTGCTGCACCTCGCGCTCGGCGACCAGGCAGCTGCCGACGTCGACATTGTCCTGGACCCGCTGCAGGGTCGAGACCAGCGTCGAGGCGCTGTCGACCGGAATCGACGGCTCGGGCTCATCGTCCCCGCCGCATCCGGCCAGAACGAGAGCGGCGATCACGGACGCGATCGCGATTGAGGAGGTCCGTCCCGCCATCGCGGCGATAGTAGCTAGGGGTCGTTTTGCGGCTTCCGCCAGCGAATGCATGCCTACTGTCCCACCGAGAGCCTGTCCGCCAGCAGGTCAGGGAGCCCAGCCTCCCTGATCGCGTCGGCCGCCCTCCCGATGTCGTAGTCGACCCGGTGGTAGGCCGCGGTCCACGCCTCGGTGTCCAGTTCGAGCCAGGCGACGCGGGGGTCGCCGTCTCGGGGCTGGCCGGCCGAGCCGGGGTTGACGAGCCAGCGGTCCTCAGACAGGTCCAGCCGATGGCCGCCGGGCGCCTGTCCGCCGGACCCCTGGGGCCCCGCGTCCGAGAAGAACAGAGCCACGTGGGAGTGGCCGATCAGGCTCACCCTGGCCGACTGCTCCTCCATGCACTCGCGCGCCTGGTCGATGGCCAACACGTACTCCCAGACCGGGTCGCGGGGCGAGGCGTGGTACAGGCCGACCTCGTGGTCGCTCGACTCAGGCTTCAGCGAGTTCAGGAAGCCCATCGTCTCCTCAGAGCAGGTCCGGCGCGTCCACTCGACTGCGGCCGCCGCCGATGCCGAGAAGACGTCGGTGTCGATCTCGCCGGTCACAGCCAGGTCGTGATTGCCGACAAGGCACAGGTCGCAGTGCTCGCGAACCAGCGCCGTGCACTCGTCTGGCTGCGCGCCGTACCCGACCACATCCCCCAGGCACCAGGTCTGCTCGGGCGCGGCTGAGTCGATCGACTCGAGCACCGCCTCGAGCCCGGGCAGGTTGCTGTGGATGTCGGTGAGGACGGCGACTCTCATCGGACGGAGGGGGTCCCTGGGCCCGCCTCAGCGCCCGGGGCGCCCGCGGGAGGCGTCTATCGTAGGGCCCGATGCCCACGCCGAGGGTCCTGAGCCGCGGCGGCGGCGGGACGCCCGGGTGGGTGCGCCTCGGCGCCGCGGCCGTAGCCGCTGTGGTCGTCGCGGAGGCGGCCGCCTGGCTGCTGCGCCCGAGCGGCATGATCGACCCGCTGGCCGTGGACGCGACGGATTTCTTTGGTACCGACGAGATCGCGCGGGCCGAGGACTACCGCTCCGGACAGCGGCTGCTGTTCGTCGGCGGTGTCGTGGCCCAGGGCGCTCTGCTGCTGGTCCTGGTGGCCGGACGGCCCGAGCAGGCAAGGAAGGTGCTGCGCAGAGCCGGGCGCAGGCCGGTGCTGGGCGGCGCGGCGGCCGCGGCAGGCCTGGCGGGCACGCTCGCGGTGGTCGGCCTTCCGTTCGACGTCGCCGCCCACGAGCGCGCCGTGGACGTCGGGCTCTCGACCCAGGACCTGTGGGCCTGGGCGGGCGACTGGGCGAAGGCGAACGGGATCAACGCGGCGCTGATGGGAGTCGTCGGAACCGGCCTGCTGGCACTGATAAGGCGCTACCCGCGCCGCTGGTGGATCCCTGGCAGCGTCGCGGTCGTCGTTGTGGCGGCCACGTTCACCTGGCTCGCACCGGTCGTGCTGGCGCCGCTGTTCAACGACTTCGACCCCCTCGAGCGCGGCGAGGCGCGCGAGGACGTGCTGGAGCTGGGCGAGCGCTCAGGGGTGGAGATCGGCGAGGTCTACCGAGTGGACGCGAGCCGCCGCAGCACCGCCATCAACGCCTACGTCGGCGGCATCGGCCCGACCAAGCGGGTGGTCCTGTACGACACGCTGATCGACGATCTCGACCGGGGCGAGCGGCGATCGGTCCTCGCGCACGAGCTCGCGCACGTGGATCAGGACGACATCCCGCGCGGCCTGCTGTTCGTCGCGATCTCGGCGCCGCTGGCCCTGCTGTTCGCGGCAGGTCTGACGCGAGCCCTCGCGGGCCGCAGCGATGCCGATCCGGGTGAGCCGGCCTCGCTCCCGGCGCTGGCCGTGGCGCTCGCGGTCACGTCCTTCGGGATCGGAGTGGTGGGCAACCAGCTCTCGCGCGCGGTCGAGGCGAAGGCCGATACGTACGCGCTCGAGCTCACGCGGGACCCGGACTCGATGATCGGGCTCCAGGAGCGTCTGGCCAGACGGAACCTCTCCGACCCCGAACCGCCGGGCGCGGTCAGCTTCCTGCTCGGCAGCCACCCCACGACCCTGGAGCGAATCGGCGCCGCGCAGGCGTGGCGCGAGCAGAACCCGGACGCGGCTTCGCCCGAGGACCCCCACCCGGAAGCGCAGGCGCAGTGAAGGTCCGCCTGATCACCGTCGGCAAGGCGAAGGAGCCGTTCCTGGCGGCGGACGCTCACTACCGCAAGCTGCTGGGCCGCCACCAGCCTGTGGAGGTGGTCGAGGTCCGCGACGAGGCCAACATCGAAGGCCGGATCCCGGACCGCTCGCACGTCGTCGCCCTGGACCGCGGCGGCAAGGCGATGAGCTCCCCTGCCTGGGCGCACTGGCTCGAGGAGCGCCGCCTCGACTCTCGAGACGTCTGCTTCCTCGTCGGGGGCCCTCGCGGACTGCCGCCGGACGTGATGGACGTGTGCGCCGAGAGGGTCTCGCTGGGACCGCAGACCCTCGCCCACCAGCTCGCCAGGGTCGTGCTGCTGGAGCAGCTGTTCCGGGCGACGAAGATCCTGGCCGGCGAGTCGTATCACCACTGAGAGGCGATCCCCGGCGCCGCACCCGTCCGACCCCTCGCCCTAGGGTTGTGGGCGTGAGTGATCCCGTCACGAACCTCCGGTCGGCCGTCGAGGGGTCCGCCGCGGCCCTGCGCGGCGACGCGCACGGCCCTCCGGCGTCCTCGCCGACGCTCGAACGTCCGCCCCGGGCGGACTTCGGCGACTTCTCGACCAACGCGGCGATGCTGCTGGCACCCGAGTTGGGCGAGCCGCCGCGCGAGATCGCGGCGAGGCTCGCCGAGGAGCTCGGCGGAAGGCTGCGGGAGGACGTCGAGAAGGTCGAGGTCGCCGGACCCGGGTTCCTGAACCTGTTCCTGGCCGACGCCTGGTATCGGCGGGCCGCCGCGGCGATGCTCACCGCGGGTGAAGACCTGGGCAGGCCGCCGGCGCCCGAGGAGCCCGAAAGAGTTCTGGTCGAGTTCGTGTCGGCCAACCCGACGGGACCGCTCACCGCCGCCGGCGGCCGCCACGCCGCGTACGGCGACTCGGTGGCGCGAGCGCTCGAGTTCGCGGGTCACCCGGCCGCGCGGGAGTACTACGTGAACGACCGCGGCGGCCAGATCGAGCGCTTCGCCGAGTCGCTGGCCGCCCGCATGACCGGGGGCGAGATCCCCGAGGACGGGTACGAGGGCGAGTACGTGGCCGAGCTTTCGGAGCGGCTGCAGGCGGACGGTGTCAACCCTGACGACCTCGATCGGCTCGCCAGGCGGGGCGCGGAGCTGATGCGCGCGCACATCGAGGAGACCCTGCGGTGCTATCGAGTCGAGTTCGACACCTGGTCCTCGGAGCGGGAGCTGTACGACTCCGGGGCGGTCGAGCAGGTGCTCGCGGACCTGCGGGGTCACGGACATGTCTACGAGAGCGAGGGTGCGGTCTGGCTGCGCACTTCTGATCTCGGGGACGACAAGGACCGCGTGCTGATCAGGTCCGGAGGAGAGGGCACCTACTACCTGGCCGACATCGCCTATCACCGCCAGAAGCTCGAGCGCTCGGGCGGGCGCATCCTCGACGTTCTCGGCGCCGACCACCACGGGTACATGGACCGCCTGAGGGCGGGGCTCGCCGCGCTCGGGCTTGATCCCGAGCGCCTGGAGTTCGCGATCATGCAGCTGGTCCACGTGGTGGACGGCGGGGAGCGCGCCCAGATGTCGAAGCGCAAAGGCGAGTTCGTGACGCTCGACGAGCTGATCGACGACATCGGCGTGGACGCGACCCGGTTCTTCATGCTCCAGCGCAGCCACGACACGACCGTGGACCTGGACCTGGAGTTGGCGCGCCGGACCTCGAACGAGAACCCCGTCTACTACGTCCAGTACGCGCACGCCCGGATCGCGAGCATCCTGCGCAAGGCGGGGGAGGGGGCGGGTGACGGCGCGGTCCGCGACCTGGCGGCGATGCTGGACGCCCCGGTCGAGCCGAGCGA
>OBLS010000744.1_pt1 | contig 12434 bp, 8 predicted proteins | sample 1519901 | NCBI WGS metagenome assembly OBLS01 (sample SAMEA3113585, study PRJEB22503) | soil metagenome
GCCCACATTGCCGGGACTTCGAGGAGGAGAACGGCGAGACGATCGACGAGATCGCCGCGTCGGGTGACGCCAAGATCGTCTACCACCCGGCCTCGTTCCTGACCGACGAGTCGGCCACGGCAGCGAACGCCTTTGCCTGCTCGGTCGACTCCGGGCGGGCCTCGTCGTTCCTTCGGACGGCCTTCGCGAGCCAGGGCAACTTCAGCGCGGACGACCTGGTCGCGATGGGCGAGGACATCGGGATCACCGACGCAGCATTCGCGAGCTGTGTCCGCGACGACACCCATGGCGACTGGGTGGCCGGCGTGCAGGACGGCATGGCGGACGCCGGGGTCGAAGGGACACCGACGATCTTCGTGAACGACGAGCTGCGCGAGGACCTCACCTCGGCGACCCCGGACGACCTGCGGGCGGCGGTCGAGGAGGCGGTCCCGGCCGGGTAGCGTCTGGCCGTGCTCACAACCCTGTCCTCGTCGATTCCCAGCCCGCCGGAAGACGTCTGGCACCTGGGACCGATCCCTATCCGGGCGTACGCCCTGGCCATCCTGGCGGGGATCCTCGTGGCCATCTGGCTCGGCAACAAGCGCTGGATCGCCCGCGGTGGGGAACCCGGCGTGGTGGGTGACGTCGCCATCTGGGCGGTCCCGTTCGGGATCGTCGGCGCTCGTCTGTACCACGTCGGCACCGACTGGGAGCTGTACTTCGCCGAGGGTGAGGACCCGCTCGAGGCGTTGCAGATCTGGGACGGCGGTCTCGGCGTATGGGGTGCGATCGCGCTCGGAGCCGTGGGCGGCTGGATCGCCTGCCGGCGGCGGGGGATCCCACTCCCGGCGGTAGCCGACGCCCTGGCGCCGGGAATCGTGCTGGCCCAGGCGATCGGCCGGTGGGGCAACTGGTTCAACCAGGAGCTGTTCGGGCGTCCGACCGACCTGCCCTGGGGGCTCGAGATCGACCCCGGGAAGCGGCCCTCCGCTTACGCGAGCGCCGAGACGTTCCACCCGACGTTCCTGTACGAGTCGCTGTGGTGCATCGGGGTCGCGCTGGTCCTGCTCTGGGCGGACCGGAGGTTCCGGATGGGCCACGGCCGGGTGTTCGCGCTGTACGTGGCCCTCTACACGGTCGGGCGAGGCTGGATCGAGTCGTTGCGCATCGACCCGGCCAACGAGGTGCTGGGCCTGCGGCTCAACGTGTGGACCTCGATCCTGGTCTTCGCCGGTGCGGTGACCTACATCGTCGTCTCCGCGCGACAGCGACCCGGCCGCGAGACGCCGGCCGAGCTCACCTCACGATCGGCCGAAGTGGCTGACTCGGACGCACCGGAGAAGGCGGAATCGGCCAGCGATCCGGGTCAGGACGCCGAAGTCTCGGCCGGCGAACCCAACCGCGAGAGTCCCGACCGCGGCTGAGCTTCAGGTGCCCAGGTAGAGGCAGAACGGGTGCCCGACCGGATCGAGCATCACCCGGACGTCGTCCTGCGGCTGGAAGTCGGCTTGCGTCGCACCGAGCTCGATGGCGTGCCCGATCGCAGCGTCGAGGTCCTCGACCTCGAAGTCGAGGTGCATCATCATCTGCTGCGCGCCGTCGGCCGCCGGCCAGACCGGTGGCAGATACTCGGGTGAGGTCTGGAAGGCCAGGTACGCCACACCGTCGGGCGGCGCGATGGCGGCATCGACAGCGTCCTCTTTGGCGATCTCCCAGCCGAGCAGGTCCGAGTAGAAGTGGGCGAGCGCCGAGGCGTCGGGGGTCTCCAGGACCACACCCCACCAGTCGTGCCTCGACCACTTCGGCGTCGAGCCGTCGTCCTGTGTCCGTCCACGCATGACTCCATCGTTCCATCGCAGGGCGAACCGACACCTCGGGTCAGGTAAGCCTCATCAACATTGTTCGCTGGTGACCGCCGCCCCTAGCCTGGGGACATGACCACCGAGCGGGCTGCGTCGTCGACCGGCCAAACCCCGTCCTCGGTCGGCCACGAGCACGGCAACGTCACCGGCGGCTGGCTGCGCCCCGCGGTCTTCGGCGCCATGGACGGGCTGGTCTCCAACTTCGCCCTGATCGCGGGCGTGGCCGGCGGCAGCGACGACCGCCAGGTGATCGTCCTCGCCGGGCTCGCCGGGCTCGCCGCCGGTGCGTTCAGCATGGCTGCGGGGGAGTACACATCCGTCGCGGCTCAGGCCGAACACGCCCAGGCCGAGATCGCCATCGAGCGCGAGGAACTTCGCACGAACCCGGATGGCGAGGAACGGGAACTGGCGGCGATGTACACGGCCAAGGGACTGGAACCGCAGCTCGCGGCGGAGGTCGCTCGGCAACTCCATCGAGACCCGGTCAGGGCCCTCGACGTGCACACTCGCGAGGAGCTCGGTGTCACGCTCGGGGACCTGCCGTCGCCGACGCTGGCGGCGACGTCGTCGTTCCTGTCCTTCGCCGCCGGCGCGCTCATCCCGGTGCTGCCCTACCTGCTCGGTTCCCACGCCTTGTGGCCGGCCGCGGTGATGGCCCTGCTCGGGCTGTTCCTGTGTGGCGCGGTGGTCACCCGCCTCACCTCGCGCCCGTGGTGGTACGGCGGCCTTCGCCAGCTCGTCCTCGGGGCTGCCGCCGCCACCCTGACGTATGCTTTCGGCAGCCTGGTCGGAGCCGGGCTCGGCTAGCCGAGGTCGCCCGGGCTAGTCTCCGCCGAACCGCGCAGGGCCAGTGCAGTCCCTCGCACCCGCCGCCAGATCCGACGACGGGAGCGCCCATGCGCCAACCGCAGGGTCTTTACGACCCCCGCTTCGAGCACGACGCCTGTGGCGTGGCGTTCGTGGCCACCCTGTCCGGTGTCGCCGGCCACGAAATCGTCGACCAGGGCCTTGCGGCCCTGCGCAACCTCGAGCACCGGGGCGCCTCCGGCGCCGAGCCGGAGTCCGGCGACGGCGCCGGCCTGCTGGTCCAGGTTCCCGACGCGTTCCTCCGCGACGTCGTCGACTTCGACCTGCCCGAGCCCGGCAGCTACGCCGTGGGGATCGTCTTCCTTCCCGACGACGATGCCGCCGAGTCGGCTGCCGTCGCAAGGACGGAAGAGCTCGCGGCGGAAGAAGGCCTGACGGTCCTGGGGTGGCGCGGTGTACCGACCGCCCCCGCCCTTCTCGGTGCGACAGCGCGCAGCACCATGCCCAGGTTCCGTCAGCTGTTCGTCTCCGCGCCGGGCCGGGCGGGCATCGGGCTCGACCGCGTCACCTACGGCCTTCGCAAGCGGGTCGAGCAGGAGACATCCGCCTACTTCCCGAGCCTGTCGGCCCGGACGCTGGTCTACAAGGGGATGCTCACGACCGGGCAGCTCGAGCCGTTCTTCCCCGACATCTCCGACCGCCGGTTCGCCTCCGCGCTCGCCGTCGTGCACTCGAGGTTCTCGACGAACACGTTCCCGAGCTGGCCGCTGGCGCACCCGTACCGCTTCATCGCGCACAACGGCGAGATCAACACCGTGATGGGCAACCGCAACTGGATGCGAGCCCGCGAGTCGCAGCTCGCCACCGACCTGATCCCCGGCGACCTGTCGAGGCTGTTCCCGGTCTGCACGCCGGGCGCCAGCGACTCGGCCAGCTTCGACGAGGTGCTCGAACTGCTGCACCTCAGCGGCCGCAGCATGCCGCACTCGGTGCTCATGATGATTCCCGAGGCGTGGGAGAACCACGCGGAGATGGCACCCGCGCGGCGGGCGTTCTACGAGTTCCACAGCACGGTGATGGAGCCCTGGGACGGCCCGGCGAGCGTCGTGTTCACCGACGGAACGCAGGTCGGCGCGATCCTGGATCGCAACGGGCTGCGGCCGGGCCGGTTCTGGGTGACCGACGACGGACTCGTCGTCCTTGCGTCCGAGGCCGGGGTGCTCGACGTCGACCCGGCGAAGGTGGTCCGCAAGGGCCGGCTCCAACCGGGCCGGATGTTCCTCGTCGACCTCGCCGAGCACCGGGTGATCGAGGACGACGAGATCAAGGCGACGCTGGCGGCCGCGGCGCCGTACGACGAATGGCTGCACGCCGGCCTGATCCGGCTGGAGGACCTGCCCGAACGCGAGCACGTCGTGCACACGCACGCGAGCGTCACACGCAGGCAGCAGACCTTCGGCTACAGCGAGGAGGAGCTACGGCTTCTGCTCACCCCGATGGCGCGGGCCGGCGCCGAGCCGATCGGCTCGATGGGTACCGACACCCCGATCGCGACGCTCTCGGACCGGCCCCGGCTGATCTTCGACTACTTCACCCAGCTGTTCGCCCAGGTCACCAACCCGCCCCTGGACGCGATCCGCGAGGAGCTGGTGACGTCTCTGGCCAGCACGATCGGGCCCGAACACAACCTGCTCGAGGCCGAGCCCGCATCCTGCCGCCAGGTCGTCCTGCCGTTCCCGGTGATCGACAACGACGACCTCGCCAAGCTCATCCACATCAACCTCGACGGCGACCTGCCGGGGTACGGCACGCACGTCGTGCGCGGGCTCTACCGCGTGGCCGGCGGCGGCGACGAGCTGGCCCGCAGGCTGGACGAGATCTGCGGCGAGGTGTCGGCGGCCATCGCCGCGGGCACCCGGATCGTCGTGCTCTCCGATCGGAACTCCGATGCGACCCGGGCGCCGATCCCGTCCCTGCTGCTCACCGGCGCTGTGCACCATCACCTGATCCGGGAGAAGACCCGCACCCAGGTCGGCCTGGTGGTCGAGGCGGGCGACGTCCGGGAGGTGCACCACGTCGCGCTGCTGATCGGGTACGGCGCCGCCGCGGTGAACCCGTACCTGGCGATGGAGAGCGTGGAGGACCTGGCCCGGCAGGGCATCCTGCTCGACGGCGTCTCGCCCGAGGCCGCCGTGAGAGGGCTGATCAAAGCGCTCGGCAAGGGCGTGCTCAAGGTCATGAGCAAGATGGGCGTCTCGACCGTTGCGTCGTACACCGGAGCGCAGATCTTCGAGGCGATCGGGTTGTCGAACGAGGTCGTCAACCGGTACTTCGCCGGTACCACGTCGCGGCTGGGCGGCGTAGGCCTCGACGTCATCGCCGACGAGGTCCGCCTGCGTCACGAGCGCGCCTACCCACCCGGCGGAGTGGCGCCGGCACATCGTCGCCTGGAGATCGGCGGCGAGTACCAGTGGCGGCGCGAGGGTGAGCCGCACCTGTTCGACCCCGAGACCGTGTTCCGGCTCCAGCACTCCACGCGGGCCGGCCGATACGACGTCTTCAAGCAGTATTCGCAGCGGGTCGACGAACAGGCGCGGCGGCTGATGACCCTGCGAGGGTTGTTCCGGTTCGCTGCCGGTATCCGTCCGCCGGTGCCGCTTGACGAGGTCGAACCGGTCGGGTCGATCGTGCGGCGGTTCTCCACCGGAGCGATGTCGTACGGCTCGATCAGCCAGGAGGCGCACGAGACGCTCGCCGTCGCGATGAACCGGCTAGGGGCGCGGTCCAACACCGGCGAGGGTGGTGAGGACGCCGAGCGGCTGCACGACCCGGAACGACGAAGCGCCGTGAAGCAGGTGGCGAGCGGCCGGTTCGGCGTCACGTCCGAGTACCTGACGTACGCCAGCGACCTGCAGATCAAGATGGCCCAGGGCGCCAAGCCCGGAGAAGGTGGCCAGCTGCCCGGCGCGAAGGTCTACCCCTGGATCGCCCGGACCCGGTACTCCACGCCCGGCGTGGGGCTGATCTCGCCGCCGCCGCACCACGACATCTACTCGATCGAGGACCTGGCCCAGCTCATCCACGACCTCAAGAACGCGAACCCGTCCGCGCGCGTGCACGTCAAGCTGGTCGCCGAGGTCGGCGTCGGGACCGTCGCCGCCGGCGTCTCCAAGGCGCATGCCGACGTCGTGCTCATCTCCGGGCACGACGGCGGGACCGGCGCCGCGCCGCTGACCAGCCTCAAGCACGCCGGCGCGCCGTGGGAGCTCGGCCTGGCCGAGACCCAGCAGACGCTGCTACTGAACGGCCTGCGCGACCGGATCGTCGTCCAGGTCGACGGCCAGCTCAAGACCGGCCGCGATGTGGTGATCGCCGCCCTCCTCGGCGCCGAGGAGTTCGGATTCGCGACGGCGCCGCTGGTGGTGTCCGGGTGCATCATGATGCGGGTCTGCCACCTCGACACCTGCCCGGTGGGGGTCGCGACCCAGAACCCGGTGCTGCGCGAGCGGTTCGCCGGGAAGCCGGAGTTCGTCGTCACGTTCTTCGAGTACATCGCCGAGGAGGTCCGCGAACACCTCGCGGCGCTGGGATTCCGCAGCCTGGACGAGGCGATCGGCCGGTCCGAGCTGCTCGACACGGCTACGGCGGTCTCGCACTGGAAGGCCGCGGGGCTCGACCTGTCGCCGCTGCTGCACGTGCCGGACCTGCCCGACGGCGCCTCGCGCAAGCAGGTCGTCGGCCAGGACCACGGCCTGGAGAAGGCGCTGGACAACCAGCTGCTGACGATCTGCGAGGACGCATTGACGGCCGGCGCACCGGTGCGGGCCCAGCTTCCGGTCCGCAACGTCAACCGCACGGTCGGCACGATGCTCGGCCACGAGGTGACCAAGCGGACTCGGGGTGCTGGGCTGGCCGACGGCACGATCGACCTGACCCTGGTGGGCTCCGCCGGCCAGTCGTTCGGTGCGTTCCTGCCGTGCGGCATCACGCTTCGACTCGAAGGCGACGCCAACGACTACCTGGCGAAGGGCCTCTCCGGCGGGCGCATCGTCGTGCGGCCGGACCGGTCCGCGGGCTTCGCCGCCGAGCAGAACGTGATCGCCGGCAACGTGGCGGCGTACGGCGCGACCGGGGGCGAGCTGTTCGTGCGCGGTGTCGTCGGCGAGCGGTTCTGCGTCCGCAACTCAGGCGCGACTGCCGTCGTCGAGGGTGTCGGCGACCACGGCTGCGAGTACATGACCGGCGGCACCGTGGTCGTCCTCGGGCGGACCGGTCGGAACGTGGCAGCCGGCATGTCCGGCGGCGTGGCGTACGTGCTGGACCTCGATCCGGCTCGCGTGAATACCGGCATGGTCGACGTCGAGGTGCCATCGGTGTCTGATCTCGAGGCAGTCCACGAGCTGGTCAGGCGGCACGAGGAGGAGACCGGCTCGACGGTAGCGGCTGCGCTCCTGGCCGACTGGGCCCCGGCGGCGACCCGGTTCACCAAGATCATGCCCCGGGACTACCGACGGGTGCTCGAGGCGCAGGCGAGCGCTGAACGCGACGGCCGCGACGTTCTCGACGCGATCATGGAGGCGGCTCATGGCTGACCCCCGCGGCTTCCTCACCACGCCTCGCCAGGGTGCCCCGACCCGGCCGATCCCGGAGCGGGTCCGCGACTGGCGGGAGGTCTACGTGCCGGGCGGTCTGCTGCCCGTCGTCAGCAAACAGGCCGGGCGCTGCATGGACTGCGGCATCCCGTTCTGCCACCAGGGCTGCCCGCTGGGCAACCTCATCCCGGAGTGGAACGACCTGGTCTGGCGTGACGACTGGCGGGCCGCGGCGGAGCGCCTGCACGCAACGAACAACTTCCCCGAGTTCACCGGCCGGCTGTGCCCGGCGCCGTGCGAGACGGCGTGCGTTCTCGCCATCAACCAGGACCCGGTGACGATCAAGAATGTCGAGGTGTCGATCATCGACCGGGCGTTCGAGTCGGGATGGGTGACGCCCCAGCCGCCCGAGCGGCTGACCGACCGCACGGTCGCGGTGATCGGGTCAGGCCCGGCGGGGCTTGCGGTCGCTCAGCAGCTGACCAGGGCGGGTCACACGGTGGCCGTCTATGAGCGGGCCGACCGCGCCGGTGGGCTCCTGCGCTACGGGATCCCCGAGTTCAAGATGGAGAAGCGGCATCTCGACCGCCGGCTCGATCAGATGCGGGCCGAGGGCACCATCCTGCGGACCGGCGTCGACGTCGGCGTGACGATCACGGGTGCGGAGCTGCGGAAACGGTACGACGCGGTGGTACTGGCCGTCGGCGCCACGGCGTGGAGGGACCTTCCGATCCCCGGGCGCGAACTCGATGGTGTGCACCAGGCGATGGAGTACCTGCCGCAGGCGAACCGTGCCGTTTTGGGCGAACCCGTGCCCGGTCAGGTGACCGCGCACGGGAAGCACGTCGTCGTGATCGGTGGCGGCGACACCGGCGCGGACTGCGTCGGGACGGCGCACCGGCAAGAGGCCGCTTCGGTGACCCAGCTGGAGATCATGCCGGAGCCTCCGGGTGACCGGCACGCGTCGACGCCGTGGCCGACCTGGCCGCTGATGCTGCGGACGTCGGCGGCGCACGAGGAGGGCGGCGAGCGCGTCTACTCGGTGTCGACCGAGGCGTTCCTCGGCGACGACTCCGGCCGGGTCCGGGCGCTTCGGCTGGTCGAGGTCCGACGGACGGCAGCCGGGTTCGAGCCGGTCGAGGGAAGCCAACGCGAGCTGCCCGTCCAGCTGGTCCTGCTCGCGATGGGCTTCCTGGGTCCCGAGCGCTCGGCTCTGGTGTCGCAGCTGGGCGTCGACCTGGACGAGCGGGGGAACATCGCCCGCGACGGGTCGTTCGAGACGTCCGTGCCGGGCGTGTTCGTGGCCGGAGACGCCGGGCGGGGCCAGTCGCTGATCGTGTGGGCCATCGCGGAGGGCCGCTCGTGCGCGGCGGCCGTGGACAGCTGGCTGACCGGCTCCGACCGCCTCCCGTCGCCGATCGCCCCGACCGACCGCCCGCTCGCCGTCTAACCCGGTCCGGGCAGTCGTGCGTGGCACGTCAGCCGGTCGTGCTGGCGACCGTTTCGACCTCGTTTGTGGAGCCGTTCACCGTGCCACGTGGTCGAGGGCCGCGGGCGTGCCCGCGCCGATAGCCTTGACCGGTGCGTAGAGCAAAGATCGTCTGTACCCTCGGCCCGGCTGCCTCGACCGCCGAGCGTCTCGAGGAGCTCGTCCAGGCCGGCATGGATTTCGCCCGCCTCAACCTGAGTCACGGCAGCCACGCCGAGCACGAGGAGCAGTACCGGAACGTCCGCAAGGCGGCCGGGCTGTTCGGCCGCAACGTGGGCGTGCTGGTCGACCTGCAGGGCCCCAAGATCCGGCTCGGGACGTTCGCCGACGGCCAGGTCGAGCTCGAGCGGGGCTCGCAGTTCACGATCACGACGGACGCCGTGTCCGGCGACGCGCATCGCAGCTCGACGACGTACTCGGGTCTCCCCGGCGACGTCCACCCCGGCGACCGGGTTCTCGTCGACGACGGCCGGCTGGCTCTGGAGGTCGAGGCGGTCCACGGTGCGGACGTCGTCACCCGGGTGGTCGAGGGCGGTCCGATCTCGAACAACAAGGGCCTCAACCTGCCGGGAACCTCCGTCAGCGTCCCCGCGCTGTCGGACAAGGACGTCGACGACCTGCGGTGGGGCCTCCGCACCGGCGCCGACATGATCGCCCTGTCGTTCGTCAGGTCCGCGGACGACGTCCGTGACGTGCACCGGATCATGGACGAGGAGGGGATCCGGGTCCCGGTCATCGCCAAGCTGGAGAAGCCGCAGGCCGTCGAGAACCTTGCCGAGATCATCGACGCGTTCGACGGCGTGATGGTCGCCCGCGGTGACCTCGGCGTCGAGCTGCCGCTGTGGGACGTTCCCCTCGTGCAGAAGCGGGCGGTCGAGCTCGCTCGGCGGCGGGCCAAGCCGGTCATCGTCGCGACCCAGATGCTCGAGTCCATGATCAGCAGCTCCCGGCCGACCAGGGCCGAGGCGTCCGACGTGGCGAACGCCGTCCTCGACGGCACCGACGCGGTCATGCTCTCGGGGGAGACCAGCATCGGGAGCTATCCGGTCGAGTCCGTCGCCACGATGGCTCGGATCATCGAAACCGTGGAGAGGGGCGGGCTGGAGCGCATTCCGCCTCTTGGCACCCGTCCGCGGACCAAGGGCGGCGCCATCACCCGGGCCGCCGCGGAGGTCGCCGACGTCCTCGGTGCGAAGTTCATGGTCGCGTTCAGCCAGAGCGGCGACTCCGCCCGGCGGATGGCCCGGCTGCGGTCGCCCATCCCGCTGCTCGCGTTCACGCCGCTCGAGTCGACGCGCAGCCAGCTCGCCCTGACCTGGGGCCTCGAGACCTTTCTGATGCCGCCGGTCAGCCACACCGACGACATGGTCCTGCAAGTCGACCGGATGTTGCTGGAGATGAGCTGGTGCGCCCGCGGCGACGTCGTGGTGATCGTGGCCGGCTCGCCGCCGGGCATTCCGGGCTCGACGAACGCGATGCGGGTCCACACCATCGGCGACGCCGTGGGCAAGGTCGCGCCGGCCTACGAGTGACCAGGTGAGGGCGGCGGGCGATACCACGAGTAGCCCGGGTGGGACTCGAACCCACAGACACCGCATTTTGAGTGCGGCGGCTTTGCCAGTTTGCCTACCGGGCCGCGACCGGCGCCCGGCCGTGCGACCCGTCCAGGGTACCGGTCCGCGTGTCGAGCTCCGAGCGGGCACGGGAGCGCGGAGGGCGCTCAGTAGGCTTCTGGGGTGACCGAACCAGCTGCCGTACCCGCCCGTCGCGTCCTCGTCGCCGAGGACGAGTCGCTGATCAGGCTCGACCTCACCGAGATGCTGACCGAGGAGGGCTACCAGGTCGTGGGCGAGGCAGGCGACGGAGCCACGGCGGTACGCCTCGCCGAGGAGCTGCGGCCGGACCTGGTCGTCATGGACGTGAAGATGCCCGTTCTCGACGGCATCTCCGCAGCCGAGCGAATCGTCTCGCAACGCATCGCTCCGGTGCTGATCCTGACCGCGTTCTCTCAGCGCGAGCTCGTCGAGCGCGCGCGTGAGGCCGGGGCGATGGCCTACCTGGTCAAGCCGTTCGCCAAGACCGACCTGGTGCCCGCGATCGAGATGGCGCTGTCCCGGCACGAGGAGATCGCCCAGCTCGAGAGAGAGGTGGCCGACCTCACCGAACGCCTGGAGACGCGCAAGCTCGTCGACCGCGCAAAAGGGCTCCTGCAGACCCGGTACGGGCTCACCGAGCCCGACTCGTTCCGTTGGATCCAGAAGGCCGCCATGGACAAGCGGACCTCCATGCGCGAGGTGGCGCAGGTCGTGATCGCCGAGACGATCGCGGGCGCCCCCGGCGACGAGGACGTCACAGCCAAGGACCGCTGAGCGTGCGCCGCGCGGCCCGGCTGTGGACACCGGCCATGGCCGTTGCCCTCCTCGGGCTGACGGGTTGCAGCATGGTCGGCGACGCGCTGGGCGGCGAGCAGGACACCGGCCCCCGAGGCGCGAAGATCGTCGTGCTGGTGCCGGCCGACGGGAACCAGGTGGCGGCCGGCCAGGGCGTGCGCGCAGCGGTCGAACTCGCCGTGAGTGAAGCCGCCCTGGCGATCCCCGGCTGGTCGGTCGAGGTCGTGGCCGTCGACGAACCCCGCGACGACGCCGAGGCCGCCCGGGTCGCCGAGGAGCTGGCCGACGACGACGAGGTGGTCGCCGTCGTCGGAGGTCTCGCCGCGGCGGCGTTGCGCGCGGTGCAGCCGGCGTTCGATCGCGCGTCGATCGTGTTCGTGTCACCCGCGGACGTTGCGCCGGAGCACACCCGGGGCGCAGACCCGGCGGCTCCGCTGCGGCCGTACGACACGTACTTCCGCACCGCGGTTCCCGGCGGCGACCCGGTGGCCGCGGCGGCCGAGTACGCGGTCCGTGGACTGAACGCGGCGCGGGTCGCAGTGATCGACGGTGGCGCGGGGGACGAAGCGGTACGGTTCGGCACCGAAGTGGCCAGGATCGGCGGCGAGGTCGTCGCCTCGGCTGTCGCCGGTCCGGACCGGGCCGGGACCGATGCGGCGATCGCGGGTGCGGTCGAGCGGGGAGCCGGCGCCGTCTACGTCGCGGGCGACGCCGCCCTCGCGGCGGAGGCGGCCAAGAAGCTGGCCGGGACGGGTCTGGACGCCCGCCTGCTCGGCGGTGCGGATCTGCGATCCGAGGACTTCCTCGCCGCTGCAGGCACCGCGGCCGACGGCGCCGTCGCCGTCGTCGCCGGGACGGTCGAGCCCAGTGCCGGCTCGGGTGTGGACGACCTGACGGCCCGGCTCGCCGCGCAGTCGGGTCCGCCGCCCGGTCCGTACGGCGCAGCGGCCTATGATGCGGGAATGGCGCTGGCCCAGGTGCTGAGCCGGTGCCTGCCACCGGAGGACACGGCTGCCCGGGCACGCGCAGGATGCGTAGGCGAGATGGAGCAGGTGTCGTTTCCCGGCTTGACCGGGCAGGTGGACTTCGACCGGTTCGGCGAACGGACCGGGGGCCATCCGGTGGCGTTCGAGGTTCGTGACGGCGGCTGGGTCGAGATCGGAGGTGGTGCCTGAGCGGTCGTGTTGCACGCATCCGTACGGAGGTCACAGTGTCGTCACAACCTGACCACACCGGTGCCCTGATAGTGCACAGAACGGACCGTCCGGAATAGGTTGCCCATCTCACTAGGGGTCTCGTTCGCCTCGAACCC
>OBLS010000745.1_pt1 | contig 12432 bp, 11 predicted proteins | sample 1519901 | NCBI WGS metagenome assembly OBLS01 (sample SAMEA3113585, study PRJEB22503) | soil metagenome
GGTGGCGAAGTCGGTCAGCCGCGTGCCGACGCCGAGGACGAGGTCGGCCTCGCTCGCGACCGCCGACGCGCAAGGGTTGCCCTCGAGGCCGACGCCGCCCAGCTGCAGCCACTCGTCGACCTGCACTGCGCCCTTGCCCGCGAACGTCTCGGCGACCGGGATCCCCGCCCGGCGTGCGAGCGCGAGCAGCGCGTCCTCCGCTTCCGAGTAGAGGACGCCCCCGCCGGCGATGATCAGCGGGCGCCGGGCCGCCCGGATCGCCTCGACTGCTTCCGCGATCCGGCGCGGGTCGGGGAGCGGCCGCTCGATGCGCCACTCGTGCTCCGCGAAAAAGTGGCCAGGGTAGTCCCACGCGTGCGACTGCACGTCTTGCGGGAGCGCGATCACGACCGCGCCGGTTTCGCTTGGGGACGTGAGCACGCGCATCGCCTCGGGCAGCGCGGTCAGCAGCTGCTCGGGACGCGTGATCCGGTCGAAGAAGCGCGCGACCGGCCGGAAGCAGTCGTTGACGGAGATGTCGCCGGCAAGGGGACTCTCGAGCTGCTGCAGGACCGGGCCCTGATGGCGCGTCGCGTACACGTCGCCGGGGAACAGAAGGACGGGGAGGCGGTTGATCGTCGCGCCCGCCGCCCCGGTGATCATGTTCGTCGAGCCGGGCCCGATCGACGCCGTGCACGCCATCGTCTGCCTCCGCCGCGTCGCCTTCGCGAAGGCGGCCGCCGCGTGCACCATCGACTGCTCGTTCCGCCCTTGGTGGAACGTCAGCTCGTCGCCGAGCTCTTCGAGCGCTTGTCCGAGCCCGATCACGTTGCCGTGGCCGAAGATCCCCCAGACGCCTGGGATCAGGCGACGGCGGTCGCCGTCGCGCTCCGACCACTGCGCCTGCAGGTAGCGCACGATCGCCTGCCCCGTCGTCAGCCGCGTTTTCTTCCCGCTCACGACCCACCTCCGTTCAATCCGGCGACGTACATTCGCACGACCGAGCCTACTCCGGGCTGACGTGTTCAGGCCAGGTTCGGCCCGCACGACCCTGATTGACAAGGCGCGAAACGGTTGAGATGGTCAGCGCCGATGGCTCGCGACGTCATCGGCGTCGGCGTCCTCGGCTACGGCTGGATCACCCGCGCCCATGCACACGCGCTCCACACGCTGAACCACCTCGACCCGCTCGCGAAGCGCATCGGCCTCGTGGCCCTGGCGGGCCGGCGTGCCGAGCCGCTCCAGCGCTCGGCCCGTGAGCTCGGCTTCGAGCGCTGGACGACCTCGTGGGAAGAGCTCGTCGACGATCCCGAGGTCGACGTGGTCGCGAACTGCTTCGCCGTCGAGGGCCACCGCGATCCGTCGCTCGCGGCGCTCCAGGCCGGCAAGCCGGTTCTCTGCGAGAAGCCGCTCGGAGCCGACTTGGACGAGGCGCGCGAGCTGCGCGACGCCGCCGAGGCGGCAGGCGTTCCAAACGCGCTGGGCTTCAACTACCGTTATGTGCCCGCGATCACGCTCGCGAAGGAGGTTGTGGACGACGGCAGGCTCGGCGAGCTGCGCCACTACCGGGCGCTGTACCTGCAGGACTATCAAGTCGCAGGAGGCCAGCCCCGCTCGTCGGGCGGAGCGGGCGCCGTCCTCGACTACGCCCACCTCGTCGACATGCTCCGGTTCCTCGCCGACGAGCCCGAGGCCGTGACTGCGCGGACGGCACGTCTCGTCTCCGACCGGGACGACGCCTTCACCGCCATCCTCGAGCTGCCGAACGGCGCAACCGCGACGCTCGAGGCGTCACGCGTCGCGACCGGTTGGAAAGGCCGGCACCGCGTCGAGCTCAGCGGCGCCGACGGCTCGCTCTGGTGGGACATGGAGGACCCAAACCGGCTTCACGTCTTCTTCGTCGCCGACGAGCACGAGGGACTCGGGGGCTTCCGCGACGTGGTCGTCACCCAGCCCGAGCACCCGTTCCTGGCCCAGTGGTGGCCGCCGGGACACGTGCTCGGTTGGGAGGTGAGCTTCGTGCACGAGTGGCGCGACTTCCTCGAGGCGGTTCTCGAGGAACGCCCCGTGCCGGCGAGACAGGCCAGCTTCGAGGACGGGTATCGCGCGGCCGTCCTCTCCGAGGCGATTCGCACGTCCGCGCGGGAAGGGAGACGCGTCGAGATCGCAGAGACCGCAGCAGCGCTTTGACACGGTGTAACCACGAACAACGACGAAGGGAAGGGAATGAGCGAGAACCACGGGAAGCCACTGGACGAGCTCGATCCCGTCCAGGCTGCGCTCAACAGGGCAGTCTCGCGTCGCACCTTGCTTCGCCGCGCGGCGCTCGGTGGCGCCGCCCTGACCACGCCCGCGCTGCTCGCCGCGTGCGACATCGGCGACGACGACGGGGAAGAGGCGGCGGGCACCGAGACAGCTGCCCGGGAGACCGGTGAGCAGCGCAACCTCACCTACTACTCGGTGACGCACGGCGAGTCCGGGAACGTGTTCTGGGCGATCTACCGGAACGGGATCCGGGACGGTTCGAAGCTGTTCGGCGTCGAGGTCAAGGACCTCCCGCTCGAGCAGTTCGCGGTCGCCGGCTACGTCGATCTGCTCAACCAGGCGATCGCGGCGGAGCCGGACGGCATCTTCTGCACGATCCTCGACCAGAACGCGGTCGACGGGCCGCTCCGCCAGGCGATCGAAGGCGGAATCCCCGTGATCGCGGTCAACGTGCCCGACACGCGTCCGCAGGACAAGCGGATCCCGTACCTGTTCTACGTCGGCGGCGACGAGGAGGCGGGCGGTCGCCTCACCGCGCAGCGGCAGAGGCAGGAAGGCAACGTGCAGCACGCCGTCTGCGTCATCCACGAGCCCGGTCACACCGGCCTCGAGGCGCGCTGTCGCGGCTACGACGCCGAGCTGACGAAGGCAGGTGCGAGGGTCGACAAGCTGCCGAGCTCCAAGGACGCGACCCAGGCGACCGAGCAGATCAAGAGCTTCCTGCAGCGAAACACGGACGTCGACGCGATCTTCGGCGTCGGGCCGCAGCCGGCCACGTTCGCGCTCCAGGCGCTCGAGGAGCTCGGGAAGAAGGGCGAGGTCCGTGTCTCGGCCTACGACATGACCGAGGACCTGCTGACGGAGATCAACGGTGACAACCTCGTCTCAACAATCGACCAGCAGCAGTACCTGCAGAGTTGGGAGCCGATCCACTGGCTCACGCAGCACATCGAGCACGGGTTCGTGCTCGCGCCCGGCGTCGACATGCTCACCGGCCCCGCACTGGTCGACAAGTCGAACGCGAGCAAGGTCGCGGAGGGTGTGAAGGCGGGGTTCCGTTAAGTGACCGTTGACGAGCAAGCCCCGCTCACCGAGCGACAGGCTGCTCGCCCCGCACGGGGCGGCCGGTTGGGGGCCGCAGTGCGCGGCCTGCTGATCGGCCGCCCCGAGACGGGGGCGCTCTTCGGCGCGGTCGCGATGTTCTTCGTCTTCGCGTTCATCGCGCCGTCGTCGGACGTGTTCACCAACCGCACGGCGCTCGCGGGGATGGTGAGCATCACCGCGGAGCTCGCGATCGTCTCGATGGCGATCACGCTGCTGATGATCGGCGGGCACTTCGATCTCTCGGTCGGCTCGGTGCTCGGGTTCACGTCCTTCCTCGTCCCCTACCTGATGCTGAACTACGACTACCCGGGCTGGCTCTCCGTCGTGCTCGCGATCGCGATCGCGATGTCGATCGGGTTCGTGAACGGGGTCGTCGTCGTCACGTCGCGGATCCCGTCGTTCATCGTCACGCTCGGGACGCTCCTGATCTGGCGCGGCGTGCTGTTCGGCCTCTCCGGCGGGACGCAGCTCCAGGTGCCGCAGGAGAACCGCATCTTCGACTTCTTCGCCTACCGGATCCAGGACGGGCCCTTCCGCGGTTACCAGGTGTCCGCACTGTGGCTCCTGGCGGTGATGTTCCTGCTCACCTTCGTGCTGCTGCGGACGCGGTTCGGGAACTGGGTCTTCGCTTCCGGCGGCAACGAGCGCTCGGCGCGCTCGATGGGCGTCCCCGTCGACCGCGTCTGGCTCATTCTCTTCGTCGTCACGGCAAGCGCCGCCGCGCTGACGGGGCTGATCCAGGTCGGGCGCTTCGGCGTGGTCGAGGCGACGCGAGGCCAGGGCCTCGAGCTGCAGGCGATCGCGGCCGCGGTGATCGGCGGCGCGAGGCTGAACGGCGGCTACGGCTCTGTCGTCGGGGCCGCGCTCGGCGCTGCGATGATCGCGATGATTCAGCAGGGGCTGGTGCTCTCTGGCATCGCCTCCTACTGGCTCAACGTCGCGATCGGGTCGTTGATCGTCGGAGCCGTGATCGTCAACCAGACGCTGGGAAGGAGCAGGCCACAGCTATGAGCACGACGGACGGGAACGGCGCACGCCCGCTGGTCGAGGTCAAGGGCGTCTCGAAGAACTTCGGCCGCATCGAGGCGCTCCGCAACGTCGACTTCCGGCTCGGCCACGCGCAGGTGCTGGGGCTGCTCGGCGACAACGGCGCCGGCAAGTCGACGATGATCAAGATCCTCACCGGGCTCTTCCCGCCCGACAAGGGCCAGATCCGCTGGGAGGGCGAGCCGGTGCACTTTCATTCGCCGCGCGACGCCTATGACATCGGCGTCGCGACGGTGTACCAGGACCTCGCGATCGTCGACCTGATGGCGATCTACCGAAACGTCTTCCTCGGGCGCGAGAAGGCGATCACGAAGGGGTGGGGGCCGTTCAAGTGGATCGACCGGAAGAAGGCCCACGAGCAGGCGCGGAAAGCGATCTCCGACATCGGCATCGAGATCCGCGACGCTGAGGAGGCGATCGCGCGCATGTCGGGCGGCGAGCGCCAGTCGGTCGCGATCGCGCGGGCGGCGTACTTCAGCCCGAAACTGCTGATCCTCGACGAGCCGACGTCGGCGCTGTCGCTTCGTCAGACGGAGCGCGTGCTGAAGTCCGTGGACGAGGCCCGCAACAAGGGCATCTCGATCATCTTCATCACGCACAACGTGTACCACGTGTATCCGATCGCCGACCGCTTTGTGATCCTCTCGCATGGGGAGTCGATCGCCGAGTTCCCGAAGGGCAAGCATTCGCGGGACGAGGTGGCGGAGCTGATCGTCACCGGGAAGGAGCACGCCCGGAAGCTGGGCTACGGCGCCGACGCGTCGTGAAAGCCGCAGTCCTCGCGGAGGTCGGCACGCTCGGGGTCGAAGAGCGGCCGGAGCCTTCCGTCACCGAGGCCGACGAGGTCGTGCTCGACGTCGAGGCCTGCGGAATCTGCGGCACCGACCTGAACATTCTCTCCCGGCCGCCCGCGCACCCCGCGAGCGTGGGTGTCGTGCTTGGGCACGAGTTCGTCGGCAGAGTCGTCGAGGTCGGGCACCGCGTGCACTCGCTCTCGATCGGCGACCGCGTCGCCGTCGCCCCGAACCTCTGGTGCGGCGAGTGCGCCTCGTGCCGGCGCGGTCTGCGCAACCAGTGCGAGAACGGGACGACATACGGGATCTTCATCGACGGCGGGCTCGCGCCGCGCGTTGCGGTCAAGTCGCGCGCGTGCTTTCCCGTCTCGACGGACCTGCCCGCGCACGTCGCCGCTCTGACCGAGCCGCTCTCCACGGTCGTCCACGGCACACGGCAGGCGAACGTCTTCCCCGGCGAGCTCGCGGTCGTGATCGGCGCCGGTCCGATCGGCGCGATGTTCTGCGCGCTGCTCGCGGCTGCGGGCGCGACCGTGACCGTGATCGAGCCGACTCCCGAGCGGGCAAGGCTTGCTCTTGGGTTCGGCGCAGCCGACGTGCGCGCACCCGGCGAGACCGAGGGCCTGACCGGCGACGTGGTTGTCGACGCCGTCGGCTCCCAGCTCGGGCAGGCGCTCGCGCTGGCCGCCCGCGGCGGGCGCGTGCTGCTGTTCGGCATGGACGAGCGAGCGCGCGCCGAGGTCGCGCAGTCGCGGATCACGCGCAACGAAGTGACGCTCGTCGGCTCGTACGTCGGCCAGGACGTCTTCCCGGACGCGATCCGCCTGCTCGAGCAGGGGCGCATCGACTTCTCGCCGCTCGTCACGCACCGGATCTCGGTCGAGGAGCTCCCCAACGCCGTCGAGGAGCTCCGCGCGGGGCGGGCGCTCAAGGTCGAGGTCGAGTTCTGAGCCTCGAGGCGGTGGTGATGGGCCGGGTGGGGGTCGACCTGTACCCCAACGAGCTCGAGACGCCCCTGCGCGCGGTGCGGACGTTCACCCGCTACGTGGGCGGCTTCGCCGGCAACGTCGTAACCGGTCTCGCGCGGCTCGGCGTCCGCACCGCGATCGTGTCGCGCGTGGGCGACGAGGGGCACGGGGAGTTCGTGCGCGACTTTCTCGAGCGCGAGCGCGTCGACACGCGCTTTCTCGCCGTCGACCCCTACTGGCAGACGCCGCCGACGTTCTGCGAGGTCTGGCCGCCGGACCGGTTCCCGCTCACCTTCTACCGCAAGCCGACCGCGCCCGACTGGCAGCTCTCGCCGGACGACTTCGACGCGGAGGAGGTTGCATCCGCGCCGGTCCTCTACGCGACCGGGACGGGGCTCGCGCAATCTCCGTCGCGCGAGACGACGCTCGGCGCCCTCCGCGCGCACCGCGGGACGACCATCTTCGACCTCGACTGGCGGCCGCAGCTCTGGGAGGACCCGTCGGAGTACCCCGCGCTCGCACGGTCCGCGGTCGCCGCCGCCGACGTCGTCGTCGGGAACGAAGGGGAGGTCGCGGCGGCGCAGCTCGGGGAGCGTCCACGGCGGCTGATCCTGAAGCGAGGCCCCCGCGGGACGACGCTCTACGACGGCGACGAGGAAGTGGATGTGCCCGTCTATCCGGTGCGCGTGGTCAACGGGCTCGGTGCGGGCGACGCATTCGCCGCCGCGATCGGTCACGCGCTCCTGCGCGGCATGTCGCTGCTTGAGGGCGTCCGCCGCGGCAGCGTCGCCGGGGCGCTCGTGGCGGCGCAGCTCGCGTGCGCGGAGGCGATGCCGACCCTCGACGAGCTGGAAGGCGCGCCGTGACGCTGCTCCACCGGGCCGGAACGTGGTCGCGCATCACCGCGGCCGAGGCTGGCTGGCGCTACCTCAGCTTCGGCGTCGAGCGCGTGACGGAGGCGGAGTGCGAGACCGGCGCAGAGGAGGTCGCGATCGTGCTCCTCTCAGGATCGTGCACGATCTCCGGCGAGGCGTTCGCGTTCGAGCTGGGACCGCGCGAGAGCGTGTTCGCTCAGCTGCCGTGGACGGCCTACTTGCCCCGCGAGACGCGTTACGTCGTTGCGGGCGACGCCGAGCTCGCGACCGCGTCCGTGCCGGTCGAGGGCCGGCGCGAGCCGGTGCTCCAGCGTCCAGAGGAGGTCGACGTCGAGGTCCGTGGCGCCGGCAACGCCACGCGCCAGATCAACAACATGATCCAGCCCGGCTTTCCAGCCGAGCGGATCCTCGTCGTCGAGGTGCTCACGCCCGCCGGCAACTGGTCGAGCTACCCGCCGCACAAGCACGACGAGGATCGCCCGCCGGACGAGGTCCGGCTCGAGGAGGTCTACTACTACCGCGCGACCGCGGCCGAGGCGTTCGCGTTCCAGCGGCTCTATTCGCCGCCGCGGTCGATCGACGAGACATGGACGGTGCGCGACGGCGACCTCGTACTCGTCCCGTTCGGCTACCACGCGTTCTGCGCCGCGCCCGGCTACGACTTTTACTACCTGAACGCGCTCGCCGGCGACCACCACTCGATGGCCAACACCGACGACCCGGAGCTGGCCTGGATCCGCGACACCTGGCCGGAAGCGCCGAAGGACACGCGTGTGCCGCTGGTGATGTCCCCGTGAGGGTCGCGAACGCTCCGCTCTCGTACGGCGCCTTCGAGGTCACCGTCGGCGCGTACCCGAACGTCCCCGGCCCCGACGCCCTGCTCCAGGAGATGGCTGCCGCCGGTTACGCAGGGACGGAGCTCGGCCCGCCGGGCTACCTCGGCACGGACGACGACCTGCGCGCGCGGCTCGAACGGCACGGGCTCGCGCTCACGGGCGGCTGGTGTTCCATTCGCTTCTCCGAGCCCGACCACCTCGACGAAGACCTTTGGCGGCTCGCGAGCACGCTCGACCTCTTCGACGCGGCCGGGGCGAAAAACGCGCGACCCGTGTTCGGCGACGGCGGCTCCGACGCGCGCCGCGCGAACCCGGGTGGGGGCGCGCCGAGCCTCGACGAGGCGGGCTGGCGGCGCTGGGCCGAGGGGGTCGAGCGCGCGCAGGAGCTCGCCCACACGCGAGACTACGAGCCGACGCTCCACCCGCACACGTCGACGTTCGTCGAGTCGCCGCACGAGATCGAGCGGGCGCTCGAGCTGACGGACATCGGGGTGCTCGTCGACACCGGCCACTACCTCATCGGCGGCGCCGACCCGATCCAGTCGATCCGCGACTGGGGGACGCGCGTGAACTACGTGCACGTGAAGGACGTCCGCCTCGACGTCCTGCGACAGGTCGTGGCGGAGCGTGCGGACGTGATCGAAGGCTGGCGGCGCGGGATGTTCTGCGAGCTCGGCGAGGGTGACGTCGAGCTGCCCGCATTCTTCGCCGCGCTCCGCGACGTGGACTACGACAGCTGGGTCGTCGTCGAACAGGACCGGATCCCGCGCGAGGACGAGGAGCTGCGCGAGTCGGCGGACGCCCAGGTGCGCAACCGCCGCTGGCTGCGCGAGAACGTCGGCGTGTGATGGAACAGCCGAGCTTCGAGCTCACGGAAACCGTCGCGCTCGTCACGGGCGCCGCACGGGGCATCGGCCACGACCTCGCGCTCGCCCTGCAAGGCGCGGGCGCAACCGTCGTCTCGGGCGTGCGCGGCGGCGATGCGCCGACCGAGAGCGTCCGCATGGAGCTGCGCGACGTCGACTCGGTCCGCGACGCCGTCGACGCCGTCGTCGAGCGGCACGGCAAGCTCGACGTGCTCGTCAACAACGCGGGCGTCGGCACGAATCACGACGCGCTCGACGCGACCGAGGAGGAATGGGACGAGCTGATGGACGTGAACCTGAAAGGCCTCTTCTTCGCCTGTCAGGCGGCGGGACGGCACATGGTCGAGCGCGGCTACGGGCGGATCGTGAACATGAGCTCGCAAGCGGGCCACGTGGGCATCCGCCGCCACGCCGCCTACAGCGCATCGAAGGGCGGCGTCGAACTGCTCACGAAGGTGCTCGCGCTCGAGTGGGGCCAGCACGGCGTGACGGTTAACGCCGTCGCCCCGACGTTCATCCGCACGCCGGGCACGGCCGAGCGGCTCGACCGGCCAGAGTTCCTCGCCGACGTGCTCGACCGCATCCCGATCGGCCGCGTCGGCACGACTACCGAGGTCGCGGCGGCGGTCATCTTCCTCGCCTCGCGGAACGCGGGGCTCGTGAACGGCACCAGCATCCTCGTCGACGGAGGTTGGACAGCGCAATGAAAACGAGTCTGGGCATCTGGGCCTTCGGGCCGATGGTCACCCGCTTCGTGCCGATGGGCTACCAGCCCGAGCACGCGGGCGAGACGACCGCGCAGCGCGTCCGCCGCGCCGTGGAAGGGCTCGGCGACCTGATGGACGACTACGAGTTCCACTACCCGCAGGAGCTCTCCGCGGACAATCTCGACGATGTGCGCGACGCGCTCGACGGCCGCGACGTCTACTGCGTCGCGAGCGGCCTTCACCTCGACCCGATCTTCGGCAAGGGCGCGCTCGTCTCGCCGGACGAGAAGGTGCGGGCGGAGGCGCTCCGGCGCACGCTCGACGCCGTCGACTTCTCGGCCGAGCTCGGCGCGCACTTCATCCTCTGGCCGGGAGTCGAGGGTTACAACTATCCCTTCCAGACGCCGTATCGGGAGTCGTGGGCGTGGTTCGTCGACGGCGTCGGTCAGGCCGCGCAGCGCGCGAGGGAGCGCGGCGTGACGATCCTGCTCGAGCACAAGAACTCAGAGCCCGCGATGAACATCCTCATGCGCAACGTCGGGATGACGCTGCACGTGATCCACAAGCTGCGCGCGCAGGGACTCGACAACGTCAAGGTCAATATGGACTGGCAGCACCTGATCATGAACGGCGAGAACCTGGCCGAGTACGCGGCGATGCTCGCGGCCGAGGGGCTGCTCGGCCACCACCACGCGAACTCCGGCTGGGGCACTTTCGACGACGACAACATGGTCGGCGCGACGCGGTTCATGGAGACGCTCGAGCTCGCGGTCGAGCTGCGGCGCTGCGGCTACGGCGAGAACGGCGAGCGGCTGGGCCTCGACCTCTACCCGTACACGGAGGACGCGGTCGCCGCGGTGAGGCGGAGCGTGCTCCAATGGCGGTTCATCTGGGACGTGTCGGGGCGCATCGACGATCAAGCCCTGCGCGAGGCGCAGCTGCGGAAGGATGCGGTGCGCGCCTACGAGCTCGTCTACGCGGCGCTGGGTGCCTGACCCGACCCTCGTCGGGCTCGACGTCGGGACGACCGGCGTCAAGGCGGTCGCAATCGCGCCGGACGGGCGCGTCGTCGCGACCGCCGCGGAGGGTTACCCGCTCTCGACTCCGCGGCCGGGGTGGTCGGAGCAGGATCCGGAGGACTGGTGGCACGCGACACAGCGGGCGCTCGCGGCGCTGCCGCCCGCCGCGACGATCGGGCTCTCGGGACAGATGCACGGGCTTGTCGCGGTCGATTCGCGGGACCGCGTGCTTCGTCCGGCGATCCTCTGGAACGACCAGCGCACGGCCGCCGAGTGCGCGGAGATCGAGGAGCGCGTCGGTCTCGAGCGGCTGATCGGGCTCACCGGCAACCGCGCCCTCCCGGGCTTCACCGCGCCGAAGCTCCTCTGGCTCCGCAACCACGAGCCGGAGGTCTACGCGCGCATCGCGCAGGTGTTTCTGCCCAAGGACTACGTGCGGCTCCGACTGACCGGCGACCGCGCGATCGACGTGGCCGACGCCTCGGGCACGCTGCTTTTCGACGTCGCTCGTCGCCGCTGGTCCGACGAGATGCTGGACGCGCTCGAGCTGCCGCGGGAATGGCTCCCGCCCGCGTACGAGTCGCCCCTCGTCCCGGGAGCGCCCGGCGCGGGCGATCAGGCGGCCGGCGCGCTCGGCGTGGGCATCGATCGGCCCGGGCCGGTGTCCGTCGTCCTCGGCACGTCGGGAGTCGTCTTCGCGGCGCTGCCCGCGTTCGCCGCGGACGCCCAGGCGCGCGTGCACGCGTTCTGCCATGCCGTCCCCGGGGGCTGGCACGCGATGGGCGTGATGCTGAGCGCGGCCGGATCACTGGGCTGGCTGCGCGACGCGGTCGCCCGCGAGTCGTACGAGGTGCTACTCGGCGAGGCAGCCCGCTGGCCGGCCGGCGTCGAGGGGCTCCTCTTCCAACCGTATCTCGGCGGCGAGCGGACGCCGCACGCCGACCCGGATGCGCGCGGCGCGTTCGTCGGCCTGAGCCTGCGGCATGACCGCGGCGCGCTCGTCCGCGCAGTGCTCGAGGGTGTCGCGTACGGCCTGCGCGACTCGCTCGAGCTGCTGCGCGAGCTCGGCGTCGAGTCGACGGTCGGCCGCGTCTCCGGAGGCGGCGCGCGCAGCGCCCTCTGGCTGAAGATCGTCGCGTCCGTGCTCGGTATCCCGCTCGAGCGAACCGCGGTCGAGGAGGGCGCCGCATTCGGGGCCGCGCTGCTCGCCGGCGTCGCCGCCGGTGTGTACGCAGACGTCCACGAGGCGGTCGAGCGGGCGGTGCAGGTGCGCGACGTCGTCGACCCCGACCCGCGCCTGCGCGACGTTTACGAGGAAGGCTACGCCCGCTACAGGCGTCTCTACCCCGCCCTACGATCACTGGAGGAAGGATGACTACGCTCGAAGGGAAGGTCGCGTTCGTCACGGGCGCGAGCGGCGGCATCGGCGCCGCCGTGTCACGGAAGTTCGCCCAGAACGGCGCGCAGATAGGGATGGCCTCGCGCCGAGGCGATGGTCTAGGGGTGGGGCTCGGCCTCACATGCGACGCGCGCAGGCGCGACCAGGTCGAGGCCGCGGTCGCGCGCACAGTCGAGGAGTTCGGCCGGCTCGACATCTGCGTTGCGAACGCCGGCGTCGGCTCGTACCACCCGTTCCTCGATACACCGGTCGACCACGTCGAGGAGATGATCGAGCTCAACCTGCTCGGAACGATCTGGACGATCCGCGCCTGCCTGCCGCACCTGCTCGAGCAAGGCGAGGGCGACATCGTCACCCTCGCGTCCGAGGCGGGCCGGCGCGGCCTCCCCGGCGAAGCCGTCTACTGCGCCTCTAAGTTCGGCCAGGTCGGGCTCACCCGTGCACTCGACCACGAGGTGCGCGAGCACGGGATCCGCGCGACGAACGTCTGCCCAGGCGGCGTGGCGACCGACTTCGCGCTCGCGGAGGGCTACGGCCGCCCGCCCGAAGTGTTGAGCGGGATGATGAGCGCCG
>OBLS010000746.1_pt1 | contig 12426 bp, 13 predicted proteins | sample 1519901 | NCBI WGS metagenome assembly OBLS01 (sample SAMEA3113585, study PRJEB22503) | soil metagenome
AAGAGGCGCAGGCCGTTCAGGGTGACGGCGATGGAGGTACCCGCCGCTTCGAGCGGCGCCCCACCTTTGACGAGGATGCCGCGCCGCGAGGCGGCCCCGATCCCGGACACCACGGTAACGGGCGTGGAGATCACCAGCGCGCAGGGGCAGGCGATGATCAAGAGCGCCAGCGCCCGGTAGAACCAGAATTGCGTTGAGAGCGCGAGCCTCACCGATCACGAGGCTTCTCGCCGAGGGGGAGGAAGCGTGGACCGTGTGTCTCGCTCTCGTGGTCTCCGAGGTGGTCGACCTGGAGGGTGGTGTGGGAGATGCCGTACTCGTCGGAGAGGAGGGCTTCCAGTTCGCGGCGGCGAGCGTGGCAGTCCTCGCTCTGGCCGACCAGGACGTGGGCCGAGAGGGCCGGGAAGCCGGAGGTAATCTCCCAGATGTGGAGGTCGTGGACCTCCGCGACGCCTTCCGCGCCGGCCATCCTGCGCCCGATCTCTTCGGCGCTCATGCCGCGCGGGGTCGCTTCCAGGAGGACGTTCGTCGAGTCTCGCAGGAGCGACCACGAGCTCGCGAGGATCAGGAACGCTATCGCGACGCTGACGAGGGGGTCGGCGTAGCGCCAGCCCGTCAGGATGATGACCAGTGCTGCGACGATCACGCCGACCGAGCCCAGGGCGTCGGCGAGGACGTGCCGGAGGGCGCCCTGCACGTTCAGGCTCTCGCCGCCCGATCGGGAGAGGACGATGGCGCCCGCCGCGTTCACCAGGAGCCCGAGGGCGGCGATGATGAGCATGGGGGTGCCCAGGATCTCCGGCGGCTCCCGCAGGCGCGAGAAGGCCTCCACGAAGATCCAGATCGAGATCGCCACCAGCGTCACGCCGTTGGCGAGGGCCGCGAGTATCTCGGCCCTCTTGTAGCCGAAGCTCCGCTCGGGCGTCTCGGGCCGACCGGCGAGCCAGGCGGCGAAGAGCGCGAGTGCGAGCGAGAGGTTGTCCGAGAGCATGTGGCCCGCGTCCGCGAGCAGCGCGAGGCTGCCGGTCAGCAGGCCGCCGACGACCTCGACGACGGTGAAGCTCGCCGTGAGGGCGAGCGTGATCGAGAGCGCCCGCCTACTCTCGCCGCGGCCCGCTTCATGATGATGTCCGTGCGTGTGCGCCACGGGGCTATTCTACCGCTGCGGGGGTGTCAGTCGTCGCGGTACTGGCGCAGCGCGAGCCAGACGCCGAAGGCTATCTGGGATGCGCCGAGCAGGCGCATGTAGGTGGGGTTATCGGCGAAGAAGCGGGCGACGTTGCGGGTGGCCTCGGGGCCGACCTCCCACAGCAGCGAGTGATCTCTCGGCGAGAGGAGCTCGATCGCGCCGTCGCCGATGGCGATGATCGCGAAGGTCTCTTTAGCTCTCCGACCCCACGTGCTGCGCATCGCGCCTTCTCTTACTCCGGGCGTTGGCCGAGCGTAGCGTTCAGCGTCTGCTCATCGTCGCCGCGGACGACGACGACCTCGACCGTATCGCCGGGCCGGTAGTCTCGCAGGGCCCCGAGCAGGTCGCCCGTGCTCTCAATCTGGGCGTCGCCCAGCCCCACTATGATGTCGCCGCGGCGCACCCCGGCAGCGTCGGCGCCGGTGCCCGGCTCGACCGACTCCACGATCGCGCCGGACTCCACGGGGAGGCCGAAGCGCTCGGCGTCTTCGAGGCTCAGGTCCGTCGTGCCGACGCCGAGGTAGGCGCTCCGGACCTCGCCCGTCTCTATCAGCTGGTCGGCGACGGAGATCGCGGTGTCAGAGGGAATCGCGAACCCGATGTTCACGGCCCCGGTCTCGGCCGGGGGGAGGTAGGCGACGTTTATGCCGATGACCTCACCGGCCCTGTCTACAAGGGCGCCTCCCGAGTTGCCGGGCGAGATCGCGGCGTCCGTCTGGATCAGGTCGGTGAGCGCGGAGGTAGCGGTGGGATCTCCGCCGGTGAACTCGGCCGGGAACTCGCGTCCTATGCCGCTGATGACGCCCGAGGTCACTGTGGACTCGAAGCCTGACGGGCTGCCGATAGCCACCGCGAGCTGGCCGACGACGAGGTCCTCGTCCTCGTTGAACGTCGCGGCGGGGAGGTCGTTGCGGTCGACCCGGATCACGGCCAGCTCGGTGCGCGGGTCCCGGCCAACCACCTCGGCTGGCTCGGTCGTGCCGTCTGCGAAGGCGACGGTCAGCTTGCTCGCTCCCTCCACGACGTGGTTGTTGGTGACGATGTAGCCGTCGGAGCGGTAGATCACGCCGCTCCCCACACCCAGCTCGCTCTGGGGACCGTACGGCGTGTTGTGCGTGACGTCAACGTTGATCTGGACCACGCTGGGGCTGACCTCCGAGGCGACTTGCGCCACCGGCTCATCGGCCGGCACCTTCGGCGCCGCCTGCGCGGGCTTCTGGGCCACGTTGTTCTGTGTGAGCTGATCCTCCGAACATCCCGCTACGAACAGGACCGCGGCGAGACCCGCGACAAAAAGGAAGACGTGGAAGTTGAAACTGGAACCCAATGCTTGGAAGACCTCCTGTCGGCGCCGGGGCGCTTCTCTGTCTCAGAGTTTATACGAACGTCGCGTACGAAGGTCACACTCCGTTGTAACCTTGGGGTGTGGAAGCGAAGAGCAAGCGAGTCCCGGCGGATCTCGCTTACGCCGGGGAGGCCCGTCACTTTATCGCGTGGAGCGCGGCGGTGGCCGGCCTCGGCGCGGGAAGGCTCAACGACCTCGCCGTCGCTGCCGAAGCGGTGCTCACCGACGTCCTCCTCTCCACGCGCGAAGGCTTCCTCGAGATCGAGGCCAGCGGCGCGGATGGCGCCTTCGAGGTCAGGATAACTCACCCCGAGCTAGAGGAGCGCAGGATGAGCGATCTCTCGGGAATACTCGAGCGCTTCCTGGACGACTACGAGATCACCGCAACCTGCGCGGTGCTCGTCAAGCAGATCGGGTAAGAGCCCTGGAGCAATTCTCGAAACGACCGACCCCGTACCGTGCCAAACAACCACCTTCGAGTCTCGCTTGCTACCACAACGGCAAGCTGACAAGAGCGCTTCGCAGGAGGACTCCTGCGAAGCGCTTTAAGGGACCTGGGCCCTGACCCGCTCCTTGACCTTCTCTTCCTCGTCGCGCAGATACAGGAAGACGTCCTGGGCGAAGCGGACGGCGTGCTCCTCGGGGAGGTTGATCCTGCGGTTGTTTATAATGGATCCGAGCTCTTTGACGGCCGCATCGGCCATCCCGACCATCGTCTCGGCCTGGCGCAGGATCTCCTCTCGCTCGGCATCCGAGAGCTCCGAACCCCTCTCCAACATCTCCTGGTGTTCCTTGAGGTGCCGGATGAAGTCCCTTATGCCCATCGCGCCGGATTATAGCGGCACGAACCTATCCCGGGTACCCGTGGCCCGCCGGCTCCAGGCCGAGGACGAGGCCCGCGCCGACAGCCGCCGCGAAGAACAGGGCGGCCAGTCCGACCATGACGGTCGCGACCCAGAGTCGCCTGGAGCTGATAAGGTAGCCGACGACGCCGAGCCCGATCCCCACGGCCCCAGAGGAGATGCCCGGGCTCCCGCCCAGAGCGCAGATTGCACTCTAGTATGGACTCGTCCAGGGATGCGTCTCCGTTCATGTCGACCCAGGCTTCGGGGTGTTGCCCGCATCCTGGAGCCACTTGCATGCGTCGCCTGCTGAGAATGGTCGTCAGGCAGCTCGTATAGCTCCTACCTCCTTCCGGCAGCCTCGAAGAGGACCACGAGTTCTCCTATGTCGCTGCTGCCGTATGCGTACCTCCAGAAAACAATGACGAACCTCACGCTAGTCCACATGACAAGTCGGGATCGGGAGGCCGTGGTACTGAGCGTGGTAGAGGCGTACCTATTCAAAGGGCGGTCTAGCGATAGGCCGGAGGAGTCGCACCACCGGCTTGGAGGCCGTCGCGTCACCGTGGAGCTATTGGAGGAGCAGGATTAACGCCGGGATCTGAGGAAGATCTCGCGCGTCACCTCGGCCGAGCCAAGCTCGCGGGCGTGCTCCTCGGCGAGGCGTCGCGCCCGGCCTCTCAGAAAAGGGGGTGTCCCCGCGAGCTCCTCGCGCGCCTCCTCCGTCCACGGCATGCTCGCGGTCTCCATGGCCTCCGGCTCCTCCGGTTGGCTCAGAGCACCATCAAGAGCGTCCGCTAGAACGCTAGATCCCGCGTAGCCCATGAGGGGCTGCTCCACGAAGCGGCTGTGGGAAGTGGGAGGACACAGCGGTAGGAACGGGACGTCCAAAGAGGCGGCTACGCCCTCTTCCAGGCATGTCCCGACTACGAGGTCAGGGTCCGAGGCTTCGATGCGGGCTGCGACCTCCTCAGGGTCGCTCTCGACGAACGCCTCGTCGGTGAAGGTGTGCGCGTGGAACAGAAAGTCCCGCTCCAGGTGTTCCAGGTAGGTACCGCACGTGGCGACCTCGAGGCCGACCTCTCGGGAGAGGGCGTAACCGAGCCCCAAAGGGTAGGTGAAGTCCCCGAAGATAGCGACCCGCCGGCCCCGGAACGTCTCCGGTCTTTCGAGGCGGGCGTACCACGGGAGCTTCGCCGTCCGGGCCAGCTCGGTCCACACCGCCTGCTGCACCCTCTTCGGGTCCAGGTGGCACAGCTCGCCGATCGTCCTGAGCGCTGCGCCGGTCCCCGCGGCGCCTATCATGGGCGTCGTCACGCGCTGGGTCCCGAACTCGTCCTGCAGGTGGAGCGTTGCGGACTCCCCGACCTCCCTGTATAGGAGCACGTTCACCCACGCCCGGGAGAGACGGGAGAGGTCTGCGACGCTCGCGCTCAGCGGTACTCGGGCGTTGACTCCGACCCCGATCAGGACCAGTAGCCGCTCCGCCTCCGCGTACTCCGCTGCGGCGGCGGGACCCAAGACCGGCGGTCCGAACAGGTTCGCGGTGGGGGAAGGGCTCCTCTCACGCCTCCCGCGGGAGTGGGCCCTGACCAGGTCCTCGAGCGCCAGGTCTGCGGCCTCGACCTCCCCGACGCCTGGAGACTCCCACTCGCACGTGACCAGCTTAGGCGCCTCGTCGCTCCCGGGGATCTCCGGCGCCTCCTCTCTGGAGAGGAGAGCGGCCTCCGAGCGGGCCAGGATGATGGCCTCCGTCTCCGGGTGCCGCCGGACGACGCTCGAGAGGTCGCGGACGAGGTCCCCGGGTCCCCACGAGTCTTCGGGGATCCCTCGCAGGGGGCTCAATGAGACCGGCGCAGCCTCGCCGCTCCGCTCCCGCGCCCCGTAGAGCGCCGGGAAATACCCTTCGCCTGGCAGGGCCCGCAGCACGGTGTGCACGCCCCGCATGCTCGCGGCTACCCGCAGGATGCCGTGGCTGCCGGGTCCCTCGTAGACGCCGCGCAGGAGCCTCACAGGTTCACGGAGTCGAGGGCCTCGGCCCGCTCGAAGGTGCTTACCAGGAGCTCGAGGATGCGCCGGGCGCCCTCGTAGCCGTGCACCCCGGCCTCCAGGAAGTCCTGCGGAGAGCGGCACAGGTGACCGCGGGCGACGAGCGGCACGTGGAGTCCCGGGCTCGCCACCACAACGTCCGGCCTGGCGGCGTCTATCCGTCTCATCTGTCCCCGCCAGTCCGGGGACTGGACCACGTCCACGTCGGGGCCCAGGGCCTGGAGCTCTTCCGCCAGGGCGCGCCGGTCAAGCCGCGGCGCGCCGACCTCGAGCACCACCACCCCGGCGTCCGCCAGGAAGCGGGCGAGCGGCACCTCCAGCCCGGTGTCGCCGGCGAAGAAGATCCTCCTTCCCCGCACGCGGTTCCGCAGACGCTCGAGGTTCTCCCAGACCGACCGCGCACGGGCCAGCTCGTTTGCCCGCGCCCCGGCCTCCGCAGCCACGTCGTGGATAAAGCGGGCCGTGCCGTCCACCCCTATCGGCGTGAGCGTTCTGACCACCCTTGCGCCGCGCTCCGCTGCCGCTCCCAGTGCCGCGGTGAGGTTGGGGTCCACCGCTGCGACCACGGTCTCTTCGCCCAGGGGCGGCAGCTCCCGCATCCCCGTTGCCGGCACGCGCCCGATCGCCTCCACGCCGGCCCGCTCAAGCTCCGCGGTCAGCTCGTCCGCGGTGCCGGACGAGGCAAGGCCGCCGAGGAGCACAACGGGACGTGTGCGGCTCGGGCGGGTCTCGTCGCGGCTCCCGCCCAGAAAACCTCCGAAGCGGCGGGAGCGTTTTTGAGCCGGCGCCGAGGCCGTCTCCAGAAGATCGGAGGTCCTTCTCTTCGGACACACCTCTACGAGCGCGGCCAGCGCCCGGTCCTCCAGATCTGTCGAGAGGGTGCCGGAGACATCGTAGGGAGCGTCCGGGTTGACCACCCCGGTCGGGAGGTCCAGGCGCCTGCCCGCCAGGCGGGCTTCGAAATCTGCGTCCACCCCGAGCAGTTCCGCCGAGTGGCCCACCACCAGCAGCACGAAACCCGTGCCGCGCAGGCCCGCCGCGGCCGCTATCACGCGGGTGGCCACCCGTCCCTGCTGGGGCGGGTCCTCGGGATCCAGAACCACGAAGGCCACCTGAGTGGTTCTGAGGGAGCGGGGCAGGTCGGGGGCGGGGGCGGCGGGGAGGGTCTGGACAATGTGGGCCTCCGCCCGGGTGCCGACGACCACCACGAGGACCCCTGGAAGCCTCTCTGCCAGGCCATTCACGGCATGGAGCGGGGAGAGAACGTCCGGTGTCCCCGCTTCGTTGAGGATCGTCAAAAGCCCTCCCGAGCTTTACGTTCGGGACGCGCCCTTTCCCGCGCCCTACAAGAGAGCTATCAGTTTAAGGCGTGGAGGGTGTCCAGCGCCAGTGCCATCATGTTGTCCACTGCGTCTTGTAGGTCCTCGTCGCTGATGCGCACGATCTCCTCCGCGATCGTATCCGAGACCGTAAGGAGACAGCCCGCCCTCACGCCGCGCCTCGCCGCGAGCGTGAAGATCGCCGCAGCCTCCATCTCTACGGCCAGAACCCCCAGCTCGCCCCAGAGCCGGGCCGGCTCGTCCTCGGGGTCATAGAAGAGGTCCGAGCTCACTATCGGGCCGACGAACGTGCGCCGCCCGGCGCTCTCGGCGGCGTGGTGCGCGGCGTGGACGATGTCGAAGTGGGCCGCGGGGGCATAGGGGAGACCCCGCGTGATCGAGGCGACCGTCCCGTCGTTCGGGGTCGCGGCGGTCGCGACGACGAGGTCCCCGAGCCTAAGCTCGCGGCTGTAGCCCCCGCAGGTCCCGACGCGCAAGAGGTTCTTGGCGCCGAGCTCGATCAGCTCCTCCGTCACGATCGCCGCGCTCGGACAGCCCATCCCCGTGGCCTGAACCGAGACCTCTCTCCCCTTGTAGGTGCCGGTGTAGCCGAGCATCCCGCGTTCCTGTGTTACCAGCCTCGCGTCCTCGAAGAAGTTCTCGGCGATGTAAGTGGCCCGCCGGGGGTCTCCCGGCATGAGGACGCTCTCGGCGAAGTCCGCGGGTTCAGCCCGCACGTGGACTGGGCTCATACGCTCCTCCCTTCGGTCGTCGCAAGCTTTCAGCCATCAGCTTCTATTCTTCCTGCTGATAGCCGACTGCTGATAGCTATTTCACAGGCTATCCAGGATAGCAGGGGCGGGTTCGACGGGCTCACCCGAGATCTCCAGCGCCTCCCGTACCAGCGCCTCTGCCCGCTCCGCGTTTTGCCCGCCGTAGAGCCTGGCTACGGGTTGACCTTCTTCGAGCCCATCTCCCACCTTTGCGAGGACTTCGACGCCGGCGCCGGGGTCGATCTCGTCCCCCTTTCTCTGGCGCCCGGCGCCAAGCGCGAGCGCCGCGCGCGCGATCCCCTGGGCGCCGAAGCGCACTACGTAACCGCTGCGGGGCGCCGTTACCTCCCGGACCTCGCTCGAGATCGGCAACTCGTCGAGAGCTTCCACGTCGCCGCCCTGCGCCCGGACGAACTCTCGGAACTTCTCGTAGGCAGCCCCGGAGGCGAGGGCGTCTCCGACCACACGCGAGGGATCTTCTATCCCCTTGAGGTCGAGGAGTCTGGTGGCTACGTAGCGGGCCTCGTGCGAGAGGTCCTCGGGGACCGCCCCACCCTTCAAGAACCGCACGCTCTCGCGCACTTCGAGGGCGTTACCGACGGCGCTCCCCAGGGGATTGTCCATGTCCGTGATCAGGGCCGAAGCCCTGATCCCCAGGTCCTCGCTGAGGCGGACCAGCATCGTGGCCAGCTCGCGGGCTTCATCCGTGGTCTTCATGAACGCCCCCGAGCCACGTTTCACGTCGTAGAGCAGGTAGCCGGCGCCGGTCGCGGCCTTCTTGGAGACGATGGAGGCGCCGATGAGTGGGAGCGAATCTACGGTGCCTGTGGCGTCGCGTAGAGCGTAGATCTCCTTGTCCGCCGGGGCGAGATCCCCGGCCTCGACGATGGCGAGACCGACCTCCTGTACCTGGCGCCTGAATCTCTCCTCGGAGAGAGCAACCGAGAAGCCGGAGATGGACTCGAGTTTGTCGATGGTGCCGCCGGTCGTGCCGAGGCCCCGCCCCGAGAGCTTGGCCACCGGCGCGCCGCAGGCGGCGGCGATGGGCAGCGACGTCAGGCTGACTTTGTCCCCGACACCCCCGGTCGAGTGCTTGTCCACGTACTCCGGGAATGAGTAACGCTCGCCCGAGTCCGCCATCGCCCGCGTGAGCGCGAGCGTCTCCTGGTAGCTCATCCCCCGGATGAAGATCGCCATCAGGAGCGAGGCCATCTGGTAGTCGGGTATCTCACCCCCCGTGTAGCCTTCGACGACGGTGCCGATGATCTCCTCGGAGAGCGCGCCCCCGAACTTCTTGGCCTCTATGGCGTCGTGTATCGCGTCTCCGAACCGCACAAGAGGCTCCCCCTCGTCGAACGCCACGCTGGCCTCCAGAGTGCCGCCAATTGTACTCGTAGACCGAGCATCCCGTAGACCTGGTGGGCGCTCCTCTCGCGCGGGGTCTCGAATCTGGTAGTGGTGCTCCTCGACCTCTCATCTGATGCTTCCGCGCAAGATGGCGGCGAGCACAGCACCTGAGGGCAACCGGCGAAGCTCTAAGTTCTGAGAACATAGCTACTACTGCCGGCTTAATGGTCCCGGCGGCTACCGCGGCCGCCGCGAGGCGGGCGAAGGCGAGCGGCAGCAGAACGGCGAGCACCGTCAACGCCGTTCTGCAGTTTCGCTCAGGGTCTGTCCTCCGAACGGTATGGGTCTGCCGCCAACTACACATGCCCCAAAACGTTGCGTCCGTCATACCCGAGAACTGCTTTGTGAGAGGACCGTAGCCCGGGCGGCATATCTTGGGGCTGTGCGGAGAACGCGACGTAAGAGAACGGTACGATGCGGCGTGAGGGGCTTGCGCTACCGATCATCGAGGGTGCTCACCTTGCTGGTTGCATGGTGGGTCGGGCGGGGTTCGGCGAGCAGGGGCAGGCAGAGCGTCATCTTCGTCCCCTCACCGATGCGGCTAACGGCCTCGACGTGGCCGCCGTGCACCTCGACGGTCGTCTTGGCTATTGGGAGGCCGAGTCCTGCGCCGCCCAGCCTGCGCGAGCGCGCCTTGTCGAGGCGGTAAAAGCGCTCGAAGATGCGCGGGAGCTCCTCTTCGGGGATGCCGGGGCCGTGGTCTTCGACGCTGATGCGCAGCTCGCCAGAGCGCAAGGAGGAGGAGAGGATGATCTCGCCTCCTGCCTGGCCGTACTTCGCCGCGTTGTCTATCAGTATGAGCACAGCCTGCTCTATCCTCTGAGCATCCACCTCGACTACCCCCGTGCCTTCCAGGCTGATCTCCAGTGTTGCGCCGCGCTCGCGCGCAAGGACCCCGGCCCTCCCGGCGAGTTGCGCGAGGAGTGCCTCCACGGAGACTGTCTCCAGGTCGAGCGGCACCGTGGCGGAGTCCGATCTGGCGAGGAAGAGCAGGTCCTCGACCATCCGCGACATCCTCCTGGACTCCTCGACGATCTCCGCGTAGAGCTCGGTGTGCTCGGGATCTCCACCCAGCGCCAGGCCGACCTGAGCGTTTCCACGCAGCACGGTGAGGGGTGTCCTGAGCTCGTGCGAGACGTCGGCTATGAACTCGGTCTTCGCCTGCGAGGCGGCCTCGACCTTCTCGGTTGCCGCCTGCTGCTCGGCGTAGAGCCTGCGCAGCTCGTTGACCACGTGCACTGCCGCGTACGCCAGCGCCGCCCCGGCCAGCAGGAGGCCGCCGATCACCGTGAGCAGCACTACCCTGGCGGTCGTCGTGGCCCGGTCCACCCTGTCAAGCGCCTCATCGGAGAGCCGCTCGCCCAACCCGTCAAGCTTTTCGGCGGCGTTCTGCATCTGGCTTATCCGGTACAGCCCCGTGTCGCTGGCCTCGGTGAAGGCTTCCCCTCCGTCCTCCTGGTCTTCCTCGTAGTGGCCTATCGCCGGCCGGAAGTCCTCGTAGTACACGGTCGCCATCGCGCGGATCTCGTCCGGCTGTGGGGCTGTGGGGTCACTGACGCCGACGGCCTCGAGCTCGTCTATCTCCTCGTGGAGCCTGCGGTACGCGCTTTCGAAGTCGTCGATGCCGCCGCGAGAGACGCCGGCGAAGGCGATGTTGCGGTGGTAGTGCCTCAGGTCGAGGACGGCCGCTCGCAGGTCGTCGCCCTCGTCCTCCAGCTCGACGTCGTAGCGGGCATCGCTGGTGGCGTCCTCGACGCGCTGATTGACCAGGATCCCGACCAGGCCGGCAATCAGGATCGCCACAAGCAGCCCGCCGACAGCCGCGATGGTGATCCTCCAGGGCTGCTCGCGGATACCCTCGAGCCACCTCATGCCGCATCCCTTCCGGGGGAACCGGCGCTCCCCGCCAAGACTCGCTGGACGCCTCGATTATACTGTGGAGCACCTTGCACGTCCTGATCGTCGAAGATGACCCCGGTATCTCGCGTTTCCTCGAACGGGGGCTCGCCGCGCACGGCCACAGGTCCGTGAGCGTGGACAACGGCCACGACGGCGTGATCATGGCCGCAGACGAGTCGGTGGACTTCGTGTTGCTTGACATCATGCTGCCGGGCATGGACGGACAGGAGGTGCTCAGGCGCATCCGGGCGAGGCGCCCGGGGCTGCCGGTCCTGATGCTCACCGCCCGCGACGAGGTGCGCGACAAGGTGAGGGCTCTCGACGGCGGCGCCGACGACTACCTGACAAAACCCTTCGACCTGGAGGAGCTGATGGCCCGGATGCGGGCCCTCGTGCGCCGCGCCGACCAGCCGCAGTCCTCGCGGATAGAGATGGGAGACTTGAAGATCGACCTCCTCTCGCGCCGGGTCTGGCGCGGAGAGAGGCAGGTGGACCTCTCCAGCCGCGAGTTCGCCCTGCTGGAGTACTTCGTGCGCCACTCGGGCCAGGTCCTGAGCAGGCAGCAGATACTCTCCGCCGTCTGGGACTACGCGTTCGACCCCGGCTCGAACGTCGTTGACGTCTACGTTAGCTACCTGCGCAACAAACTCGACCGGCGCGGAGAGCCCTCCCTCATAGCCACCGTCCGCGGCGCCGGTTACCGCTTCGAACAGCCCGAACAAGGCTAGTCGTCCCCGTCGTCGTCCCCATAGTAACCGGGAGCGGGTGACGCCGATTGAGGAGTCGGGGAGGGAGACGCCGACTGAGGAGCGGGAGCTGGCGTCGCCCGTTCCGCCGGTTGAGGGAGCTGAGAAGGGGCGGGTTCCTGCAAGGCGGGGGTCTTTCCCTTTTTCTGTGGCGTCTTCTTTGTAGCGGTCTCTTTCACCGACACGGGCTCGCTCAACCGGATTTCCATGCCGGTTATGCTCCCTTCGTGCGCCTCGATCTCGATCTCCGCTTCCCTGTCGCCGTGGAGGACCAGGAACGTCCACTCGTCGTCGTAGAACTCCGCGTTGGCGACCTCCCATCCCTCGGCCCGGAAGACGCCGCGGTAGTAGCCGCGGACGGCGTCGAGTCCGTCGCGGGTGAGGTACCTCGCGCGGGTGGTCTCAAGACCTTCTCGCTGCCCACCGCTGTACTCGACGCGCACCGAGCCGGGGTAGCGGGGCAAGCCGGAGAGATCGCGCCCCGGCGCGTCTTCGGAAGGCACGCGGACCACGAGCTCGGAGCTACGCGAGGCCACCTCCTCGCGTGGCGAGTCGGGCTCCGAGACCTTCCCAGGCTGCTGACCGTTCGTGGCGCAACCGACCAGATACCCTGCCAAGATCAGCATCAGGGTAAGCGAGACCCGGATTGCGCGGGGGGTGATCAGCTCTCTCCTCATCGGTTGCTCCGCGGCCGACTCCGTTACCGTCTAAGTGTATGCTGCACACACCGGATTAGAGAAATGTTAAGGCTAGATTAGATTGTTTTCATTTAGAACGCCCTGGGCCACGGCGCGCAAGAGAGTCGCGCCCGAGTCAATCTCAAGACGCCTAGAGGGGCACCTACCTCCGTATCGGGT
>OBLS010000747.1_pt1 | contig 12420 bp, 11 predicted proteins | sample 1519901 | NCBI WGS metagenome assembly OBLS01 (sample SAMEA3113585, study PRJEB22503) | soil metagenome
TTGCATATGATAGGTACAAAATTAAGCAGAACAAGTGAAAACCGCAGGAGACTCGACTGAGTTGGTATTCGATCAGTTGAGTTTGGCCTGCGCAAGTGCAGATTAGGGTACTTAGATATCAAATAAAATAGTATTAAAAATCTACTTAACAACGTTAATCGACCACTACTAACCCATAAAATATTCAAAGACACTATTGTCATTACTACCCTCTTTTATGTCATTTTCACGTTCAGTAACATAGTCTATAGGTGTCTTCTTATCCCCAATACTCCTTATTCTACCAAAAACACTAAATTTCCGCTCCACTGCTCCGCTATCTTCATTTTGAACGTGTTTTTGAGTATTTTCTGTGGAGCGGAGTTGGAGCGGAGTTGGAGCCGGAACGTTCCATTCTTCTGTTGCTGTTATATTGTCATCCTCTATGAAGTTCTCGTCTGTCTCCTCGTCAATGATCTTTATATCTGATATTATTTCAAATGTCTTGCCTACCTTTTCCACAGTCTCCTTATCAAATACCAATGCCCTATACCTGTCGTTTCCTGAACCAATGACTATAGGTTCCGCTGAGAAACGATCTTTACATATCTTTAAGATACGTTTATGGGTTATCTTTCCATAGTCTGTCGAGTAAAAGGCGTATTCGTTAGGGTTTGTACTTGGAACACCGTCAACCATGTCCCTAACCTTGTCGCATATATCTTCATTAGAAATTGTATATGTCATTATACTCCTGCCGTTGACGTCTATTACTTGGTTTGTCTGTGTAGCTGGGAATAGCTCCTTTTCTAAAGCTTCGTCTACTATTCCGTCTATAGTCTTCTTGGTTATTTCACCTTTCTTCTGTAGGAACCTAGACAGTGTTTTGAGGACTTCGTTAAGAGCCGGTTTGTTGTTATCGTCTTCACTACTAGGATCGGCTAGATCTTCTGAGGCAAATAGGTATATGTGTGGTGACGTTAGTTCTGAGGCACGGCCGTCGATATTCAAGGGGACTTCTTCTATGATATCGTCGTAGTGTAGTAACCTGTAAACTAGTAAGAGCTTTCTTAGGTATACTATCTTGGAAATTATATCTTTGTATTTTGATTTTCGTTTGTCTTCTGATTTTTGCATTTGGTCTAGGACTGTTTTTATGAGAAATTTAGGACGGCTTTTGATACTTTCTATCCTAAACATTCTGTCATTAAGTCCTGCAAGGTTCTTAGACTCTAGTGGATTTTCAGCCGCAAATACCTTGAAACAGAAGGCATAATACCACCTATTGTTTCTGGAGCTTGTATTCCCGTCCAAAGTCCTGGGAACTATGCCGCCCTTATCATACCCAACTTTGTACATTTTCTTTTTAATTTCGTCCTTGTCTATCTCGTCTAATTCGTCTTCTGCTATTGTGACTTGACATGGTTCAGTAAACCCCATAGTATCAAGTAGATTGGCACCGCTCATATCTGAGGCAAGAACAACCCTATACCCTAAAGCCTTCATTGTATTTAGAATGGCATTTTTACCTGAACCTGGTGAACCTGTTATCATAAGATAGTGTGTTGTCGCAAACAGGTCCTGAAAGTAACTGTACACTTGGTCTATGGCAAGAAGGGTTATGGTGTCACTATCCTTTGCAATTACAAAGTGTTTCCATATTGACTTTGACTTTGAGAATAAGGAGTGTATTGTTTCCTTCTTTGCCTGCGCAATAAAATACTTTATCTCGTCAATGTCTTTGAAGGTATAGGAAATTACAGGTGTTGTTTCACTTCTTGGGTTGGGTTTAATTATTATATTTTTCTTATCTAACTTTATCTCTTCAGATATTATGGGTTCTCCGTCTATTATCTGCAGAAACATGTTTTTGTTGTCTAATTCGGACTCTAGTTCTATTTCCTCGGCAAGTGGTATATCCTTACTGTATTTGTAAGCCGTGTACGTTTTCGTAGTTGGTTTCTTATCTTTACTATTACCCCCTATTGTTATACTATTGTCGTTAAGAACCCCGGCAAATTCCTTTTGGGCCTCACTTACCCTTTTCGTTTCTCTGACTTCTGCCATTCTTATCTTCTCCCATAATTCCTCTTTCTCGTCTGTGGTTGTCATTGTGAAGACTCCTCTTGTTTCTGTCTCAACTTTTCTTGAAAGCTGCGGATGTTAAGCTGCAGGGGCTCAAATGTTGCCTGAGAATATAAGCAATGAATACCACTATGGAGAGGGAGAGAGTTTCTAATAGTAGTGTTGCTCTGTTCTTAGTACAAAGGCTTACACAGTTAAAACTACCTTGCCTCTTGGATGTAGATCTTTTTGATAATCAAGCGCATTGCCAGCCTCATCCAGCGGAAATGTCTTGTCGATATTCACCTTTGTATTATTTTGATCTACCCACTGTGCCAATTTAGTCAGTCGTTGTCTATTTACCTGACTGAAGAGAAATATTGCTTTGATTTTGTATTGGCTCATTAGCTCCACATTTGGTTGCTCTAACATAGAAACAATTATGCCGCCACCTTTCTTTAAGACTCTAAAAGATCTCTTGTATGTCTCGCCACCTACAGTATCAAGGACTGCATCATAGTCATGTATTACATCTTCGAAATTCTCTTTCTTGTAATCTATTATTTGATCTGCTCCCAATTGTTTTACAAATTGCTTATCAGCTGTGCTAACCGTTGGGGCTACATGAGCGCCTAAATGTTTTGCAAGTTGTATAGCTATAGATCCTATTCCTCCCGCTCCACCATGGATGAGAATCTTTTGATCCTTCGATAGTTCAATATTTTCTACAAGCGCTTGCCAAGCGCAAACGCCGACAAGCGGTAAACCTGCGGCCTCTAAATGATTCAGCGATTTTGGCTTGTATGCGATACTATCTTTGTTTGCCAAAGCCAGTTCCGCAAATGCTCCCGAGCCACCATTTAAGACCGATGCATATCCATATACTTCGTCACCTTGCTTGAAATCTGAGGATACATCATCATCTTCTCCTATCTGTTTGACAATACCTGAGAAATCCCCTCCTAACGTTGATGGGAATTGAAGCGGAGCCATCTGCTGGAAGTACCCTTCGCGAATTTTCCAATCTGATGGATTTACCCCAGACGCCTTTACATTAACTAGAATTTTTCCAGAAGATATACTTGGTACTGAAGCCGTCTTGTTCACTTCAACCACGTCGCTACCACCATATTTCTTAATCTGGATAGATTTCATAAACCTCTATACTAAATAGAAATATTAAAACCTGGCAGTATTTACTTACTAACTAACTAAGTATTGGCTTATCAAGGGCTGAACAAAGTGACGCCCTCAGATGATCCTCCAAGCTTAAACGTCTGTCAAAGCATACCAAGGGTATGTCTACAGAAATACAAAAGTTTAGGGAAATATTCATGCCACGTGCGTGCGAGAAATACAAATACGTTAAGAGAAATATGGGTATTGATACTCTTGAGTTCTTAGTAGACGACATAAGAAGACCGTTTAACCACGACCACCCCGAAAAGGGCGGATTTAACATAATGGCATGGCCTGACCAGTACATCGAAAATACCCTCTTACCTCTACTCATTGACGAGGGATTGATAGAAAGCATATCCCCAGGGAGGTACAGACTTAGAGAAGATGGAAAAAGATACTGTAGAAGGTTAGATCCGTCGATTTAGCATGAAGGCATTTTTACCCGCAGTTTAGTCTCAAAGCTTTTTCTGCTTTCTTTCTTTCTCTTTGCTGTCCCCGTATTGAGGGAGCCTGATGAGAAGCCGCAAACCATAGTTGAGCCTAGTGTTTCCCTGCGGTGGAAAATATAGTATTTAGCAATGTCGTGTTGATTTAGAAATCTATTTATCCAATCTGTATATTTATTCCAAGTCGTAGTAAAATGATTCCACATGAACATATTTCTGAGAGATCACTAGTAGCCGGTTTAATTGTAGTAGCAATTGCTGGGCTTGCCCTAGCTAGTACTGGTACGAGTCAACTATGGAATACATCTGAAAGAGCACAGGCACAGGAACAAGAGCAACCCACGCCAGCAACAATAAAGGTCGCAGCTGGCGGAGGTAATGCTACTGCACCATGGACAATATTCGTTCCTCAAAGAGTAGAAGTCAAGGAAGGACAAAGTGTTACTTGGCATAACCCAACAAAAGATGTTGGGGAGCCGCATACAGTTACTTTTGTATTAGATAACAGCACGATGGCGGGGGTTGTATCACCACTTGGCGTTCCTAGCACGACAAAGTTCGATGCTTTACCGCCAGGTTCTAACAATGAAGCAGTGCTGCTTCCTGATACGAATGGTAGCGGCACCAACACAATACTAGCCGTTAATGCACGGACATATCAACCGGCCTTAATTGATGCCCAGGGGAATGTGACCTTCATGAAGCCAAATGCGAACTACTCAATGACAGGTTCTGAGAAATATATCAACTCAGGCTGGTTTCTTCCAAATGGTCTAGAAAAAGAATACCCTGGTTCTGGTAACACATTTACTGTAAAATTTGAAAAGCAAGGAACGTATGATTATTTGTGTATTTTGCATCCCTGGATGACAGGAAGAGTAGTGGTAACATAGAAGGAAAAACTGACCCCTCTTTTCTTTTCCGACATATCTCCTATATGTGAGGACTGCAAAGGAAGTGACCTCGTAGGGTTTTGTTTTTTATGTTAATAACATGTGTGTCAATTAAGGCTCTTCTTCAGATATTGTCTGCCACGATTCATTAGAGATAATGAAAACGTCCTTAATATTTCTAAAAGCTCAACAAATGATATCTTAGAAACTTAATCTCCTAACCCTATCAATTATCCCTCTGTCATCAGCTTCCACTTCTGTAGTAATATAAAGAACATGCTCATTTCCTAATGGCATTGTGATCCTTTTTATCTTCTCATATTCAGCTAAAACATATCTTCCTTTTCCTATCTTTGGTGCAAGCTCGCTGCGGACCTTCCAGGCGTTAATCGCCAGGTCAAGTGATTTTTTGCTCTCTTCTGGTGTAAGTAAATTGGTGACTCCTTGGCGGTGTCCAGAATGCATTATTTTGCCTTCAAGATTACATATGGTGACTAGTCTGATCTTTGGATCAAAGTTCATGATATCTTCATATATTTTCTTATAGTCCATTACAACCGATATATTTTGTTGTGATTTAAAGTTTTTATAAATATGACTGATATCATGGATTCTTTCTACGTCAGAGGTAACAAGTATTCACTTTGAACTAGGCACGCAACACCGTTTGGCTTTCGTTTTAGCCACCCCATCAACACCCACACTACTTTACTGTAACTGATTTTGCAAGATTACGCGGGTAGTCGGGATCAATATTTTTCCGTAGGGCAAGATAATAAGCTAGTAACTGAAGTGGAATTATCTCGATGAGCGGGTACAATATGCTGACGAGATTGGGCAATCTGATGAAGTGGTCGTACGCTTCATCTGATTTATCCGATATACCTATGATTGTGGCTCCTCTTGACTTTAATTCGCGAGCACTAGATAATATGTCATCATATGTATTGTCCGTCGGATTGATCACGACTACAATACTGTTATTATCGATTAAAGCTAGTCGGCCATGCTTAATCTCTCCGGCTGCCATGCCTTCTGCATGAACATACGTCAATTCTTTGATTTTCAAAGCACCTTCCAAAGCGACAGGAAAATGCAAGGATCTTCCTAGGATGTATATATCATTTATATCCTTTAGTAGGCCAGCGATTTTAATAATTTGTTCTTCTCCTAAAAGAAGCGCTTGTATTGCCAATGTTATTGTATGTTGTAGGTTTTTAATTCCGATGACCCCTTGAGACAATATATCTAATATTACATAGAAGACTGATAGCTGGCCGGTAAAACTCTTAGTAGCAGCAACTCCTATTTCTGGACCACAATTCACTGTAAGAAATGAATCAGAGATCCTGGCCAGAGAAGACGTACTTATATTGACTATAGAAAGAATCTTTGTACCCAACTCTTTGGCAAGCTTGACCGAATTTAAGACATCCGCAGTTTCCCCGCTCTGGGATATCGCAAGTATCACGCTATTATCATCAATTAAGTCTAAGACGTATTGAAACTCGCTTGAAATAACGGTCTCGACTCGCATTTTTGCCATCTTTTCGAAGATATGTTTTGCAAGTAATGCGCTATGGTAGCTGGTCCCGCTTCCTGTTATATAGATACTTTTAGCTTTAAGCAAAATATCACAAAATCTTTTTAAGTCTTCTTCGTCTTGAACCATTCCTCGCAAGACACTTTCCTTTTGCTCATGGATCTCCTTAAGCGTGTGGTGCGCATAAATCCCCTTGTCTGCAGCCCCTAGTTCCCATGCTACCTGAGTAATACTACGATTCGCTACCTTACCCTTCGAATCATACAAAATGAGGTTTTCCCCTGTTATGAGAACTACATCTTTATTATCTAAAAAAATAGCTTTATCGGTGTATTGCAGAAATCCAAGCACATCACTTGAGATGAAATATCCGTCATTTGACAATCCAACAATAAGTGGTTCATCATATCTGCTGCCACAGATTGTCCCGTCGCCAAAAATAGCAACAAAAGCATATGCTCCATGTAATTTATTACAAACTTGAATGATGGCGCGTACTTTATCATGGAGTTCAGAATAGGACTCTTCAAGTAGGTGGGCAATAACCTCGCTATCGGTTTCACTCTTAAATGAGTGTCCAGAAGCTATGAGCTCTTTTTTTAGCTCCTCATAATTTTCAATTATACCGTTGTGAACTACTGCAATCTCTGATGAACATCCCTCGTGAGGGTGTGCATTCTTATTGGTTAATCCGCCATGTGTAGCCCATCTAGTATGACCTATTCCTATCTGTCCTGGCATTGCTTTTAGATCGAGTGTCTTGCTAACCTGTTCGACCTTTCCAACACCTTTCTTAACAAGCAGTTTGCCATTAACCATTGTAGCGATGCCAACGCTATCGTATCCTCTATACTCCATTTTCCCTAAGCTTTCAACGAGTAAGGGCGCAGCGTATGCACTACCTCTATATCCTATTATTGAGCACACAGCCGTTATTAGCCAACCCGTTTTAAAAGACTTATAGGGGTTAGAAGAGATGGCTTTTGCCCTAATTAGAAGCTATTCTCATCTGTTAGCTCGCATGGGCATTTATTGTTAATATTGACCGCCGACGGTGTGTCTTCTCGATCTATGAATTTCTCCCAGTATTAGTGATATATCCTTCCCAAGCTCGATCTCCTAATCTTCAGCTTCAACGGGCAAGTAATACTTACGTAATTACAGCCTTAGAATTTGGTTGGGTTCAACATGATTTTGCAGCAACTATTGGAGGGAGGTGGCTTGGCCCTTACTTTGATATTCTCAAGTGGATGTTAGGAGAATTAGAATAATGAAAGCTATCTTAAAAGTTCATCACTTGATGTTTGACAATCCTAGACGAATACCCTGTTTGTTTCTTATTTCTATTGAGTTCAGATCCAAGAAATGAATAGATTATAACCAAGAACTGGAATGGCCTTGTCCCCATCTCTTGGTAAATTAAGTAACCTTATCCTAATCGAGTTATATTAGAACTTTTCTAACAAGTTCTTAATAGCTAGATTACAGCTGATCAATCTTTTGATAGACAATCATCAAATTAAAGACATCCTTATGAAGTCGACTTCTAATCCCTCTACTAATATTAACTCAAAGACACAAACAATAACAGCTATGATAGAGTAAGTACGTGGCACATAAATCACAAAACAAAAGTTAAAGTAACAATAAAATAGTTACCTTAACAGTTCAGTCTCTAATCTTTTTATAAGATCACTAACTGCAACTGTCTTTGAAATAAGACATTCTATTTCAGACAATGGAAATTCTTCTTTCAACGCACTATGATCTAAATCTTGCGGAGTAATATAGCAAACTCTGACCTTGTTATCTATTTTTTTTATTTTATTGTATAGTTCAAGTCCTTTTAAGTCTGGCATCTTGACACCTAAGAGAACTATATCATACGTATCAGGTCTAAAGTTAGATAAAGCTAGCATAGGATCATTACACAGTTCAACTTTTTCAAATAATCCACTATCTTCTAATGCTAGACCAAAACTCTTGGTGATATCAGGATCATTGTCTACTATTAGGACCCTTCCCTTTTTTGCAACTGCTGAAGGTTCTTTTGTTGATGATGGATCCTGGTGCGATGGCGATGGCGATGTCATTTTTGTCTCTACAGCTCACTAGAGAGAAGATCACTATAAGACTACCCAGTCAATATGAGTTTGTTTGACATTCTGAGGAACTAGGGTACTAAATTCACAAACGAAGAAACAGTGCCAGTTAAAAGAGCTTTTAAGAGATTATGGGATAGGTATTCCCTGCCCGCAGCTAACTTAGGTTTAGCCTGGATCCCTTATATGGAATATAAGGATAACAGATGCTTACTCCGTGTTATTATAAACATACGCAATATTGTTATATGAAAGAATTTATGGAGGGAAGTTGCTCCCTTCTTCTTCACTCGTCCTCTGTACCAGGCGAGGAACCACTTACATTTACTCTTTCGCTTCTTACTTCTTCACTCACTTGACGTGTTTCAGTCACTGGCTTTTTCTTTACTGATACTTCCTCTTTTACATATGGTTCTTTTGTTACATCTATCTCTTCTTTTTTGAGTGGAACCTTAACCTCCTCACGAGATTGAACTGGTCCTTCAGTAGCTGTTGTTGCTCCTTCGGCAGGTCTTCTCTCTATAGTCACTTCTTCATGTGTAACTGGCACTTCAACTGTCTTTTTCTCAGTCATTGGTTCCTTCGTAATAGTTGCCTCTCGACTAGATTCTCTTTTCTGCACATTTAGCCTTTCTTCTATTACAGGAATTTTTGTTTCTATGTCCGATGGAACATCAGATGTTTTATATCTTGAATAGTCATCAGCTGTTGGTGCAGAATCTTTGACAAAAGAATTTTTTGCTTCGTCTTCACTTACTTTAAACCAGAGAGCATTTCCATCATATCCTTCAGCCAGGTACTTAGGAATGTAGAATTTTTCTTTGCTAATCAATCCCTTTTGCACTAAAACATATGTATCTCCAATCTCCTGCACTTCGCCCAAGTCTTCTTCATTTTTACCTCTTGCCTCTTTTTTTATGACTTCGTCCCAGTTTATTGTAGGTTCTTTTGACATATATACAATAAGTCTTCTATAGCATTTAATACTTGATATATTGGTGGCCGTTACCAAGAATAGGAACGCGATGCTTTATCGTGGCATTATATAATACTTATATTAGATGTGGTCTACCATTGTCCTAATGAATAAAACCAAGAGCTATTTGACTATTGGTATAGCAGCAGGACTCTTCACAGCGACGCTTGTTGGTCTCGGTGTAGCATCTTATGTGAAATACAGAAAAAAGATGTCGAATAGAACAATTGTGTCCGAAAATGCTGAAATTTATCCTCCTCTATCCAGCTTAGAATCTTAATTTTCTATGGTCTTTTCCATCTAGCTCCAGAGAAGCTTCCAATATGTTCCATTAACTGAAAATTAAATTTACTTCCGTCATCTACAACAAGTCTTTTCATAGAAGCTTGGTCCATTCTACTAGGCTCAAAGCCTCCAGGTATTTCAATTATAGCTCTTACTGGATTCTAATGGGTTTAAACCTCGCATCGGCAATATTATTGCCCGCCTTCACATGATTTCTAATACCTTTAGCTTGTATCGAAAATCTCTCGGGAAGAACGAGTTATATGAGCAATGATTGGGATGTATAAGTAAGTATCCTTTACTCCGCATTATAATATAAGTATCAGTTCATGGAATTATTATTTTCATATGGACTAAGACACGCATCAGATGTTATTATTCATAGAAAACATTTTTTATGTCGACTACTGTTGGGTAGGGACATAGACGCATAGAAAAGACAATAGCCGCTGTATGTGATATATGTTACGTATAAGGAACCTGCATTGTAACGGTAAGTGAGGTAGTCTTATAGCTTATCGTACGAAGGAAGATGACTTGGAGAATAATAGTATGGGGTACGGTGTCATTAGGTGTTACATTCTACTCCTGATAGAATGTTGTTATTACTCTCCAAGTCATACCATTTACAATTATTAGGACATATAAGTAAAGCTGCTGGGAAGTAAATGTTAAGGATCGGTATCCTCAAACTGCAATATATTAAGTATCCACTATTGCTCCATTTCACTTACTATTAATACACTACACTTTCTCTGACCATTATGGGTGTATTAAATTTGCAATGTTATCAGGTTTGTTGCTTGCCTCAAGGCATTCATTATGCAAGTTGTCATTCTTAAAATATACATTGATGTATTAAAGATAAAAAATGAGGATTAAGGAATCTTCCTTTTATTTGGTCCAATTGCCGGCAGTTTGGTTAGCTGCAGTCATATTGCCAGCCATTGTAGTTGCATTATCCCCTGTTACGTTCTGAGCCATTGCTGGGGTAGTTATCGTAAGAGGACCGGCCACAGCTACTGCAATACTAAAGGCTGCGACAATTGCAACTGCCATAAAGAACAATTTTGTGTTCATCATCTTGTTGTCTAATACGTAGAGTATAAGAATCTACCGTTCAAATATAATGGAAAGTAAAGGTTTGGTTTTGCCGCTTTTACTGCTAATAATTCCATTAGGAAGTCAAAACTAACACAAGTCCAAACGCTGCTCTATTATCAATGGCTCTATTTGGATTGAATCTTTTTGCTTTTATAATATCTCTAAACTCTGCCATCTCTTTCTTTTGCAGAGAGTCTCTATTGCTTCTTTACAAGATCATTTACAAGGTCAAAGTTTAAACTTTTCCATACTTTGACTCTGAATAATAGGATAAGTGGACACAATAGAGACGGCATCAATAATTTTACAACACTGATAATGTTAATTGTCTGCTGGACAAATATTCCTGTGCATGTTCAATTATATTTCTTTCATTTTCTGACAATTTGTTACCAAGCATCTCCTTGAACTGTAGGGCATTGATTACAGCCGCGCCTCCATAATGGTTATTAAAATAGGCTCTGAGAACTTTTGTTTGCTTTTTGACTTCTTCTATCTTTTCAACCCATGGTCTTAATTCCTCTTTACTGTATAGATAATCGTACCAGTAATGCCCTTTTGTATTTCTTCCGTGAAATCTAATAAACGAATGGTCGGCACTAGTCACAGTAACTTCAGATAGAAATTCTAGATTTTCTTTTGCAGGAGAATCTGTCATGACAGCTGCAATATTGTAATGCTTTAGCATATCCCATGGGCCTTCTGTCTTCCACGATGGATGTCTGAATTCAACTGCATAATGGTAGCCTGACGGTAATTTGTCAAGAAATATTTCTATATTCTTAAAGTCATTGACGGTAAAGCTTGGTGGTAGCTGTAAGAGAATGGCCCCAAGTTTATCTGAATTCTTTAGAGGAGAAGTTTTGTCAAGAAATATTTCGAAATCTGTTATAGCTCCTTTTCCAACCTCTAACCTTTTCCTATGCGTAATTATTTCCGGTACCTTTACTGAGAATTGGAAGTTTTCTGGAGTAGCTTTGACCATTCCAATGAATGTACCTTTAGTCATATGAGAATAGAATTTCTCATAAAATATAGAATCCATTTCTGCAGTATCAAAAAACTGTGAATAGTATCTGAGCCGCTTTGTATTCCTGTCAGGATAGAATATTCCAACCCAACCTCCTTTATCCGGAGTATCGCCATAATTCCAGCCAGAACAGCCTAAAAGGAGTTCTCCCATCTCTATATTCTCGAATTAACATCCATTGTGTTCATACTATGTATTTGTCTTTCTTCGTCATTTTGCATTTTATCATATTGGTTGTCCATTCTTTTTGTACTTCGTAAATAGTTGTTTTGGTGTTTGGTAGCTTACTTGAGTATATTTTTTCATTTTTTCTAACCTCTCAATATTGGGGTGACAGGAATAACAATAATGACATCTAGTACAAATATGAGCACTTCTCTTTCTACAATCTACGCACTCACTATATGGAAAATGGATATCTGAAATATACTCATGCATTAGCATAAACTAAGTTATTAATCAAATATAATAAAACATAGAGCAGATAAAGGGAGGGAGAGTAGACCTATTTTTTGGCTAGTCAGAAGTTCAACCTTATTAACTTAAAAATCTCTCATAGTCTCTTCAACTAGGAAGCTAGTGGGTTGGATATGTCTATTAATACTTTATTGTTATCATTATCTAATCTTCCTTCTGCTTGATCTAATTCTTCAGACATCACTTTGCAAGCATTATTTCTCTTGAACTATTCCAAGGATAGTCTTACATTGCTTGCATGAAACTACGTATCCAGCAGCGTCATTAGGTAGTTTTAATTCTTCTGTATCGTAGCCGGTCGAAGTAATATCAGCTCCACATTTTGTGCATTTAGCCATT
>OBLS010000748.1_pt1 | contig 12419 bp, 14 predicted proteins | sample 1519901 | NCBI WGS metagenome assembly OBLS01 (sample SAMEA3113585, study PRJEB22503) | soil metagenome
CAACAGAACTATGCTGAAGCGGAAGCCCTTGCAACAACGGCTTATCTCGATAACTTTGAATTCATAGAAGCACCACTGGCAGAAAAAGATGAGGTTCTGATGGAAAATACTGAAGCAATGCTAAGAGAACAGCTACGACAACTTATACAAAATCAGGTACCAGCAGAGCAGTTGCAACAACACGTAGATAAAATAAACAGCAATCTGGATAAGGCTGAGCAATTATTAGGAGTCATATCATAGACGGACACCACTTTAACCATTTTCTTTTGATGCATTGGGACAAGGCCAAAATGGAACAAATAGGAAACATTTTCAAACGAATTCATGATCGCAATGACTGAGTTCGTATCTATGAAACTACATTTTCGGTATCATACATTAACATGGCATCATTGTGCATATTCCAATTCAAAGTTATATAGTTCCTCCTTTATTTATGACTAAAGCATGACTTTATCATTAAATTGTAAGGACGCCGGAGATCCAGTCTGTACCCATACAATGACTGGTGAGACGGAGGAAGAACTACTCGCCAATGCAAAGAAGCATGGTATGGAAGTCCACGGATACACAGAAGAAAATTGGAACGAAGAGATTTCAAAAAACAAGGACCACTTTAGAAGTCTGATAAAGAAAACATAGAACCTCTAACATCCTAGTTTCACAAATTGAAAAGGGGAGGCCATTACACCAAGCTCTGGGCAAATTCTGGCTGAACTTTATGTTATGCTCCGAGAGTCGAAAAATAATATCAAATGGAGATCCTTGTTCATTCATCTAAAATTCATGCCCCTGTAGAGGATGTTTTTAATTGGCATATACGTGAAGGAGCATTTGAAAGGCTTAACCCACCATGGCAGCCTTTTTCTGTAGTGGGCAGAACAAACGGTATTAAAGATGGCGGTTTAATTACAATTCGAATACCAATTGGACCTCTTAAGCTACGATGGATTAGTCAACACTGTGATTACGTAGAGAGAAAACAATTTGCTGACATCATGCTAAAAGGGCCCTTTAGATCATGGAAACATATACATCTATTCAGCCCTTCCGAAGAAGAGTCATTTTCAAGAATACAAGATCGTATAGAATATTCGTTACCTTTTGGATCAATTTTTAATAGAAAAATAACCAGACATATTATTAAAAATAGGCTGGATATCCTGTTTAATTATCGTTATCAGATTACTAAACAGGATATTTCAGATTACAATAAATACAAGCACTTGGGGTCTTTGAATATTCTCATAAGTGGCTCGACAGGTTTTATAGGATCCCACTTAACTTCATATTTATCTGCCCAAGGACACAAAGTCACACATCTTTTAAGGTCTACATCAAAAAGCAATGTGAGTGGGATTATTGGGAATATTTTGAATTGGGATCCTGCTGGTGGATATATAGATCCTATTATTGCACCAAACACAAAAGAAATAGAAAAAGATGAAAAAGAGCATTCTACTAAAAATAAGACACAGAGAGGAAAATCTAAAGGATCATGCTTTGATTCTGTAATCAATCTTGCAGGGGAAAATGTGTTTGGGAGATGGACAAAGGAGAAGAAAAATGCAATTCTACAAAGTAGAATTCAGAGTACCGAATTATTGTGCAAATCCTTGGCGTCTCTTGATATACCTCCCAAAGTTCTGATATCTGCTTCCGCTATTGGGTATTACGGTAGCAATAGAGAAGATGAAATTTTATCAGAAGACGACAGTACAAATAACTACCTTTCACATAAGGATGATTTTTTGGCTCAGGTTTGTAAACGATGGGAGCAAGCCACCACAATAGCAAAAGAAGCAGGAATTCGTGTGGTAAACATTAGGATAGGTGTTGTCATGGACCCTTCTGGAGGAATATTAGCCACAATACTTCCAGTGTTCAAGGCAGGTTTAGGAGGTAAGATAGGAAACGGAAAACAGTGGATTAGTTGGATTGCGTTAGATGATTTATTAAGCATTATTCTTCATATTATCTCAAACAAACATTTGTCAGGCCCTGTTAATGCTGTATCTCCATCTCCTGTTACAAATGCAGATCTTACAAAAATGCTAGGGCGTATTCTGTCAAGGCCATCTGGTATCCCTGTCCCTAGTATTGTGGTCAGAAAGGTATTTGGGGAATTTGCTGATGCAACTCTCTTATCAAGTGCCCGTATAAAACCAACTAAATTACTTGAAGCTGGTTATGAATTTCGTTTTCCTAATTTAGAATTTGCTCTTAGGCATAGCCTAGGAAAAATGACATAATCTGAGTATCCAATAGTAAACAGCTGGTCGTAAAAAATTAGTATATGCGTATCTTATTCTCATTATCACATAAATACTCTGCCTGGCTCAAATCATGATATGGTGACATCTACTCTGTTATTCTTATTAGTTAATTACGTTATGAAAGTTAGGCACCATTTCTCAAATTTGCATACTCTTTTATACATCGTAAGAACGGTAACTTCTATGGGGTATGAATATCCAGTTCATGAGGAAACTGCTATCAGGAAGCTTTTATTATTATTTGGTCTAAGTGCATTTGGAGCCTTTTTATTCTTTGCAATATTTGTTTTTCCCATAACTAATTTAATAAGAGAACAAGTTACTGCTGAGGCAAAAGTAAATACAAAGGACAGTGGAATATGTGTAGTTGAGAGGCCGGATCACCCTCGTGGAATATCAAACTGTGAATATGATATTGGCGATACCCTTATCGTTAGCTATGCGCAGGGCACAGAATTAATCTTAGAACACAGAATCAAAAGCTGAGATAGTGGCCTCCTTTATTGTAATAAATGATTCTCAATGAATTTAAGCCATATTCGCAATGATAACAAGATAACGCTAACTAGACTTACTTTTATGAACAGTCTCACATATTTGGAAACATGTAAATATTGCAGAATCATAAGATGGTGTTATCCAAGAAAAGAATAGTTATACTTGGAGCAGGCTACGCAGGTATATTTTTAGCCACAAATATTTCTCGATCTACAAATGGGAATATAGGAGAAGTAGTGCTTGTTGATAAAAATCCCTACCACCAGTTGCTTCAGGAGATTCATCTAGTTGCTGCAGGCTTCAGAACAGCAAACGAAGTGAAAATACCCATTTTAACATTAATAGAAGGGATGAGTATAAAATTCATTCAATCTACTGTCAAACAAATAAGACCAGATAAAAATCTGGTTATGTTAGAATTGAGTGAAATTAGCTATGACATTCTTATAATCTGTTTAGGTGCATCTACAAAATATTTTAATGTTAGAGGGGCAATAGAATACAGTTTACCATTACGCTCTATCAATGATGCATCACTGATCTATGATAAGGTGAGTGCGCTTATCGAATCAAACAATAAGCATGATATTGTGGTAGTGGGAGGTGGAGCAACAGGTGTTAGCCTTGGTGGTGCACTATCAGATCTTATAAGGGAAACTAGAAGAACAAATAGTATTTCTATAACAATTGTAGAAGCACTGCCAACTATTCTTTCAGGATGGGATGAACGTCTAGTCAGGAAAGTAAGCGAAATATTAAATGAAAAAGGAATAAGAGTTATGACTAGCACTGCAGTTACAAAAGTCGAAAATGGCAGTAATAGTATTAATCTTAGTGGTAATTACGGATCGAAAATTCCTTCATCTCTTACCATTTGGACTGCGGGGGTTAAAGGTTATGATATAAGAATAACTCCAGATGTTGAAAAGACTCCAGATGGCAGAATAATTGTAAATGAATTCTGTCAGATTGATAGATATCCGAATGTTTTTTCAATAGGGGATATATCTGCAGTAAAACATGAAAATGGAAAATTGTATCCACCTCTGGCTCAAATCGCAATAAGAGAAGCAAAATATCTATCAAAAATTATACCAAAACATTTTCTTAACAGTAGTGATTTTGTAAAGTGGTTAGTAGATGAAAAATTTGAATACAGTATCAAGGTACAATTAATCTCTTTGGGAAATGATGATTACGTTGGATTATTTAACCACTATGTCATAAGCGGCAATCTTGCAAAGTTAGTGGAAGAATTTGCAAAAAGTATATACATAAAATCACTTAAGAAAGGTGGAAGAGATATTATGGACACAAGTCTATATGAAGACGATATAGTTTCCCAGCTACTCTCTGGAATTACCTTTGCGCGCTTTACTTTTATGAAATGGGTAAAAAAAGATAGATAAACGCAGCTGATTTCTTGAAATTAGATCATTCTCAACAGGAGATTTATCATGATAAATATATTTTGTATTTAAAACCGATTCTATTACTCTATTACTTTCTCCTTAATAGGAATATAGTTGCTCCGGCTATGCCACTTATTACTCCAATTAACATAGCAGTATTACTGATTCGCTGATTGTTATCGGAGCCTGTTGTTGGGGAAGAAGAAAATAGATTTAATATATTAGGTGGCTCCTGATGTGGTACAAATACATTAAATGATGACGCAGTACTAGAATCATCCGTATCTAGTCTTGTTATAACTTGGTGGGTTCCGTCGTCTGGAAATAGGTATTTTACAGAAAAATGACCATCCTCTCCAACAGTTATATTTTCAAACTTGAATAACCTCTGACCATTTGTAACTACTACCCTTGCTTTAGTATTATCAGCATCAGAAATATGATTTCCTGTAGTTGTATTTTGAATGCTGAACTTAAGTTCCGTAAAAGTGTCAATTATAGGTTTTTCTGGCTCATAGACAAACAGGGTACTAATACCACTATAAGGGTCTGTCCACTCCTGGATCCTTTATGTATTACTTACAGGCATATGCGCAAATGCATAATATGTAGAAGGATTGGACAAGGACATACCCATAGCAAAGAAGATCGTAAAAACAAAAATAATAATACTTACAAAATTTAAAGGAGAGCACCTGAAAGCCAATATGATTGCTGCCAATACAATCTCCACAATGTACATAAAATCTGTTTGGATAGTACGTGCCAAAATTATTGTTACAGTTTATATGTTCTAGTTTGAGCACAAGAAAAGGGAGTCATTAGAGAGCAGCATTAAAGGCCAGTGATTTGTGAACCAAATTTGATATGATTTTAGGTCCCTGAGTCCTGGACACGGGGTTCAATAGGATTTGAGTTCAATTGGATTTGAACTTTGTTGGTAAGTGGGTTTAGTTATATGGTCTCTACGCTGCAAGAAAAATAGTGTTGGCTTATTTGAGGAGACCAAGCTCCTCATAGAAGGAATCAGCATACTAGGGTGAGTTTTATATAATGAATTGTTAATATCGTACATTATTGCCAGATACAAATGCTCATACCGCTGCGTCTGAGAAAACTGAGGTATTGTATGGCTTTGAGAAAACTACTGAGGCAATAATGGAGTTCATAAACAGCGCAGAGGTTTCTATGAATATCTGTGCGGACTACACTTGGCCATCAGTGGTAATGGGTGTGGAAGTCTTTAAGAAAGGAATATATGAACTAAAAACAAGAAACGTCCAGTCGCGATTTGTAACAGATATTACGAAGGACAATATTAAATATTGTAAAGAATTAATGCAAATATCAGAACTTCGTCACTTAGATGGAATCAAGGGAAATTTTGCAATAAGTGAAAAAGGGTATATGGCTTCAGCTACGTTGCTAGAAGCATCTCCATTACAACAAGTCATATATAGCAATGTTAGAGCGATTGTTGATCAGCAGCAGTATGTTTTTGAAACTTTATGGAATAAAGCAATTCCTGCAGACCAAAAGATAAGAGGAATTGAGGAAGGTATTGAATTAGGAAAGACAGACATAATCCAAAGTCCTAGCAAGATACTTGAACTATTCATAAACTTGATAAAATCAGCTAAAAGTGAAGTATTACTGATGCTGCCTACAATTAATGCCTTTCTTCGTGAAGAACGAATAGGTGTGATAGAACTTTTGAAGAAATCAGCGACAGAAAATAATGTACATGTTCGAATTATAACTCCAAGCAACGATGTTGTCGAAAAGATACTGCAAGATACAGGGTCTGTATTGGTGGAAAAAGACCAGAGGAAAGGTTTTGAGGTACAACAAAGCAATATTCAATTTAAAGAAACTGCGGTAACTACAGTCACTACATTAGTTGTCGATAGAAAGGAGTCACTGGCAATAGAAAAAACAGATGATTCAAAACTAGATTTTATAGAGGCAATAGGATTAGCCACTTATTCGAACAGTGAACCAACAGTAATATCCTATGTTTCAATCTTCCATGGTTTATGGAAGCAGGCTGAACTGGTAGACCAGCTAGAAGCACATGACAGGATGCAAAGAGAATTTATTAACATAGCTAGTCATGAAATGAAAACACCTACTCAAGCTATTCTTGGAACCAGTGGGTTATTGAAGTATTATCCAGAAAGAAAAGAAGAATTAATAGAAATAATACAAAGAAACGCCAAAAGACTTCAGACACTCATTGATAATATACTAGATGTCACAAGAATTGAGAGCCAGACATTAATACTAAATAAGGAACCATTTAACATACATGAGCTAATATCATCTGTCATTGAAGATTATAAAGATAGAATAAAAGGTACTAATGTTCAATTAGTCCTTAAAAATAATAACAACAATAATCCCATTTTTGTGGAAGCAGATAGAGATAGGATTATCCAGGTACTTTCTAATCTATTAAGTAATGCCATCAAGTTTACAGACCAAGGGGAAATCTCCATTAATTTATTTGAAAGGCAAGACAATAAGAATCATGAAAGAAAAGAGGTCATTGTAAGTGTCGCTGATACAGGCAGTGGCATAAATAGTGAAATCTTTTCAAGGCTATTTTCGAAGTTTGCTTCCAAGTCATTTCAAGGCACTGGTTTAGGATTGTTTATTTGCAAAAGTATTATACAAGCCCATGGCGGGAGAATATGGGCTGAAGACAGTAGTATGAGCGAAGATAAGATTGGCGCTACTATTTCATTTAGTCTGCCTACTGTCACCAAGGTGACAGAGATAATTACTAATGAGTAATGTTATCCCACAGAAAGTATTATCAATATAGCTTTTGTATATTAACAGGGCACTGGAAGCACAGTTAGACAGAACAATGCGCATAATAACAGAGTAGATGTAAACAACGCAAACGGATTAGGTCCAACGGTCAACCAAAATACATTTTCTGACAACAGCTGCCAAGTATCGAATCCTAATGGACTATGTTCAGGAAAGTGAAGAACTAAAGATTATCTATGCACGTCGTTTCTAAGAAACAAGCATAGAAAAAGGAGTCCTCAGTTATTGGTTTAAGCCAAGAAGATTTAGAATAAGTGCCGTAGCTATAATTATAAGTGCTCCCACTATGATCTTAGAGGCATTATCTTTGACCAAATCTCTTATTTTTTCTAATCTTGTCTTATTAAATCCACTGTCGCGATTTATATCATATCTATAGTTCTTCTTTAGATTATACAAGGGCGAATTTGTCTTATTAATCCTCCCCATCCACTTAAGATAAAGGGCATTTTTGATATTATCGTTAAATGAAATGTCTGTTTCAGTTTGTTCCTTGATTATACTTTCCAATTCCCTGCAGTCTGTCTCTGCATACATAAGCCCATTTTGTTTGAAATCCCTACGAACCTAATGGACTGGTCAGACTCAAGTATACGGTTGATTTAGGAATTTAAAAAAATGGAGTAGGGCTATTAAACCGATTCTAGGTCAGAGCATCTCTTACTTTTACCTTAGCCTTGTTTGCCGTTTCAGAACTAGGCTTGCCTTCTGCATGATCTTCTGAGGTTTTCATTTTTGCTTCAGCATCTTGACTTGTATTTTTAACTTTTTTCACTGGGTCTGTCATATGACAATAATATCATAGATACATTGCTTATATAGCTGTATATTTATTGAAATCTGATGGTTAAAATAACAAGGATGTCAGCCATTAGCACAGTCGTTGTTCTAATAGCAGCAACAATTACCATAACTTCGATGCCACTATCACCCACATCAACACTTCAGCAAGCACTAGCTCAAAGCAATACTACACAGGAAGCCGCATCTTCAGCAAATCAGACAGGGGAACAAATGCAATCTGGGATGACTAATACTACACAGGAGACTAAATCTGGAGCAAACCAAACTGGAGAAAAGGCACAATCTGCTATGAACAAGACTGGAGAAGAGGGCCAGTCAATGATGAATCAGACAGGAGAAACCGCACAATCGTTAATGAATCAAACCGGCGAGACTCTACAACAGATTAATCCTTTCAAGTGACCAAAGGAGAGAGCCAAACCTCCTGCATTATTTTTACTTATTCTGTCTGTGCAAAAGCCAAAGATATCCATAAACCATAAAAAGCAATGTCACACATGTTTGTCGGTTTTACGTGAGACTAACTTCAGACTCTCCAATACACAGCCTTCTTCCTAATGTAAAGGTAGTTTGAAACCCTAAACGACTCCTTGGTCAAAGGTTTCTACTTCTGTTATCCAGTTGCATTTGATATTATACTTATCGTGATGCCTTTCAACTGCTTCTCTATTGGGAGCTTCAAGGAAAGCAAAAGCAAATGTTGGCATTCCTGTAGAATATGATATTGATGTGTTTTACTCTGAACTCGTCTGTTGAAGATTGTTGAATTTTCCTTAATGCGTCTTCATCACGAATACCTTCAAACGAATGGACGTCGAGTAACTTGGGCAATCCTAATAACTAATAAGAAATCTTCAACATTTTTATAAGTTTTAAAATATAATTGGTTATTCGGGTGAGGTTCGTCCTTTTTAAAGAGCAGCTTTACTTATAACTGGAAGAGTGAGCTGGGAACAGAGAAGAGAAGAGACGTCAATGTCTACAATGGTGTAATACGATGAAGGTGAGGTATGATATGGAATCAGCGAGAAAAGGAAACAAGATCTTGTTAGTTGACGACGAGCCTGATATTGTGATGGCATTCAAACTAACCTTAGAAAGCGCTGGCTTCATTGTTGATACACACGAGGATCCTCTAACCGCATTATCCAAGTTCAAACCAAGTTATTATGATTTGGTTATTCTTGACATCAAAATGCCAAAAATGAATGGGTTTGAGCTTTATACAGAAATGCAAAAGATAGACAATCAAGTTAAGGTATGTTTTATTACAGCTGGTGAAATGCATTATGAAAAGGTCAGAAAGGGAAAACTGGAAGAGGACGAGGAAGAGGAAGAACAATACTGTGAGCTAAATACAGAACGATTTTTACAAAAGCCGATTTCAAACGCAGATCTCATAAAAAGAATAAACAAAATAATGATGCTAAACTTAAGTCCGAATATTCAAAATACGTAAAAATACTAATAAATTAAATACAGAATCCATAATATCAACTATCAAAACCATATGAGCCAAACGAAATAAGAGGTTGGTTCGAAATACCTTGTTTCTTATGAGTCTCTCTTTGTCACATGGAGCGAATATGGAATCTACCGAACCATACTTTATGTTTCACCATTGCCCATGGTTGAACTTTTATCATTAGGTCCATTATTATCTCTAATACATGTTGCCTTAGCATTAGACAAAGAGAGATGAAGGTTTTTAGACCTTTACATTTTTGATAGTCAGCCTGGATATCCACCCATCATCATGCCACCTGGAGATCCCGTCATCATATCATGTCTCATCATCTTATCAGGTCCTCCTCCCATTATCATTCCTGGGCCCATCATATGCTCTCCTGCCATTCCATGCATCATCATATGTTGTTCTTTTGAAATTTGCTCAGTCAACAATACCTCTCCATTTCCCGGGTCTACTACCACCTTACTGAAATTCATGTTTGGGCTTATCACCATTATATTATAAATCAGATATCCATTCTTGTCTCCAAGTTCAGCTGATACAGCGTGTGAGCCATTACCAACTGAAGTTTCTGCAGACGTAGCAGCATCGCTTAGGCTTACATTTATGTTCGACCCAATGGCTTGGCTTATTATATTCATTAGGTTAATAGAGCTTGTTATATTATTACCCATTTTCATCATCGCCTTATCTCCTGGCATCATCATACCAGTATTGTTACCACCCATCATTTGAGCGTCAGCACTTTGTTTGGTCAAAGTCAAATTTGATGCTCCATTTCCCATTGTAACTCCAGCAGCCAACAATATGGCTGTAAAGGTAACCGTTATTCCTAACAATCTTGTATAACTCATAGTAACTACACCGAGGGGCTACAATGTATATTAGGATTAGTAAAGGGCATGAAATGATTTCTAGAGGTGTAGGCAGAACATTTCTATTATTTACCATCACCGCGGCGCTTTTGATTGATCGGAAAGAATGCAACACATTAGCTAATTATGAACGCAAATGATTTGGGATTCCTTGCAAAGGGCGAGTTGTCGATATGCCAAGCTTGATGTTGCAGCACTATCAAAAAACAATCGTGGAGGCGTGCAACTTTTGAGCTCAAAGATACAACAACAAAAAAGTCCTCAGAAGGAAAAATATCTGAATGGTAAACTCGGAGAATAACCGGGGATAGTGATACCTTTTCCCATGTTGGTAGTTCTGAGCTTCTATTACATCCTCACTACTGTGCTGTCACCCCTTTGAGTTTATCCTATTAGCGAGTCAGCGGAGGCCGTCGCTTCTCTCTTCTTCTGTCTAGTATGACAATTATAATACCCGCTATGAGTGCAATGATCCCTACGATAAAAACGATTACTCCTGTTACTATTGAGTTTAATGAACTGAGATTAACTTGGTCATCTCCTCCAACAAATGGTATGAAACCGAATATTCCGTCAATATTTACATCATTAGGACCCAAATTTGAAATTAAGAGAGTGTATTCTCCAGTCATATTGGGCTTGAATGTAGTAAAGAAGTCCTTTGAAAATTCATTTGTGTTAACTATTCTGCCATTTGGATCTCGGATAGATTCTCTAAGTGAAATATTTGCTGATTCTACTTCAGAACGTAACGCTACTGATACAGGACGTGCGGTATCATTAACTTGTAATATTACATTTATAGGTTCAGAAGGACTCACAATAGTCTTGCTCAAAACTATATTTTCGCGCATAAATTGACCTGCAAAAGACCCAACTGAGAATATGGATAAGACGAACCCTGTAACTAATAATACCCCGCCTGCAATTAGAATAATGTAACCGCGTTTTAGCATCCTAGCATAGTTCTTTAAAACAAGCCTATATTTTAGGCCTTATAATGCAGCACACAACTAGTAAAAATAGTTGCCCAATTCTGGTAATTTCAGAAGTGCTAGACATGCTTTTATTTGTTGAGACAAATACTTATTCAAAACTGCGGCCATTCATCTGGTAACTGACGAGAATAGTAAAAAGAGAAAATGTTGGATTATCTTACCAATATTGGGTCATTATTCCTAATCGTGATAGGAGGGAGTTGGGGTAAAAGAAAGTAATTCACTTCGCATTTTCGTTAGTCTCCCATATGCCAAAAGCATTATTCTCCGTATCAAGACAAATTGCAAAGTAACCCATTCCTGGAACTGCTGTTTTCGAAACGTGAACTTTACCACCTAATTGCTGAACTTTGGTCGAATATTCGTCTACTGATTTGACGTCTATATGATTGATAATTGGCTGTTGTGGACCTTGTCTTTTCATAATTCCACCGCCTAATGCCTTATTTCCCTTGTCATCGGTGGTGGTTATCAACCAGTATTCCATATCTTCACTACCACCTGTTTGTCCGGGGAACTTTTCTATTTTCCATCCAAATAAATCGCTGTAGAATTTCCTAGACCTTTCAACATCATCTGCAGGTATTTCAAAATGAACTATTGTTGGCATGTTGTTTTTAGACCTCTAGGCGTTTTAACTCACCCATGATAGCGGATCCTGGTGTGATTAGATCCATAAACTGTTTGTAAAGTCGTGTCATATTTTCATCTTTTCCACACATTGCCATGAATTCATCTCGCTGTTTACTATCTCTATAGTGCACTTGCTCCACCCAAATTTCCTCGTCTTGGTTAGCTGACATAGTTTTGGCTATATTGGTCCATTCCATCATATTCTCCATGCCATTGAGTTGGAAGACCTCATAGCGCAGACCGCCATTCCTTCTAAATCCATCAATAAATTGTTTCTCCAACTGTAACATCGCTTCATGGTTCTTTTTTGGCAGTCGGTAGAGAAATTGCTGGACTATGCTTCCAATCTCCTTCTCATGTTTTACTTCTATTTCACTTGATTTACCCATGGCGGAAGTATCTTAAATCTGGTTTATAAGCATCTAAGGGAAAAAAAGTATAGTTGGGAAATGTCAATCCGTGTGAGTGCTAGCTTAAATGTTGCTAGCGATATAAGTAATGACTATGTATTGGGGATTAAGAAGATAATATTGTCCGTAGACTGATATTACTAATGAGTAATAATAGAATTTTAGTCGATGATAGGAAAGACTGGCTCTCTTTGGAATAGT
>OBLS010000749.1_pt1 | contig 12409 bp, 14 predicted proteins | sample 1519901 | NCBI WGS metagenome assembly OBLS01 (sample SAMEA3113585, study PRJEB22503) | soil metagenome
TACGAGCTGGAGAACCTTGCCGCCGACCACGCAGGCACGATCGAGGCAGCCGTCGACGCGCTGCGCCCGTGGGAGGGGGCGGACGTCCTCGACATCGGCTGCGGCACCGGCTTCCACCTCCCGCGTCTGGCCCGTCTCGGGGCGCGCGTCGTGGGCGTCGAGCCCCACCTGCCCCTCGTCGCGAGGGCGCGGGAGCGGTTGGCATCGCTGGGGCAGCCGGCGTCGGTGCTCGCCGCGGACGCCGAGGCACTTCCCCTGCAGGACACCAGCGTCGACATCGTCCACGTCCGGTGGGCCTACTTCTTCGGCGCGGGGTGCGAGCCAGGGCTGGCAGAGGTCGGCCGGGTGCTTCGACCCGGCGGTGTCGCCTGCATCCTCGACAACGACGTCACCCGGTCGACGTTCGGCCGCTGGTTCCGCCGCGCGTATGCGGCATACGACCCGGTTGCGGTGCAACGGTTCTGGGACCGACAGGGATTCGCGACCGAGCACCTGACGATCGACTGGAGGTTCGACCAGCGAGAAGACCTGGCGGCCGTCGTCGGGATCGAGCTTCCGCCGAGTGTGGCCCAGGCGGTCCTCACCGAGCACCACGGCCTGACCGTCGACTACGCCGTCTCCTTGCGCTGGCGCCGTTACTGAGCCGGTGCGCCGGGTCGGGTGTCTGCCTCCAGGAGGGCCTTGATGGCGTCCAGGTCCTTGCGGTTGGCCCGCTCGATCGCCCGGCGCATGACCGGTCCAGCGACCGCACCGAACCCCCGCGGTGAACCGTGGTTGCGCAGAGTCATCCGGGTGCCACCCTCGACGTCCTCGAACGAGTAGGTCGTCGTCATCGGGAACGGTCCGGATGCCGTGCTCATCGTCAACCGCTCCCCCGGCACGAGCTCCAGCACCTCGTAGATGTAGTCGATCCGACGCCCGAGGAAGGCTGCGACGAACCGCATCCGGCTGCCGAGCCGCACCGGCGGGTCCGTGAGCAGCTCCACTGACCGGATGTTCGCGTACCAGCGGGGTGCGTTGAGCGGGTCGGTCGCGAGCGCCGCGACCCGTGCGCGCGGGCAGGAGACCATGACATCGGTGGTCACGTCGACGTCCACGACACCACCTCCTGTGCGTCGACGGCGGGAGACTCGCGGGCCGTGTCCGGACCCTACCGCCGACGAGTCCCCCACCCTCGAGGAGGTCCCATGAGTGAGTACCCCCGGCTGCTGCACACGGTTCTCGACACCACCGACGTCCGAGGGCTGGCCGAGTTCTACCGCGCGCTGCTCGGGCTGCGGTACCGCCCCGGTGACGCCCCTCCCGGGGACGGGGAGGCGGACGACGTCGACTGGCTGGTGCTCACGACGGAGGACGGCACGCGGGTGCTCGCCTTCCAGGAGGTGGCGTCGCTGACCCGGACGACGTGGCCCGAGGACACCGTGCCGATGCAGCTGCACCTCGACCTCACGGTGCCAAATCGCGAGGCGCTCGAACAGCAGCGCCGCCGAGCCGAGGACCTCGGCGCAGAGCTGCTGACCGACCGCACCGACGACCCGGACGAGCCCCTCTACGTCTTCGCCGACCCGGCCGGTCACCCCTTCTGCATCTTCGTCGGCTGACGACTGCCGTCGGCAACCAGGTCCAGGGCGATGTCGAGGATGGGTGAGGAGTGCGTGAGCCCTCCGACCGAGAGGTAGTCCACACCGGTGGCGGCATACGCCGCCGCGACGTCGAGGGTGAGGCCACCGGTGGCCTCCACCTCGACGGTCTCGCCCGTCGCCCGCACGGCCTCCACCGTCGTCCGGAGAAGGGTCGTCGACATGTTGTCGCACAACAGGAAACGGGCGCCCGCCGCCACGGACTCGAGGGCCTCCTCCGTCGTCGTGACCTCGACCTGGACGGGGACCCCCGGAAACGTCCGCCTGACCGCCTCGTAGGCCGCCGTGAGGCCACCCGCGGCGATCTTGTGGTTGTCCTTGACCATGGCGACGTCGTACAGGCCCAGCCGCTTGTTGGTTCCCCCGCCGCACCGAACCGCGTACTTCTCCAGCGCCCGCATCCCCGGGGTGGTCTTGCGCGTGTCGAGCACCATCGCCCCGGACCCGCGGAGCTCGTCGGCCCACCGTCGGGTGTGGGTCGCGACGCCGGAGGTGCGGGACACGACGTTGAGGGCGGTCCGCTCGGCCACGAGCGTCGTGCGGGTCGAGCCCCTCAGAGTTCCCAGGTGGTCACCACGCACCACCCGGGCGCCGTCGTCGACGTGCAGGTCGATCCCCACCGCACCCGTTCTCAGGCGGGCATCGACCGCCTCCACCACGAGGGCGACGACCGGCAGCCCGGCGACGACACCGTCGCCGCGCGCCACCAGGTGCGACACCGACTCCTGGCCGACGGGGATGGTGGCGAGCGTCGTGACGTCGGTGCCGCCGTCGAGGTCCTCGTCCAGGGCCCGCGCCACGAGGAGGCGGGCATCCGTCGTCGGGAACCCCTGGTCACTCACGGCACGTGGTGGGGCTGGAGGGGATGGAGCCGACCTGCCGCTCGGTCACGCCGAGCGCGCCTCCTTCGGCGCGCCTGACGGTGAGGTGGGTGAGCCACCGGGTGTCGTCCCGTTCCGGGAAGTCCGAGCGCACGTGCCCGCCGCGAGTCTCCTCACGCAGGTGCGCCGCGAGGGACAGTGCCTGACCCAGGTGGAGGAGGTTCGTCGTCTCCCACGTCCGGGGACCGGGCTCGGCCCGGGAAGGGGCCCGCGCGGCAAGGCCGGCCAGGCACTCGAGCGCCTCGTCCGTGGACTGCGCGGACCTCACCGGGCCGGCACCGCGCGTCATGGCCCGCTGGAGCTCCAGACGGTGCGCCGCGTCGAGCACGGCGGCCTCACCGGGGCCCGGGGCCGGCTTCCTGAGCCGGAGCTCCCCTGCCGCGATCCTCGCGGTGACGTCGTCGGCGATCCGGTGCGCGAAGACGAGCCCCTCGAGGAGCGAGTTCGAGGCCAGCCGGTTGGCCCCGTGGACCCCGGTGCACGAGCACTCGCCACACGCGTACAGCCCGTCGACGGAGGACCGTCCCATCAGGTCCGTCTCGACGCCGCCCGACGCGTAGTGCTGGGCCGGCGCCACCGGCAACAGCTCCGTCACCGGGTCGAAGCCCAGCTCGCGACAGCGGGTGACGATCGACGGAAACCGTGCCTCGAGGAACGCCCGGCCGAGGTGGCGCGCATCCAGCCAGACGTGCTCGACGCCGGACTCCCGCATGACGTCGAGGATCGCGCGCGCCACGACGTCCCGCGGGGCGAGGTCCGCGAGCTCGTGCCGGCCGCTCATGAACCGGGCGCCGGTCTCGTCGAGGAGATGGGCACCCTCCCCCCGAAGTGCCTCCGAGATGAGCGGCTGCTGCCCCGTCGAGCCCTCACCGAGGTAGAGCACCGTCGGGTGGAACTGCACGAACTCGAGGTCGGTGACCCCGGCCCCCGCGCGCAGGGCCGCGGCCATGCCGTCGCCCGTCGCCACGGGTGGGTTGGTCGTCGAGGTGTAGATCTGGCCGAGCCCGCCCGTCGCGAGCACCACCGCCCGACCGTAGGCCGCGCCGACCCCGTCGACCTGTCCCTCGCCGATGACGTGGAGGGTCACGCCGCAGACGGCGCCGTCGGCGGCGGTGAGCAGGTCGACGACGATCGCGTGCTCGATGACCTCGATGCCCGGGTCGTCGACCACCCGGTGGAGCGCCGCGATGAGCGCCCGGGAGATCTCCGCGCCGGTGGCGTCACCCCCGGCATGGGCGATGCGGTCGCGGTGGTGGCCGCCTTCGCGGGTCAGCGTGATCTCTCCCCCGGCGTCCCGGTCGAACTCCGCGCCGAGGGCCACGAGCTCGCGTACCCGGTCCGGGCCCTCGGTGACGAGTGCCCTCACCGCATCGACGTCGCACAGGCCGACCCCCGCCACCAAGGTGTCCTGGAGGTGCTCGTCGGGAGTGTCCTCCGGGTCCAGCGCGGCGGCGATCCCGCCCTGGGCCCACTCGGTCGACCCGGCCGAGAGCACCGTCTTCGTCACGAGGAGAACCCGGTCCACGCGCTCCCGGAGCCGCAGCGCGCAGGTGAGCCCGGCGATGCCGGACCCGACCACGACGACGTCGGCGCTGGTGGTCCACCCCGGCGTGGGAGCAGTGAGGCGACGTGGCAGCGACACGGGTGCGGGCGGCATACCGGCCCTCACACGTCGGCGCGGGCGTGGGGCACGTCGGAGAAGACGTCGAGCACACCCCCACCGGGGCCGACCAAGACGGGCGTGTTGTCGATGAGCCGGGTGGTGCCGACCCGGGCAGCGACGGCGAGCAGCGCCTCCCCGCGGTACCACTCCGGGACGTCGGCGAGCGTGTGCGGGTGGACGAGGACGAGGTAGTCGACGAGCGCGAGGGGTTCCTCGACGAGCACCTCGCGGGCTGCACGGCGAACCGCCGACGGTCCGAAGGCCGCGGCCTCCGCGCCGGCCCACAGCGCCCGGTTGAGGCACAGCGCGACCTCACGGTCCGACGCCGTGAGGTACATGTTCCGGCTGCTCATGGCCAACCCGTCACCCTCGCGAACGGTCGGCACCGAGACGACGTCGACCGGGAAGTCGAGGTCGCGCACCATCCGCCGGATGAGGAGGAGCTGTTGCGCGTCCTTCTGGCCGAAGTACGCGCTGCGGGCCGCCGTGAGGTGGAACAGCTTGCCGACGACCGTGAGGACACCGTCGAAGTGGCCGGGGCGCGAGGCACCCTCGAGGATCTCGCCGAGGGGGCCCGCCGACACGCGCACGCCCGGGTCACCGTCCGGGTAGACCACGTCCGGGGTGGGGGCGAAGACGACGTCGACGCCCGCGCTCGTGCAGATGGCCATGTCGGCGTCGAAGGTGCGCGGGTAGCGCGAGAGGTCCTCCTTGGGCCCGAACTGGAGTGGGTTGAGGAAGATCGTCACGACGACGTGGGCGTGCCGCTGCCGTGCGGCCCGGATCAGCCGAGCGTGACCGTCGTGGAGCGCCCCCATCGTCATGACGACGGCGACGTCGCGGCTCGAGAGGGCCTCGCGAGCGGCCTTGAGCTCCTCCCTGGTGTGGGCGACCACGGGCGTGGTGATGGCGGTGGTCACTCAGGGCTCCTGGTCGGCGAGGACGTCGAGGAGCGGTTCGGCCACGGCCGGGCGCAACCGTCCGCTGTCGAGCGCACGGAGCGCCGTGGCTCGGGCGAGTGCGACGTAGGTCCTCCGGATCTCGGGCGAGAGCCGCTCCAGCTCCCGCAGGTGGTCCTCCACGGTACCGACGTCGCCGCGCGCGACGGGTCCGGTGAGGGCGGCGTCACCCATCCGCAGCGCGTTGTCCAGCGCCGCACGCATGAGCGGACCCACGACACGGCGTGGCTCCTCCACCCCGGCCCGGGCCAGCAGCTCCATGGACTGGGCGGTGAGCGTGACGAGGTGGTTGGCGCCGTGTGCGAGGGCGCAGTGGTATGCCGCCCGGTCACCCTCGGCGACCCACACCGGGTCCGCTCCCATCTCCACGACGAGCGCCTCGGCGACCGGACGCAACGCCTCGTCGGTCGTCACCCCGAAGCTGCACTCCGTGAGCCGCTCCAGGTCCATGGCGGTGCCGGTGAACGTCATCGCCGGATGGATGGCGAGGGGGAGCACGTGGTGCGCCCGGGCGGGCTCGAGCACACCGACCCCGTGACGACCGCTCGTGTGGGCCACCATCTGACCCGCCTGCCAGGCGTCCGTGGCGGAGAGGCCGGCGACGAGGTGCGCAAGGGCGTCGTCGGGGACTGCGAGGAGGACGAGCTCGGCGTCCGCGACGATCGACGGGACGTCGGCGAGCGGCACCCCGGGCAGCAGTGCGGCGGCGCGTGCCCGGCTCTGCGCGGACACGGCATACGCGCCGGTGACGTGGTGGCCGGCGCGCGCGAGCGCCGCTCCGAGGACCGCGCCGACGCGCCCAGCGCCCACGACTCCCACCGTGAGGCGGGCGGGATGCTCGATGCCGTCCACGGTCGAGCAACCTACCCCTCTCCCGCCGCGTGGCATGTGCCGGCCATTCCGGGTGACGCGTCAAGGGACGGGACAGCGCACCGACGAGACCGCACGGCCAGGGGACCTCGTGAGCACCCGGTCGGGGATACCGTGCGGGCGTGATGGTTCCGTGGAAGGCGGCCTGGTCCACGGCGCTCTACGGTCAGCACGGCTTCTACCGCGGCACCACCGGCCCGGCCGGACACTTCACGACCTCGACGCACGGGCCGCTGGGGGCGGTGCTCGCCGAGGCGCTCGGCGTCCTGGCCGACCGGGAGGGCACGACCCAGGTCGTGGACGTGGGCTGTGGCCGAGGGGAGCTGCTCGTCCACCTGCACGCCGCACGGCCCGACCTGCGGCTCACCGGCGTCGACGTCGTCGAGCGACCATCGGGGCTGCCGAGCGCGGTCTCGTGGCTGAGCGCCCCGGGAGGCGCCACGCTGCCCGAAGCCCTGGTGGACCTCGAGGGCACGCTCGTCGTCGCACACGAGTGGCTGGACGTCGTGCCGTGCACCATCGCCGAGGTCGTCGGCCCCGGGCGGCTGGCGCTGGTGCTCGTCGATCCGGTGACCGGGGTCGAGTCCCCCGCGGCGGAGGGTCCCGCTGACGAGGATCTCGCGTGGTGCGCCCGGCACTGGCCGGTCGAGGATCGTGCGGTCGGGTCGCGAGTGGAGGTCGGGCTCGCCCGCGACCGCGCCTGGGCCGACCTCGCCTCACGGGTGAGACGAGGCACGATGCTGGCGGTCGACTACGGGCACACCCGCGACGCACGTCCCGCGGGCGGCACGCTCACGGCATACCGCGCGGGCAGGATCGTGGAAGCCGTGCCCGACGGCTCGTGCGACCTCACGGCCCACGTCGCCGTGGACTCCCTGGAGCACGACGAGCTGACCACCCAGCGCGACGCGCTCGGGTCCCTCGGCGTCGACGCCCGGCCACCGACCCCTGACCTCGCGCGCTCCGACCCGCCGGCCTACCTCGCCGCCCTGGTGCGGTCCTCCGCGGCGGCGGCACTCACCGAGGCGAACGGACTGGGCGGGTTCCGCTGGGTGTACCGCCGCATCGAGGCTGCGTAGGTCAGCCCTTCTTCCTGGCCTTCGGCGGGAACGTCGCGACGTGCGCCCGGGCCCGCTCGACCCACGCTGCCGCCTCCACGTCGCCCACCGTCTCCGGGAGCGTGAGGTAACCGGCCATCGGGCGGTCCTCCGGCCCGAAGGCACCGGCCCCCATGCGCTCCAGCTCCGCTCGCGACTCCTCGTCGACCTTGACGCCGATCCCCGAGCCGAAGAGGCCCGCGAACATGTTCCCGTTCACGAAGGCGCCGAGCTGACCGAACATCGGCTTGACCTCCACGCCTGCGACGGCGGGCACGAGCGAGCGGAAGCGGTCCTTGTCGCGGTCGGTGGGCTTGGGCATCTGCACTCTTCCCATGGTGGGGCAGACTGGCCCCCGTGACCAGCGAACTCGACGTCGGCATGGGTGCCGGAGGGCTGGCCACCGCCGACATGGTGCTCAACATCGGGCCCCAGCACCCAGCCACCCACGGCGTACTCCGACTTCGCGTCGTGCTCGACGGCGAGCGGATCGTGTCGGCGGAGCCGGTGATCGGCTACATGCACCGCGGGGCGGAGAAGCTCTTCGAGGTGCGTGACTACCGGCAGATCACCGTACTCGCCAACCGGCACGACTGGCTGTCGGCGTTCTCCAACGAGCTCGGGGTGGTGCTCGGCGTGGAGGCGATGCTCGGGATGGAGGTGCCCGAGCGGGCGGTCTGGCTGCGGACACTCCTCGCCGAGCTCAACCGGGTGCTCAACCACCTCATGTTCCTCGGGTCGTACCCGCTCGAGCTCGGCGCGATCACGCCCGTCTTCTACGCGTTCCGCGAGCGCGAGGAGCTCCAGGCGGTCATGGAGGAGGCGTCGGGGGGCCGGATGCACTACATGTTCAACCGGGTCGGCGGCCTCAAGGAGGACGTGCCGGCCGGCTGGCTGGGGCGGGTCGCCTCGGCGGTCTCCGCGGTGCGCCGCCGGATGCCGGATCTCGAGGCGCTCATCGTCGGGAACGAGATCCTCGAGGCCCGCACCCGCGGTGTCGGCGTCCTCGACGTGGCGACATGTACGGCATACGGCGTCTCCGGACCCATCGCGCGGGCGAGCGGACTCGACATCGACCTGCGCCGTGACGATCCCTACCTCGCGTATGCCGCGCTGTTCGCCCCCGGTGGGCCGGGCCGGGTCGTCACGCGCTCCGAGGGCGACTGCCTCGCGCGGCTCCAGGTGCTGCTGGAGCAGGTGCACGTCAGCCTCGACCTGGCCGACGCATGCCTGGAGACCTTGGCCACGCTCCCTGCCGGACCCGTGAACCAACGTCTTCCCAAGGTGCTCAAGGTGCCCGAGGGCGAGCGGTACACGGCGACCGAGAACCCCCTGGGGTTCAACGGCTACTACCTCGTGTCCCGAGGCGAGAAGACACCATGGCGGCTCAAGCTGCGCTCGGCGTCGTTCAACAACGTCCAGGTGCTCTCGCGGGTGCTCCCCGGCTGCCTGGTCGCCGACATGGTGGCGGTGCTGGGCTCGATGTTCTTCGTCGTGGGAGACATCGACAAGTAGACGTTTCCTCCCATGCCCTCGTGAGCCCTCACCGGATCTTCTCCACGAGCTTCGCCGGCATCCATCCGCACGACGTCCACACGGTGGAGCGGAAGGACAGGACCTCGAGACCTTCTTCGCCGCGGCTCCGCGGATGAACATGCGCGCCTCCCTCATCACGGGGGTGATCTGCGGCCATCGGGTGGAGGAGATCGACGACCGCCCGATGCAGAAGATTCGCGACATGGACAAAGCTGGTCGGCCAGCTGGCGCGAGGCAGGAGGATGGAGGCGATCCTCCGCGACGGCAGCGCCGCGCGCGCCTGGCCGTATCGTTCGGGCGGTGATGTTCAGCCGGGACCTTCGGGCCGGTGTCGCGGCCGGCGAGATCACCGTGACGATCCGCCTCTGGAGCCGCCCGAAGGTCAGGGCCGGCGGCCGCTACCAGACCTCGGGCGTCACCATCGAGGTCGACTCGGTGGAGATGCTTCCGTTCTCCGCGGTGACCGATGAGGACGTCCGCTCCGCGGGTGAGCGCGATCGAGAGGCGCTGCGTGTACGCGCCGCCCATGCCGGCCCGATCGACGAGGACACCCTCGTCCACCGGGTCGAGTTCCACGTCGTCGACCGGCACCAGCCAGCGAGTCAGGGACCGCCGGAGGTGACGTGACCGACGCTCACCTTCACAGCTGCAGGATCGCCGCCGACACGAGATAGGACGCGGCCACTCCTCGGGGGTCGTGCAGGTCTCCAGGGTCCTCCAACGTTGCCGTGGAGCGGGCGCGGACGGCGGCGCCGGGGTCCGCGGACACGAGGTCGACGCACAGGCCGGCGACCACGGCGCTGGCGTCGTGGTCGTCCAGACCGTCGAGGGCAAGGCCGTTGTGGAGCAGGGTCGCCGCCTCCCGGAACACCTCACGAGCCATCTCGGCGTCCACCTCCGGCCGATCCCGGGCGACTGCCTCTGCGGTGGCGAGGAGCTGGTCGAACGGTGGCTCCACGGTGCTCGGCGGCATGGCGGGAGCCTCGCAGGACGCCCCTCCGACGACAAGTGAGAATGGGACCGTGATCCTGCCCACTCAACGCGACCCGTGCTTGATCACCATCCGCCGTGGAGGGTCGCTGACCGACTCCGACCATCGGCTCCTGGCCTGGTGGGCGGCCTCGTGCGCTGAGCATGTCCTGCACCTGTTCGAGTCGGCGCAGCCCTCGGACCCGCGACCTCGCGCCGCGATCGGACACGTTCGAGCGTGGGCGCGCGGTGAGCTGCGGATGTCCGAGTCCCGCGCGGCCGGTGGTCATGCCATGGCTGCGGCACGGGAGCTGAGCGGAGCCCCACGACACGCGGCGTTCGCTGCCGGCCAGGCGGCCGTGGTGGCGCACGTCGCCGCGCACGAGCTCGGAGCCGCCGCCTACGCGATCAAGGCCGTGCGTGCGGCAGCCCCTGGAAGCGCCGGTGAGGAGGCCGGCCGGCTGGAGTGCTCGTGGCAGCGCGACCAGCTGCCGACGGCGATTCGCCAGCTCGTCCTGGACGACCAGCGGGTGCGAAACGAGCTCTGTTGGTCGGTGTTCGACTGCTGAACAGGCCTCGGACCCCTCCGCGGCGAGCCTGAGCGCCACGTCCAGGTCTGCGGCCTCGATGATCCACAAGCCCGCGAGATACTCCTTCGACTCGATGAAGGGACCGTCGGTGAACACCGGAGTCCCCTCGCGGTTGTCGACGACGGTGGCAGGGTCAGGGGAGCCCAGTCCTCCGGCGAAGACCCAGTGACCCTGCGAGATGAGGCGGTCGTTGAACGCGCCGATGTCGGCATCCTCGGTCGGCGTCGCCGGGCCGATGCCGTCGTCGATCACGGAGAGCAGGTACTGCATCGCGGATCATCTCCCGTACTGAGGGCGTCCAGCCGGCCGGTAGACCTGCATCGTCACGCCGTTGGAGTCCGCTCGCGACTCGACGAGGTCGAGAGCGAGGTCGCGGCCGGACTCGGCGAAGAGCCGCTCGCCCTGGCCGAGGACCACCGGGACGATGAGCAGGGTCATCTCGTCGACGAGGTCGTTGTCGAGCAGCCACCTGACGAGGACACCGCTGCCGTGCACCTGCAGCTCACCCGGCTGCTCGGCCTTGAGCTCTCCGATGGCCGCCGCGAGGTCACCGGAGAGGACGGTCGTGTTCGCCCAGCGCGGTCGGCTGAGCGTGGTCGACGCGACGTACTTGGGCTTGCTGTTCAGGGCGGCCGCGATCTGGTGGTGTCCCGGATCCTCGGCGGCGACGCGGGCCCGCTCCTCCGCCCCCCAGTACCCCGCGAAGAGCTCGTACGTCCGGCGGCCGAAGAGGAACGCGTCGGCGCGCTCGTAGGTCCGGTTGATCACCGTCATGGTCTCGCTGTCGCCCAGCCCCAGGGCCCACCCGCCCCGCTCGAACCCGTTCCTCCGGTCCTCGTCCGACGCGCCCCCGTTTCCCTGCATCACTCCGTCGACGGTGACCTGCGTCATGGTGGTCAACCTCATGCTCCGGCTCCCTTCTCGGTTCTTGCCTCTCACCTGAACGACGAACAGGTCCGCCGCGACCGGACACCTACCCCCACGCCATCCGAGACGACAGAGGTGCCGATCGCGCCGTGGCGCGCCCGTTCGGCACCACCGGTTCGGCATCCCAACCCTTGCACCGTTGCCTCCCTCCCGTCACCGGATGCCGACCAGAGGCGGCGCGTCAGGAGTCGCGCTCCTCCTCGTCCTCGTCGCGCGGCTCGACCCGGCACCAGTGCTGAGCAACGAGCCCTGCCCCGGCCAGCGCCAGCGAGGCCAGGACGAGGAGCACGAGCGGAACGAGGCGCGAACGGTTGGCGACGAGCGACAGGTCGGCCGCGACGACCGCGGCCTGCCCGGCATACCACCCGGCGGCAGCCGACCCGGTGAGGGCGGCCGCCTGGGCCAGCACGACCGTGCGGGCAGCGCGGAGCGGGTCGAGCGACGTCGTCGCCCGGCCCTGGAGGTATCGGCGCACCGGCCGGGCGAGCCACAGGACGAGCCCGCCCATGACGATGAGCAGGACCCCTGCGAACGTGGGCGGACGCGGCACCAGGGACCCGTCACGGGTGAGCAGGGTGAAGACGACGAAGGAGGCGATGCCCGCCGCTGCAGCGGCCAGGAGCAGTGTCTGGACGCGGATCTCTCTGTGCCGCATCAGGTGTGCTGTCCTCCGTCGGTGGTCGGTGGGATGTCGTGCGGGTGCACGCCGCTGCTGTCGAGCTGCTCGAGGAGGTCCGTCACGGGTCGGGTGAGGTCGCCAACGCGGAGGGTCGCGGCAGGGTCCACCTCGAGCCACGGAACGAGCACGAACGCCCGCTCGTGGGCACGCGGGTGCGGAAGCATCAGGCTGCTCCGCACCGACGTCACGTCGGTGCCGGATGCCGGGTCGCCGTACTGGATGAGATCGAGGTCCAGGGTCCGCGCCCCCCAGGGGACCTCGCGAACGCGGCCGAAACGCGCCTCCACGCCGTGCAGCTCGCGCAGGAGCGAGGTCGGCGACAGCATCGTCATCGCGGTGAGGACCGCGTTGACGTAGGTCGGCTGCTCCGGGCCACCCACCGGCTCGGTGTCGTAGAACCCGGAGGCTGCGACATCGGTGAGGCCGACCTCCGGTCCCAAGCAGGCCAGCGCGGCGTTGAGCGTCACGTGGGGCGGCTCGCCGCGGTGCGAGAGGTTGGCGCCGAGGGCCACGACGACAGGCAGCGGCTCGCGCCGCCGGGTCACGCAGACCACGACGTCGTCGAACGGCACGCCCACCGGAGCCTGTGGCTTGTGCA
>OBLS010000750.1_pt1 | contig 12405 bp, 13 predicted proteins | sample 1519901 | NCBI WGS metagenome assembly OBLS01 (sample SAMEA3113585, study PRJEB22503) | soil metagenome
ATTATGATATGACTTTAACAGTTAAGGAAAAAGAAGAATATGTTTTAAAATTACGCTTTAACAGTTAAGGAAAAAGAAAAGTATGTTTTAAAGTTACGTGAAGAAGGTAAAACATATAGGGATATTGCTCATGAACTTCTTATCTCTCCAAGAGAGATAAGTAGAATCTTAAAAGAAGCAAACGGTAAAAATGAAAAAAAGAAAGAACAAAAGTAGTTTTATCAAATACAGCTAAGGCATTGCAACTTTTTAAAGGTGGAAAGAGTCCGACAGAAGTGGTTATAAAACTGGATTTGAATCCACAAGAAGCTAACTCATTATACCTTAGTTATTTGTCTTTGAATAACCTTCATCATTTGGTTGAAACATTTAAGCAGTTTGAAAATGAGTCGCTTGAAGATTTTATCAATTATTACGATTCCATGAAAGAGAATGGGATAACCAAAGAAGAAATAGTTGAAGCAATTAAAATCAGTAATGACTATCCAATAATTAAGGAGGAATATCATGACATGTTTAATCAATTAAAAGAGTTCAAAAGACAAAAAGAATTTTACCTTTCAGACAATAAATTATTAATATTAAAAAATTGTGAATTAACTAACGAGCATAATTCATTAGTATTAAAGATTGAATCATCAAATAGACTGTTACAATTAAATGATCACGAAATAAATAAAAAAAGAGATTTATTAGACACTATCAAGAATAGTGAAGATTATACTACTCTTAAAAATAAAATTGAAGAACAAATCAACGACTTTTTAAATCAAAAAAAGGATTTTTTTAAATTAGCTATCACGATAATATTAGATATAATTAAAAAAGATCCAAAAAAGGAGATTCTTATTAACAACATTCTAAATTCTAATGAAAATCTTGAATCTGGTTTTTATCTTATTTCGTATGAAGAAAAAATAGCAGAAACTGCAGCAAATACTATATCTAATATTGCATTAGAGCTCAATACAAATAACATATTAAATTCATAAATTTAATTTAAAGTTAATAACATCTAATTAATTTCTTAGAAATCTATCTATTTTTACTTTATTTTAAATGTAGAAAATCATCTTTAAAAATTAATTTTATATTTGGACCATAACATTCTATTAATTCTAAATCTAGAATAGAAATATTTTGATTAACTAATCTTTGTATTGCAATGGACCTCTTCATTCCATCAACAACTAATCTCTTATTCAAATCACTGTCATATGCAGTTATAATTACAATATCCTTATCTGAATTCAATTCCTCTTTAGATAGCCAACTTTTCTCAATCAATTGGTAATTTTTAGCTAATGGATCATTCCAAGATTTTTGATCTTTATAATCAGGTAAAAAAGATTGTTCTAAGATATTTTTCCACTCATTGTTTGATTTAATTATATACTTTCTGAATCTGGTTAATTCAAATAAACTTAAATTATTGGTATAGTTCACTGTAATGTCACATATATGTGGTAAAAATTCTTTTAATGAGATTTCTTTCAAATACATTTAATTAGTTAATACCTTATGATCTTTTCTCTAGTTTTTTATTTTCTCTTTTCTTTTTCTCCTTCTGCTAAATATTTGTCTATGAGCTCTTCAATTACATCATTCTTTTTTCTTCCTCCATGTTTCTCTATAACTCTAATACTAAATTTTTTCCATTTTTCATCAGGAATGTCTATAGTAGTCTTGACCATATCTTTTTTTTATCCCCTTTTTGATATTTAAATATTAATAAGGAATTACATTTAAAAGGATATATTTATAAATATCAATACATGTACATATAGACGGGGATAAGGGATTGAATACAATATTTACAACTTCAAAGCTGCGAAGTCATAAGATGAATAGATTACAACTACTATCAATATATAATACGAAAATTAATTCAAAAATAATAAATCAGATTTGTTTTATTTGTATTTTTTATGATAAATGTTGTATAATAATAAACATCATCATTATGTTAAATTTCCTTAATACTATAGTAAACTTGACAAATAAAAATTATATCTTCGAATTCAATACAGGATATAGAATTGGAGTAATAAATAATTGAATCTACTTTCTAAATTAAGTGGTTTTTTCATATCAGAGAATCTAGACTCGGAAAACGTAGAAGAACAAGAAATATCAAAACAAGAAGTAAAAGAGGATTTGTTTAAGTATATTTATGAACATGATAAACTTAAAATAATATTTAGGAATTCGATAGAAAGTGAAGAACCAATACATATTTTGCTTACAGGATCTCCAGGAACTGCAAAGTCTTTATTTCTTGAAGCTATATCTGATAATGTAAAACATAGTTACTTTATCAATAATAATTCGACAGGTGCAGGAATTATTTCTTATCTATATTCTCATCCAGAATTACAGTATTTATTAATTGATGAGATTGAAAAGCTGAAAAAAGAAGAGTTATCTGTTTTACTTTCTATCATGGAAAATCAGCGTTTAGTTATTACTAAAAAGACTATGACTTGTAATAGAAAGCAAAAATTGTCAATTTTTGCTACTTGCAACAATAAGAATAAGCTCGCTCCGGAGATGATTTCGAGATTCCTAAACTTTCATTTAAAAGAATATTCATTTGAAGAATTTATCAAGATATCTACAAATATTCTTACAGAGAGATTTAATAGAACTCAAGAATTTGCACAGAAAATAGCTCTATCTGTATGGTATAAGTTGAATTCAAAGGATATACGTGATGTAATAAAAGTAGCAAGGTTAGCTAAAAAGGAAGAAGATGTAGATATGATTATAGGAGCTATTCAAGAATATAGAGAATAAGAATTTTACTTAATTAAAACAAAATCTATTAACTAAAGATGATTCATCGTATATCCTATTAAATAATAATTTGATAGCTCTTCTAATCTTCTATAATAATAACTGTACATAATAAATAAAAATCGTGACTTTTGACAATGAAATACATTATTATAAATAAAAAAGGTGCTTTATGTATATATATTTGTAAATACATAGTAGTAACGAATAGTATAATATAAATATATGTACTATATAGTATTACATAAAATTTATATTAGTTTCATACTCAAAAAAATAGAATCTTATGATATTCATATCTACTGTTTTTGAAATTGAAAAAAAACAAAGGCGAATCATGTAATTACAAAGAATTTTTTGTAAAATGTAGAATAAAAATAAATGATATAATAACAAATACTACTAATATACAATTTAAACAGATGTTAGAATTTCAGAATTGAAATACTCATCTATATCTTCTCCATTGCTATATGAAAATATAGGCGAGTTGTTATATGAACAATAAACAATTCTCACTACATGAATTTGGACCACGAGTTGTTACAGTGCTTGCAACAAACTTATATAGAAATCCAATTGCTGCCTACCGAGAAGTTATAAGCAATGCACATTATGCAATGATTCCATATCCTTTAATCGAACTTCATCATATTATTTAGTCTTTATCACAAGCTCTACATAATGATAGTGAGCCCTAGAAAACGAAGGATCCTTTGAGAGTAGAATCGTCAATGTAGTGAGATTCAACTATTATATTGTAGTTCTCTTTTTAGTAATATATTTGTAGAAAATCATAATTTCTTAAAAGTAAATGATGTATTTTTAAATAAACTTTTTTATATATAATATCCTGAATATTACTAGATGCTTAGAGTTAATATCAACGTTATGCCCGGGCACTGACATCTAGCAAACTATAAATGAAAATCAGAATAATCATATTATCAGTAAAATTGTGAAATATATTATATTTAGTATTTGACATTTTATCTTATAATTTTATTTTCAGATGTTCGATAACTTTTATTATTAAATAGTTGTTGTCTTTTGGTCAAAATAGATTTTACTTAAAAACAAATTTAAGTTAATAGAATTACTTACACTATACCATTTCACCGAATATGACATACTATCACAAATTTATTCTTATAACAAATAGATGATAAATAGAAGAGGCCATTCTAAAACTTTTATCATCAAGTTACCAAGAAATAACAATAGCTATTTTACTCTAATATACTCTTTGTATTTGTACTGTCTTTATCATTTAATTTATCTTATAATCCATAGCAAGTAGTAGGTTAAAAAAGGAATTATCTTTTAAAGGGATCACCTTAAATTTTTTCTATATAATCATGCAACAACATAAATTCTATTTGGATTTCATAAGATGACAAATCTTATCATAAAAAAGACAATTTGTTTTATAATCATGAACTTTATTAAAATGTAACGATATAATATTATCGTGGGAAGATGGGATACTAATTCTAATAGAAGAGGAACTTCTTTAGGTACAAATAGAAAAAAAATAAAATATATAATACTTGGTGGTTTTGTCGTTGTAGCCATTGTTGTTTTATCCGTTTTTATTCCAAGAGCAGGATTGAGCGTTGAGATCATTGAAAGAGATGAAGCCATGCATTCAGTTAAAACGATAAGTGTAAAAGTAAACAATAACAACCCCCAAGAAATTAGAGATGTTATAGTACAATTTGGGGAAAATGGTAAACAACGCACCTTTGGAAATATTGGACCATTTGGAGCAATATTTATAACTCCAGATCCTAATGAATTGAATTTTGATAGGATAATTGTATCTGCTAATGGAGGAAGTATACAAACTGTGAAATTAAGATAATTAGCGTAAATTACGAAGAAATTAATGACCGCATTAGTAAAAGTATATTACTTTTTCTTTCCCTTATTCTTCTAAGAGAATAAGGTAACCAATTTTCGCCATAGGGAATGTATTCCTCAACAATAAATCCTCTATCTAATAGATCCATTTTTAGTTTTTCACGAATTCCCTTTAAAAATTGAAAGTGCAAATGCTCTTTTTGTACATCAGTTAGAGAATATAGGTTTATTGACTTTTCGATTATATTAGAATCATGTGTTGCAATTGCAAAAATTTGATTTTGTCTTATATTTTTATTTTGAAAAAAGATTTTTACCATCTCAAGATAACTATTGTCTATTTCAAATTTGCTTTGATAGGCACGTTCTTCATTTTCATGATAGGCGCCTTTTACTAACCTTATATTCGCATCATATTTTAATAAATTAGATAAATCAGAATAGCTCCTTTTCAAATATGATTGCACTACAATCCCTATTTCATTAGTTTCTTCAAATACTTTTTGATAAATTGAGAGAGTAGAGTCCACGGTTTCAAAAGATTCCATGTCTATCCAAATAAAAATATGATTTTTTTTTGCAATTGAAATTATTTCCAATAGATGGTTTAAACAGAAATTACTATCTATAGATAGACCAATTTGAGTAGGTTTTATCGAAACCGATCCTTGAATATTTTTAAACCTCATTTTATTTATTAGATTTTTATATTCTAATACTGTATTTTTCACAATTTCTGGGTTTTTAAAATTCTCTCCTAGATAGTTGATAATACTTTTTAATCCTCTTTCATTTGCTTTTAAGGCGTAACTTAACGCATCGTCTATAGTATATCCAGCAATCCATTTTTTAGACAGTTTAAAAAGAAGTTTTTCTAATAGAAAAGGAGTAGTATGATGTGAATGAAGTAAATTGGGAAATGGATTTTCTTTATTAAAATAATCCATAATATAGATTATCATTTTTTTTATTAAAGTTATTGAAAGTTGAAACACAGACAAATCCAATAAAATTTTTGATTGTTAAAATCCTTTTAACTTTCCTTATAAAACAGATTTAAATAATAATGGCATCTACATTTTTATTATATTGTAAAATTTATTATTTTCTTCTGTGATTTTTACTTTCGGCTTAATACCCAATGGGAACATTCTTTTATATTCATTTGTTATATTATAAATAGAAGAATAATGGGCACCCAAATGAGCACTGCAAGGAGAGGAATTGCAACAGAAGAAATGCTCCAGGTTGCAAAAGACGAAGATATTGATATTAATTTTCTAATTCCAAAGGTAGCTAATGGTTCTATAATTATTCCAAGAAATAATGAAAGAAAACAAAAGATAAAAGTAGTTGGGATTGGAAAAGGATTAAGAACCAAAGTTAATGTTAATATTGGTACTTCAACTTTGTATCAAAATTTAGATGAAGAAGTATCCAAGGCCAAAGTTGCGGTAAAATATGGTGGTGATACAATAATGGATCTCTCTGATGGCGGAAATCTAGATGTAATTCGGGAGAAACTGTTAGAAGCAGCTCCAATTACCTTTGGAACTGTTCCTATTTATCAAGCCTATGCCTACGGTGTTGAAAAATATAAGAATCCTTTAAACATTACAGAAGATGATTTTTTAAATTCATTTGAAAAGCATGCCAAAGATGGTGTAGATTATACTACTATTCATTCTGGAATAACTAAAGAAATAGCAAAAAGAGTTTTAGAGGTAAAAAGACATGCAGGTATTGTCTCGAAAGGGGGGACAATTACTGCTGCATGGATGTTGAAATATGAGAAGGAAAATCCATATTTTCAACACTTTGATTATATGTGCGAAATAGCTAGAAAATATGATGTAACCTTTAGCCTAGGAGATGCATTAAGGCCTGGCTCTATCTTAGATTCTCATGACGAATTACAAGTCGCTGAAATGATAAATGTAGCTAGACTAGCAAAAAGGGCTCATGAAAATGATGTACAGGTTATGATTGAAGGTCCTGGACATGTTCCTTTAAATGAAGTTGCTGCAAATGTGAGATTGGCAAAATCATTAATTGGAGATGTACCCTACTATGTATTGGGACCATTAGTTACTGATATTGCTGCTGGTTATGATCATATTGCAAGTGCTATAGGAGCTGCAGTATCAGCATCTGAAGGCGTTGATCTATTATGTTATTTAACTCCTGCAGAACATTTAGCTTTACCCACTGTAGAAGATGTAAAAGAAGGATTAATAGCTTACAGAATAGCAGCTCATGCAGGTGATTTAGTTAAGATGAGAGACAAAGCTATCAAATGGGATAGAGAAATTACAAAAGCAAGAAGAACCTTAAATTGGCAAAAACAAATAGAACTGTCTATTAATCCAGAAGAAGCAGAGAGAATTCATAATAGACAAGGACAACACCAAGGAAATAATGTCCCATGTACAATGTGTGGTGGAGCTTGTGTATATATAATGTTACCACAACAAAGAAAATATGAAGATAAAGATGAAATCACTAGTGAAATAAAACAACAAAAAGAACAATAACCATAAAACAATAATAGAAATTATTCAAATGATGTAACAATATCTCTATTTTTGATTTAAATGTTTATCACTTAGACAATGTAATAACAAAAGTTAAGTATTATCAATTATTTTTAAGAATCATGTTTGGAAAGGCCAAATGCAAATTATGCGGTAAAGAGGTAAGATTTGCAATACGTCATTTAAAAAACGAACATATTGATGAATTTCAAAAAATAACAAAACTAGACATGCCAAAGATAATGAAAAAATATTTTATAGAATAACATATTGACACTTACTAACCTTGTAAGGGATAATTAAACAAAGAATTTTGCACTACGAAATAATTGAGATATTGTTTGTATTTTAGACTGTTCTTAAAGTGCTTCTATACTACTATGTTCTTAATCAAATCCTTACCCTATTGCAAATACTCCATGATTTAACACAATCATGACTTTTTTTCTACTTTGAATAAAAACCTCTTATATAGCTGTTGTCAAGTCTTCACCTCTATTCCAGATCTAATTATTTTTGACTTGAATGCTTTTGGTTCCCTGATATTGAAGAATTTAACCCTACTGATATAAATTTTTAGTACATTAACTAATTGTTTCTTTCCTTATCAGTCATTTTTAAAATCTATAGATATTTCTGATAATGTATAGAATAACGTTTATAATAACTTTTCAATCAAATTTAATAATTTTACCATCATTGTTTAACATAACAGATTACCTTTATTACAGATGTAGTATAACATTTTTTTTATTATGAAAAATGATAATACTTATTTTTCTAACCTTTCTCAAATGAACTTTGATTTATCTAACGATCAAAAAATGTTTTTAAAAAAAGTAAATGATATTTGTAAATTATTAAGAAAAGATGAAGAAAAAAATTATCTCAAGGAATCAATTAATGAAAAAGTTATTCCTTTTTTCACTAAAATAGGAATGCTTGGTTGTCCTATTTCAAAAGAATATGGCGGGTTAGGATATGATATTTTAAGTTATTTATTAGCCTTAGAGAGAATTGGAGAAGAAGGAAGCTCCATGAGAACCTTTTTTTCATGTCATACATCTATTGGACAAATGGTTCTACAAAATTGGGGAAATGATGAACAAAAAAAGAAATTCCTTCCAAATACAACCAAAGGAATAGATATAATGGCTTTTGCTTTGACAGAACCTGGTGCAGGAAGTGATCCATCATTAATAGATACAAAATTTGAAGAAAAAGGAGATCATTTCATAATATCTGGAAAAAAACATTGGATAGGTAATGGAACATTTGCAAAAACAATTACTACATATGCTAAAGAAAAAGGTAGCAATAAAAAAATTTCTGCATTTATCATAGACATGAATTCATCTGCAATAAAGAAAAATGAGATTAAAAATAAAATTGGTCTCCTAACTGTCAAAAATGCAATTATAGAATTTAACAATTATCAAATTCCAAAAGAAAATTTATTGGGATTATCGGGTAATGGATTAAGCATAGCATTTAGCGCTTTGATAGACGGTAGATTGAGTGTTGCTGCAGGAGCCATTGGAGTTATGAAAGATTGCTTATATGAGACCTTAAGATATTCTAAAAACAGAAATCAACATGGTTCAGTATTAGCAAAGAAGCAATTAATTCAGCAACATATATCACAAATTATTGTAGCAATAGAAAGTTCAAAATGGCTTTTATATAAAGCGGCACTAAATAGACAAAATCTTCAAGACTATTTAGAAAGATTAAAAACTGAGGATGATGAATGGATTTTTACCCTTAATAGAAATAATAAAAAATATTCTGATTTAAGAAATGAATGTGATAGAATTGCAGCCATTGCAAAATATTATACTACCAATGTTTCTTTCGACGTGACTAATAGATCTTTACAAATTTTTGGCTCGGAAGGTTATAAAAAGACTTCAAGAGTTGCAAGGCATTTTCTTGATTCTAGAGCAACAACGATATACGAAGGAGCAAATGAAGTTTTGGAATTAAAAATCGCATCTGAAGCTCTTGGAAATGAATATACAGCATATTAATAATATTATCCATTATTGCTACTAGTATAATGTAACCTATATTATTAAGAAAATACAATAATGCCTATGCGATATGAATTGTACAAGATTAACTCTTCGAAAGATGTTAAAGTTATTAAATCAAATAGTTTCTTCAAATAATCATAGTTATGAAAGATTACTAACGTATAATTTCGATTATATAATAATAGAACCTAATATTTCTTTAAATAATCGTGCAGCTAAATTAGCAGTGATATTATTAATATCGAATGAAGGAGATAATTCTACTATATCACATCCAATGATTTTAGTTTGTGCTAAAATTTGTTTCATTAAATAAGTCAATTCTAACGGATTCAATCCACAAGGTGTTGGAACTGAAACACCTGGAGCAAAAGCAGGATCTAAACAGTCGAGGTCAATGGAAATATATATATTATTTTTATTATTATTATTTTTGATACAGGTTTGGGTAATCTTTTTGAGAATTTTTTGTGTCCCATATTCTTGAACATCCATAGGATCAATAATATTTGCTCCATATTTGGTAATATTAGATAACTCTTCTGGTTCACATGCTCGAATTCCTACGAAGATACTTTTTTTAATATCTATACATTCAAGAGAATCACTAATGACTGATCCATAGTAATCTTTTGTAGATGTAACAAAGTCTGGATGAGCATCAAAATAAATTAAATTAATCTTTTTTTTAGTTATCTTTTTTATTGCATTTAAAGTAGTATTAGTAATTGAATGATCTCCTCCTATAACAATAGGGACTTTTCTTTGAGAAATAAGTTTTATAATTTGGGGGTATAAATTATTCCGGGCTACATTTCCCATATCAAAAACTTTTTTTGTAGATAAATCACCTTTAATTGGACATATAGGAATTAACTGACCAGATCTTCTAAAATTTTCTGATGAAAATAATGCTTTTCGAAAGTGATTTGGTCCATTTTTTGCTCCTTTTCTCGGTGCCTTAGATTTTGATTCATCTGGTACGCCTAATAATACAATGTTAGATTCACTTCTATTCAAAACATTGGAATAACGCATAGAAAGTGATTAATTAACAATCTTTATTTCAACTTTGTTATTATGAATTATGTTAAAAAGTTCTGTCGACTTTAATTTTTCCTAAAATAAAATAGTAGCATCGGTATATTTATAATGTGATTGTAAACTAATTTTTTATTAAATTTGTTAAATTAAGAAACATTTTAGATACTTCTTATTGATAATAACTATAACTCCAGAGTTATTCTTGTTGATATTGTTAAACTTTATATTTAGTAAAAAATATTATCGTATCCATATATTTTGTTTCTTTTATTTTAGTTACATAACAGTTTATTATAATAAATAATTACTTTTTTTTGTAATTTGACGTAATAATTTTAACTATTTTATCTAGTAAAAAGAAAAACATTTTTGTTTAGTTATCTATAATAAAGTAAAGAATGGTGTAAACAATAATTTTTAGGTATTAGTAGTTATTGGTAAAAAATTATATAAAAGAAAATAAGTTATATTATGCAATTTAATATCCTTTAATAGGTTTAATAGTATTTCCATTAGAAATATATATTTAAAAAATTAAATTTATTCTAATTGTCTAAGGAAAATATTTTTTTTTCACAAAAAAAAGATATCAATAAAGACTATTTTAGAGGAGAAGTAGTTATGATAGAGGTTTTAAATAAAAATAATTCAATTGAACACGAAATGTACCATGTAGTATTTAAAAATGGTGCTTTAACTACCGTACATTATCATGAAACTGAACAAATTCTAATTGCTACAAAGGGAAAAGGAATTTTATGTTTGTTTGAAGCTAATATCATTGAAAATATATCTGCACCTATGAAAAAAATTGTACTAACTGAAGGCGATGTAGCTAGTATTCCACCCTTTATTTGGCATTTTCATGGCTCCTTAAAAGATGATTTTGCTCATTTAGCTTTACGAAATAGACATAGAATTGACTCCAATGGCAATAAACAACCAGCACATAATTTATGGGAAAAAGACTTTTTGAATCAATTAACACATTTAAGTTCTAACGAGATTAACCAACTTTCTTTACAAATTGACAAAAAAGTAAAAGAAATAGTTGAAAGTGAACAAGAAAGAATTACAAATTAAAAATGATAAAATATTAATATTCTTTATCTTAAGTCATCGAGAGACGAAGAAAAATAAGATTTTCTATTTACATTGTGAAAGTAATCTTTAACTTCTTTTCTATAAAGATAATATACTATTATGCTATTTATTATTATAGTTATAATATTTCCTCCTAAAATCGATTGTCCATTAGACATTGATTCAATGATATTGAATACACTTAACACTATCAGAATTATTAGAATGTTGGCTACTATAAAAATAATAGAAATTATGATAGTACTTGTACGAGCCCAAGAATTACCTTTTAAAAGCCCATATGCTATAACAAAATGAATTAAAGAAAATAATGTTATTATCCCTGCTATAAAATAAAGAAAATAATTAATATTTTTCAAAATGTCAGTATCACTTGTTTGAACATTAGTATTGTTAGATTTTAAGGTAAAGGGAACTGAATCTAATTGATCAAAAGAAGAAAAATTTTTTGTAACAATAAAAGTTGTGATTCCACCAAATAAAAGAAATGAACCATTAAGAATTATTATAATGGAAATTATCGTTATTCCAATAGGTCTTTTAATATTCATAAAAAACCTTATTAATACATCAATTTAAATTGCATTATTCATAATAGATTATAGTATTAAATATTAACAAAGCCATAGCCATCTACATACCTGATAATCAACAATAAAAATTATAATTAATTTCAAAAGGAGATTTGGGTTGGGTCTTGCTCTGGTTGCGGTTTTGGCTTAGGATTAGGCCTTGGATCAGGATCAACAACTTCTATGCTAATTTAATCTTAATTCTCTATCATAATTAACAAATCAGTAACAACATCATATCTCATATATTTTTAATAATCTATATATATTCATCTTCATTTTTTATTCTTAAATAAGTATAAAAATTGAATTAGTCTACCATTCAAACCAAAATTATATTTCATTACGTCAACAATTTTCTCAACACAATTTAAATAAGTATATAATATTAACCATCATCATTATCATCATTATTTTTTTTCTTTCCCCTTAGAAATACTTGAATTTTTTTGATAA
>OBLS010000752.1_pt1 | contig 12379 bp, 11 predicted proteins | sample 1519901 | NCBI WGS metagenome assembly OBLS01 (sample SAMEA3113585, study PRJEB22503) | soil metagenome
ACGCCTGCCAGCTCCTTTATTCTAGCTATGATTGCGTTGAACCATAGGCTATCAATACCTTGGCTCCATATGGTAATCTTCCTATACTTCCTTTCTATTCCGCCATGGAAATATCCCTTGCAGTCCTCTGCAGTCATATTGCAATATTTTTGGCTTATCTCTTCTACAATTTCGCTTGCGTTTGAAGGCAAATAAAGTATAGTTAAAGTAGGAAATGGAATCGCATTGGAAGAAGCTGCTGATGATGTATCTTCTGTCATTTTTATCCTTAGTAGATAACCTGCGCGCTAATATCTGGATTTCGAGGCCTACTGCTGATATCCTAATTTGAGTTCATATTCGGGCTAGATAAACCAATGTTCGAAGTTTTTGTGCGATATAGAGCTAACTGTCTTTTTGTAGTAGATATAGGATTTTTTCAAAGTTCTCGCCGCTTTGAGACAATTTATATAATTTTAATGTGTGAATTAGGCGTTCTTTCTTATTTTGGAGACACAATATATCATTTATCTTTTCTGAAATACATCCGCGTAAGAGCAGTGAATGGGAGGCGCAGGTTACATTAGATGTTCTTCTCAGTTCGCTTGCACTCTCAAAATCTATTATGGTGACCCTAGCCGATTTTGAAATAATGACATGATGATTTAAGTAACTCAATTGTCCATGGTCAAGATGTATTTTGTCCAGAACATGGCATTGCTTTAAAATATCAGAAACAACTCTAAGGACAGTTTCAGAATCAGCAATATTGTCGTCTCGCTCGATCCAATCAGCTATACTTAATCCTTCAACAAACTCCATCAAAATAATATTTTTGGAATGATCCAGGATCTTTGGTCCGATCCCAACGGAGTTTGCTATTGTATGCAATCGTACTTCTTGGTGCATATCACATCTGTTTGCGTCTACTCTTCTTATCTTGAGGGCGCAAATTCTATTATCATGAGACTTTGACCTCACCACCAGACCCACGCAACCCTTTCCTGTTATCTCAAACCTTCCAATTTCTAATCTGCCGCTAGATATAATAGACTTGACTCCGAACGACTCTATTTCTTTGATGCGATCAAGATACTCTTTGACTTCAAATCTGGGATACGAAATAATGTCAAATAGTTCAGGTGACAAGGGGTCAAAACTATTGCGAGATAAATCGTTCCGTTGAAATGATGTCGTTGACTGCATCCCTTACTATACCCTTTATCATTCCTATTTTTTCGCCAGTATAAATCTTGAGCGTACCATTTTGTAGGTCCTCTCTTAGACCCCTAGTAATCCCGACATTCCCTGCTCTTTCTGAAAGCAGGAAGTATAGGTAGTCTGCTGCATTTGTTATCCTAGTCTTAAAAAGACCCATAAGTCTCATTTCTCTATTGGGCCAAATCAGAAGAGAATCCTTAGAATTTTTAGTGATGAAGTCAAATGACTCTTTTTTTCTGAACACCTCTGGTCCAATTCTCTCCATATAACATGGTAATCTAACTGATTGCAAAAGAAATACAAAGCAAGCAAATTCCTTTTCGTCTGTTATGCAAGTGGCTCGGATGACTTTAAAATGCGCCAATTCCAACTGTTTTGAAACGGAGCTAAGAGTCTTCTTAAGCTGGCCCCAAATAGTATCTGGGCTTCGGTATTTGTGCTCGAATTCTATAATGAGAAGATTTGAATTAATCTGATGGCTTCTGGGCTTCCTATATTTTATACGATTAAAAAATTCTAAAGAAGGTCTTCGTATAAATGCTCTTGCGGCAAGGATAAACCTAGCGAGACTTTCTGCAGAAATAGCTGTTCCGAGATTTCTTCTATGGTCAATGGGATCGACTATAATAATCTTGCTTTGGAACGTTTTCAAAATGTCGTTGTCTACTTCATCAAGGGATATAACATGTCTCTCTTTAGCGATTTCCGCTATGCCTTGCAGAGTCGAAATAAATGAACCATATTTCAGAATCAGGATTTCTGTTACGTAGCCACTTATACCACCTCTGGCTATCTCTGCTCCATATACTCCGACGGACTTGAGAAACTTCTTTAGTAGCCTTGCTTCCTTCTTCATTTGTTTATTCATTTTGCTCAGAATGTATTCTGTATGGAAAGGAGACCTATCAGCGGCGCTTCTCCAGCTTCCCTTTTCTACATTATAGCAAGGAACAATATTTACCCGGACATTTCTCACAAACGCCTCCACATACGGGTGCTCAGAGTACCTCAGCCGTGTTCTGAATTTTCTTAGGGACTGCAGTCCAATTGCCTTACCGAGTTTCTCAAATTCAACCTTATCAACTGAAGGCTGTATTTTTACAAAAATGTCTAGATCAGCGTCGTCTCTTATCCAAGTACCCTTGGCAAAAGACCCCCCAGCAACTACGCCAGCTACAAGAGGGGAACGAAAATTGCGAACTAGTCCTATAACCTGACTTGCAATAGACGCCAGCTTCTGCTTTTCTGCTGCTGATGGTTCACAGTACTTTGATGCCTGAGAAGTAACGGAATCTACCGCTTTCGTCATCTTCTGCTTACCGTTAATATATCAGAATAGATGGGCCCGCTTCGAGTGAGCTCGCTTCTTTTAAGATTTATTCTATCAATAAGGTCTGAACCGAAGCGTACGTTATTGTATCTTTTCAGCATATCCTGCACTCTTAATCTGCTGTCCTTCAAGCGAAATAGTGTGACGTGAGGTATAAAGGGTTTGTCTGGCGTGAATCCGACATCTTTAATACTCTCTACAAGTCTTCGAGCTAAACTGCTGAGTCTTTCTCCACCTTCAAGGTCTGTCCCCATCCAAATAATTCTAGGATTAGTGGCGCTCGGAAACACCCCTAGCCCTGTGTAGATTATCGTAAAAGGCTCAAACTTTAAACATAGGAGCTTTGACTTGAGCCTCTCAAGTATGGTGGGAGATACTTCTCCTAGGAAAATAATGCTAAAGTGAAGGTTCTGCTTTTCAACTGGTTTGACTTGATGGATTTCCCAGCCCTCCTCATCTAGTATCTTGTTTTGCAATTCATTGATGCAATTCTTACTAGATACGTCGATTGAAACAAAACTTCGGATATTCAACCTATGGTTAATTGACAATCATCCTGATAAAAATCTAAACTGCCACTATGGGTTATCCTTAGAGCGAGAATGGCGACTCTCAAGATATACTGTTTTGCGTTTATAATCAGAAGAGAACAAGTGCACAAATTAGCGGGAAAGTCAGAACTTTTGAAAATTTAGTGATATCAAACATACTACCTGCATAGCATTGAGCATATAGATGACATGGTCTCATGGGACAGATGCTTTTTAGTTCGTATTATACAGTGTATTGTATATATCAGGAATATAGAAATTGTGTTATATGCCAAGCGACCACAAAGAATACATTGGAATAAGACTCACGGATTAAGAAGCAAACTATGGAGGTATCCGTCCTCAGAATAGGTCATAGATTTGTACGGGACGATCGTATAACTACGCATGCGGCACTGGTGTCAAGAGCATTTGGAACCAGCAAGATCTACATGACGGAAGTTGATGAGTCAATAAAGGAAACAATTGTAAAAGTGGGGAACAGATGGGGAGGGTCTGACTTCGGTATTGAAATTGTTCAGGATTGGAAGAAGTTGGTACACAGCTGGAAGAAAAACCACGGCAAAGTGATTCATCTAACAATGTATGGTATTAATGTGGACGACATCATTGAGGAAATTCAGAAGGAAAAAAAAGTTTTGGTAGTTATTGGTGCTCGAAAGGTCCCTAGAGAGATATTTTCACTTGCAGACTACAATATCGCTATAGGAAATCAGCCCCACTCGGAAATAGCAGCTTTATCTATTATTTTAGATAGGATCTTTAAGGGTAAACAATTGAAGAAAGACTTTCGAGGAGGTAAAATAAGAATCATACCAAATAGTAAAGGCAAGTGCGTTAGGGAGACCAACGTCTCGGATTCATCTTAATATCTTCTAGAATTAGTCTTGTACCAAACTCTCAATGGAATTGATCACCTGTCTCAGGATAACAGCAGATAACATCTGTCAGGTCTGAAGGATTTGCTGTACAAATCCGACTTCGGAAATCGCGTGACAATGATGAGCTAGTAGTTTAAGGGATCTGGTGAGAAATTACAACCCCAGCATTAGAAGAATCACGCTCTTCATTGGGAGAGTGGCGACCTGAGCGGAGGCTCAATGTCATGTTGTAATGCGGCTCACTAATGAATAAACCAAGCGCTTCCCCTAGTTAATTCATAGTGTATTCGAAAATTTATCTTTTGACGCCCGTGTCATTCCCTTATGCCTTCAAGGTTGGATACGACCTGCCATAGCATTGTTCTAATGTGTGATTTCATTCCCTTATCTTGTGTAAGCCTGTCCAACATACTTATGGCATTTGCAGCTCTAACGGATAAGCTGAATTTATCGTCTCTATCCTTCAACAAGACAACTAGCTCAGATATTTTGTTTTTGATATTTCTATTTACTTCGCCATGATGGTTGCGATTAATATTTTCAAGTGTTGCTATTGCGGCAGCTATATTTTCTTGATTGGTTTTATCTCTTAATAGTTCCTTTTCTTTCTTTGTTTGTCTTTTACTGTTAGGTTTTGGAACTATTGATATTCTTTTTTCGGCATCTGTCATTATAGATTTCATATGTTAAGGTAGTTATAGGTATATCAAAGTATTGTGTGTTGCCAGAAAGTTAGAATTGTTTCCCCGGCTTTGGAGCCACAGATGGCCTGCAATTCGGTCTTCTCTGGACTGCTCAATGGGCAATAGTTCAATGTATTTTTCGCCCTAAAAACCTAAGCGTGGGGCTTCCTATTCTTACAAAGACTCCATTTCGACGTTGTTACGGGTTGAGGGATAAGAGGCAAAGTTTGACTTCCTCATCGTAAGAATTATCAGCTATCTGATCAAGGATGGTAGAATGTTGCTTGTCGTAGTATTCTTTGTCATTGTTCGCGGAGGAGACCTCTTTCCCAACATGGATATTCCCATTTGCCTTGTTCCCTTAGAACTAGTTCAGACTCCTTTGCCTGAGATGAAATGGTACCCGACTCTCGGATCTCAGGAGATATTCTCCGAAAAAATGATCTTCCTATAGAGCCAATCATAGGATGAAACGCTGAAACTCAATACGTAGCGGGTATGCGACAACCGATGTGTGTATGCAAGTAAAAGTTGAAACCGTTACAGAATGTTCACTCTAGATTACCAGGTGACACGCGATCGCTTCCTATCTTTTTTCGCTACTGGAAGCCAAATTAGTTTCTCCTGGGGAACAAACTACAGCACCTCCCTAAGGAGTCAACCTTGTGTCCCGAAATTAAATTATGTTTATTCATCTTGTTAATTTATTTTGCTGTTATTTGTTATCTATGACGGGGTTGATTCCGTAGTATTTGCCAATCTTCGGATCCTATCTGCTAAGACAACTGACAGTAGGTAGCAACAAAGTATGTTTGGTTGGAGGATACCATATTGGAAGAGCCTAACTCTGCCGATAGCAGTACGACTTCAAAGCCGCTGAATATATTAATAGCCGAGGACGAATCAGATATTGCAGTCCTGTACAAAACGGTATTGGAGAAGAGAAAGCATAAGACAACCATAACCACCAACGGTGAAGATTGTCTAAAAGCATATCACGAAGTTTGCCAGAGAAAAAGATTGGCTACGGAGCAGCAGTTGCATCCTCAGTATGGCCATGCGTTTCTATCAAAGGATCTCCCATTTGACGTTGTTATTCTTGATTGCAAGATGCCACATATCAACGGTATTGAAGTTGCTAAAGAGATACTTGCTGTCAATCCTCATCAAAGAATAATTTTTGCTTCAGCATACATCAAAGACACTGTAATTGATTCGATAAAAAATTTCGGCCAGATTATGACTGAGTCAGTACAAAAACCATTCGAAATAAAAAGGCTCATAGACTTAGTCGAAGACAAAATTATCTACCAGGAGTTAAGAAAATTAAATGTTGATATTGACATCATTAGAGCTCTCAACCCAACACATGAACAATTATCCGACTTAATACAAAGATTGCGGGATGTTAGGTATCTTAATTCTGACCAGCATGAATAACTCAAAATAAAGAAAGGCTAGTTTGATATCATTATATCGTGTTAGAGTGAGCGGAGCAGGGCGCTAGAGCCTGAAGAGGATGAGAGCTTATTCAGCAGATAAGTCCCAATAATTTGCATCCTTGAATTCCTCCTTAGGCTTACCTAAAATCTTCCATTCTCTAAACGATTTTGCATACAACTTGACATTCTTAATTCCAGCCAGCTTTAGAGCGTAATATGCTAAACCAGATAATGTCCCGACACTTCCGCAGTATGTAATAAATTCGGAATCTCGTTGAAGCCCCCTATTTTCGATGAACCTTTTTATTTCGTCCGGGCTTCGTAATATGCTGCCGTTTGAACCTAGCATCGTATAGGGTATATTTTTTGCTCCAGGTATGTGTTCTGATAAAAAATTCAGCCTCTCTCTTGAGTCTACCAGGATCTTATCGGCGTGTTCCTTAGCATCCTCAACGTAAGATGCGTCAGCGTGGATTTCATTATTGATGGTTAAATGGTGTGTCGCTTTGGCGTATGAGTTAATTTGTTTTTCGACCTCCAACTCCAAATCTTTCCACCGACTGAAGGTTACTTCAAGCAACGCCGTGTTTGTATGACCTACATACTGAAACGTCCATGCAACTCTCGCAGCTAATGCGCCAAAGGTATCATCATACACCACAACGGGTAACTTATCAGAAACTCCAATACTCTCTAGGATACTTATGACTCCTTCAGGGGAATCCATGGATAGGAGCCGCGATAGAGGAAGTGAGACTGATGTGGGAATATGTCCTTGTCGGTATTCTTCTTCTTTTCGAACATCAACTATCCGCGCGGCATTCTTTCGAATAAGAGTGCGTAGAGTATCAATGTCGCATACAATTGGCAGCTGGTAATCGTTAGAGCCAGATGTACTAAAATCGACCCGTTGGTTTTCCTCTACAGTGTCTGAAGTGAATGTATCTTTCATTTGTATAATTTAAGCTGCGCATTCGCCCCTAGCTGTCTTCGCGGTAAACTTAACATCATTACCGTAATCTTTGTATGACTCTGGCTCCTTTTCAATCGGCGCTAGCTTCGTAACTTGCACAAGAAGTCGTTTCATGTCTTCGATGTTTCTGACACGATTTGTCCCTTCTCCTTTCACGATTTTATCTATCCACTGACTTAAGGTTTGACCGTCCTGTTTTTCGACCTTGTACGTTTTTATTATTTCCTGTATCGTGTCTATCACTTTCCTTGCCGGGACACGCATGATTGCCCTGCCCAAATCTCCCTGTTCTCCAGCACTCCCACCGAAAAGCATTGTATATGTTGGAGCCATCACGTCTCCAATTCTCGATGCACCGCCAAAAAATCCTATGGTCGCAATTTCATGTTGTCCACACGAGTTGGGACAACCACTAATTTTGACTGTCGAATCCCTCAAGTTCCCATCAGTGTCAAGTCCTAACTCAATAAACTTTCTTTGTACCTCTTTAGCCAGTCTATGAGAATTTGTGATAGCTAGGTTGCACGAAGTTGTTCCAGAACATCCTACCGCAGATGTAATGGTTAATGCTCCTGAACTTCCTAGCCCGGTGGAGATGAGCCTATCATAGAATTCATGTAGGTCTTCGCCCTTAACGTATCGAATGGCAAAATTTTGCTGTGGAGTATTTCTAGCGACAGCTTCCACAGATAACTCCCTGATGGCTACCGCCAATGTTCGCAACTGGTTCGCCGTGATGTCCCCAGCCTCAAGCGTTACAAATACCGTGAAATAGCCTGCTTGTTTCTGAGGAACAACATTAGAATGCAGCCATCGCTCATATTTGGGACTCTCAGGGGTAACATGATCATTTAATACCGGCAATTTTGTCATGGAGTTTGGTGATGTTGTCTCGGAAAGAAGATTGGGCGTGCCGGTATCATTTACGTCGAAGAGCCTGGCTGTAGAGACAGCAGTAGTCATTTCGACTATTGAACGTTCTTTGAATACCATCTTCTGGAATTTCTCCCACCCCATCTCGTGCACCAAATACCTCATCCGATTTCTAGCCATGTTTTCACGATTGCCATGTCTATCAAACAATCTGATAGCGGCCATGCATGTTGGAAGTAGCTTTTCTTCCGGCGTGAAACCTTCTAGAGGGTGACCTATAAACGAGGCAGCCCCTAGGCCTCCGCCTAGATAAATTCTAAATCCCCGTTTCCCATCCATTACAGATGGAACCAATCCGATATCTGCAATTCTTATGAGTCCGTGATCTTTGCAGCATGCAAAGTTGATCTTAAACTTACGAGGTAAATTCTGACACATAGGATTTCTAATAAAGAATCGTGCAATTGCTTTGGAGTAGGGAGTGGCGTCAAATGCTTCGTCCGGGCATACGCCTGCAAATTGACTGCACATTACGTTTCTGACAGTATTACCACATGCTTCTCGGGTTGTAAGGCCCACTTCAACGAGTCCTCTCATTACTTCACTAACGTCTTCTAGCTGCACCCAGTGCAGCTGAATATTTTGTCGAGTAGAAACGTGGGCTGAACCAATAGAGAAAGACTCCGCTAAACCTGCGACTTTTTCTAATTGCTCAGGATTAATCTCGCCACCGGGAACCTTGATTCTTATCATGCTATAGTTCAACTGCAGTCTAGAACCGTAAGCACCATGTTGTAACCTGAAACGACGAAAATCGTCCTCAGAGAGTTTACCCTGCCTAAATCGTCTTACATTTTGTGCAAAAAGTTCGGTTTCCTCTTCTCTACCCCATCTAGGATTAGGCTTGGAAGGTGAAATACTCGTATAGCTAGAGCCGCGAGACGTAGTATGTTTCAATATGTATACCGACGTTCAAATCCTTATATATTTCTGTAGAAATAGGACATGGTAGCTAATAAATCAAATATTGCTGGCAAAAAATGCTCCTATTTACTCAGCTTCCACCAATTCCGCTTTATATATTGTCAAAAATATTTTGCAATGATTTGGTCAAGACGTTCCTTCATCTCGTCGTATTCTTCCTTATTTTGCTTCTTATCTAGGCTAACATCCCCTGTGTATTTTACGTCATTTACTGCCCTGTCAAGTTCTGCCAAACCAATGCTTGCTTTAGATATTCTATTGGTCAAGAAGAAGACGGAAGACAAAATATAGTTTATTTTATCGCTTTCAAACTCGATTTTTTTTGCGTCAGGAAAGGCTACATCAAGACAAGACCTTAGATCACTTGAACAGGCCTGCAGACAGTTCACGTCACCATTGCATTCAGCAGATTTTTTCCCCCATTGTGCTATACAGTTTATCACTTGCTGTGAAAACTTCGTCAAATTCAAAATACGATATACCTCTTCTCATAAATAAGTTTGGCTGAAATACATGTGGCTTGGCTTTTCTCCCTGTCTGAATTCAGGGCGCTGATATGGCCTTTTGAATTCACTCGGCTTTAATAATTCGCTGATTTGTAGGCTTCAACCATACATACCTTTTTGAGCAGAATTCGTATGCTCGTGTCCGTAGGGTAATAGGAAGAAAAGCAGGGCTCAGATATTTTGGCATGAATAATCATCTCTTCTGGAGAAAATCATACAGCCACCGCCTCATCATTCCCTGCATGGTCATCTTTTTCAATAAGATTACCGTCCATTAAACCTTTTAGCGGCCGATGATGAGGAAAGGGGCCCGAAGACATAGAAGTCTTAGTTTTGGAAAAAATCTAGGACGAGTTTGGGTTGGAATGCTTGAAAAAACTATTACCAGCTACATATTGCTTACCAACAAGGTTGCAATATTTGCGGATCTAACCGTTTTGTAAAATGTATTCCACTAGAGCGTCTATGTTTGCTTTCGCTAAACAGCACACCTTATCCGCTCCGCCATAGTATACAAACAACTCATTATCGACCACGCACGCTCCGGTAGGAAAGACTACGTTATTTACATCTCCAAACCTTTCATATGGCTCTTCTGGTTCCAAGATTGGCGATTTAGTTCTCCCTATAATCCTGCTAGGTCGTTTCAAATCTAAGAGCGCAGCACCAGCCCTGTACACCTTATCATCGCTCACCCCGTGATATATGATCAGCCATCCCTTTTCTGTTTTAATCGGTGGAACCCCAGCTCCCACCTTTAAAGCCTCCCATTCTCTCTCAGGCTTTATTAGAAGGGTATGTTTTCCAACGCTTGTCAGTGATTCGCCTTCGCCAAGCCATATACTTGGCCTCTCCACCCCATAGGCTGCTCCTATCCAAGTACTCGGCCTGTGCAGAGAAAAATAAGTCATCCCCTCAGTTCCATCCGAGGTATAAGCCAACTTCTCTGGAAATAGTACAACATCCTTGTTATCGGCACTTTTACTTGTTATAATCCCTAGTCTCGTGAATTTACAAAAGTCTGTGGTCATCGCTAACGCTGAAAATGCTTCAGGCCTCTCACGAACATAGCCTGAAAGAACAACGTATGTAACGTAGTATCGGTCATCAATTTTCACGAGCCTAGGATCTTCTATCCCGTACCTTTCATACTCTTCATTTGGAGCAAAAGCTATTTCTCCGTTTCGCTTAAAGTTAAGGCCATCAGCGCTAGACGCGTAGCCTATTCTAGATATGTAATTCTCATACTCTCCAACAGCCCGATAGAGCATATGGAATACATTGCGATCATACAGAACAGCACAGTTAAAAACTGCTTTCGACTCCCACCAGTTATTCTCATTAGGAACCAGAATAGGATTTTTCGAATATCTTCTCAAAACTCTTTTGCCATTAAGCAAGTCATTTCTACCGTTTACGGTTTCTAGAATGTAGTATTTAGTTATTAACTTGAGAATAGGTGCTATATGTCAATCGCGGAAGAAGCCTAAGCTGACCCAGCATGTCTTCATAGCATATCAACCTTCGATGTAAACTCGCTGGGAATGAGAGTATATTACAGCACTCGTGAGTAACTTCTTTTGTGACTACCTCGTAGTAGTAGGATAATCAGTAGGGGGAATACTAATCCTATCAATATCAATATCTCTGTAGTTATTATTATGAAAAAGCCCACCATTATCATCCATATCACACATATTGCAAAAATGTAGTCTTCAGCTTCAGCATGCATACAACGAAGTCTACTTCCTTTGTAATAAATGCTCTTTTGGCTATGTAGAGTGGAATTGAAGTGTAAAGAATCCTTGACGTTATCCTCCGTTGTTCAGGTCACCGAAAAAAAAGGCCGATATAAGGTAGTATACAAATTGAATCGTTCCTAGTTCCAACGACCCGTCAAATGAGCCAGGACTCGTATAAGTAATGTCATTAGGACCCTTGTCTTGTTGCACGCTTAATTCCGTCACAATGGGAGGGATGAAGGTTTAAAAGGAGTTGTCCGGTACATAATTTTTGTGCCAAATCCATTTAGGAGACCAAGTAATCCTTACAGAAGAACCCCAGAGGGAGAGCCGCTTGAAGGCAGTGGGTTTTCTAGACCTTTGGTAAGAATAGTTGTTCCCATCATTATAGGTATCATAATAATTTCTGTGATAGCAGTTTCAAGTGTTAGAATAGTTGATGCAGGTAATAGAGGGGTATTGGTTCAATTTGGAAATGTGGAGACAGATGTGTCATTAGATGAAGGACTTCATTTCGTTGTACCATTTCGTGATAATGTTGTTCAAATGGAAGTGAGGACGCAGAAGGTTGTGGAAAATGCAGCCTCTGCATCCAAGGACTTACAAGACGTTAGTACCCAGGTTGCCCTGAACTATCATTTGAACCCCGATAGAGCTCAGATAGTTTACCAACGATTGGGATTTGATTATGGCAATCGAGTTATAGCGCCTACTATACAAGAGTCTGTAAAGCAGGTTACTGCCAGGTTCAACGCTGAAGAGCTGATTACAAAAAGAGAAACTGTAAAGAACCAAATTGAAGAACAGATAAAGGCTAGACTAGCACCATATAACATAATAGTTGATGCTATATCTATAACGGAATTTCAATTCTCGCAGCAATTTAGAACGGCAGTAGAGGCCAAAGTTGAGGCCCAACAGAGAGCACTGCAGGCGCAAAATGAGTTAAGGAGAATACAGATAGAAGCCCAACAAAATGAAGCCAAAGCAATTGGAGAACAAAAGGCTAACATCGCTAGAGCTGAAGGCATCAAACAGTCTAATGTATTGCAAGCAGAAGGAGAAGCACAAGCTATAACAATAATAGACCAACAGCTCAGGAACAATCCAACCTATTTGGAATGGCTTAAAGCTACTAAATGGGACGGGGTATTACCTCTGGTGACAGGAGGAGCAGAGGGAGCGGAAGGTCAAGGAGTCACTCCGTTTATAGA
>OBLS010000753.1_pt1 | contig 12379 bp, 11 predicted proteins | sample 1519901 | NCBI WGS metagenome assembly OBLS01 (sample SAMEA3113585, study PRJEB22503) | soil metagenome
CGATGAGGCTCGAGGCCGGCGAGCAGCACTCCAATCCGATGGGGACGATCCACGGTGGGATCCTGTGCGACCTGGCCGACGCCGCGATGGGCATGGCATTTTTCTCGACCCTCGACGAGGGCGAGTCGTTCACGACGCTCGAATTGAAGATGAACTACTTGCGCCCGTTCTGGACCGGGGAGCTCATCGCGCGCGGGGCGGTCATCTCCAGGGGGAAAACGGTGGGTCTGACTGAGTGCCGGATTGTCGACGACCAGGAGCGCTTGATCGCGCACGCAACGAGCACCTGCATGGCGCTCAGGGGAGACGCCGCTCAGGGACGCTAGGCGTCCGTTCCGAGGACCCGGTCGAGAAGGCCGGGATAGTCGGTGTCGCTCTCGGGATCCCAGCCGGGCGCCAGGTGCCGGCGCCGAAGCAACTCCGCGGCATCGGGTTCCCGCGGGCGAAGCGCCTTGACCTGCAGCGAGCGGACGAGCTCGTCGAGCTGCCGGCGCGCGTGCAGTGCTCCGAAGGCCGGATCGTCGACCGAACGACGCAGGCGTGCGGCCAGCTCCTCTGACGCACCGCTGTGCTCGACGACGAGCGCGACGGCGTCCAGCCGCGTGAGGTCGCGGAGAACCTGTGCGCAGAGGACGTTGTGCGTCCCCTCCCAGCTCTCGAAGACGATCGCGTCACGGTAGAGCCGGGGCAGCGGCGAGAAGTCCTCGATCGTCCCGTTGCCTCCGAGCGTCTCTATCCCGCGCCTGACCGCCTTCGTCGCCGCCAGCGACGTCACGAACTTGTTCGCGTTCACGAGCAGGCGGTGCCAGGCGACGTCCTCCTCGCCGGCCTCTCCCTTGTCGATCCGGTCGACGATCTCGGTCAGCTCCATGGTCGAGGCGAGCGCGCCGTCGGCCTCGGCCTTCATCACCGCCAGGTTCTCGCGGACAAGCGGGTAGTCCGAGATCACGCGCCCGAACGCCTCGCGCTCGCGTGCGAACTCCGACGCGACCAGGTAGGCGCGGCGCATGAGCCCGGCCGAGCCGAGCGCGTTCAGCCAGCGGGACGTGTTGAGGACGCCGACTGCGGTTCGGAAGCCCTCCTCCAGCGGACCGAGCGGATACGCGGGTGCGCCTTCGAACTCGATCTCGCCCGTCGCGAGAGCGCGCGTCCCGAGCTTGTCCTTCAGCCGGCGGATCCGGAACCCGCCGCCCGAGCGAGGCACGAGGAAGCATCCGATCCCGCGGGTCCCCTCCGGTGCGCCCCGCGGCCGGGCGGTCACGAGGAACTGGTCGGCGTCGGCGACCGAGCAGAACCACTTCTCGCCGTGCAGCCGCCAGCCGGCCCCGTCCGGGATCGCCTCGACCCGGTTCGCGCCGACGTCGGACCCGCCGTGCCGCTCCGTGAGGAACTGCGCGCCGCGCTCCGCCTGGTCGTAGTCGGTGTCGAGCAGCGGCGGGAGAAACCGCTCGCGCAGCTCGTCAGAGCCGTGCGTCTTCAGCGCGCGAACGAGTCCCGCCGTGCAGACGACGGGACACGCGTGGCCGCCCTCTCCCGCGTGCGCGAGGAGGTAGAAGAGCGAGGCCTGCTCGGGTGCAGCGGCGCCGACGACGCCGGAGGCCCAGATCGCACGGCCCGCCCGATGGTAGGCGGGATCGAATTCGATCTCACCGTTCTCGAGGAGCCGTGGCAGGTTCCGCTCGGACTCCTCGACCGCAGGGTCGACCACGTCCATCACGACGTCCGCGAAGTCATGTGTTACCGCCGGTAGCACCGGTATAGGCTAACGCCGTGGAACTTCGCGACAGCCCTGACGAAGCGGCCTTCCGCGAAGGAGTCCGCGCCTGGCTGCAGGAGAACCTGCCCGCGGGCGAGCCGCGGGAATGGAGCCGCAAGATCTACGACGCGGGCTATGCCGGCCTGACCTGGCCCGAGGAGTACGGCGGCAGAGGGGCTCCGTACAGCCACCAGGCGATCGTGCTGGAGGAGTTCGCCCGCGCCGAGGCGCCTTCGCACATGGGCGTGATCGGCCTGGGCATGGCGGGCCCGACGATCATGGCGCACGGCACCGAGGAGCAGAAGCAGCGCTACCTCTCGAAGATCCTCTCGGCGGAGGAGATCTGGTGCCAGGGCTTCTCCGAGCCGGGAGCAGGCTCCGACCTGTCGGCCGTTCGAACCTCGATCGACGCGCGGAACGGCTCGTTCGTCGTCAATGGACAGAAGGTGTGGTCGTCGTTCGCGCACATCGCCGACCACTGCATCCTCGTCGGCCGAAGCGACCCGGACTCGCAGCGCCACGAGGGTCTGACGTACATCATCGTCGACATGAAGGCGGCCGGCGTCGAGGTGCGCCCGCTGCGCCAGATCACCGGCGAGGCCGAGTTCAACGAGATCTTCCTCACGGACGTCGAGGTGCCGAAGGAGAACCTTCTCGGCGAGATCGGCGGAGGCTGGCAGGTCGCGATGACGACGCTCCTCCACGAGCGCGGGACGCTCGGCTTCGCGCTCGGCGGCGCGCTGGAGCTGCAGGTGCAGAAGCTCGTCGCGCTCACGAAGGAGAAGGGCGCCGACGACCCGATCATCCGGGACCGCGTCGCCCAGGAGTGGATCGAGCTCCAGGCGCTGAAGATGACGAACTACCGGTCCCTGACGACCCTGATGCAGACCGGGATCCCGGGCCCCGAGGGCTCCGTCTCCAAGCTGCACTGGTCGGAGCAGAACCAGCGACTGACGAAGCTCGCCATGGAGATCCTCGAGGGCGAGGACGATGGCTACTGGGGCCACCAGCAGCTGCGGAGCCGCGGCAACACGATCGAGGCCGGGACCTCCGAGATCCTGCGAAACATCATCGCCGAGCGGGTGCTCGGCCTCCCAAGGAGTCGCTAATGCAGTTCGCCTTCACCGAAGAGCAGGAGCTCCTCCGCCGCGAGGCGCGCGACGCCCTGGCGAACGGGGGCTGGTCGCGCGACGAGATCGGCGCGGCCGACCTGAGCTTCGTCGACAAAGCCGTCCTCTTCGAGGAGGGCGGGCGCGCCGGCGTCGGCGAGTCGCTCTTCGACGAAGACCGGCCGGAGGAAGAGCGCCTGGCGACGCTCGCGCTCGAGGCGGTCGGGATCGGAAAGAAGGCGCTCGACCTCGCGGTCGAGTATGCGAAGGACCGGGAGCAGTTCGGGCGGAAGATCGGCGTGTACCAGGCCGTCTCCCACCAGCTCGCCGACACCTTCGTCGAGACCGAGCTTGCCCGCTCGCTCGCCTACTGGGCTGCATGGTGCGTCGCCGAGGACGACGAGCAGGCACCGATCGCGACCGCCGCCGCGAAGTCGTATGCGTCGGACGCTGCGGTCGCCGCGTGCGAGCGCTCGATCCAGGTTCACGGCGGCATCGGCTTCACCTGGGAGCACGTGCTCCACGAGTACTACAAGCGTGCGCTCTGGATCCAGGCGTACGGCGGCCACGGACGCGTGCACCGCGCCCGGATCGCCTCCTGGCTGCTGGATTGACGCGCACGGCCATCGTCACGGGCGCGTCGTCGGGGATCGGACAGGCGTGCGCCGCGAGGCTTGCACGCGCAGGGTGGCGCGTGCTCGCCGGCGTTCGCCGCGAGGGTGACGCACCGGACGGGACGGAGGAACTGCTCCTCGACGTCACGGACGCGGAGCAGATCCGAGACGCCGCGGAGCGTGTCGACGAGTTGAACGGTCTCGTCAACAACGCGGGGATCGCCCTCGGGTCTCCGCTCGAGCTCGTCCCGGTCGACCAGCTCCGCCACCAGCTCGAGGTCAATCTCGTCGGGCAGGTGGCGGTGACGCAGGCCCTCCTGCCGGCGCTTCGCCGCGCGAAGGGCAGGATTGTCTTCATGGGCTCGATCGCCGGTCGGAGCGCGTTGCCGTTCCTCGCGCCCTACGCCGCCTCGAAGCATGCTCTCGAGGCCGTGGCGGACTCGCTTCGCCTGGAGCTGAAGCCGTTCGGAATCCCGGTCTCCATCGTCGAGCCGGGCTCGATTCGAACCGCCATCTGGTCCCGCTCGGCCGAGCGCGCCGACGAGCTCGCCGCGACGGCGGACGGGGAGCTCGCCGAGCTCTACTCCGAGCGGGTCGCCGCGTTCAGGCGCGTGGCGCTGCAACGCGGGGAGGGAGGCGCGCCGGCCGATCGCGTTGCCGAGGTCGTCGGCGAAGCGCTCACCGCCGAGCGGCCGCAGGCGCGCTACCTGGTGGGAAGGGACGCGAAGCTGCGCGCGGGATTCGAACGCCTCCCCGACCGGCTTCGGGACAGGATCTACGAACGAGTGCTCCTCAAGAGCTAGGAGGGCTGATGGGCTACGCCAAGGGATCGTTGGACGAGCTGGGCGAAGGACCGGGTTTCCGCAAGGTTCGCCAGGCGCTGAACGTGACTGCGTTCGGGGTCAACGGCGTCGTGTACCCGCCCAGACAGGAGGGCTTCCTCCACTACCACGACGAGCAGGACGAGCTCTACTTCGTTCATAGCGGTCGCGCGCGATTCGAGGTCGACGGCGAGACGTTCGAGCTCGGTCCGGGCGGCATCGTCCACGTCGAGTCGACGACGCCTCGCAAGATCTCGAACCCCGGCGACGAGGACCTCGTGATGCTCGTAGTCGGCGGCAAGGGCGGCTACGTCGGGCGCGACGGCCAGCTCGTGGACGTGGAGCGAGACCTGCCACGCCGCCAGGCCTTTACCAGCGGTAAGAAATAGAGGACGATCTTGACTGGGTCTACCGAGGAGGCAACGGCTCGATGAACGGCTTGATGATGGACTACCAGCTCTCGGTTCCGCAGATCCTGAATCGGGCGGAGACCTTTTTCGGCGACCAGGAGGTCGTCACCCGCCTCCCGGACAAGAGCTTTCACCGCTACACCTTCCGGGACATGGCCGGTCGGGCCAAGCAGCTCTCAACTGCCCTGCAGAGGCTCGGCCTCGAACGCGGTGACCGCGTCGCCACCCTGTGCTGGAACCACTATCCGCACCTGGAGGCGTACTTCGGGATCCCGGGCGGCGGGTTCGTGCTCCACACGCTGAACCTCCGTCTCCACCCCGACGACCTGGCGTATGTCGCGGATCACGGCGACGACAAGGCCGTGATCGTCGACCGCAGCCTCCTTCCCCTGCTCGAGCAGTTCCTGGAGCGGACGAAGATCGAGCACGTCTTCGTCGTCGAGGACTCGTACGAGGAGCTGCTGGCGACTGCGAGCCCGGATGAATGGGAGGACCCGCAGCTCGACGAGCGCGAGGCGGCTGCGATGTGCTTCACGAGCGGGACGACCGGGCGGTGCAAGGGCGTCGTCTACTCGCACCGGTCGACCGTTCTGCACGCGCTCGGCGTCGCGACGACCTCGCCGCTCGGCCTGCGCGTCGCGCACGGCGACACGCTGCTGCCCGTGGTGCCCATGTTCCACGCGAACGCGTGGGGCTACCCGTATCTGGCGGCCATGCTCGGCACGAAGCTCGTGTTCCCGGGCCCGCACCTCGACCCCGAGAGCCTGCTCGAGGATTTCGTTCAGGAGAAGGTGACGTGGACGGCAGGCGTGCCGACGATCTGGCTGGGAATGCTGCAGATGCTCGACGCCAACCCCGGCAAGTGGGACTTGTCCCACATGAAGGGGATGCTCGTCGGAGGCTCCGCCGTCCCGCGCGCGATGATCGCCGCGTACAAGGAGCGGCACGGGCTCAGCGTCGTGCAGGGCTGGGGCATGACCGAGACCTCGCCCGTCGCGTCGGTCAGCGACTTCATCGGCGACCTTCAGGAGGCCGACCAGGACACGCAGTTCGACTTCGTCGCGATGGCGGGTGTCCCGCTCCCGTTCGTCGACATCCGGGTCCGGGCGGGCGACGAGGAAGTCCCGTGGGACGGCGAGTCGATGGGCGAGCTGGAGGTTCGGGGGCCCTGGGTCGCTTCCGGCTACTACGAGGACGACTCGCAGGCGGACCGGTGGACCGATGACGGCTGGTTCAAGACGGGCGACATCGTCTCGATGCATCCGCGCGGCTTCATCCAGATCAAGGACCGGTCGAAGGACGTGATCAAGTCCGGCGGGGAGTGGATCTCGTCGGTCGAGCTCGAGAACGCGATCATGTCCCACCCGGCCGTGGCCGAAGCCGCGGTAATCGCGATCCCGGACGAGAAGTGGGCAGAACGACCGCTCGCTGCCGTCGTGCTCAAGGAGGGCGAGACCGTGAGCGCAGACGAGCTGAAGGAGCACCTGGCGCCGAAGTTCGCCAAGTGGTGGCTGCCGGACCGGTTCGAGTTCGTGGAGGAGATCCCGAAGACCAGCGTCGGGAAGTTCAAGAAGACGGCGCTGCGCGAGCAGTTCGCCGAGGAGCAGGTGCCGGCGTCTTCGTAGGCCGACCGTGAAAGCAGTCGTTCTCCGCGAGACCGGCGCGCCGGACCGGCTCGGGCTCGAGGAGGTGCCCGACCCCGAGCCGGGAGCCGGTGAGCTCGTCGTGCGCGTTCGCGCAGCCGGGGTCAATTTCGCCGACGTGCTCGTGCGGCAGGGGCGCTACCCGCAGCCCCCGGAGCTGCCGACGGTCCCCGGCTCGGAGGTCGCTGGAGAGGCAGACGGACGCCGCGTGATGGCGCTCCCGCGAGGCGGCGGCTACGCGGAGGCGATCGCCGTGGACGAGAGTCTGGTCGTGCCGCTGCCGGAGGGTGCGTCGTTCGAAGAGGGCGCCGGGTTCCTGCTGACGTACCTGACTGCGTGGATTCCGCTTACGCGGCAGGTTCGGGTCGGTGATGGATCGGTCGTGTTGGTTCATGCGGGCTCGGGCGGTGTCGGTTCGGCGGCTATCCAGGTCGCGAAGCATCTGGGTGCCCGCGTGGTGGCGACCGCGAGCACGGAGGAGAAGCGGGCGGTCGCACTGGAGCAAGGGGCGGACGAGGCTTTCGGCTACGACGAGTTCGCCGAGAAGGTCAGAGCCGACGTCGTTCTCGACCCGGTCGGCGGCGAGGTCTTCACGCGGAGCTTTGGCATCCTGAACACCCTCGGGACGGTCGTCGCGATCGGATTCGCCGGCGGCTGGTGGGAGTCGCTTGACCCCGCGCCGCTCGTCGGCCGCAACCTCGGGCTGCAGGGCTTCTATCTCGGACGCCTGATGCGTCACAACCCCGGCCTCGTGCGCGAGGCGATCGGCGAGCTCGTGGAGCTCTGGTCGTCCGGCTCCGTGAAGCCGCTCGTCGGTGCGACGTTCCCGCTCGAGCGCGCGGCCGACGCCCACGAGCTCATCGAGGCGCGCCGCCATGTCGGCAAGGTCGTCCTTGTTCCCTGAGGCGTCGACTGGGCGACGCCGTCAAGAGGCCATGCCGGCTTCGCCGGCGTGGCCGCCTCCTTCGGCGCTCGTGACGGGCGCCGCGGGCGGGATCGGCCGCGCGATCGTCGAGCGGCTCGAACAGGAAGGGGCGGAGGTCACCGGCCTAGACGTGAAGGACGGCTTCGACGTCACCGACTCGGCGGCGTGGGAGTCGGTCGGCCGGTTCGACCTGGCCTGTCTCAACGCGGGTGTGACGACGGGCACGGCGTCGATGGCCGAGCTGACCGACGAGGAGTACCGGCGAGTCGTGGCTGTGAACGTCGACGGCGTCCTCTTCGGCGTGCGCCGCCTCGCGGGAGTCATGGGCGACGGAGACGCGATCGTCGTGACCGCGTCGCTTGCCGGCCTGACCGGAGTGGAGAGCGACCCGATCTACGCGCTCACGAAGCACGCTGTCATCGGCCTCGTCCGCTCGGTCGCGCCGCAGCTCGAGGAGTTCGGGATCCGGATCAATGCAGTCTGCCCCGGGTTCGCAGACACGCCCATGGTCACGGGGGAGTTTCGCTCGGCTCTCGAGTCGGCGGGCTTTCCTCTCCTGCGGGCCGAGGAGGTCGCCGAGGCCGTGCTGCTCGCCGCGCGGAGTGATGGAACCGGCGAGGCATGGATCGTTCAGCCAGGCCGTCGACCCGAGCCGTACCGCTTCCGCGGCATTCCCGGCCCGAGGGTCCCCGGCGCGGAAGGCATCGCCCCGCCGCCCCTCTAGCCAAGTAACAACTTGTTACTTGGGAGGTTCGGCGCTGAGTTGACACGTTCACGGGATCCTCTCAGCGGCATAGTCGAGTGGTGCCACGATTCGCCGCGCGCATGTCACCGCGCCTCCTCGAGACCCTGGTCAAGGCCGACAGTCCGTCAGTTCCGATCGCCGAGACGTGCCGGCGGGTCGGACGCGAGGCCGACCGAATCGGCCTGGCCAGGCCGAGCTATGAGCGCGTTCGCCTACTCGTTCACGAGTCGCGACGCATCCGCCGCGGTCCGAGCACTGCCAGCGTCCTCGCGGACGTCGCCTTCCGCGTAAGGCCGCCGGAGGCCGTTCTCGACCACATTTCCGGGATCGGCGTCCCGGAGCTCGGGCGCCGCGCTAGAAGCAAGTAACAACTTGTTACTTGGCGTGTTCGCGGTCGGCCACCTTGACGAGGGCCTTGCCGCGGTTCTCGCCACGCAGCATGCCCATGAAGGCGGCCGGGGCGTTCTCCAGTCCGTCCGTCACGTCCTCGCGCCAGGTGATCTTGCCCTCGGCGACCCAACGCGCCAGCCGCAGTGCCGCCTCGTCGAACCGATGCGCGTAGTCGTTGATCAGGAAGCCTTGCATCCTCGCGCGGTAGACGATCAGGGCCCCGGGATGGAAGGTCGGTTCCGGGCGCTCGAGGTTGTACTGGGAGATCTGCCCGCAGATGACGATCCTCGCACCGACGTTGAGGCGGCGATGCACGCCCTCCGAGACTCCGCCGCCGACGTTGTCGAAGTAAATGTCGACGCCGTCGGGGCAGGCCGCCTTGAACGCCTCTCGGAAGTTCTCGTCCTTGTAGTCGATCGCCTCGTCGTAGCCGTAGAGGCGACAGTCCGTGCACTTGTCGGGGCCGCCCGCGATCCCGACCGTCCGGCAGCCGGCGAGCCTCGCGATCTGCCCGACGATCTGTCCGACGGCGCCGGCCGCACCCGACACGACGACGGTGTCGCCGGGCTTCGGCTTCCCGACGTCGAGCAGCCCGAAGTACGCGGTCATTCCCGTGGCGCCGACGGCGTGCAGCGCGAGCGTGGGCGGGTCGAGGATCTCGGGAACCCTTCGAACCGAGCCGGCTCGGACGATCCCGTACTCCTGCCAGCCGAGCTGTCCGACGACCAGGTCGCCGGTCGAGAACCGTCCGTCCTGGCTCTCGACGACCTCCGCCAGGGACTGGGAGGTGATCACGTCGCCGATCTCGAGCTTCTTCGCGTACGAGCGCGCCTCGCTCATTCGGCCGCGCTGGTAGGGATCGACGGAGACCCAGAGCATCCGTACGAGGACCTCGCCGGGCCCCGGATCTCCAACCTCGACCTCGTCCAGGACGAAGTCCCCATCCTTCGGAAAGCCGTGCGGCCGAGCGGCGAGCGTTACGCGCCGGTTCGTCTTCACGAGAACCGCCATGTGCCGCCTTTCTCGAACTCCTTCAGGATCCGCCGGCTCACGACCATGCGGTGGACCTCGTCCGGCCCGTCGTAGATCCGCGCGGCCCGCGCAGAGGCATACATCGCGGCAAGCGGGGTCTCGTCGGTGAGCCCGCGTGCGCCGTGCACCTGGATCGCGCGATCGACGACGTCGTGCAGCGCCTGGGCAGCGTAGAACTTGATCACCGAGATCTCGACCCGGGCCTCGTCGCCCTCGTCGATCTTCCGCGCCGCGTCCAGCGTCATGAGCCGGCAGGCATGGATCGCCGCAGCCGAGTCCGCGATCCAGTTCTGCACCGTCTGCTTGTCGGCGAGGCGCGAGCCGAACGCCTCCCGCTCCAGCGAGTACGAGCACAACAGCTCGAACGCGCGCTGCATCTGCCCGAGCCAGCGCATCACGTGGTGGATCCGTCCCGGCCCCAGCCGCTTCTGCGCGATGCGAAAGCCGTCGCCGGGCTCGCCGAGCGTGTTCGCGACCGGGACCCGGACATCGCGGTACCAGACCTCGCAGTGCGTCGACCATCCGCTTCCGGCATGGCCCATCACGGGTATCGGCCGGACGATCTCGACGCCCGGCGTGTCGGCCGCAACGAGGATCTGCGACGCGCGCCGGTGCGGCTCCGCGTCCGCGTCGGTCACCGCCATCACGATCCCGAATGCCGCGCCGTCTGCGCCGGACGAGAACCACTTGTGCCCGTCGATCACCCACTCGTCGCCGTCGCGCCGCGCGGTCGTCCGGAGGGTCGTCGGGTCCGATCCGGGCACCTCCGGCTCGGTCATCGAGAAGAACGAGCGGATCTCGCCCGCGACCAGCGGTCGCAGCCAGCGCTCCTTCTGATCCTCGGTCCCGAAGAGGTGCAGGATCTCTGCGTTGCCGGCGTCGGGCGCCTGGCAGCCGAAGACGAGCTGCGCGTACGTCGACCTCCCGATCTCCTCGTTCAGGTGCACGTATGCGAGAAAGCCCTGGCCGGTGCCGCCGGCCTCGGGCGGGACGTGCGGCGCCCAGAGGCCCGCCTCCTTCGCCTCCGCGCGAAGCTTCCGGATCAGGTCGGCGTCGTCGGCCTGGAGCTCGCGCTCGTTCGGGTACACGTGCTGCTCCATGAACGCGCGATAGCGCTCGCGCAGCTCCTGGATCTCTTCGGTCGGAGCGAGTTCCGTCACCGCCACCGGGTTAGCATCGCATGCGTGCGGCTCGGCTTCTACATGGGGTACGCGCCGCCCGGGACGAACCCGACGGAGCTGGTGGCGCTCGCGCAGGAGGCCGAGACGCTCGGCTACGACTCCGCCTGGGCGGCCGAAGCATGGGGGACGGACGCGGCAACCGTCCTTTCCTGGCTGGCGGCGACCACGACGACCCTCAAGGTCGGCTCGGCGATCTTCCAGATCCCGGCCCGGACGCCCACCAACACCGCGATGACCGCCGCGACGCTCGACCTCATGTCGGGCGGTCGGTTCCTGCTCGGGCTGGGCGTCTCGGGGCCGCAGGTCGTCGAGGGCTGGTACGGCGAGGCCTGGGGGAAGCCGATCACGAAGATGCGTGAGTACGTGGAGATCGTCCGCGCCGTGCTGCGCCGGGAGACCATCGAGCACCAGGGCGCGCATTACCACGTGCCGTACGTCGGTCCGAACGCGACTGGGCTGGGCAAGCCGCTCAAGCTGATGGCTCGGCCGTTGAGGCCTGACGTTCCGATCTACCTCGCGGTCTTCAAGCCGCGGTCGGTCGAGCTCGCCGCCGAGATCGCCGACGGCTGGCTGCCGATCTTCTTCTCGCCCGAGCGCGCTCGTCGGACCTTTCCCGCGCCCTTCGGCCGCGATGAGGGCTTCGACATCGCGCCCGCGGTTCCGGCGGTGGCAATGGACGACGTCGAGCTCGCCCGGGATGTGCTCCGGTCCTACTACGCCCTCTACGTCGGCGGCATGGGCGCCCGAGGCGCGAACTTCTACAACGATCTCGTCGCAAGCTACGGGTTCGAGGCCGAGGCGAAACAGATCCAGGACCTCTTCCTCGACGGCAAGCAGCGCGACGCGGCCGCGGCCGTGCCCGATGCGCTGATCGACGAGCTCGCGCTCGTCGGCCCGCCCGATCGGATCCGGGACCGGCTGGCCGCCTGGAAGGATTCGGGTGCGACAACGCTCCTGATCTCGACCCGCGACTCGGCGACGCTGCGAGTCGTCTCGGAGGCTCTCTCATGAATCTGTTCGATCTCAGCGGCAAGACGGCGATCGTGACCGGAGGAGGCAAGGGCATCGGTCGCCAGATGGCCCAGGGCCTGGCCGAAGCGGGGGCGAACGTCGTCCTCTGCGCGCGCCAGGCCGACCGCTGCGAGCAGGCCGCCGCCGAGCTCGAGCAGCTCGGCGTCAGGGCGCTCGGCCTGGGCTGCGACGTGCGCGATCCCGAGCAGGTGGCGGCGGTCGTCGAGCGAACCGTCGCCGACTTCGGGACCGTGGACGTGCTGGTCAACAACGCCGGCACGGTCTGGGGAGCGAGCCCCGAGGAGATGCCGCTCGAGGGCTGGCAGAAGGTCGTCGACGTCAACCTGACCGGCGTCTTCCTCTTCTCGCAGGCGGCCGGCCGCGCCATGATCGCCGGGGACGGCGGCGCGATCGTCAACATCGCGTCGGTTGCGGGACTCCAGGGGGGACCGCCCGAGATCATGAACACGATCGTCTACAACGCGACGAAGGGCGGCGTGATCTCGTTCACCCGCGACCTCGCATGCAAGTGGGCCCGCCATGGGATCCGCGTGAACGCGATCGCGCCTGGCTGGTTCCCGTCCGACATGGCCAACTTCGTCCTCGAGCAGCACGGCGAGGAGCTGTCGACGCGCATCCCCCTCGGCCGGTTCGGCGGGCCCGAAGACCTCAAGGGAGTCGTCGTCTTCCTCGCGTCGGATGCATCCGCGTACGTCACCGCCCACACGCTGGTCGTGGACGG
>OBLS010000754.1_pt1 | contig 12375 bp, 14 predicted proteins | sample 1519901 | NCBI WGS metagenome assembly OBLS01 (sample SAMEA3113585, study PRJEB22503) | soil metagenome
AACCAGACGCGGCCTCCCTCCTCGACGACAAGGTTCTCGACGCCAGCGTCGAGCACAATCAGGTCGCGTTCATGATCGCGGACGTCGAGGAGTAGCCGGCAATTGCGGTGGCGCGGCGAGGTCGCCCGGGACGAACTGGATCACCTCTCCGCGACTGATCAAGAGGAGGTCCGCGCTCCTGCTCGCCCCCTGTGGGGTGCGTAAAGTCGGTTCGACCCCGTAGGGTTCGTAAACTCGATCCGCCTGCAAATCCGCAGATCTGCGCCGGGACCGAGTGCGTGCACTCGGTAGGGTTCACAAACTCAATCGCCCTGGAAATCGGCCAAATCCACGCACCCGACCGAATTACGAACCCTACGGGGATCAGGGCGGGGTGGCGCTTCATTGCACGTTAGGCGGCGGCGACCTCGGGGACTCGATCTCTATCGAACGGATCGGTTCACCGTTGATACAGCTCGTCCGTTTTCGCCAGCAGGCGCGGAGAGGTCAAATCCGGCTCGTGCGGGCGACCTCTCCCCGCCAGGTGAACTCTCCGGCTACTCCTCGACCTGGTCCGCGATCGTGAACGCGACCTGGTCCTGCTCGACGCTGGCGTCGAGAACCTTGTCGTCGAGGAGGGAGGCCGCGTCTGGTTCGAGGAAGACACGGGCCCCCTGCTCTTCGATCACCTCGTCGTCCTCAGCCGGCAACGGAACGACGCTGACCTGGAAGTTCGCCTGCGTCCCTGCCCGCTCGGCGACCATCCGCAGACCGCCCGTCTCGGGCACCTGCTCCGAGGACGAGACAATGTCCTTCACGGCCTGAACCGCGCTGTCGGTGAGTGCGAGCAGCGCGCTCACCTCCTTCCTGGTTGGTTCCGGTCGGAGCCGCCCACGCTAGCAGTGGATTCACAGTTCGCTTCCGAACTGCTGGAAGAGCGCGAGCGCAGCGCCTCCCATGGAGACGTTCTTCATGAAATGCACCTGCTGATTCGGGCGCTGCATCGGTGTGGGGTGCGCAAATCCCGATCCTCAGGCCGCGAGGCTGTATTCGTGGATGAGTCCGCCGAAATCGATCTGTTCGTCGAAGCTTTTGAAGAGGTGATGCGTTGGGCGCGCGCAGGGTTCCAGCTGCTCGGTCGGGCGGTGCGAGGTTGAGCGCCCTGCGCGGCCGGTGGCCGTCGTAGTGCGCTACGAAGACGCGGAGCACCTGTTCGAGGTGCCGTCTGCCGAGAATTAGGAGCCAGTCGAGGCATTCGGCGCGGGCGGTGCGGACGAAGCGCTCGGCGATTGCGTTCGCCTGTGGCGCGCGAACCGGAGTTCGAATATCTCGAGGCTCTCGCTGCGGAAGACGGCGTCGAAGCTGCGGCTGAATTTGCTGTCGCGATCGTGGATGAGGAAGCGGGGTGGCGTCGGCCGCTGGGACAGTGACCAGGCCAGCTGGCGAGCCTGTTGGGTAACCCAGGCGCCGTCTGGGGTTCGCGCTGCAGCCTGCGAGGTGGACACGCCGACTGCCGAGCTCGATGAAGAACCAAGACGTACAAGCGCTTGAGGCGGACGGTCTCGACCCTGAAGTAGTCGGCCGCGATCATGCTCTTTGCCTGTACGCGCAGGAACGCGCGCCACGAGAGGCCGGTGCGTTCGCCCGTTGGGCCCAGGCCCGCCTCGCGAGAGGAGCTTGCGCACGGTTGTTGCCGAGACGGTTATGCCGAGGCCGTTGATCTCGCCAGCGATCGCTGGTAGCCCCAGCGCGGGTTCTCGCGGGCGAGGCGCAGCACGAGCTCCTGGATCTCGCCTCCGATTGCTGGTCGGCCTGCTCGCCGCTGATACGTCCACCGCTTCGCGAGCAATCGCCGGTGCCAGCGCAGCAGCGTGGTGGGGGTGACGACGAACGACCGCCAACTTGCTCGCGGCAGAAGACGGCTGGCAGCGGCAAGGAAGACTCGATCAGCGGCTTTCAACTCAGGCCGTCCAACTTGGCGACGCAAGACACTGAGCTCGTGGCGGAGCACGACGATCTCCAGCTCCTTGAACTCGCTCGAGCGGAAGCGAAGTGCGGCCAGTCCGCAGCACACGTCGAACAACGAGGTACACAAGCGAGACGAACAAGGCGGCTCCTCCTGAGGGGCGGGACGGCCGCTCGACTACGGGTGAGACAGCGCCCGCCGGGACCTGAACGCGGGCAGAGTCCAGCTTGGAGGACAGCAAGCAAATTCCCGGCACAACGAAGGTGTGACTGAATAAGTGGCACAACGAAGGTGTGACTGAATAAGTGGTTGACGCGCGCGCGCGAATATCAGATCTGTGGCGTCGACGTCAAGCGCAGCCAGCCCCGGAGAGAATGCGCGAAGTTAACGGACTTGACCCAGTCCTGAACTGCATGATGAAACTGAATTTGCGCACCCCACACGCTCACTTTCGAAGTCGAGGAGGTTTGCGATGTCGTATGAGTCGGATCAAGAGCGTGGGCCCGGGGAGCCGGAGCCGGAGGAGCCGCGGACGATGCCGGAGGAGGAAGAGGGCGTAACGCCGCCGGAGCCGGGCATGCTTCCCGAGGAGCCGGTTGTCACCGTGCCTGAAACTCAACCCGAGAGGGCCTAGATCACTAGGTCCTAGCGGCCGGCTGTCACGCCGCCGTGCGCGCTTCCCCGGCGGCCGCGAGCTCCTGCTCGGTCCACCAATAGACGTCGCGGCGCGCCACCGCGGCCGCCATTCGCTCGATCCGGCCACGCCGCTCGCCCTCGTCGAGCTCGAGCGCATGCTCGATCGAGCCGGCGAGTCCCACCACGTCGAACGGGTTGCACCGCAGCGCGTCGCGCAGCTCGACCGCAGCGCCGGTGAACTCGCTAAGGACGAGAGCGCCGGCGCCGCCGCCGGCAGCCTGCGCCGTGACGAACTCCTTCGCGACGAGGTTCATGCCGTCGGCGAGCGGCGTCACGAGACAGACGTCGGCGAGGCGGTAGTAGGCGAGGAGGCGCTCGTGCCGGACGCCGCGGTACATGTAGTAGACGGGGACATCCCCGCCCGGGTCGGTGAAACGGCCGTTGATCCGGCCGACAAGCTCCTCGACGTTGCGCCGCAGGTCACGGTACTCGCGAACCTCGCCGCGGCTCGGCACCGCGATCTGGACGAACGCGACGCGCCCACGAAGATCATGCCGCTGCTCGAGCAGGAGCTCGATCGCCCGCAGGCGCTCGATGATCCCCTTCGTGTAGTCGAGCCGGTCGACGCCGAGGAGGATGCGGCGCTCGCCGAACTGGGCGCGCAGGCCGCGGAGGCTGCGCTCGGTCGCGCTCGAGCGGGCGTCCTCCGCGAGCGCCGTCGCATCGATCGAGATCGGGTGCGCAGCGGTCCGCACCCGTCGATGCGCCAGCGCGATCGTTCGCCCCTCGACGCGGACGTCATCGCGGAGGCGCGCGCACGTGCGCACGAAGTTGTCCCGGTACGTCTCGGTGTGGAAGGAGACGACGCCGGCGCCGAGCAGCCCGTCGAGGACCTGCTCGCGCCACGGCAGCCGGGCGTAGACCTCCGGTGGCGGGAACGGCACGTGCAGGAAGAACCCGATCGGGCCGGCGTGAGCGCGGCGGAGCAGGCTCGGCACGAGCATCAGGTGGTAGTCGTGCACCCACCGCATGCCCTTTCCACCCACCTCGACCGCCGCGAAGCGCTCGTTCACGTCGCAGTACGCCCTCCACCAGCGGCGCTCGAAGACGGGCTGCTCGATCAGCCCGTGCAGCAGCGGCCAGAGCGTTCGGTTCGCGAAGCCGTGGTAGTAATCCTCGACCTCGCGTCGGCTCAGGGCAACCGGGAGGAGCTCGACGTCGAGACCTTCGACGCGACGCGGAATGTCGTCGGCGCCGCCGTCCCAGCCAACCCAGGCGCCCTCGCGCGACTCGAGCGCGGGACGGAGCGCGCTGACGAGGCCACCCGCCGACACCCTCCAGCCGTGACGACCCCGCGCCACCGGAAGGGCGGTTCGCGTACGCGACAAGCTGCACACGTTCCGCCTTCCCGCCCCACGGACGGGCCAACCGCACGAGGGCTCGCTGTGAGATCTGGTGTTAGCCAAAGCCCGGCGGAGCCAAGTGCGAGTCCGCCCGGTTCGCGCTAGCCTGGTGGGGCAGGGAGCCGGTCGACCGCGACCCGCCAGGCTCCTCGCCGCCTCTCCCCCGAGGAGCCTGGATGTGTTGGGTGAGGGCCCAGCACACGCAGCCGGCTCTCTGCCGCTTGACGGCTGGAGTTTGTCGCCTCGACGCACCCACCGCAAGCGCTGGCGTTCGGGCGACCGAGGGATTCCCCGATCCGAGCTGCCGTCCTGCCGAGGATCATCTGTCGGCGCCCGCCGGAGACTGGCGTAGCGGCGCTTCTTCGCGCCACGATGCGTTCCAGAAGGCGAGCTCATAGCGGCTCGAGGTGAGAAAGGCATCCGTCATGAGCCGGTGGTCGCCCGTCTCTGCGGCCGCGTTCGTGAGCGCCTTGCACCAGGCAGTGAGCTCTCCGAACTCGGCGTCGGCGTATTCGTCGATCCAGCGCGCGTACAGCTCGTTGCCGGGACGGCCGCGGCTTGCGAGACCGGAGGCGAGCTCGTGGTAGCCCCACATGCAGGGCAGCAGTGCAGCTGTCAGCTCACCGTAGCCTCCGAGCGCAGCCGTACGCAGCAGGAAGTCGGTGTAGGCGCGCGTGGTCGCGGTCGGCTGTTCGGCTTCGAGTGCGGCGGTCGAGATGCCCCAATCGGCGGCGTAAGAGCGGTGAAGCTCCATCTCCCTTCCGAGCACGGCCTCGGCGAGCCGGGCGAAGCGGGTCATCTCGTCCAGCTGCGGTGCCCGTGCGCAGCCGAGCGCGAGCAAGCGCGCGTAGTCGATCAGGAACAGATAGTCCTGGCGGAGGTAGTGGTGGAATTTGCGTGGCTCGAGGTTTCCCTCGCCGATGCCGCGCACGAACGGGTGCTCGTGCTGGGCCGCCCAGATTGCGTCGGCCCCGCTCCGCAGTCGGTCAGTGAAGGCCATCGGCGAGAGTGTCCCAGTACAGGAGCTCGTAGGCCTGAAGCAGGCGGGCCGCACGGCGGGCGCTCGACGGCTCCCCGCTCGCGATGATCGCGAGCGCGCGCTCCTCGAAGCCCTCCGGCACATGGGCGAAGAACTCGAAGAATGCGACCGCGTCGTCTCCATACGCGGGACGGAGCGCGTCGCGCATGCGCGCGCAGCTGCGACCCCAGGCTTCCAGATTTGCGAGAAAAGCGAGCGCCACGTCGGCCGGGGAGCCGTTCAGCGCAAGCCAGGCAACGTACGCCGAGTAGGCCTGGCAGCCCGCAAGCGGCTCATACTCGCCGCCGAGTCCCACGGCGGCTGCGAACCGCTCCAGTAGCCGCAGCGCCTCGGCCTCTCCTGTGACCAGATCTCGAAAGAGCTCGGACGCCGGCGGCTCCGGGAAGCGGTGCGCCAGGTGCTCGACGCTCTTCCGATCACTGGCGATGATCGTCCGCTGCTCGCCCGCGAACGCCCGGAGCGACTCCAGCGGCACGCGGCCGCTTTCGACAGCGATGAGGTATGGATGCTCGGCGAGGCTCCGCTCAACCGGCGCGAGCTCGACCCGTACGCGGGCAAGCAAGTCCGCTGCGTCCATCTCGGCATTTTTAGCGCCCGTACGACGGCGGCTCGACGAGATGCGACCTGGATAGAGCTCGAAATCACGTTCAGCTCGACCGAGCCGATGCAGCAGCCGAAACACAATACGGGTTCGACGGAGGGCCCCCAGACCCGCCCGGCCTAGCAGAGGCGAGCCGAGCGTGGCGAACTTCACGTCGCTGCTAGCCTGAACCGCTTCCGGAACCAACCAGGAAGGAGGTGAGCGCGCTGCTCGCACTCACCGACAACGCGGTTGAGGCCGTGAAGACCATCGTTTTGTCCTCGGACAACGAGACGAGCGGTCTGCGGATGGTCGCCGAGCGAGCAGGGACACAGGCGAACTTCCAGCTGAGCGTCGTCCCGCTGCCCGCCGAGGACGACGAGGTGATTGAAGAGCGGGGGGCCCGCGTCTTCCTCGAACCCGAGGCGGCCTCCCTCCTCGACGACAAGGTGCTCGACGCAAGCATCGAGCAGGACGAGGTCGCGTTCACGATCGCGGATCAGGTCGAGGAGTAATCGCAGAGTTCGCCTGACGCGGAGAGGCTGGCGGCAGGAGCCTTCGACCTCTCAGGCGCAGTCCGTGAAGGCCAGGAGAATGGTCACCCTTCCGGCTGATGGGCACGCTTGCCCGGTGCCTAGTTTAGGCGCGCAGGTCGAGTCTGTGGGCAATTGCTTCCCTTCGCCCACCTTTTCGACTAGTGCGAAGCGCTCGAGCTGCGCGGCCATGCGCTGGTGATCAAGCTCCAGGATCCGCGCAACGCTATGGGCGATCGCGTGGACGGTCGGTGCCTCGCCTTCTGCCCTCATCGCCCGCACCAACTCCTCTTCGAGCTGAGATCGCAGCTCGTGCTCTGCGAGGCCGAAGGCCGCGTAGCTCGGCTCCGTCGCCATGATCCTGAACCTCCTGTTCTCCTCCGGCTGCTGGTTGTGATTTACCCGGGCGCATGCTCGCCTAACGACTTCTCGGGACACCGCGCCAGGCCGGCCGGTCTCGAGCGCGCGCAAGGTCGTTGATCGAGAGAAGCCCGACGAGCCGTTCGTCCGAGAGGACGAGGCCGTGTTTGCTGCTTGCATCGCTGAGTTCCCCGAGCGCATCCACGGCCTCCTCGTCCTCGTCGAGAACGGGAACCTCGTCACCTCGAGCATGCAGTCGCGGACATGCCGTTCGTCCCCTCCCGGCGCGGGAGCTCCGCTACGCAACGGAAGGGCAGCAGTCCGATCGCACGACCGTCCTCGACGACGGGGTAGGTCGTGTGGCGCCGCTCCCAGACCACCTCGTCCATGAACTTGCCGAGGGTCAGATCGGGCGGCACCGTCACCGGCTCGGGCGTCATCAGGTCGCGGACGCGGAGGCCGCCGAGCGCCTGTCGCACGAGCACGTAGCGGGCCTCGGCACTGGCTGCCTGCAGCAGAAACCAGCCGATGATGAGCGGTTACGACGCCGAGCTCCACGGGAGCTCATTCCAGGTTTCCGGGCGCTCGACGTGCCAGCGGCCTCGCCACGGCACGTTTGCTTCGGCACAGTCCACGTCTTGCTCGACACTCGCGCCGTAGCGCAGGGCGACATCGGAGCGCCGGCAGATACGCCAGAACGTCTCGTCGGGCTCGCGGTTCCCGGCGCAGAGAAGGACGCACGGACCGTCGCCTGCTCCGACGAACGTGTGCCCCGTGCCGGGCGGGCAGTGCACGAAGTCCCAGGCACGGAGATGACGTTCTTGATCCTCGATGATCAGGATGCACTCACCCATCAGCACGAGAAAGTCCTCCTGCACCGACTCGGCGTGGTACAGGCTGGCGGGCAGGCCCGGCCGAAGGACGCGGAGGACGAATCCCGCCCCGGGCTTGACGTACTCGGTGAGATCCGGCCGACCTCGCAGGACGAAGTCGTCGGACTCGAAGATGCAGCAGGCATGCGTTTGATCGTTGTTCATCCACGCGGCCTCTCGGGCGTTGACAACGAACCACCCCGGCGTCACCGGGGCGCGGCCGGACGCAACAGACTCGAGTCGTGCTTCTTCGATCATTGGAACCTCCTTGAGCCTGCGCGCGCTGCGCGCAGAGAGCATCGTTTCGTCGGCGGCCGCCCGGCGCCGTTATGCGCGCCTTGCGACCGCGTGAGCCAGTGGAGTGACACGTGACGCAGCCCAGCGGGGGTTCGCCCTCACATGGATGAAACACCGGCGAGGCCGGGCACTAGCGTCAACTCAGGTGCTCAGTGCGCCGGCATTGGCGGATCGTACAAGCATGCGCGCGCTGGCAGCCGGTCAAGGGTCACCGTCGGAGCACGGCGCGGATCGCGTGATCGTTCTTCGTCGTCCGGTGGCCATCTCGCCGACGATGCGCGCGCCGTCGAGACACCACTTGTAGTCAGATCAGACAACGAAGGATGGAGCCTTTATGGAGCCCAGCGGCTGCATCCGGTGGCAATCGGGGGCAATGGGACGGACCTCAAGACGGCTCAGAAAAGGCGAAAACCGTTGCCGTGGGTTGCGACCAGTTGCCCGAGTCGCTCCATGGTAAGTGGTGCACTCCCTAAGAAAGGGAGGGGGTCACCTCGCTCGCTCCGCAAAAAGCGCCAAGTCCTGCGAACCCGAAGGCCCACAGGACTTGACGCCGCGACTCTTACACGAGGTCGACTTCGCGTCAACTGCGCGCGGCGTTCGGCGTCTCGACACGCTCCGCCGAGCGCTACGTCGCCGCGCTTCCCCAGAAGCGGCTACTCGAGCAAGCGGCCGGCGACCTCGACCTCCGGCCCGCCGGCGAGTGCCGCCACGGCCGGCGAGGGCGCGGGGATGGGCTCGTGCGCGATCTCGCCGTCCGGAGTCCAGACGAGGTTCACGGACAGCTTCGGGTCCTGATCGGGAAAATCGGCGCGGTTGTGGGCGCCGCGGGTCTCGCGCCGCTCGAGCGCGCACTCGAGCGTGGCACGGGCGGCGAGCAGCGAGGCTTGCAGGTCGAACGCGTGCGCGAGGTCGGCGTAGCCCGCGATGTCGGGGCGGACCTCGAGCGAGCCTGTGCGCTCCTCGAGCTCCCGGAGCCGCTCGAGCCCCTCGCGTAAGGCCTCGTGCGAGCGCACGACGCCGCAGTGCTCGGACATGAGGTCGCGAAGGGCGCGCTGGAGCGGGCGTGCGAACTCGTCTCCGCGCAACGCGAGCAGCTCGTCCACCTCGTCGCGCGCCTGGTCGATCACGGCACGGTCGCGAACCTGGACGTCGAGCGCCTCCGACCAGCGGGCGGCGTGCTCGGCGACGATGCGCCCGAAGACGAGGCATTCCGCGAGCGAGTTGCCGCCGAGCCGGTTGGCGCCGTGCACGCCCGCGGCGCACTCCCCCACCGCGAACAGCCCGGCCACATCGGTGGCGTGCGTCTCCGGATCGACCCGCACGCCGCCCATCGAGTAGTGCGCGGTCGGAGCCACCTCCATCGGCGTCGTCGTGATGTCGAGCATCGCCAGGTCGAGGAACTGCCGGTACATGCGCGGCAGCCGGCGCAGCACCAAGTCGCGGTCGAGGTGGGAGATGTCGAGCAGCACGCCGCCGTGCTCGGTTCCGCGCCCCCCGGCGATCTCGGTGTAGATCGCCAAGGCGACGCGGTCGCGCGTCGAGAGCTCGAGCCGCTCCGGGTCGTAGCGCTCCATGAAGCGCTCGCCGAGCGCGTTCCGCAGGATCCCGCCCTCGCCGCGCACGGCCTCGGTGACGAGCGTCCCCGCGGACTCCTCGGGCCAGACCATCCCCGTTGGGTGGAACTGGACGAGCTCCATGTCGCGGAGCCGGCACCCGGCCTCCGCGGCGAGGCGCATCGCGTCGCCGGTGTTCTCGTCGCGCCGCGACGAGGAGCGGCGCCAGATCCGCGTGTGCCCGCCGGCGGCGAGCACGACGGCGTCCGCGACGATCAACCGCCGGCTCCCGTCGTCGAGGTCGAACCCGTACGCGCCGAAGGCGCGACCGTCGTGCACGAGCAGGCGCGTCAGGTAGACGTCGTCGCGCATCTCCACGCCGACCGCGGCCGCCCGCTCGACGAGCATGCGCTGGATTTCGCGCCCGGTGTAGTCGCCGGCAAAACACGTCCGGCGGAAGCGGTGGGCGCCGAAGAAGCGCTGCGTCAGGCGCCCGTCCTGCTCGCGCGCGAGGCGGGCGCCCCAGCGGACGAGATCTTCGATCGCTCGCGGCGCCTCGCGGCAGAGCAGCTCGACGCTCGCCGGATCGGAGAGCCAGTAGCCCTCCCGCAGCGTGTCGGCGGCGTGCTGCTCCCAGCTGTCCTCCGGATCCATCGTCCCGAGCGCGGCGTTGATCCCGCCCGAGGCGAGGACGGTGTGGGCGTCGTCGCGCCGGCGCTTGCCGACGCAGAGCACCTGGACTCCGCGCTCCGCCAGCTCGACTGCCGCGCGCAGCCCGGCCGCGCCGGTTCCGACGACGAGGACGCTCGTCACCGCGCGCTGCTCGTCCGCCCGCCGGCTCATCGGCCCCTCGCGAGCAGGTAGGTCCCGATCAGCAGCGAGAGCGCCAGCGCCGGCCCGGCGAACGCGACCGCTCCGAGCACGGCCAGCAGCTTCGGGTCCGATCTCAGCGCCCCCGGCGGAAGCGCCTCCTCCGTCCGCGGCCGGCCGATCTTCGCGAAGCCGAACTCCTCCGCGTGGAAACGATCGCGCGGGAGCCCCTGAGCCGCCAGCTGCGGGCGGAGGCTGTCGAGCATCGCCGGCGGCCCGCAGACGAGCACGTCCGTCGAGGCGAGCTGCTCGGTCTCCGCGGCGAGGCGCTCACCCGTGAGGAAGCCGTCGGTCGCGCGCGGCACGAGCACGAGCCGGAAGTCGTCGCGCCGGCGCGCGATCGCGCGGAGCTCCTCGAGGAAGTGCGCCTCGGGCGCGCGCTCGACGCAGTAGTAGAAGTCGACTGCAGGCCTGGCCCCGTTCAGGCTCCGGGCCATGCTCAGGAACGGCGTCACGCCGATCCCGCCCGCGATCCAGAGCTGGCGCTCGTTGTCGCTCTCCGCGCCGAAGGAGCCGTACGGGCCCTCGACGACTGCCTCGGCACCGGGCTCGAGGAGGCGCATCGCGCGCGTGTAGTCGCCGACAGCCTTGACCGTGATCCGCAGCGTCCGCTCGTCCGGTGCGGAAGTGATCGAGAACGGGTGGAACTGGTTGCGCAGGAGTAGCCCGAACTGCCGGTCGAGGGTCGGCGAGTGGAAGCAGACGAAGACGAACTGGCCGGGAGCGAAGGCAAGTGGCTCGGCGACTGGCTCGAGCTCGAACTCGGTCACGTTTTCGTCCAGGCGGTTGACCGCGACGACGCGATAGCGCCGGCGGCGCACGAGCAGGCTCCCGAGTACGGAGCGGTAAACGAAGGCGGCGAGGCCGAGAGTGGCGAGGCCGGCCAGATAGAGGTTCAGCGCCCGGGAGTCGGAGCGCGGGCCGGAACTCGTGAAGACGTGGTAGGTCGCGCCCAGGAAGACGACGCCGAACGAGCGCTGCACGTAGACGAAGAGCTCGTGGTTGACCCGGACGAAGAGCGTCACCACGATCGCGACCGTCATCCCGGTGAAGGCGAGGACGCCGGCGAACACCGTCCAGCCGGCCCCGGGCACGAGCAGGTCGAGCGCGGTCTCGGTCGAGATCGTCGCCCGGCTCGCGAGGATGAGGACGACATGGCCGAGGAGGAGCGCGAACGCGAGCTCCCCGTTCACGCGATGGGCCCGGTACATGCGGTCGAGCCCGCCGAACAACGCCTCCACCGCACGCAGGCGTGCGCCGAGGACGAGGTTGAGCGCGAACGCGGACGTGCCGGCGTACGCGAGCAGCAGCGCGATGCTGGTGAGCGTTTGGAAGCGGGCGGCGAAGCGCGTCTCGAGCGGCGCCGTCGCGGCCCAGAGCACGAGCGGGAGGAGGTAGAGGAACGCCAGGACGAACGGGCCGAGGAGGCCGCCGAGCCTGTGGGCTATCAGCTGCCGCACGCCCGCCTCCCTTCCTTCACGTCGTCGCGCCTCCAGACTAGCAAGAACGAGACGCTACGTCTCGTATTGTGCCGCGGTAGCCTTGAGGCGTGCCGACAGCTGACCTCGATGTCCGCCGCGGCAGGCGGCGCAGCGCCAGCTCGCACCGCGCGATCCTCGCCGCCACGCAGGAACTCCTCGTCGAGCGCCCCTACCGCGAGGTGACGATCGAGGGGATCGCCGCCCGCGCGCGTGTCGGCAAGCAGACGATCTACCGCTGGTGGCCGTCCAAGGCCGCGCTCGTCCTCGAGGCCTACCTCGCCGGCCAGGACGCGGTCCCGCCGCCCGGCGAGCAGGCGAACCTGCGCACGGACGTGCGTGCGCTGCTCGGGTGGCTGATCGCGGTGCTCGCCGAGCCGACGGGAGGACGCGTGGTCGCAGGCCTCGTCGGCGACCTGCAGCAGGACGCCGTCCTCGCCCAGGGGTTCCACCAAGAGGTCGTCCCGGCCAGACGCGCGGCGATGCTGGCCGCGCTCGAGCGAGGCCGCGCGCGCGGCGAGATCCGAGCCGACGCCGACCTCGAGCTCGCCGTCGACACCCTCCACGGCGCCGTCTTCTACCGCCTGCTCCTGAGCGGCGAGCCACTCGACGACGCCTTCGCGGAGCGCGTGGCGAGCCAGGTCCTGGCCGGCCTCGCCGCGTAAGCGCGAGCCCCGCCTGGCCCTGCGAGTGTCGACGTCTTGGCGTGTTGCGGGCACCGGGTTGCTCCTCCGCTCTGCCGCTATTCGTCTCCCAAAGGAACGTGGCGGCGACGAGGGCATAGGCGAGCGCGGTCGCGGCGCGGGGGA
>OBLS010000756.1_pt1 | contig 12367 bp, 12 predicted proteins | sample 1519901 | NCBI WGS metagenome assembly OBLS01 (sample SAMEA3113585, study PRJEB22503) | soil metagenome
TCGGATTATCACGCCATGGCCGAGGCTGCCGTGCGCGGGGGTCAGGTCTGTGATCGGACGTCCCTTATCGGTCACAGTGATTCCGGTCGCGGCGCTGCTCGAGGTGGTGACGGGCTGGGACAGGGTGGCCACATACCCATCCACTCGGTCCCGATCGCTGACCTCCGGCAGTGGCCGCGGACGGTAGTCGCCGCTGATGGTCAGGTCGGCGCCGAGCACCACGGTCCGGCCCAACGCGGCCGGCCGGAACTCTGCGATCACCCGCCACGGCCCCGGGGTCAGGTTGAGGACGGCCCACCACGACGAGCCATCACCTTGCTCCGGATAGACGTGTTGATAGCCCGACAGGTCCCGGCGGACGGCAATCACGTGCATCGGCGCCCCATCGGTCTCGGTGTAGTCGGGCACGGGCCCGCCTCCCGGTCCGGTGATCTGGAACTCGACGAACTGGTCATCGCCCGGTCTGCCGGTCGAATCGGGAAGCCGCATGGTGTAGCCGTCCGCCGTAGCCGAGAGACCGCTGAACGTGGCCGGATGGGGGTCGACATGCGCCGAGCCCGGCGGTGCTGCCAGAAGGGCGGAGGACTGCGTGCCCGTCAGGTACGCCACGCCGAAAATCGCTGCCAGGGCGATCAGGAAGACAGCGAGTTTGGCAGGGGCAGCAAGCATGGGGACGGTCGAGAGCTTTCGCTATCAGCGAGTGGCCAGCGAATAGCCGGCCTCGTCGACGGCAGCTTCGACTGCCTGGGTGGGGATAGCGGTGTCGCTGGTGATCACCAGTTCACCGCTCCCCAGGTCGACCTGGACATCGCTGACGCCGGGGATGGTGCGAACTTCCTCGGTGACCGAGGCGACGCAGTGGCCGCAGTGCATTCCCTGGACCAGGTATGTGGATGTCATAGACACGGAATTTCCTCTCAGGACCGGACCAGTCGGGCGATGGCCTCGGATGCTTCTTTGATCTTGCTGTCGGCCTCGTCACCACCGGCCGCCGCCGCCCGTACGACGCAGTGGTTGAGATGCTCATCGAGCAAGCCGAGTGCGACCGACTGCAGCGCGCTCGTCATCGCCGACACCTGGGTCAGGATGTCGATGCAATACTTCTCGTCCTCCACCATCTTCTGGAGGCCTCGTGCCTGACCCTCGATGCGGCGCAGACGATTGAGATAGGCATCCTTGTTGGTGAGGTAACCGGCATGGCTCGCGGCGTGTTCCATTCGCTCTCCTTACTCTACCCCCCTAGGGTATAGCACGCCGGAACAGGTTTTCCCCATTCGCTGTGGGTAGATCCCGCGATATGGTCGGGCGTCCAGCATGAGGACGCGAGTAGCGGCGTGTCGCCAAAAAGTGCCGAGGGAGAAGTGTTCCACCGGCTAGGTGCAGCAAAGTGCCTAGTCGGAAGCCGGTTCTGGACAAAGCCGCCGCGTCATCCCCAAGGGCGTGCCCAGCCTTCCCACATCTGGTGGGCACCTCTCCCCAGAGTCCTCTTCGTTGTCCACAGGAGGTGTGGACAAGAGAGACATCCGGGGCTAGCGAGGATGCGTCCGATGGTCGTACGGTTGCTCCGGCTCAGGGGCAGAGCATCAACGGTACTCAAAATGTCACCAGTGTGATTTAGCTTCGGGTGACGGAGTACCGGATTGAGGGGAGGGGCGCAAGGGTGAGTCTCGCCGAAGTACTGCCGTCCTACCGCGAGGAAGCGGCGCGCCCCGGCGATCGAACTCCACCTCAGGACATGGACGCCGAGCAATGCGTTCTTGGCGCCATGATGATGTCCAAGGACGCTATCGCCGACGTGGTCGAGACGCTGCGCGGAGCTGATTTCTACCGTCCGGCGCACGAGCAGATCTACGACGCGATCACCGACCTCTATGGGCGCGGCGAGCCGGTCGATGCGCTGATGGTCTCCAACCTGCTGGGCAAGCGCGGCGCGCTGATCAAGATCGGCGGAGCGGATTACCTGCACACCTTGCTGGCCAGCGTGTCGGTCGCGGCCAACGCTGGCTACTACGCGGCCATCGTCCGCGAGAAGGCGGTGCTCCGCCGGCTGGTCGACGCCTCGATCCGCATCGGACAGATGTCGTACGCGGGTGAAGGTGACGTGGACGACATCGTCGATCGGGCCCAAGCCGAGGTGTATTCCGTCACCGACCGCAAGGCCAGCGAAGACTACAAAGCGCTGTCGGAGCTGATGCAGCCGACGCTCGACGAGATGGAGGCCATCTCCTCCCGGAGTGGCACCCTGTCCGGAGTTCCGACCGGCTTCGCTGATCTTGACGACCTGACGAACGGCCTGCATCCGGGGCAGATGGTGATCGTGGCAGCGAGACCCGGTCAGGGCAAGTCAACTTTCGCCTTGGACATCGCTCGCAGTGCAAGCATTAAACACGGCTTGGCATCGGTGATCTTCAGTTTGGAGATGAGCCAGATCGAGATCACCATGCGCCTGCTGTCCGCGGAGGCGTCAATCCCGCTGTCCCACATCCGAGGCGGCCGGATGAGCGACGATGACTGGGCGCGGGTGGCCAACAAGATGGGGCAGGTCTCCGAGGCCCCGATGTTCATCGACGACTCGCCGAACCTGACGATGATGGAGATCCGGGCCAAGGCACGCCGGCTCAAGCAGCGGCACGATCTCAAGCTCGTGGTGATCGACTACATCCAGCTGATGACCTCCGGCAAGAAGGTCGAGTCCCGCCAACTCGAAGTCTCGGAGTTCTCCCGGCAGCTCAAGCTGTTAGCTAAGGAGCTCGATGTGCCAGTGGTGGCGCTCTCGCAGCTCAATCGTGGCCCGGAGCAGCGCAACGACAAGCGTCCGATGCTGGCGGATCTGCGCGAGTCCGGCTCCTTGGAACAGGACGCGGATATCGTCCTGCTGCTGAACCGTCCGGACATGTACGACAAGGAGTCAGAACGCGCCGGCGAGGCCGACTTCGACGTGGCCAAACACCGCAACGGTCCGACCAAGATGATCACCGTCGCCTTCCAAGGCCACTACTCGCGGTTCATCGACATGCAGGCCTAGCTCAGGGCAGCCGTTGCCTCAGGGCGTCAACCGCTGTGTCGATCACCGCCTCGAGCGTGCCGGGCTCTTCGAAGAGGTGGCTGGCCCCCGGGATGATCGTGATGCCGACCGGAGCGCTCATCTGGGTGGCCGCCTGAACATTGAGCCGGTGCACATCGCGGTCGTGTCCACCGACAATCAGTAGCACGGGCGCCCGTACCCGAGGCAGCGCCTCGCCGGCCAAGTCCGGTCGCCCGCCGCGCGAGATCACCAGCCGCACCAGGTCTGGGCGGTCGGCGGCTGTCATCAGCGCTGCCGCGGCGCCGGTGCTGGCGCCGAAGAGGGCGATGGGCAGGGAAGCGACATCGTCCTGGACAGCGAGCCAGTCCACCGCACCGGTCAGCCGGGCGGCCAGGCGAGGAATGTCGAAGCGCAGTTGCCGGGTGCGGGCGTCGATATCCTCTTCCGGACCGGTGAGCAGATCCATCAGCAGCGTTGCGTAGCCGGCCTGCTGGAAGGCTCCGGCGACTCGGCGGTTGCGAGGACTATGCCGGCTGCTGCCGCTGCCGTGGGCGAAAAGCACGACTGCCTGCGCTTGCTGCGGGACGGCAAGATCTCCGTCCAGCAGCGCCCCAGCCGCTGCTATCTGAACCGCCCTCTGGAGAACCGGTTCCGCCACAGGTCAAGTTTGTCTCGGCTTAGTGCCGCCTGGGTACTCTTGCTGCGAAGTCCCGCCAAACTGGAGGAATTGTGAGTCGCATCCGAGGTTTTCTGAAGACCGCCCTTGTCATGAAGGGCATTCAGATCGCCCAGCGCGAACTCTCCAAGCCGGAGAACCAGCGCAAGATCAAAGAAAGCTTCGGCAAGGTTCGCGACAAGGTCAACAAGCCGCGGAGCTGATCCGCCTGGCGGCACCTCAGAGCAGGGCCCGGCGCGGCTCCGGCTCCCGTTCCGTTGTCTGCGCAACGTGGGCATTGGCGCTTAGCTCGATATCAGCCGCACGCGTGCCGCGTGGCCGAGACAGCGGTCCCGGCGCCCAGAACCGGTCGCCGAGCACGTGCACCAAAGCCGGCACCAGCACCGTACGGACCAGCAACGTGTCGAGCAGCACGCCCAAGCCGACGATGATGCCGATCTCGGTCAGCACGATCACCGGCAGCACGCCGAGTACGGTGAACACTGCGGCGAGCAGGATGCCCGCGCTGGTGATGACCCCGCCGGTGACGGCCAGGGCGTTAATGATGCCTTGGTGGGTGCCCCGGTGGACGGTCTCCTCTTTCGCCCGGGACACCAGGAAGATGTTGTAGTCAACTCCCAGCGCCACCAGGAACAAGAAGCTGAACAGTGGCACCTGATAGTCGAGGCCCGGGTAATCGAAGATGTAGCTGAACGCGAAGCTGCCCGCGCCCAACGCCGCGAAGAAGCTCAGGACTACTGTCAAGATCAAGATGATCGGTGCCACCAAGGCGCGTAGCAGGGCAATCAACACGACCAGCACCACGGCCAAGATCAGCGGAGAGATGATCTTGAGATCGCGGATGGCAGCGTCGCGGGCGTCCAGATTGGTGGCGACGGCTCCGCCGACGAGGGCATCGGGGTCGGCGTTGGTCACCGCGGTCCGCAGGTCGCGAATAGTTTGGTAGCTCTCCGGTGTGTCCGGCTCGGCGGTGATCACAGCGTTGAGCTCGCTGATCTCGGGAGTCGTCTCGCCGGGCCTGACCTCTGACACGCCGGGGACACTCATCGCCTGCGCCGCTACCGCCTCGGCATCAGCCGGGTTGGTCATGATCACGACTGGGGCCACCACACCGGCCGGGAACGACGCGGAGATCGTTTTCAGCCCGTTGACCGATTCCGCCTCGGTCCGGAAGGTTTCGGCCTGACTGAGCCCGAAGCTTGTGGTCAGCACACCAGTACTCAGGCCGACCAGCAGCAGCACCGATCCGAGGATGACCGGCCAGGGCCGTCGTGCTGTGGCGTTGCCGATCCGTCGCCACGCGCGGCCACCGTCGTGCCGGTGAGCGTCCTGCGGATCGGCCTTTGGCACGAGCGGCCAGAAGATGCCGCGTGGGCAGACCACCAACGCCGCCGGTAGGACCAGCAGCCCGAAGATCAGGGCCGTCAGGATCCCGATCGCCCCGCCGAGGCCGATCGCCCGGCTGCTTCCGGTCTGCGCAAGCAGCAATGCGAGCAGGGCCAAGATCACGGTCGCACCCGAGGCCGCGATGGCCGGAGCGGCACCGATCCAGGCCCGTCGCATGGCGACCCGCCGAGTGCGCTCTCGTCGCAGCTCCTCCCGATAGCGGGCAATCAGCAGCAGCGCGTAGTCGGTGCCCGCGCCGAAGACCAGCACCGAGACGATTCCGCTGGTCGAGGCGTTGAACGGCAGGTCGGTGACTTCTGAGCTGATCTTGAGGAACGTCGCGGTCAGCTGATCGGCCAGGACGACGACGGTCAGCGGGATCAGCCAGAGGATGGGGCTTCGGTAGGTGATCAACAACAGCACCGCCACCACGATGGCTGTGGTCAGCAGCAATCGGTAGTCGGCGCCCTCAAAGGCCAGGTTGAGATCGGCTGTGAAGCCGGCGCCCCCGGTCACCTGCGCTGTCAGACCTGTCGGTAAGTCGGCCTGGACAATCTCGCGAATCTGTTTGACCGACTCCACCGTCTCCTCCGCCGGTGCAGTTCCGGCGAGCTGCACCACCACCAGTGCGGCTTCTCCGTTCGGCGACGGCTGTGGCGGCGCGACTTGGCCGTCCAGCGCTACGGTTCGCAGTGTCGCCGCCTGCGCGGCGATGACCGCCAGATCAGCGTCCGACAACCCGCCAGGCCGGCTGTAGACGACGACGGCCGGATTGAGCTCTCCGGACGGCAGTTGCTGCTGCAACTGCGCGACCTGGGTGGACTGCGCGGAGTCAGGCAGGCCGGCGGTGGGTGCATCGGTCGTGCGGCCCTCCGGACTGAGCGCGATGGCCACAGCGCTTCCGAAGACCGCGAGGACGATGACCACCCAAGCACTTATCCGGCCGGAGAGTAGCCGCGCACATCCGTCGAGGACGCGAGTCATGCTTGCCTCACTCTCTCTCTTCCACACGAGAAGGGCGGACGGATGCGATCATGGGGCCGTGGCCGGATTGCGGGTGCTGCTTGACGATCGGATGTTGGTCGAGTCGCCTCGCTGGCACGACGATCGGCTGTTCTTCTCCGATTGGGGCGCCGGAGAGATTGTCGCGGTCGATCTGAACGGCAGGGCTGAGGTGGTGGCCCATGTCAGCTCGATACCGTTCTGCATCGACCGGCTTCCCGATGGTCGCCTGCTCGTTGTGTCCGGGAGCCAGCTGATGCGCCGTGAGGCGGATGGTGAGTTGGCCGTCCACGCCGACCTCAGCGAGCTGTCGACCAAGCCGTGGAACGACATCGTCGTCGACGGTCGCGGCAACATCTACGTGAACAACATCGGCTTCGATTTTCCGGCCGGTGAGTTCGCCCCCGGGCTGGTCGCCCTGGTCAGACCCGACGGTTCGGTCCGGCAGGTTGCCGACGGGCTCGCCTTTCCCAACGGGATGGCGGTGTCACAGGACAATAGGACCCTGGTCGTCGCGGAGTCGTACGCGGGCAAGCTCACCGGGTACGACATCCAGGCCGATGGGAGCCTGGTCGGCGCGCAGGTGTGGGCCGAACTGGGCGAGAACGCCGCGCCGGATGGCATCTGCATGGATGCCGAAAAGGCCGTCTGGTATGCCAGTGTGCCGGGCCAGCATTGTGTCCGAGTTGCCCAAGGCGGCGACGTCCTCCAGACCATCGAGGCCGACCGCGGTTGCTTCGCGTGCATGCTCGGCGGCCCGGACGGCCGCACCCTGTTCGTCGTTGGCGCGAAGTGGCCGGACGCGATGGAACCGAAGAGCCGTACTGGCCAGGTACTGGCCACCGAGGTCAGGGTGCCGGCAGCCGGGTGGCCACGGTGACCGACTCGGTCGAGGGGGCGCCGCCGGACCGGGCCGATAACGTGGAGCCGTGACAGCCACTCCTGTTGATCTTGGTCGGCCGACCGCCGGCGATGTGATCGAACTGATCCTCGATGATCATCGCCGGTTCGAGGCCCTGCTCCGCCAGCTGCGGGACAGCAGCTCCGACCGGGATGCGGTACGGCGGGCCTTTTCGGCACTGCACGTAGCGCACGCCGAGGCCGAAGAGAAGCACGTCTATCCCGGCTTCCGCAGGGAGCGGGCGATCGATGAGCACGAGAAACACCACGGCGAGGAGGAGCACGCCGAAGGAAACGAGGCGCTGCTCGCCGTTCTCGAGCTCAATGGCACCGACACCGAGGCCTTCGACGATGCCGTTGAGGAGCTTTCCCGTCTGGTGAACCACCATCTGGCCGAGGAAGAGCTGACCATCCTCAACCCGGCGCGCCGGGAGGTGTCGGAGGCAGCCCGCGCGAGACTGGGAGAAGCGTTCGCCACCGAGCGCAACGCCCAGATCGATGCCGACTGTGGACGGATCGAGAGCGTACGAGCACTCGTGGTCCGGGCCAAGTCGGAGGCAGTGATCGACGAATCCCCGGACGAATGGGAGTAACCGGCCTCTCCCTGGCGCCGACCGAGGACGTGATCGACGCCCTGCTTTCACCGGAGGGCTGGGCGTATGCGTCCATGGATTCGGTCGAAGACGGAGATCCGGGCCGCTTCCACGCCCTCTTCGGCCGCGACTCGTTGATCTTCGCGCTGCAGATGCTGCATCGCCGACCCGAGATCGCGGCCGCGACGCTGCGAGGTCTCGCCAGGCGGCAAGGAACCTCCGATGACCCGGAGATCGATGAGCAGTCGGGCAAGATCATCCACGAGTACCGCCCGGTGGCGCCAGACTGGATGGTCGAGGCCGGATGGCCGGTCCGCGACGGCGAGATCCGCTACTACGGCGCGTCGGACGCGACCTCGTGGTTCCTGGTGGTGCTGGCAGCCACCGGCGACGCGGGGCTGCAGGAGGAACTGTCGGCCAACCGGGAGGCTGCGGCGCGGTGGCTGGAGTCAGCCCTCGACGCCGGTGGGGGATTCGTCCGGTGCGGGCCTCGTACGCACCCCGGAGGGCTGGCCCAGCAGGGATGGCGTGACGCAGGCGCACGCCCCGAGCACGGTAACGGCATCGTGACCGAGTCTGGAACAGCCCCGCCACCCCCCTTGGCCGACGCCGATTCACAGGCCGTCGCCGTGGCTGCGCTGCGGGCGCTCAGCACATTGGAGCCAGTTCGGGCCGCGCACTGGCAGCAGCGGCTGGAGGCAATGCGCGCCCAGATCAGTGCGGCATTCACCCCTGACGTCATGGCGATCGACGGTGATGATCGGCGGGTCGTCGGCGCCGGCTCTCAGCTGGGCTGGCTGCTATGGGCCGGCGCACTCGATGAGGATGCGGCCGCCGCCGCTGCTGCGCGGTTGCGCCGGCCCGACATCTTGACTGCGTACGGACTGCGCACGCTGTCGGCCGAACACCCGGCATTCTTCAGCTCTGCCTACCACCGGGGCGGGATTTGGCCGTTTGACAACTGGATCGGCTGGCTGGGGCTGCAGGCGTACGGTGAGCACGAGGCGGCCGACCGGGTGCGCAACGGAGTCCTCGAGGCACTGGCTCTCTTGGGCCGCTATCCCGAGCTGTACGCCGTCACCCCCTCCGGCACACTCGAATCGATACCGATCGCCAACCGAGTTCAGGCGTGGACTGTCGGGGCTGTCGAGGCCTTTACCAATTCGTGACGCTTGGGCGAGGCTTCGCATAACTCTTTGGATCGCGGCCCGTCCAGGGCTGGGGAATCACCGGCAGGCGGCATTAGCCTCAGGGAAACCGATGATCCGAGAGGGAGACGAGCCGTGCGTACGACCAGGTCGATGGCGCTCATGGCGCTGCTGGCCAGCGCTGTGCTCGGCACGACGGCGTGCGAGCCGGTCGACCTTATCGGCGTGACGGCCGAACCGTCCACCGCCACCACGACCGAACCAACCGCGAGCACCAGCCCGGCCCCAAGTCAGACGCCCGCGACGAACCCGCAGCCGACACACAAGCCGTCGCCGAAGCCGACTGACAAGCCGGCCAAGAAAACCGAAAAGGCCGGCCCCTCGGCGTTGATGTCCAAGGGTGACACCGGCATGAAGGTTCGCGAACTCCAGCACCGGCTGCACCAACTGGCCTGGTTCTCCGGCGACATCACCGGCAGCTACGGGCAGACGACGGTCGAGGCAGTACGAGGCTTCCAGGCCAAGCGCAAGCTCCGCGAAACAGGAGCTGTCGATTCGGCCACCTGGGCGACCTTGGTGAAGATGACCCGCACGCCGACCGCCGAGGAACTCAACAACAAGCTGACTCCTGGACCGGCACTTCTGAAGCTCGGGTCCTCCGGGGATCGCGTGCGCGATCTTCAGGCGCGACTGCGCCAGATCGGCTGGTACGAGGGCAAGGTCACCGGTAATTACGGCCGGGAGACCGTGACGTCCGTCGAGGGCTTCCAGCGCCGCCGGGGACTTCCCGTCACCGGAGAGGTCGATCAGCGGACGTGGGATCGCCTCGTCGGCATGACCCACACCCCGACGTCGGCCGAGCTGACGAACGTCGTGGCCAAACCGAAGGAGACGGGTCTGGATGCCCGGTGCCTGACCGGGCGCGCCCTGTGCATCAGCAAGCGGACCAACAGCCTCGTCTGGGTGATCGACGGGAAGCCCCAGATCCGGATGGATGTGCGATTCGGCTCGTACGAGACGCCGACCCGGGAGGGCGCCTTCTCGATCGGCTGGAAGTCACCTCACCACGTGTCGACGATCTACCACACGCCCATGCCGTACGCGATGTTCTTCAGCGGCGGGCAGGCCGTGCACTACTCGGCCGACTTCGCCGCGCGGGGCTATGCGGGTGCCTCGCACGGTTGTGTCAACGTCCGAAACCTGAGTGCGATCACGTCGCTGTACAGCCAGGTTGCCGTCGGCGACAAGGTCATCGTGTATACCTAATCGCGCCTGGTCAGGACCAGCGGACCGCTTTCGGTGATGGCGATGGTGTGCTCCGAATGGGCGCCGCGCGATCCGTCCCGGCTGCGCAGTGTCCACCCGTCCGCATCGGTGTAGATCTTGTCGGTGCCCTCGAGAAACCAGGGTTCGATCGCGATCACCAGGCCGGGGCGGAGCGGCAGTCCACGGCCGCGGCGTCCGTTGTTGGGCACATGCGGGTCTCCGTGCATCGTGCGGCCGACCCCGTGGCCGCCGAACTCGGTGTTGATCTTGTAACCGGCCTGGGTGGCGACTCGCGCGATCGCGAACGAGATGTCACCGATCTTGTGGCCGGGCTGAGCTGCCTCGATGCCGGCGCTGAGCGCGGACTCGGTGGTGGCGATCAGTCGCTGATCTTGGTCGCGGGGCAAGCCGGCGATCACGCTGACCGCTGAGTCGGCGACCCAGCCGTCGACACTGGCGGCGAAATCCAGGCTGACGAGGTCACCGTCGACGATGACGTAATCGTAGGGGAGGCCGTGCAGCACGGCGTCGTTCACCGACGTACACAGCACCTTCCCGAAGGGGCTGGCGCCGAACGACGGGTGGTAGTCGATGTAGCAGGATTCCGCGCCGCGATCTTTGATCATCCGGTGAGCGAGCTCGTCCAGCTCGAGCAGGTTGACCCCCACGTCTACATATGCCTTCAGCGCGGTCAGCACCTCGGCCACGAAGCGCCCCGCGGGCCGCATCTCCTCGATTTCCGCGGGCGTCCGGTACTCGATCACTCCCCGATTGTGCCGTACCGCCGAAGCGCGTCACCAAACTGCCGGTGCGGTCCGCGGTTCACGGAACCAGCGTGACCTTGATCGACTCCTGACCGCTGGCCACGAGGTCGAGACCATGCTGGAAGTCCGCGAGGGGCAGTTGGTGGGTGCAGATCCGGTCCATCGGCAGACGACCGGATTCAAGCATCCGAATGGCGGCGGGCCAGCAGTGGGGGCGAGGTGGGCGCCTCGGACGTCGAGCTCCTTGTCGTCGCTGATGATCGACCAGTCCACCGTGACGTCACTGCCGAAGACGCTGTACTCGACGTACGTGCCGAGTTTGCGGAGCAGATTGAGCCCCTGCTTGACCGCGGCCGGATGGCCCGAACCTTCGAGATAGACATCCGCGCCGAAGCCGTTCGTCAGCTCTTTGACCCTGGAAACCGGATCCTCAGCACCGATGTCGATGGTGACGTCGGCGCCGCAAGCTTCGGCTACGGCCAGCTTGTCCTTCGCCAGATCCAGCGCCACGACCAGTCGAGGATTCTTGGCCCTCGACCCCGCGATCATGCCTAGGCCGATCGGGCCACAGCCGGCCACCACCACGACGTCGTCGAACGTGATGCCGGCCCGCTCCACGGCGTGCAAGGCACACGACAGAGGCTCCGCGAAGGCGGCGTGAGCCGGAGCCAGGTCGGCAGAGACCTGGTGCACCAGGGCGTCCCGGGAGTAGATCATGTATTCCGCCATGGCACCGGGCGTACGGCGCTTGAAGCCGTAGATGTCGTGCGGCGCGCACATCCAGTAGTGGCCTTCGCGGCAGTACCGACATGTCCAACACGGCACGATCTGTTCACTGACGACGCGATCACCAACGGCGATGGCCCAGTGCGCGGCGGCCGCCTCGTCAAGCTCGACGACCGTCCCGACAAATTCATGACCAGGGATGACCTCGGTTTCGGCATAGGGCGGGCGATTCTCGTCCCCCCAGAACTTGGCCGCCCCGTGATAGCACTTGAGGTCGCTGGCGCAGATCCCGACCGCCTCCACTTTGACCAGGACTTCCCCGACCCCCGGCCTCGGCACGGCCACTTCCTCGAGCTGATAGTTCCCGGGTCCGTGACAGATGACGGCCTGCATGGACTCGGGAATCTCGGCGAGCGGGGGGACGGAATCGGTCATCGTGGACACCCTTACCAGCTTAGAGCTGGATGTCCAGCACGATCGGTGCGTGATCAGAGGGGAGCTTGCCCTTGCGGGCCTCGCGGTCGACGTACGCGTCGACGATGGTCACCGGTCGGCTGGCCAGCACGTAGTCGATGCGCATGCCCATGTCCTTGGGGAACATTCCCGCGCGGTAGTCCCAGTAAGTGAAGGGTCGATCGTTCTTGCCGGGCCGGGCTCGCACGTCGGTCAGTCCCCAGTCCAGGAGCGCCTTGACCCCCGCACGCTCCGGCTCGGTGACATGCGTCGAGCCCCGGAACACCTGAATGTCCCAGACGTCCTCGTCGGTCAGCGCGACGTTGAAGTCGCCCATGATCACCAAAGGGTCGGCGGGATCGGAGTCGTCCAGGGCATGCCGCAGGGCGGCCAGCCATTCGAGCTTGTACGGGTATTGCGCGTCGTCG
>OBLS010000757.1_pt1 | contig 12364 bp, 16 predicted proteins | sample 1519901 | NCBI WGS metagenome assembly OBLS01 (sample SAMEA3113585, study PRJEB22503) | soil metagenome
CGTGAAGATTCCTATTTGGCCATTAAGACTTTCTCTCCTGGCAGCAGGATCAATTAATGAGTCCCAGAGAGCATTAATCGTCGTCGCGTTCAATTCTAAACCCTATTCTGACCTCTGTTTGATACTCTTGAATTTTCTGCTCTTCAATTCTTACTGTCGTACGACCTAACTCAGCCCATTTCAAATTTTTTACAGTTTTTGCAGCTTCATCGATTGCGTTCTTAACTGCCTCATCAACACCGTTCGGTGAAGTTCCTACGATGTCAATATATTTGTAAACCATGTCAACTCAACCAAGATCTAGTAAATATGAATCATGCGGTGGAAATAAGCTCATCAACCTCAGTTGCCCATCTGCAGAGTCCTGCGGAAATGCAAGGACACCATCGAAATTGGAACCTTATAACCATAAATATTAATGCCATAATACAAAATCAGGTTAACATTGGAGGGCCAACAACTGCGTGACGACAACAGAATTTCTAAAATTCTAGTGGCAATTGATAGTTCCGAGCATTCCATCAAGGCAGCTGATTTGGCGTTAGAAATGGCTAAAAAAGAATCAATAAGCGCCCAAAAGATTGGCAGCGAATTAACGGCATTGACGGTACTCGATGTCTCCAAACCACGAAGATTGTTGTCGTCTTTCATTGCAGCGCCGACTTATGGTTTAAGGGAGTTGGAAGAAGAAAGGAATGCTGCCAAACATTGGATGGACGCGGTTCAAAAGAAGGCAGAAGAGAGGAAGATTCCCTTCAGATCAGAAATAATAGAAGGACTTGTCTCTGCGGAAGCAACAATTGTCGACTACGCGGAATCCCATGAAATCGATTTAATAGTTGTTGGAACGAGAGGAAGAACTGGCTTCTCAAAGGTTCTTCTAGGGAGTGTGGCCTCAAGGGTTGTGGAATACGCCCATTGCTCTGTAATCGTTGTAAAATAGAAGGGCCCATTTTCATACTACCTTTCACCGCCATAAAAAAAGGACGAGTTTAGCCTATTTGTAACCCAATTAGACGCAACAAATATCAGTCACTTTTATAAGTTATTAGGTCAATACTATGATGACCTATATGCTTAAGACACGGAGGCATATCCAATGGGGTTGAAGGATTTCATACGAGGGCTTACAGGCAAGCCTAACTCGCTTAACCATTCCAAAAGATCCTACGAAAAAAGTAAATGTCCGGTATGCGGTCAAGTTTGCTACAACAGAGAGGATCTGCAACTGCACTTAAAGTACAATCACCCTGACGTTGCGTCTGCCAAGCCAGCATAATTACTACTCCCTGCTTAAGATGTAGAGACCCCGAAGCGTAGACTACATGATAAACGTTTGGCATGATTTGTTCTTTATTTTTTGTTAGTTGTTCTTGGTAACTCCTTATAAATGCGAAGCCTATGGATGAATATTAATTCTTGCACCGGTTACCAATATGTGGTGTAGATTTCGTCACCAAACTCCGTACCTTAGATTGTATTTCGTTGAGTTCGGGCTGGTCCTATACAGTGCTTACACGCCATAGCTGCGCTTGAGACTAAAATCAATGCTTAAGTATGCTTTTCTGGATATCTTTAAACTGACAAACAATCCTAAAACACTACCATAATTTAGGTTAGTCTTGTTTTAGACATATCTATCTATCCCAAAATGAACCCGTTCATACTATCCCAGCCCAAATATACCGATTGATGATTTGGGATCAGAGATGAGAGACCAAAAAGATTTGCTGCTCTTAATACCCACGATAGCAGTGATATTTTTCCTTGTAGGTTACAGCTTCTTATTCTCTTACGGTTACGCTGAGCGCCAGTCACAAAGTACGAACACTATATGTTATGGGAGTGCTAATTCGTGTTACACAACATTCTGCTCGGATGACCAGCCATGTCAAACATTGTCATCGGATCAACCAGATGAAGAAGTTGCTGTTATGCAACCAGATGAAGAAGTTGCTGTTATGCAACCAGATGAAGAAGTTGCTGTTATGCAGCCGGTCGAAGTGACAGAGAAGTACGTAGATGCTACTCTTGAAGATTGCGAGGATGGCGTAGATAATGATGTCGATGGCAAAGTGGATGCCGAAGATGAAGAATGCAACGCCAGTACGTCTTATATCTCTCCAGTTCAAGGGCAAAAAACATCTCTGCTAGACAATTACGGGCGATCGGGTCAGGTCGACAGTGAGAACGATAGCAGTGATGATGACGATGGAGGAGACGATAAAAACGATTACAATGAACAAGAAGATGATAGTGAAGACAATGAATAAACTCCCTACATCACAAGACTTCAAGAGACGACCTATCTTCTAACAAGTTCCCACATATCAAACGACGACATTCCTATAAGATTCAATTTGAATGTGTGAACGTCTAATTTGTTTGCCCTATAGTCACAGGGAATATGATCTAATGCGCTGATGGGGGAAATTCATAACTCCAACACCGATTGAAAATATCTCACTGACGAAGACTACTTCTTATGATTTCAATATATCCAAAAAAAACTTATTTACTGTTATACTCTTCGATCTCCAATGAGGAAAGGTCATGTGCTGGTTGCGGCAGTTTTGATAGGATCGGTAGTTGGACTCTGGATACCGTCTGGGAATTCAATTCCAGTTCTTGCAAGCGTAGAACGAGCCGCTCTTGAATCTATAGATCTTCATTTGGAGGAATGCATAAGGCAATTCCAGGGGGGTTATACCAAAAACGCCCTAAGTCACTGTGAAATATCCGAACAAGAGCTAGACGCACTGCTTGAAAACACAACGGTCGTAGAGCAGGAATAGCCTCAAATTGAAAGAGTTGTTGATGTTTTTTCTCTTCGATTGGCTCTTCCCAATTTGTCCGTGTATATTTGAGAATTCTTTCGAACTTGTGAGGTACACTTAAAGTAATGGTTAGAGAAGAAATAAGAAAAAAGAAATGAAATTACCCTACTACCTACTCCCGGGGACTGGCGAAACAACAGTTATCATATTGATTAAGTATTGCAATAGCTGGACTATTCTCGTCGCCTTCTCATCTGCCGGGTAAATTTGTAATGGATTGAACACTTTTAAGGTCGTGATCTGCATCCGACCAGCGGAATCGCGAGTCGACCATTGTTTCTTACTTAACATTGATAACTATAACTACTATTGAATACATAAATAAGGAGGAAAAACGGTTGATGATATTCAGGTATGTTATCAAGAGCATCTGCGTCATCATCTAAGGCTATTCTAATCTCATCACTGTTTTTTATGACAGTACTCATATATTCTGTTGTCATTTCTCCTCCTCAAGAATCATTTGCTAATCACGGCCAAGAAATTACTATCACGGAGGACCTTGCATTGTTCATACCTTTGACTGTTGGAGGAAATCAGGTTAACGTATTGGTCAATTATACTGCTAATGATCCTTCTATTATTGGCCAGATGGCAAATTCAGTTATGAAGGTGTACACAACAAATAGAACTCTTATTAAAACTTCTTCCTCAGCAGAAGGATTTATCATTAATCAAACTGGATCTCAGCGTCATGCCACTACGATTGCAGACAGTACGTTGCGCGAAGTGATCGCTGTCGTACAATATACAGATCTCGCAAAAACGATACCCCTCTCAAATCCCTTGAGGGTGGACCTAACCTTAAACCAGACTGGGATTCCATAATAATCGGACGAAGCTATTTTTGCCAGAAATAGCCTACGCGAATTTATCTTACTATATTTTCTCTTGACTGATCGGGTTGAGGTTTTAATTAACCATTTAAAAAGCACAGAACAGAGAAACAAGATTAGGGAGTAGGCTGAGGGGCTCTTGTTAGGTAGGGTATGGCGGAGGGCCTTTCCCCCACTGTTATTTGTTTGTCGAGTATGTTTCCGTCCCTGTAGATAGTCAGTGTCATGTTCTGGCCAACAGATCTTTCAGTTTCAAGATGTGAAATCAAATCTTCCATTCTTATGACAGGATTTCCATCTACGGCTGTTATAATGTCGCCGCCCAGTCTTTCCCCATACTGGTTGGTTATGCTTCCATTTATTCCGGCCTTATCTGCAGGGCTATCCTTTACTATTGTATCTACTATTACCCCTTTGAAGTTTCTCTCAAGTCCCTCCCTTTGTGCAATATCAGATGTCAATGGACCTCCTGTCATTCCTAGCCATGGATGAGTGTAATTCCCGGCCTCAATCAACACCGGAACTATGCGCTGGACAGCATTAGATGGAACTGCAAATCCAATATTACCGGGAAATATGCCTGCTGTATTTACCCCAATGACCTCTGCTTTCATATTCAATAAAGGCCCGCCAGAGTTTCCTGGATTAATTAAGGCATCCGTTTGGATTGCGTCTGGTACAGAGAATCCTGTTTCTTCAAGTGGCAATAGGCGTCCGGTCTGACTCACGATGCCTGTTGTAATTGAGCCTTCTAGGCCAAAAGGATTACCTATGGCTACGACTTGGTCTCCCACCTTCAGCTCGGAAGAATTACCTAAAGTAAGAGGAGGAGCCAATTCACCCTGTGTGAAATTTTCAACAATCTTCAGCACGGCTAGATCACTATAGACATCCCTTCCAGTAACGTTGGCGGTATACCTGTTGCCATCTATGAATGTTATATCGACAATCCTTGCGTTAGCTACTACATGATTATTAGTAACTATATGTCCATTTTCGTCATACACAAACCCCGAACCAAGTGCAGTCTGGTTTTCTTGCTCTCTGTCAGGGTTTGGTGCGGTAATAGGAGGAACGGAAGTTGTTATCTGTACCACGGAATTCTCTACCTTATTGAATATATCGAATATGGGTAGAGATTGTATTTGCTGCGGGCTTGTTTCGGTTTGTGCAGCTAAACTGTGAGGGTTTAGTAACGAAGACCCAGAAATTGCGATCATCAAAGAAGTTACAAAAAAAACTGTTGAAAAATGTTGAAACGAAGATTCTTGCATAGACTCTTAAGTTGAAAAAGTGCCTCTTATAGTAGTTTCTATTTACTACACTCTCCTTGGACTGTCGTGTCTGGTAATGGTTTATTTACTGTGGAGGACTAATATGGAATAAAAATGCCAATAAATAAGCCAATTGTTAAACGTTCAATCAGAGGTATAGAATTAGTTAGGAAAGGTAGGGGTTTTTCAAGATCTGAGCTAAAAGAATCAGGAATAGAAAACATCAAAATTGCAAGGAAAAACGGAATACCGGTTGATGACCTGCGAAAAACAAGAATTCCCGAAAACATTGAACAGCTCAAGCCTATTGTGACTAAAATATTAGATTCAAAAAAAATAGTAAAAACCAGGAAACAAACCAAGATTAAAGAATAAGAACCTGTGTATCAACTCAGCTTATTAGTTATCAACTCCCCTAATTGTAGTTTTTTTGCTCCTGTCATATTATCTTGAGATACCTCTCTTGGGTGATGATCGTCGTTGAGGAACGATGTCTTCCTGACTATGTCTTTGATTTGTTGATTATCTATCAATGTATCGACCAGCTTGGCTAGGTCATCTTTTGGAAGTTTAAAAGAGGGTGACGTCTCAATCGACTCTATTGCTTTTAATTTCCAATAATACATCAGAGCTTTACCTATTGTAGTATGGGCTTCATAAACAACCCTACCCAGTACAGTCAAAGAATATCTCCCATATTTCCTTTTTATCAAATCAGCTTTGGTCAACTTTGAAATCCTTGAATAGAATTGTTTTGAAGTGAGCCCCATTTTCCTTATTTGGATTTCGGATTCTCCATTTGCTAACGCAATTGTATTGAATAAAATCAAGCCCTTGTCATCTGATATGCTCTTTAAAATATCTACTATGGATATCAATTTTTCATAACCACACTATTTAGTCCTAGATAGATCATACTTTTGTCCTAATTATACGTCAGTTGCTTAGTATATCTTCCTTAGTTAACAAAGATAATTAAGGCATATATATTAAAAGACCGACCGGTCAGTTATTTATAGCGAGAAAGTCCGTCTTCTGATTTGGAAGGTATTTTCACCCCCTCATGATATGAGTATCATTTATTCGACAGTGAAAAATTAGACAAATGTCCAATTTGATATGACGGAGAAATTACAGCACACCCTTCAATCAATACAGGAGTATGGATATGATTTTCCTATAATCGCAATCATCAACAGTGTTTAGGCGGGGGCAGATCTTAGTATGTTAAAACACCTTTCACGGGTTTTATTGAAAAATTGCTTTTGCTGAGCGATCTGGGTTGATAATTGCAGCTATTATCGATCTACATATAAACACCAAATTTGATGTAGAATTATGTATCTCATTTATTCCAAAAGATTGCTCCTCCCGACAAGGTCCAGAGAGGTACTCAATTAGAGATACGTATTGCATGAGAAACTGATTATGAAGGCATCAGATCTGTTCGTAAAGTGTTTAGAAGAAGAACAAGTTGAGTACATCTTTGGCTTGCCAGGAGAAGAGACTAATGATCTAGTCATTTCACTTTCGGATTCTCCAAAAATAAAATTTGTCTTGACAAGACATGAACAAGGGGCAGCCTTTATGGCAGACGTTTATGGCCGATTGACCCACAAAGTGGGAGTATGTCTTTCTACGCTAGGCCCAGGAGCGACAAATCTAACCACGGGGGTCGCAAATGCAAATATGGATAGATCTCCTCTATTGGCGATTACAGGTCAAACTCAAACTGATCAATTACATAAGGAATCGCATCAGAATATGGATCCTATAACAATGTTTGAACCCATAACAAAATGGAGATGGTCTATGCGGAATGCTGATAGCATACCAGAGATTATTAGAAGAGCATTCAAGATAGCTCTGGAAGAAAAGGGTGGAGCAGTACATCTTGAGCTACCTCAAGACATAGCGAAAATGAACTCCAGCATTAAGCCTATTGATAAGAAAGAGGTATTCAGGCCTAGACCCAATCGTGATTTGATACAGAAAGCGGCTAAGATGATTTTGCAGTCAAAAATGCCGCTAATCCTGATCGGAAACGGATGTGTTAGAAAAAACGCCAGTGCTTCATTGAGAGAATTTGCGGAACAGACCGGTATATTTTCGATAAATACATTCATGGCGAAAGGTGTCATATCTGATAGATCCCAACGGCACTTGCAGACAATTGGAATTAAAGAGGCTGATTATGCTCTCAGAGCATTAAAAAAGGCTGATTTAGTGATTGCAGTAGGATATGATCTAGTAGAATATAGCCCTAAGAATTGGAACGGTGAATTGAAGAAGGACATCATTCATATCGATTTTACTCCTGCTGAAGTTGACACCTACTATCCCCCTACTATTGAAATTGCAGCAGACATAGAATATACTATAAATGCGATACTTGATGAGCTACCAAAGGAGAAGGGAAATAATCCTAATCATGCAGGATTTCCACGGAAAGAAATTCCGGACCTATTCAAGGAAATAAAAGAAGAGGTTACGTGGAGGATCCAACGCTTTAGTAATGACCTTTCATATCCTATCAAGCCTGAAAAACTCATTATTGATATACGAAATATCCTAGAGGACCGTGACATAGTTATTTCTGACGTAGGAGCTCACAAATTATGGATAGCAAAGGTCTACGACACCTATGTTCCAAATACCTGCTTGATTACGAACGGTTTTTGTTCCATGGGGTTTGCACTTCCAGGTGCAATTGCAGCACAACTAGTAAAACCAGAACAAAAGGTTGTCGCAATATGTGGCGATGGTGGCTTCTTGATGAATGTACAGGAAATAGAAACAGCAGTCCGCTTGAACCTACCGATAATAGTAGTTGTATGGTGTGATTATGACTTTGGCATTATTTCTGCTAAGCAGTATATGGAATTTGGAAGGAGTGCATTTACCAAATTCAACAATCCTGATTTTGTTAAACTTGCAGAAAGCTTTGGTGCCTATGGCTATCGAGCCAAAAACGCTAAAGAATTCTCTGGTTTGTTAAAGAAGGCAAAAGATTCTACGTCAGTGCCTGTTATCATAGCAGTAGACGTAGACTATTCTGCAAATTCAATCCTCTTAGAGTCCAAAAACGAGGCGCCCTAGAGGTCGGGCCTGTTTCAATTACATTTGTGAACGCATCTGTGAGGATTTGAAGGCATCCAGAACCTGACCTGATTGCAAGAGGTCACAGTTAGCTCACAAATCTGGACTGCCGTCTCCGTCCATGTCAGTGCTATCATCTATACCTTCATCATCATGCTTATTTTCTTCGCCGGGTAGCTCTTCTTCAGGATTTTTTGTCATTTTTACCGGCCTCTCATCCTCAGGCTTTACTATGGCTTCATCAGGGACTTCGGGAAATTCTCCTTCCTTCGTGTCTTTATCATCAGCGTCTACCATCTTAGCACTATAATGTACACTGGTTGATTTAACGGTTTCACAGAAGGACCTTTCGGTTTGGTGAGTAGCACACTAAGGCAAGCCAGTTTCCAAAACCCCTTTGCAGTAAATAGCGTCAAAGTGGTCCTAGCAAGTGACATTACTTGGAACACTCAGTATAAAATTGAACTAGATACTGATAAATTGTACCGTTTGCTTGAGACCTTATCATCGATCATGGCCAACAGATAGATATATGAAACGGAGTGTTGGTCAAAGAATGCGAATAACCTCCCGTTATCTCAATCCTCACTACAGAAACTACATTTTCATTTATTCAAGGATGGAGAGCGGAAACGCAGATCGTCACTATTTTATTATTACCTAAAAGCCTCCGTAAATAACTCCAATGCATCGGAATCAAAAGGGTCTTGAAAGGCGAGAAAGAATTGGTCCGCGCCTGCATCAATATATTTTTTAAGCCTTTCCGCGACTTTGCTTGGTCTTCCAACCAGACCGTATTTGAATATCATCTGAGCCGCAGCATGACCTCTTTCGGTAACAAATATTTTTTTCTTATGTTCCAAATCAGAATCAGATTCGGCTATTAGAACATCTAGTTCGAGAGATTTTTTGATCAATTTCCCACCAACGCAGTCATGTTTGCCATTTTCGTTGGATTTAGACTTCACACCTTCAAATTTTTTGTTTAGAGCAGCTAATTGATCTGGAGTTAAATAGGATGACTCCCACACATCAGCATATTTGTTTGCTATTTGCATAGTCTTTCTCTTCATTGCAGCGATTGTTATAGGAATTGTTTTGCTCGGTTTCATTGACGGTGCTCCATTAAGCTTAAAGTATTTCCCAGAAAAGTGAACCGGCTCATCATCACTGTCATACTTCCACAATTTGCGAAGAAGCAAAATTCCCTCATCTAGCATACATGCTCTTTGTACATTGCTCGGATATTCAATTCCATATGGATGCCACCACTGTAAGGCCCACTGAGGTAGTGCACCAACACCTGTCCTAAATTCCAGCCTTCCTTCTGAAATTTCTTGTAAAGTAACAGCCTGTTTCGCCAAAAGTGCAATACTCCTGTATTGGGGTAATAGGTATGTTATAACTGGGCCCAGCTTTATTTTAGTCGTTAAAGCCGATAAGTTAGACAATACAGTCCAACAATCCAAATCAATGTCTGATAATGATTCACCATAGAAGAAACCATTGTATCCTAGTTTTTCCGCTAAAAAGCAAGTATCTTTAATCTTATTGTAATCTGTACCCCAGATCTCCAGACAAAAATGAGGTCCGTTATCATTTGGTTTCAATGTTATCTGCCTATATCAATGGACAACAAGTTAACTGCTGTTTATTTACTTAATTAAGCATGGGCTACCTGACTCCGCAGGTGCGCGCATTTGGTCATGCCCGACTAATGTGTGGGACTTAAGGCCTAGATATCTTGAACAGTTAGAAGATTTGTGTCATGGCTCTTGTCACTTTCAATATATTGGAGTGTCTAGTATGAGGTGTCTGAATGCTAAATAGGTGAATTCTTCATAAATATTTATTGTGAAATTAATTCCCATAACCCACAAATTAGGATTCTTAGGTTTGGTTAAAGTAATCAAAAATGAAAATTGGCTTGATCTCAGATACCCACGACAATATACAGAATATTCAATATGCTACTTCAATATTCAATGAGAAAAATGTGGGCCTTGTAATCCATGCGGGCGACATAGTGAGTCCTGAAGCAGTAGAGGCCTTTAACGGCGTTAAACTCATCGGCGTATTAGGAAACAATGATTTGGAGGTAGATGGGTTAACTAATGCTTTCGATAAGATAGGAGGCCAGCTTAGAGGAGAAATTTGTGAGATGGAGCAGGACGACTTAATATTAGCAATCTATCATGGTACAAATGCTAGAAGGAAGGAATTACTAATTCGATCTGGAAAATACGATGTGGTCATTTGTGGACATACACACAAAACTCAAAATAAAAAGGTAGGAAAGACTCTAATTATTAACCCTGGAACGGCTAATGGATGGTTTTTTGGGTATAGAGCAACTGCTGCGGTATTCGATACTAAAACTAGAGAACTTGAGTTCTTAAACTTGTGATAGTCTGGAAAAATTATTGTACCATAACCAAGCGATAATCTTTGACCCATCTGATCCAATACATGATCCTCAAGCTCTTGAATTGACCCAGGAAAATTGGGTTAAGAAACGTGGCGTTACGTAAGTGACTGCCTTCCCAACGAGAATATTCTGGCTATTGTTAAGGGAGGCGACCATTATTCCAACTATTGTTTGCAATAATACAAGCGAAAGGTCAATATATCAATATTCCTTAACAGAACCGATGCCACTAAAGCCAGCTCTCAGAAATGTCCTGCAAGTAGTTGGTACTTTATCGCATAACGACGTTAACACAAACGTAGTTGATTCATCAGTGGCCCAACATATTAATGCCCTTCCTTCTCTAGAAGTGTATGATTGCCTTGATGAACTAAAATCGCTAGGACTTATTAAGATGCTGCAACCGATAGGTGATTCCAAAGAAAAAAAGGACGACGAAACTTTTAAGATATTAAATATAACTAAGGCAGGCTTAGATGAATTGCTATCAAATCAACAGAATCAAATAGTATAAAGACATAACCACAGCTCTTAACCGGATATCTAATCTACAGCAGTGACATACCTGCAAATACAATTTATTTGATTGTCGGAGTAAGAAGTAGGATGAAAAGGTACACCTTATTAAATATAGAATCACATGAATATGGTGCCAACGGGACGCGGCTCTATATTATTAGTCGACAATGAATTGGATATAATAAATTCCATAAAACGTTGGTTAAAAGCAGCCGGTTTTACGGGTCACGGGTTTACCGACCCTCTAAAAGCCTTACAGTACTTCGAAGAAAATTACGACAAAATTGATTTGGTCTTATCTGACATAAAAATGTCAAAAATGAATGGATATGAGCTTGTAAGAAGAATAAAGACTATACGACCAGAAACTAAGGTTATATTTATGACTGCGCTTGAAACTGATCGTACCGAAGTCTCCAAAATACTGCCATCGATAAACATAGACGGTTTTCTGGTAAAGCCGGGATCCTTAGAAAATTTAGTAAATACTATTAAAAAGATTATCTGACCGAATCAATCCAAAAGATAGGTCTTTACCAACTAGGCAGATCTTCATTTCTTTAACAAGAATATTAAGTGTAGCAGTGAAAGAGTTAATAATCATTGTTACGGATCGAAACCATTAGATATGAAAACAAAAATGTACATCTTGGTGCTAGTATCTGCTGCTGTTATTTTACCTTCCACGGGAGTAGTGAGCCATTCAACGTCTGCTTATGCACAAGGTAATCCCCTCGGTGATATTCCTGTCATAGGTGACTTAATGGGAGGAGGACAAAACCAGTCACAACAACAAAATCAGACAAATCAGACAAATCAGACAAATCAGAGTGGCGGTCCATTAGGTAATATACCTGTGATAGGAGAGCAATTAGAAAAGATGAATCCTGTGAAATAGGATGTCTCTTTGACCATCTTTATTTCTGAATGAGCATGCAATAGAATTTAAAAATATTTAAAAATTAATAATTCTAAATGAATTTTGCGAAACTGATGGAGCATATGGCCACATATAATCAAAGCAGGCCATTAGAAAATAACTTCTAGCCTCCCTCGTTCTGTCCTCCTACTAGTAAATAATATTTTGGCTGCTTTAAACAACAAGGGTTGAAACCCCGGCGAGTGTGAAAAAATAGGGTGAAGATAGATTGTTATATTACTGGCGGAGCTGTTAGTGGAGCGTTAGTATTTACAGCGTTTGGTGCATTTGGATCTACAATAGCAGCTGCACCGCCCTTAGAAGGGCAATTTGGACCGCTTGCTTCTGCTGATTGAATACCAATTCCGCCAATCATCAGAATTGAACTCACTGCCAGAAATGCCATTGCACATAGCAGGATAGCTTTGTTGTTCACTGTTAAAGATAAGGTC
>OBLS010000758.1_pt1 | contig 12353 bp, 10 predicted proteins | sample 1519901 | NCBI WGS metagenome assembly OBLS01 (sample SAMEA3113585, study PRJEB22503) | soil metagenome
TTTGTTCAGTGTAAGAATAAAATAATAACCGTGTTTCCAAAAGTAGAATATGAATATTTTAATAAACAAACAAATATTTAAAATAAATAGGCGTTAAAGGAGGAAGGATGTATCTAGAAACCTCTAACACCCATACATTATGGCAAAAGCCATTACCGAATTGATTGGTTGATAAATAATATATCAGATCCTAAAATAAAAAACTGTTCATTCTAGAGAATTATAAAAAATTTATAATTAGCTCATTTATATTATTTTTTGCTTGCCTAAATTTATAAACAAATTTATAGTAAATGAAGACATTGAGAAAGTTTGGCAATTTTATACAGATATTAAACATTTAGAAATCATTTCGCCAAAAAAATTGAATTTGAAAATAATAACTACTACAAATCAAAAAATTATTCTTGGCCAAGAGGTCACAATTTCAGCCAAGATAACTATCCAAAGAATATGGCATTCAAAAATAACATTCTTTCAGCAATACGAATACATTGATGAAATGTTGACAGGTCCTTTTAACAAATGGAAACACATTCACGAATTTAAACAAATCGATAAGAATAAAACAGAAGTAATTGACGAAGTAGAATTTGATTTACCATATGGAATATTTGGAAAGATTGCTTCAATTTATGTTAGTAAAAAATTAAAAAAAATATTTGAACATAGAAAAGAAGAAACCATCAGATATTTAAGCAAATAAAATATTTTAAACAATGTAGTTTTTTATACTAAAAAATATAGTAATACACAATTTATCAAGGGTTTTATCAATTATTGCATTGGTAATTAAAAAAAACTTGTTTGTTTGTCTTTTTTCAAACCTATTGTAAAATACATTTTATTATATGCAAAATTTGAAAATGAACGTATACAAAAAGATCAGATTTTGTAAAAAAAATAATAATAATTTTCTTTCACGAAAAAAACTTTTTTTCTTGATGTTACTTTATTGATTCTCCTAGAAATCTATATTTTATTCTAATTATAGAGACTCGGTTGTTCAATTGAAAATAGTAACAGGAGTAGGAGTAGTAATAGACATCAAAATATAGATTAATTATAGGATTATGCTACACTATTGATTGTATATAGAGAAGGAGTATTTTTCTTTGCAATTTTACTCAATGAGCTTTTGAAATGTTTCATAGATATTTCTAGTTCTTCTTCTTTTTTATCATTGTCGTATTTTTCTTTCATTCCTGATGGAGGTTCTGTATTAGTATCTTTTTCTTTATTGGACTTTTGTTCTTTTGCTATAATATATTCTCTTACTGCGGCAATAGCTGCAGCATTAACTAAGGCTTCTATCTCTGCACCAGTATATCGATCTGTTAAATCTACTAGTTTATCTATATTAACATCTGCACCTAAAGGTTTCTTTTTTAAGTGTATTTGCAAAATTTGTTTTCGAGCATCTTTATCAGGTATTGGTATTTCCAAAAGGCGATCAAATCTTCCAGGTCTTAATAGTGCTTCATCAATAATATCAGGCCTGTTAGTAGCACCTATAATTACTACTCCTTTGAGATCTTCTAAACCGTCTATCTCAGTCAACATTTGACTAACCAATCTTTCTGTTACATGCGAATCTCCTCCATTCGTTCCTGACCTTCTTGGGGCAATAGCGTCTATTTCATCAAAAAATATTACACACGGTGCTGCCTGTCTTGCCTTTCTAAATATCTCACGAATACCTTTTTCAGATTCACCAACCCATTTTGACAATAGCTCAGGGCCTTTTATACTAATAAAATTAGATTCAGATGTTGATGCCACGGCTTTAGCTAATAGTGTTTTTCCAGTTCCAGGAAGTCCATATAATAATATCCCCTTAGGAGGTTTTATGTCTGCTTTGGTAAAAAGATCTGCATGTTTGAGTGGCCATTCTATTGCTTCCTTTAATTCTTCTTTAACATTATTTATTCCTCCGATATCATTCCATCCTATATTTGGCTTTTGTACTAAAACTTCTCTCATTGCAGATGGATGAACATCTTTTAAAGCATCGTCAAAATCTTGATTAGTTATTTTTATTTTGTTTAATACATTTGCTGGAATTTTTGTTTCTTTTAAGTTGATTTCAGGTATAATACGCCTTAATGATCTCATTGCAGCTTCTTTTGCCACCATTTCCAAGTCTGCTCCAACAAATCCATGAGTAACTTTGGCATAAGATTTTAAGTCTATATCTTGTTCCAATGGCATTCCTCTGGTATGAATCTGAAGAATGTCATGACGTCCCTCTTCATCCGGAATACCTATTTCTATTTCTCTATCGAATCGACCTGGACGTCTTAATGCAGGATCTATTGCATTTGGTCTATTTGTAGCAGCAATTACAACAACTTTACCTCTTGCCTTGAGTCCATCCATTAAAGTCAAAAGTTGAGAAACTATTCTTTTCTCAACATCACCAGATACCTCCTCTCTTTTTGGTGCTATCGAATCAATTTCATCTATAAATATAATACTTGGCGCATTTTCTTGTGCTTGGTTGAATATTTCTCTTAATTTTTCTTCGCTTTCTCCATAAAATTTGCTCATTATTTCTGGTCCACCAATTGAATAGAAATTAGCGTTTGTCTCATTAGCAACTGCTTTTGCAAGCAATGTTTTACCTGTCCCTGGAGGACCATGCAATAGAACACCTTTTGGAGCTTCAATTCCAATTTTGTCAAAGAGCTCAGGATGTCTTAACGGAAGTTCAATCATTTCTCGTACTTTTTGCACTTCGTTTTTGATTCCTCCAACATCCTCATATGTTATCCTATCAATCTTTTTATTTTGAGCAGATATATCTGATTTAGATCCTATTTTGAATTTAGTATTTGAATTTATTAATAGTGCTTTATTTTGTGGTTTTGTAGATACTATTATGAAACCTATACGTCTTCCCATCATATTAAAAAGTATCACATCATCTTTGGCAACTACTCTTCCATCTAACTTCTCTGAAAAGTAGTCCTCCAATCCAACTATATTAAGATCCTCAAGAGGAGACATTAAAATTTCTTCTGCATTTTCAACATCAACCTTTTGTACATTTATCTGATCATCTATTCCAACTGAAATATTTTCTCTAGTATAGCCATCTATTCTAACTAATCCTTTGCCATAATCATTTGGATGGCTCGTCCAAAGTAAAACATAACTTTTTTTAGATGATGTCTCATTGGTAAGCTCTAAGACATCACCCGTAGCAAGATTGTGCTCTTCAATAATCCTGGGATCAATAAGTGCAATTCCTCGTCCTACGAATTTTGAAAAGGTTTCTGCAACTTTTAATGTAAATTTATTATCAATATCACGATAATTATTCATTTTTTCAAATCACTCCTTTTATTATAATATATTAATAAAACAAAAATTACTATTTTATTCAACCTTTATTGCTTTAGACTTGGGCTTAGGTTGTTCTTTTGCTTTAATTTTTAATTCTAATATTCCATTTGTGTATGTAGCTTTGGTTGAAGTATCATCTAATTTTACATCGAATGGAATCTCAGAAAGATATTTTTTATCTCCATGTTCTGCTCTTATTGTAACGGTATGTTCTGAAATACTTACTTTAATATCTTCCTTAGTTACTCCTGGCATTTCAGCTGTAACTACATATGTATTTTCTTTCTCATTGAAATTAGTATCAACCAATGGATCCCTAATTTCACTTTGCTCTACTAATCCACTCATTCTAGGTCGAACATTTCCAAATTCCTTAACTCGAGGTCTGCCGTCAGGACCCACAGTAATTTGATACCCATAATAATACGGAACATTACCTTTTAATGGTTGAGTATCTCCTTCTCTTACAGTTCTAAACATCCTATTTATCATTTCTTCTGCTGTTTCAAATTCTCGATCCATGTCGTCAAATGATTTTCTAAAACTAAATGGTTCTTTCCACATTTTTATCACTTTACAGTATGTAATGTACATGACATTATATAAATATTTCTGACATTTTCTTGTTAAAATAACAATCTAGATTTCAATTAACTATATGTTGATTTTTATACATTTAACCATGATAATCGTATTTATAAAAAATTGTTTACTATATTTATTTTTAAAATAACCAAAATAATTTTTAAAATAATCAGTCAGTCAATCAATTAATCATATTCAAGTGAGTTTGTAACTAAATAGTAATAGAATTTATATTATAAAATTCAGTAGAAATCTATTACAAATATTCTCATAAAATTCAATAAAAAATATATACTTATATTATTTAGAAAAATGGATTTTTGATTGACCTATTCTCTCTTTAATGCTTCTATTGGCAGCAAGCGTGATGCTTTAAACGCAGGAAATAGCCCAGCTAAAAAACTCAATCCAAGAGTAATGAACCAGACTCTTGCCATATCGGTTATTAAAAAAACAGGAGCTGCATTATTTCCGTCACTATTTGAGTTGAATCCTGAATTTAAAACATATCCCAGAATTACACCCGCTCCCAAACCAGAGGTTGCACCCAAAACTCCTATAAGTAATGCTTCTACTAAGAAAAGAGATAAAATATTAAAATTTTGTGCTCCAATAGCTTTTAGAGTGCCTATTTCTCGGGTTCTCTCTACTACTGAAGTATATAGTGTTGTTATTATTCCAACTGCTCCTACTATTAATGATACAATTGCAATACTTAAAAGAAAAGCACTTAATCCACTGGTAAATTCTTTAATTGTTTGTATAAGTGCTTTTACTGTAGTAATACCTATGTCATTACCATAAAGTTTTCTTATCTCTTTCTCAATACTATCTATATTATCAGGAGAAATGGCTACCACTATTAATGCATCAAATTTTCCAGATTTATGAAGAAATGTATTACCTATATTTTCATTAATGACTACGGCTTTGTCTATGTTAGGGTTTCCTGATTGTTTTATTATTGCTCGGATAACGAAACTTTTTGTTTCTTTCTCTCTGTTTCCTGTTATTGGATCCACAAAAGAATAAGATACTTGTACTGTTTGTCCCAATGATAAAAAAGGTACCGTCTCTCCAGGTGGAAAAGCTACATCACTAGAAACAATCATTCCAGAAGGATCATTTGATCTAACAACAGAACCTTCTTCATATTCTAGCGTAGGAGCAATTACAGTTAATTTTTGAGGATCTATAGAAAATATTGCAAAATCCTTTGATTCACCCTTTGATTCAATTGTTACTTGAGATTGATATGAAGGTATAACTTCTTTTACTAATGGAAGTGAACTCAATCTTTTTTGGACTGCAGAATTCAATGTAATTTTCGCAACAGGAGGGGGCGTAGCTGCATTATTACCACCACCAGGACCTGTTCCTCCACTTTCTGTTTGTGGTGCTGGATTTATGAACATAATATTACCTGCAAGATTACTAGTTTGCTTATTAAAAAATTCGCTAAATCCAGCGCCCATTCCACTAACAGCGATCATCAAGCTACTTCCTACCATTACCATTACAATTGTTAGTATAGACTTTGTTTTTCTCTCTTTAATAGCATCCATCGATAAGAGTATAATTTCTTTAAAATCCATACCTATGTCTCGATTCTTTACTTTTTAGTAATTGTAAAACCGTATAATAACTATTATTTTTATTAATTTGCTTTTCTCTCCTCATATTTATCATCGTCTAAAAAGGATTTTCCATTATTATCTTGATTATTCAATGATTTATATAACTTTGATTTTTTGTCTTTTCTCTTTCTGATCGAAAATACAATAAATATTATTACAACAACAATTATCCCAGCTAAGACAAAAGTAATAATTAGCGTAGTTACTGGAGGAGGAGATATAGTAAAACCTAAGATATTTGTATTTGTATCACCATTGTTAGTTTGTTCATCATGTACGGCTTCATAATTTACTGTTTCATTTAAAATTAAATTATGCTCTGTTCTCAAATCATCTTTATATGTTATTTTTAAACTTGTAATATATTCCCCTTTTTCAGCATTTAATTTGATGTCAATGGGAATGCTAAAAGGTAATGGTGAATTCTCTGTGAGGTCTCCCAAATACTGAGGCATAGGCAAACTTTTTAAAGGTAGTTGTTTTAAGATTTTTCTATCTTGTAAAGAATTTTCTGTAACGTTAGATGATGACCATTCCGTACTATTAATAATTTCCATAGTTGTGAATAATGCTACTGTATTACCTTCATTTAACAAATTTCCAACTAGATTTAGAATTCCACCTATATCTTCGAGGGCTACTTCATATGTTCTTATTTTTATTTGTCCTTGTATATAAGATCCAATAGAAAGAGAATCTTTCTTAGACTTTCCTCCTGAAACATATTCAGCATTTAATGTAAATGATATAGGCTTACTTATTACTTCTTCTGATGAAAAAATCTGCGTAAATAGCTCCCTCTTTGAGAAGGGGGGCATAGAACTCAATGTCCATCTTGTGTCTCCAAGAATTTTGACAGAGTCTGATTCAGAGTCAAGAGAAAAAACTACATCTTTTAATTCCTCATCTCCGTTATTGGAAACAATTATGTTAGCACTTTCAATTATTCCAGCTCTTAATATTAGAGAGTTATGTTGTGTAATATTAGAACTATTTCTATCAATTGCATTATCAATAACTAAAACATTTCTAGCTTCATCTATACTCAAAACAGATTCTGGAGGATTAGGAGATATTATTAATCCTACAGAGGTTTCAAAGATTTTCTTATTTCCATATGCGTCATTATAGGTTATCTCTAAGTTCATATTTTGGATAGTACCTCCTGTAGAATAATCCGGATATATAACCGGAGTTATTAATGCAGTACTATTTGCTAATATTTTTTCTACATTGAATGTCGTAGCGTGAATATCAATGGGTGTAAAGTTAGATTCTTTTTCCGAGGTTTGTTTTGTTAAAATATTCTCAGTCGTATTATTAGAATGATTTGAAAGAGTTGTGTTACTTTCCAGATTATTATTTATAGAATTATTATGAACTATGGAATTATCAATAATTCCATCATCATTGTTTTTGATAGCTTTATTTTCTATTGTTGTAGTTCCTCCTGAAATATTGGTAATGGTGGCAATTACTCCATTTGCATCTGCTGATCCTTTATTATATAATAAAATCTGTAAATTATTGGGGGAATTAGTAATTAGATTCTGTTTCTGAGGGATAACATCTAGAATTACCTTCCCTGTAACTCTAAAAGGTACAGTAATATTCGTTGAAATTTGTCCTGTTTCAAGAACTTTTGAATAAACTATTTCCATAGATCCATAATAAGGACCAACTTTTGCAGTGTCTAATATATTGAAAGTAAAATATATAGGAAAGCTCTCTCCAGGCTTTACTATTGAATTATAGCTTGCAACAGAAACATTTTGGAATTTTACATTGTTTTCGCCTTTTATAGATTGGAATCCTGGCGGAAGTTGTAAATATCCATTTATTCCACTAATTTCTGATCTTCCAGTATTGACCAATATTACTGCAAGTGTTGATGGGCCTTCCCCAGGGCCAACTTCAACCTTTAGTGGATTATCTAGATCTTGTGATTGAGGTAAGGCATTATCTTTATTTGTCCAGTATGCTTCAAGAAATGTTGGACTTCTATCATCAAGTGGCTGCCTTTGTGCATAGGCATTACCAAGAAGTAAAGAATTGTTGGAATTTATAAAAATTACCAAAACCAATAACAAAAATAAGATAAAAGAAAATAGAATGAAGAAAGTAAGTGTCATATTTTTATTATCTTCATTTTATTTACTTGCAAATATCTAATATTAAGGTTCTTTGGTTTTTTATTTGTATGTTTAACCATTTTACTTTATTTAAGTTTTAATTGATAATTTCTTTTTCTATCTTTCCATCTCTTATAAAAATGGTCTTATCAGTCTCTAGAGCTAGTTCTTGGTTATGAGTTACCATAACAATTGTCTTTTTATATTTTCTGGTAAGCATTTTAAGTAAATCAAAAACTTCTTTTCCGGTTTTTGTGTCGAGATTCCCTGTTGGTTCATCTGCTAAAATTATTGTTGGGTTATTAATCAAGGCACGGGCAATAGCTACTCTTTGTTGTTGTCCACCACTAAGGTTCATGGGTTGGTATTCTCCCTTATCCTTTATCCCTAATAGATCCAACAATCTTTGTGAACGGTAACGACGCACATTTCTATTCATTCCCATAATTATGGCAGGTATTTCTATATTCTTTTGGACACTAGTTCTATTAATTAGGTTAAATGATTGAAAAATATATCCAATCAAGTTATTTCGCATTTGTGCAATTTCAGATTCATTAAGAGATACGATATTAAATCCATTTATGATAACTTCTCCTGAAGTTGGTTTATCCAATGCGCCTATAATATTAAGTAACGTAGATTTGCCACTCCCAGAAGGTCCAACAATTGATATAAATTCCCCCTTCTTTATTGTAAAACTAATATTATCAAGAACAACAGACTCTCCTGCAGGTGATTTAAATATTTTGATTATATTTTTTAATTCCATTACAATCGGGTTATCATTATTTTGGTTGTTCATGTCATTATTATCTTCATGTATTGATTTGCTGATTTATCTCTTAATAATTTAATTTCGTAGTATAAACATTGTTTATGTTGTAAAATAACTTTTCCATCAATAAAAACATCCATTTCAAATAGTATTGATAATGTAACAATGGTAACTTATACTCATTTGGTTTTTACCGAGAAATGAGAAATAAATATTCAATTACTTGTGACGACAATAAAAAAAGGTAATATCATAAACTATTATTTTTTATCTATTAGTATTTTAACATTAGAAATTATATCATCAAGTTTTTCAAGATCAAGATAGACTTTATCATGTTCTTCTAATAATTCAATTTGAGACTTGGATGCAAATTTTATTGCATTGCCACCTACAATTACAGGTATATTTAAAGATTTACGAATTTCCTGTACCAATCTAATAGCTGAATTGATATTTTCTTCTAAAGTAACAGATACAAGTACTAAATGGGGATTGGTGTTATCCAAGTAAGATTCAATAGAATTGGTTGGAAGAGGTGAAGTAATATTATAAATCTCATATCCTTTTTCAAGCAATAAAGATTCAATTATTTTACAACCTATACTATGAAGTTCTCCTTCTGGAGTACATAATATTATTGGTCTAGCAGTTGATGAACTTTTAGAGATTTTTTTATTAGAATTTTTTTGATTAATTAAATCAATTAAAGTAATTGTTGCATTACTGCATACATGTTCTGTTGCAACATCTATTTCTCCATTTTCCCATTGATCCCCTATTCTATGTAATACGGGCATTAATAATTTCTCATAGAAATCTAATAATGAATAAACAGATTTGGTATAATCATTATATATATTGAACAATTCATTTAGTTCATAATTTTTTAGCTTTTCAAATAGTGTATCTTGTAATGATTCGTTTAATTCCATAGATTTTTCAAAATTGAGATTATGGGAACCTAAAAATTTTATAATTGTTGATTGCTTTCGATATTCCTCTGGAATTTTATTGATATTGATTTGGGATAATGGACCTAAATATTGTCTTGTAATTTGTTGAGATGTTCTTTTTTCTTTATTCCATCTACTTTCAACAAGATAAGCATAATTAATATTTTTTACTTTTTTTACTCTTATATAGACCATACAATATTGTAATTTTTACTATTCTTTTATTTATATTTAGTGCCTAACTCATTCTAGTGCTAACACATTTTAGTTATAAAACTAAATTTATGAACTTTAAAATATAATATACGAGTTAAATGTTAGCACTATGTACATTATTACCACCAGTATATATATACTACTTTGACAGTGAACTAATCATGAAACAATACACACAATACATGAAAAATCAAGTTATTGTGATAAGCATATTTAGTTTAGCAGGAATTACAATAATAGGCGGTTTTTTAAATTTAGGAAATACTTTAGGTTATTGGCTATTATTGATAGGAAGTACTATTGTCATTGGCTATTTTTATCTAAGATATAGTTACCAAAGAAAAATTAATAGATTAGATCCAGGGGTTTTAGATAGTTTAAAATAATATTTTTTAATGGAAATTAATTAGAAGTCGAATAATGGAAAATAAAGTGCAATTAGAATATATTACTTGTCATTCCGAGATATTCTAATTTTGAAGGAAAGATCTTAAATACTTATAGATAATCACTAATGTTATTGCTCTTAAATTGCCTTCTATCTTATGTCCTAAAATAAATAAACTAATTGCAAATAGCCATAATGTAATACCATATAATACAGGTGTGTTTTGATTCATGAAATACACTATTATAAAATATATTCCGATAATGTATAGGGGTAATCCAATACAATGTAATATAATATTAACAGGATGCCTATGTGTATTTTTAATAGCTTTGAGTAAATTAAATCTCAATATTTAAAAATACTACAGAAACAAATTTTAATCTTACTGTACTATCAATTGATCTCATTTAAAAAGTTTAGAATAGTCTTTGAATTTGATTATTGCTTATGGAAAATATTTTCAATGCCATAAAAAGTCTTGTTAATACAAAATAGTTGTGCAATCATAATAATAAATAATAATACTATAACAATAAAATTCTTTAATAATTGATCTTAAATATATATCATAAAAATTAAAGAATTAGCCATAGTAAGAAATTTGCCTAATATAATTAATTATAGTCTGTTAATTTGAATATTATATTAATAAAAAAAAAATCTTATGCTTTAAAATGTTTTACTTGATAAATTATATCACAAAGAAATAAAATATAGAAATTATGGAAATATTTTTATAATAATCTTATATACTATTGATAATGAATAAAAAGATTAATGTAGGAATATTATTATTAGTTGGTGCTGCATTTTCTTTCCTAGCTGTAGGATACACAAATGGAATTAATTTTGCTGTTGCACAAACTACAGGAACAACCGATCCTGGCGCGGAGACAATTGAAGATTTTGAAAAAATAGAGGGAAATAATACTGCAATTATAAGAAATGATACAGCCATAAGTAATCCAAATAATACACTTCTTGATTCTACAGAAATGAATATGGAAGAAAACTGCATGGTTTTACCCGATGGAAGTAATTATTGTCCATAAATATATCGTTTAAAATATATATCCATCCATATATTTTTTATTTTTGTAATTAATGTTACAATTGTGTTGGAAATTTCTAAAAATTTAATTGAATATATTAAGTTAAAGTTGTCTCTCTAATACTAAGTTACTAGATAATTAACAATAAAGAATAGCCATATTTATTATGTAATAGAAAAGAATTTGCTTTGTCATTCACATTAATATATTTTATTTGCTTATGTTTTATCAAAAACTTATTCTAATGGTAAATTTTAATTTTATTATCAATTAATCTATTTAATATACTAAATTAAAACCAATACAAAAATAATTAAATTTATTCTTGATTTTTATATGTACGCAAATAATATCATAGACATGATTAATTTAACTCTAAATTATTTTTATTAGTAATTTCTATTTCATTTAACAGCTTTTATTACATCATTAAATAGATCTAATGAACTTGTATCAAATGGATCCTGAAAAGCAAGAAAGAATTGAGTTACTCCGCCTTCAATATATTCTTTAATTCTTTCTGCCACAGTGATGGGGTTTCCTATTAGCCCATGTTTTCGTATTTGATGTAATATATTTGGTCCTCTTTCCATTGAAAATATTTTTTCTTTATATTCAAGGTCAGTAACAGATTCAGCAATTATAACATCTAATTCAATAGATCTCTCAATTTTTCTATTAGTATCTTTATCAATAATATAAGTAAATTCATTGTTTAATTTCAGAAATTCTTTAGGAGAAAGATAAGATGATTCCCATATATCTGCATACTTAGCTGCTATGGTCATAGTCTTTTTTTTCTTGGCAGCAACTGTGATTGGAATCTTTTCAATCAATATTTGAGGAATTTTTATATTCGCATCATTTAATTCAAAATATTTTCCTTTAAATTTAACAGAAGATAATTCTTTATTCCAAAGCATAGTCAAAACATATAATCCTTCATCTAATAGTTCTACTCTGTTAACAGTTTTAAGATACTCAATTCCATACGGATACCACCATTGTACAGAATATTGTAATGTTGCCCCAGTTCCTGTTCTAAATTCCAATCTTCCTGTTGATAAAGTTTGAAATGTTATCGCCTGTTTAGCCAATAAGGAAATGCTACGATATTCGGGAAATAGATATGTTATAACAGGTCCAAGTTTTATTTTACTTGTAATATTTATTAATGATGATAATACAGTCCAACAGTCTAGGTCAATATTTGCTAAGGATTCACCATAAAAAAACCCATCATATCCATTTTTTTCAG
>OBLS010000759.1_pt1 | contig 12349 bp, 14 predicted proteins | sample 1519901 | NCBI WGS metagenome assembly OBLS01 (sample SAMEA3113585, study PRJEB22503) | soil metagenome
CCTGCGCGATTCGGACGGCGCGCTCGAGCGCTGCCCCTATCCCGTCGCCGGCTGACCGCGTGTCAGACAGCCCGCGCGGCGGGCACCAGACGGAGGCGCTCCGGCAGGAGGGGGATGGCGACCCGCTTCAGGTACTCGGCGCCACCGCGGACGAGCGCCTTGCGCACGAACGCCGGCGGCACCGGCGCGAACCCGTACGCGCGGCGCAGCCGGTCGGGAAGCAGCGCGATCGTCACGAAGTTCACGGTCTCGACGAGCGGCCGAGCGAGCAACGGGACCGGCGGCTCGAGGACGATCTTACGGGCGCGTTGTCGCGCCCAGTCGGTCACATGGAGCTCGTCGCCGTTCAGCATCCGCTCGCGGTAGGCATCGAGGTCGTCGAGCGTTCTCGGCATGTCCCGCTTCCGCAGGCCGAACAGCCTCCCGACCACCTTGTAGTCCTCCCAGTACGCGGCCTCTTCCTCGCGGGAGAGCGCGCCCACGTAGCGGCGGTAGACGACGAGCCCCGAGTCGACCAGCGTGAACAGGATCCACATGAGCAGCTCTGGGTCATCCGCCCGGTAGGGGGTCCCGGGCGGATAGCGCCCCACGCCGGTCGGCAGCCTGCCGTTGACCCTGCGGTGCATGGCGCGCACGCGGCGGGTGACCCGGTCCGCATCGGCGCGCGAGCCGAAGCCGATCACGCTGAGGGTCTCGGCCGTCCGTGCCAGCCGCTCGTACGGCTCCTCCAGCGCGCTCGTATGGGCGAGCAAGCCGGTCACCGCCAGCGGGTGGGCCGCCTGCATCAGCAGCGCGCGCGGGCCGGCGAGCGCCAGTGCACGCTCGCGGTGCACGCGCCGCAGCACGGAGGAGTCGTCGAAGTACCCGTCCAATGGTCCTACTCGGGTGCGCTACCGCTGCGCTGGCGCCGCCGGTCGCGGATCTGCGTCACGAGCAGCCACGCGAGGAACGCGACGACCGGCAGGAAGTAGGCGATCGTCGTGAGCGTGTGTCCTGCGTGCGCGATCGAGAGGCTCATGCGTTCGCCTGTGACAGTAGCCACAGCGCCAAGCTGGTGAAGCCGACCATGATCGCCAGCATCCAGTACTGCGAGCGCACCGCCTCCCTGGCGTCCCGGTAGAGCGCGAGCGCCTTGTCGTGCGCCAGGATCAGCGCGGCCACGTGGCCGGCCACCACGAAGGCCACCTGCCAGTACCAGATCGCGTTCGCCCCGATCCACCCGAGATCGGGCTGCGCGCCCGCGGTGCCGAACAGGTCGGACCCCTTTCCGAGCGGGTCTGAGATCACATAGAACAGGCGTTGCCCGTCGAACATCAGCAGCGTGAAGTAGTGCGCGGCCACGTACGCGAGCGCGATCGGGACGAGCGTGTGCACGAACTCATTGGCGAGGCGTGATGCGCTGAACCCGCCGCCCACGCTCTTCGCCCCGAGGATGCCGAGCCTGTAAAAGGCCGCCACGAACAGCACCGCGCCTGTCAGGCCGACGAGGAACGCCAGCTCGAACGCCCGCTGCGGCGACAGCCCGACGTCCTGGAAGAACGAGGCGATGTCGGGCGAGATGCCGCTCCATAGCGGCGCCTCGGACGCGCCGTCGAAGGTGACCGTTCCGATCATCACCGCAAGCACGGCGACGGTCCCGGGCAGCAGCTCGAGCGATGGCAGCCCGGAGAGCGGCCGCCGCAGGCCCACCTCGCCGTCGCGCGTCTCGACCGGCGACAGCCGCGAGAACAGGTTGAAGTAGACGGAGAACCCCTCGCCCCGCTCGATCCAGCGCTCGACTCCGTAGAGCGCCATCCCGACGAACGTGAGCGCCGAGTAGGCGAGCGCGGCGATCGCGACCGACTCCGGCTTGTCGCCATCCGCATACACCAGCTCGAGCGCCGTGAACGCGAACAGGCCGATCGCGGCCGGCCAGCGGCCGAGCCGCTGGGGGTACTCGAGCGGCGCGGGCAGGTCGCTGCGCGACGCCTTCTGCGCCACCCACGCCGCGGCACGGCCGATGGCTCGCCACGGGTTGAACGCGCGGAACACGTCGCCGAAGAGCACGCTGAGCGGGACGAGCCCGACCCAGAACGCCACGTAGACGAACATGGACGCGAAGTTGGCCTCAGGCACGTCAACGCCGCGCAGCCCGCTGTAGATGACCACCCCGAACAGGAAGACGCCGATCGCGCCGCAGACGATCTCCACCGGGCGGCTCGCAAGGAAGCGGCCGATCCGTCCGGGCAGCGGCCGCCACGTGCGCCGCTGAAGCCGTGGCTCCGGCCACAGGACGGCGAGCGCCACGAACGAGACGACAAGCACCATGGCCGCCGCCCAGCCGAACAGCCACTCGGGAATGGGCAGGTCGGCCCGTACGGAGATCCCGTGGCCGATCAGGAGCATGTGAGGCTCACCTGGGCTCGACGTTGAGCCGCGCGATCAGCGGGTCCCTGCCGGCGTCCTCGGCCACGTGGCTCTCCATCTCGAACGAGCCCTCGATGTCCGCCTCGACCCTGAAGCGCGCGGGCTGGCCCGGCGCGGCCGGCTTCTCGATGTCGTAGCCGTGCAGGTGGATGTCGTCGGGCGCATCCGTGGCGACGACGATGCGCACCACGTCACCGTTCTTCACGGTGATCTCAGCCGGACCACCCACCACCTCGCCGCCGCGGATCCGGACGCGCGTGACCTCGGGCGCGGGCGGCTCGGGCGGCGTTGTCTCGGTCTCGGCCTCCGCCTCGGCCGGAGTGCTCTCATCGCCTCCGGTCTCGGCCTGGGTGGTGGTCTGGGCTGCCTGCCCGCTGCCCTCGTCGTCATCTCCCGGGCTCGCGATCACAAAGGCCAGCACGGCCACGACAACCGCCGCGACGACCAGTGCGATACGTCCGTTCCTCGACATGAGCGGCGGCGAAGTATGGCAACGGGCGGTAGATAGGCCGCCGATGCGAGCACCCGCTTGCCTGAGCTGTGTCGCGGCGCTCGCCGCCGCCATACCGGGGTCGGCGGGAGCCGTCTCGCCGGCCGATCGAGCGCCCACGCGGCCATGCATTGCGGCCACGGCAGCCGGCCGAGCGGGTTGGGCCGAGCGCGTCTAGCGGGCGGCGACCGCGGCGGCAACCGTTCGCCCGCCGCCTTCGCCCGGCTCAGGGTCCCGCGGTAGCTCCTGCTCCGGCGCGGCGGCCTCCTCGCGGAGCGTCGCCTCGAAGGCGGCCGCCTCGTCGGGGCCCCCCGGCCGCTCCGGCTGGAAGCGATAGCCCACGCCGAAGTGGGTGTGGATGTAGCTCCAGTCGGGCGACGCCGTTTCGAGCTTCAGGCGCAGCTTGCGGACGAACACGTCCACCGAGCGGTCGCCGTGCGCCATCGCGTAGCCCCAGACCGCCTGGTAGATCTCCTCGCGCTGGAGGACCTTGCCCTCAGCCTGGGCGAGCAGCTCGAGCAGCTCGTACTCCCGGCGCGTGAGCTCGACGCTGCGGCCGCGGACGAAGGCCTGGAACTGGTCGGCGCGGATCTCGAGCTCGCCGGCGACGAGCGGGCCCGTATCGGTCCGCTGGGAGGCCCGCTTGCGGCGGCGGATCACGGCCTCCACGCGCGCGAGCACCTCCTCGGGGTGGCACGGCTTCGTGACCCAGTCGTCGGCGCCGGCGCGCAGGCCGCGCACGCGCTGCGACACGCTCGATTGCCCGGTGCAGACGATCACGCCCATGCCCGGCAGGGCGCTCGACACGCGCTGGAGGAACTCCCAGCCGCCGGGACCGAGGAGCGCGAGGTCCACGACCAGGGCGTTGATCCGCATGGCCACGAACTCGTCGATGGGCGGCGGCGCCTCGAGGCAGCGGTACTGCCAGCCGAGGTCCCCGGCCCGCTTGACCAGGACTCGCACGAACCCCGAGTCCGAGTCGAGGACCGCGATGCGCAGATCCGTCATCCACATGGAGTGTATGCGGCGCGCCAACGGCACCAACCGCGGTTCACAGGCTTTTCACAACCCGGCAACGCCGGAATAACGGAGTTTGCGGGGTCGCGCGCCAAAGTGGCGCCATGGTCGTGGGAGAGCTCGACATCCGTCCGGCCGAGTACGTCGCAATCGTGCGCGGGACGCCGCTTCGCCTCACCGTACGCGAGCTCGAGCTCCTCACCGCCCTCGCGGAGCGCACCGGCAGGATCGTGAGCCGCGAGGAGCTCTACGACGCCGTCTGGCGCCAGCCGTTCCGGAAGTCCGACCGCTCCGTGGACGTGTACGTCGCGCGGCTCCGCCACAAGCTCGAGGAGGCGCTGCCCGGCTGCCGCTACATCCAGACGCACTTCGGCTTCGGCTACCGCCTCTCCTGCGACTGAGCGTCGCCGTTCACACGCTTTTTACAAGGCGGCGACAGCTGGATAACAGACTGAGTCGCGGCGGATGCGAGCTTGCGGCTCATGAAGAAGATCATCATCTCCCTCGCCGCCTGCGGCGCCCTCACGGTGGGCGCCGCCGCGTGCGGTAACGACGACGACTCGAGCAGCGCCGCCGGCAACTCGGGCGGCGACCTGTCCGGCACGATCCGCATCGACGGGTCGAGCACGGTCGCTCCGTTCGCTCAGGCGGCCCAGGAGGCCTTCCAGGGCGAGAACCCCGACGTGCGGATCACGGTCGGCACCTCGGGCACCGGCGGCGGCTTCGAGAAGTTCTGCGCGGGCGAGACCGACATCTCGACCGCCTCGCGTCCGATCAAGGAGGACGAGGAGGTCCCCGTCTGCGAGAAGGCCGGCGTGAAGTTCTCGGAGGTCCAGGTCGCGAACGACGGGATCGCCGTGGTCACCAACCCGGACCTGAAGGTCGACTGCCTCACCACGGACCAGCTCAAGGAGCTGTGGAACCAGGGTTCGAAGGTGAAGAGCCTCAGCGAGATCGACTCGAGCCTCCCGGACACGGAGCTGGCCCTGTTCGGCCCGGGCACGGACTCCGGCACGTTCGACTACTTCACCGACGAGATCAATGGTGAGGAGGGCGTCTCGCGCGAGGACTACCAGCCCTCCGAGGACGACAACGTGCTCGTCCAGGGCGTCGAGGGCGAGGCCGGCGGACTGGGCTACTTCGGCTTCTCTTACTACGAGCAGAACCAGGACAGGCTGAACCTGGTCAGCGTCGACGCGGGCGACGGCTGCGTCAAGCCGAGCACCGAGTCGATCCAGGACGGGTCATACACCCCGCTCGGCCGGCCGCTGTTCATGTATCCGAGCGCCAAGGCCATTAAGCGGCCCGAGGTGAAGGCGTTCATGGACTACATCGTCGAGAACTACCAGCCCATCGCCGAGGCGTCGCAGATCGTCCCGATGAGTCAGGCCCAGGCGGACAAGGCCAAGTCCGCGGTCGGGGGATAGTGGAAGCAGCCAGCACAGCTGCGGCAGGAAGCGGCCGCTCGGAGGCACCGAGCCTCCGGGCGGCCCGGCCGCGTTACGGGGAGCGCGCCATCAAGGGCGCGCTCTTCGGCGCTGCGCTGGTCTCCCTGCTCACCACCGCCGGCATCGTCATCTCGCTGGTTGAGGAGACCATCGTCTTCTTCGGCGACGTGGGTGTCGGCGAATACCTGTTCGGCACGAAGTGGACCCCGCTGTTCGAGCCCCCGAGCTTCGGAGTGCTGCCCCTGGTCATCGGCACGCTCGCCACAACCCTGATCGGGCTGCTCGTGGCGGTCCCGCTCGGCCTGGCCGCCGCCATCTACCTCTCGGAATACGCCCGCCCCCGCGTCCGCAAGACGATCAAGCCCGCTCTCGAGCTGCTCGCCGGCGTTCCGACGATCGTGTTCGGCTACTTCGCCCTCACGTTCTTCACGCCGGAGATCCTGCGCGGCTTCTTCGGCCTCGACGTGGGCATCTTCAACGCGCTCTCGGCCGGGATCATCATCGGCTTCCTGATCATTCCGATCGTCGCCTCGATCTCCGAGGACTCGATGAGCGCCGTACCGCAGGCGCTTCGTGAGGGCGCCTTCGGGCTCGGCGCCTCGAAGCTTCAGGTGACGCTGCGGGTCGTATTCCCGGCCGCGTTGTCCGGCATCGTCGCGGCGATCGTCCTGGCAATGTCGCGCGCAATCGGCGAGACGATGGTCGTGCTCGTCGCCGGCGGCCTCCAGCCGCAGTGGGGAGTGAACATCTTCGAGGCGATGGCCACGATGACCGCGTTCATCGCCGGGACGGCCCAAGGCGACGCGGCCACCGGCTCGATCGCGTACAAGACCATCTTCGCCGTCGGGACGACGCTGTTCGTCATCACCTTCGTGATCAACCTGATTTCGATCCGCTTCGTGCGGAGGTACCGGCAGGTGTACGAATGAGTACGCACGAGCAGGCGATCGCGAGCCCCTCGGGCGCCCGCCGCGCCAAGGACCTGCTGTTCCGGCTGGCGATGCTCGCGTGCCTCGCGCTCGCGCTGGGCCTGCTCGCGGTGCTGCTCGTCGACGTCGCAATCGACGGCGCCGGCACGCTCAACTTCGACTTCATCAACAACTTCACGTCGATCACAGCCGACCAGGCGGGCATCCAGGCTGCGCTCTGGGGCACGGTCTGGCTAATGGGCGTGGCCGCCCTGTTCATCATCCCGGTTGGCGTTGCCACCGCGATCTACCTCGAGGAATACGCCGACGGCACGAAGTGGTGGAACCGCCTGATCGAGGTGAACATCCAGAATCTTGCGGCGGTTCCCTCGATCGTCTACGGGATCCTCGGGCTGGCGTTCCTCGTCCGTGGCCCACTCAACCTGGGCAACGTCGTGCTGGCGGGCGGCCTCACGCTTGGGCTCCTCGTGCTTCCCATGGTGATCATCGCGGGCCGCGAGGCGCTCCGTGCGGTGCCGCCCTCGATCCGCGAGGGCTCCATGGCCCTCGGGGCGACGCAGTGGCAGACGATCTGGCGGCAGGTGCTTCCCGCCGCCGTGCCGGGAATCGCGACCGGGGTGATCCTCGCGCTCTCGCGCGCGATCGGGGAGACAGCGCCTCTGATCGTGGTCGGGGCCGCGACGGTGATCGCTTTCAACCCCGACGGGCTCGACTCGCAGTTCACGGCCATGCCCATCCAGATCTTCAACTGGATCTCGCGGGCCTCCAACGACATCAATGACTACAGGCCGCTCGCGGCGGCGGGGATCCTGGTGCTGATGATCCTGCTGCTCCTGATGAACAGCGTCGCGATCTGGCTGCGAAACCGATACGAGCAGAAGTGGTAGGTGATCAAGAGTGGCTGAGTCCGTGACCGAGTCGCCTGAGATTCGCGTCGACATCCCGCTTCGAGAGCCCGCGGTGGAGGGCGCGAAGCCCGAGGCGAAGCGCGCCCGGGAACCGATCTTCCACCTCGAGGACGTGACCGTCTCCTACGCGGACAACCCGGCAGTCCGCGACGTCACCTTCGACATCGCGAGGAACGAGATCACGGCCCTGATCGGGCCGTCCGGGTGCGGCAAGTCGACGCTGATCCGCTGCCTGAACCGCATGAACGACCTGATCCCGACCGCGCGGGTCGAGGGCCAGGTCATCTACCACGGGCAGGACCTGTACGGGCCGGAGGTCGACGCCGTCGAGGTCCGCAAGCGGATCGGCATGGTGTTCCAGAAGCCGAATCCATTCCCGAAGTCGATCTACGACAACATCGCCTTCGGGCCGCGCGTGCTCGGCATGAAGGGCGACATGGACGAGATCGTGGAGCGCGCGCTGCACCACGCCGCGGTCTGGGACGAGGTGAAGGACCGCCTCAAGGAGAACGCCTTTGGCATGTCGGGCGGCCAGCAACAGCGGCTCTGCATCGCGCGCTGCCTCGCGGTCGAGCCCGACGTAATCCTCATGGACGAGCCGTGCTCCGCGCTCGACCCGATCTCGACCGGGAAGATCGAGGACCTGATGATAGACCTGAAGCAGGAGTACTCGATCGTGATCGTCACGCACAACATGCAGCAGGCCGCGCGAGTGTCGGACAAGACGGCCTTCTTCACGGTCGAGCTCGACGAGAGCGGGAAGCACCGCTCGGGCCGTGTCGTCGAGTTCGACGACACGGAGAAGATCTTCACGAACCCGGCCGACTCGCGCACGGAGGCATACGTCACCGGAAAGGTCGGCTGAGCCTCGTGTCCGATACGACCCGGACCCACTTCCAGGAGGAGCTCGAGGGGCTCGAGCGCTCGGCGCTCGGCGGCCTCGACCTCGTAGCGCAGGCGCTCGACCGCTCGCTCGAGACGATCGCCAACCAGGACATCGAGCTTGCGGGACTCGTGATCGCGGACGACGACCGGATCGACGGGCGCTACCTCGAGGTCCACCAGGGAATTCTGTCGCTGATGGCGCTCCAGGCGCCAGTGGCCGGCGACCTCCGCCTGGTGGCCGCGCTACTGCACGTGATCAAGCACGTCGAGCGGATGGGGGACCAGTGCGTGAACATGGCCAAGCTCGTGCCGCTGGCCGGCCGCGAGCCGCCCGCGGACGCGCGGATGCTCGACTACATCCGCCGGATGGGCGAGCAGGCGCGGCAGCAAGTCGTCCTGTGCGGCCAGGCGTTCGCCCGCCGCGACGTGGACATGGCGCAGGACCTGGTGCGCCAGGACGACGAGATCGACAACCTGAACCGGGCGGTGTTCGGGCTCGCGCTGGAGCTGGGCGACGACCCGGACAGGCGCGAGTGGGCGATGCACATGATGCTCGTCGCACGCTGTATCGAGCGAATAGGGGACAATGCGGTGGATATCGGCGAACAGACCGCGTTCGTCGTCACCGGCCTCTTCCGGGAGTTCGAGGATGCCTCGCACCCGGTCGCGGCGCCCCCCACTGCTTGATCTGCGCCTGCATCGACATCGGCAGCAACACGACGCGGCTGCTGGTGGCCGACGCGGGGGACGGCAGGCTGCGCGAGCTCGTCACGCAGCGCGCGTTCACGCGCATCGGCAAGAGCCTCGGCAACGGGACGGTCATCCCGGCGGAGAAGATCGCAGAGACCGCCGAGGTCGTGCGCACCCAGGCCGCGGTGGCGAGCGAGGTGGGCGCCGAGCACGTCGTGGCCGTGGCCACGGCCGCCATCCGCACGGCGAGGAATCGCGACGAGCTGGTGAGCGCGGTCCAGGACGCCGGCGGGATGGAGCTGAGCGTCCTGTCCGGCAAGGAGGAGGCGCGGCTGTCCTTCGTGGGCGCCACGCGGACGCTGCTCGAGCCGCCGGAAGGGACGGTCGCCGTGATCGACGTGGGTGGCGGGTCCAGTGAGATCGCCATCGGCGAGCCGGACGGTGAGATGGCATGGTCGGAGTCTTTCCGGATCGGCTCGGGCTTCCTCGCCGACGCCTACCTGCGCTCCGACCCGCCGTCGATTGACGAGCTGGGAAAGGTGCGCGCGCACGTGAGCGGGACGTTCGAGGGACTCGAGCCGCCCGCGGCCGCGAGCGCTGTGGCGGTGGGCGGCACGGCCACCTCGCTGAGGCGGCTGGTGGGCGCCGAGCTCGAGCACGAGACGCTCGAGCGGGGCATCCGCGTGCTGTCGAGCACGCCCATCGCCGAGGTGGCCGAGCGCTTCGAGCTCGACGCCGAGCGGGTGCGGCTGCTGCCGGCGGGCATCCTGGTGCTCGAGGCGATCTCGGACCTGCTCGAGCTGCCGCTCAGGATCGCCCGCGGCGGCCTGCGCGAGGGCATCCTGCTCGAGCTGGTGGAAGGGCGGCGGCTTGCCTAGCGGGCCAGCAAGCTCAGGTCGTCGGGGCGAAGCAGCACCTTGATCTCGCCCTTCTCCACCCCCGCCAGACCGCCCTTCTTCATCCTGACCTGTGCACCCGTGAGTGCGTGGACGGCCATGGAGAAATCCGGGTCGTGGCCCACCAGCAGGACATCGTCACCCAAACCGGCGGCAAGCGCTTCCGCATCGAAGGGGCCACCGGCCAGCTTCGGCTCCATCTGCGGATCGATCCCAAGCGGCTCACAGGCCAGCCGGGCGGTTTCGGCCGCGCGAAGCTTGGGACTGGTCAGGCACGTGCTCACCTCCACCCCGAGCGCCTTCAGCGCCTCGCCCACAGCGCGCGCCTGCTCCTCCCCCTTCGAGGTGAGCGGACGCTCCGCGTCCGGCGAACCGTCGGCGGCGTCTCCATGGCGCAACAGCCACAGCACGGCGCGTCACGATAAAGAACATCGCTGCGCACGGGGCACCGCCCCGTGCTTGCGCAAGACTGGGACGACATGGAGGCGGTAACCGCACCCCGCGAGGCCCCGGCGCTCGACGCGCCCGAGCTGTTCGTGAACCGCGAGGTCTCCTGGCTCCAGTTCAACGAGCGCGTCCTGGAGCTGGCGGAGGACGAAGGGACGCCGCTGCTCGAGCGGGTCAAGTTCCTGGCGATCTACAGCGCCAACCTCGACGAGTTCTTCATGGTGCGAGTGGCGGGGCTGCATGACCAGGTGGACGCCGGCATCGACGCACGCGGCCCGGACGGGCTGTCCGCGCACGAGACACTCGAGCGGGTCACCGAGCAGAGCGCGGAGCTCGGCCGACGCCAGTCCCGAGCGTGGGAGGAGGAGGTGCGCCCGCGGCTCGCGGAGCGCGGCATCCGCGTCGTGGAGATCGCGGACTGCTCGGACGAGGAGCTCACGGAGGTCGACCGGCTGTTCGCGGGGCAGATCTTCCCGGTGCTCACGCCGCTGGCCGTGGGGCCCGGCCGGCCGTTCCCGTACATCTCGAACCTGTCGCTGTCGATCGGCGTGTTCGTGCGCGACCCGGAGTCCGGGGTCGAGACGTTCGCGCGCGTCAAGGTGCCTAAGGAGGTGCTGCCCCGCTTCGTCCCGCTCGGCGACGGAGCGTTCGTCCCGCTCGAGCGCGTGATCGCGCGGCAGCTCGACGAGCTGTTCCCGGGGATGGAGATCCTCCGCCACGACTTCTTCCGCGTCACGCGCGACGCCGACTTCACCGTGTCCGACGAGGCCGACGACCTGCTCCAGGCCGTGGAGGACGAGCTCCGCCGCAGGCGCTTCGGCGAGGTCGTGCGGCTTGAGGTGGCATCGACGATGGACCCGCAGATGCGCGGCTACCTGATCGAGCAGCTTGCCATCGACGAGGAGCAGGTGGTGGACGTGGACGGGCTGCTGGACCTCGACGACCTCTGGTCGCTCTACGACGTGGACGGCCACCGCGACCTGCGCGACGATCCATGGACGCCGCAGGTGCCCGCCGCGTTCGCGGACACCGACGACGGCGGCGTGGACGTGCTGGGCGCGATGCGCGCGGGCGACATGCTGGTGCACCACCCCTACGACTCGTTCGCCGGCACGGTCGAGCGCTTCATGACGCAGGCGGTGAAGGACCCGGATGTGCTCGCGATCAAGATCACCGTGTACCGCACCTCCGACGACTCCGAGCTCGTGCCCGCACTGATCGAGGCAGCCGAGCGCGGCAAGCAGGCCGTCTGCCTCGTGGAGCTGAAGGCGCGCTTCGACGAGCGGCGGAACATCGGCTGGGCGCGCTCGCTCGAGGAGGCCGGAGCACATGTCGTGCACGGGCTGCCGGGCCTGAAGACGCACGCCAAGGCACTGCTCGTCGTGCGCCGCGAGGGCTCCGGCGTGCGCCACTACGTGCACATCGGGACCGGCAACTATCACGCGAAGACCGCGCGCCTCTATGAGGATTTCGGCCTGTTCACCTGCGACGCCGAGATCGGCGCGGACGTGGCCGAGCTGTTCAACTCGCTGACCGGCGCGGCGCGCACGCCAGAGTACCGGCGCGTGGTGATCGCCCCGGACCACATGCGCGACTGGTTCATCGGCGAGGTCCAGAAGACGATCGAGGCGAAGCAGGCGGGCAAGGACGCGCGAATCGCGATGAAGATGAACGCGCTCGTGGACGCCCGCTGCATCCGCGCGCTCTACAAGGCCTCGCAGGCCGGGGTGCGCGTGGATTTGGCGGTCCGCGGCATCTGCTGTCTGCGCCCTGGCGTCGCGGACGTCTCCGAGAACATCAGCGTCGTCTCCGTGGTCGGGCGCTTCCTCGAACACTCGCGCGTCTTCTCCTTCCAGCGCGGTGACGAGCGAGAGTTCTGGGTCGGCTCTCCCGACCTCATGCCGCGGAACCTCGACACGCGCGTGGAGCTGCTCGTGCCGGTGACATCCGAGCGGCTGCGCGCGCAGCTCGCGGACACCATCGAGCGCTACCTGGCCGACGACACGTTCGGCTGGGAGCTGGACGCCGACGGTCGGTGGACCCGGCGCACAGGCGGCGAGCACGCGGTGCACGACGAGCTGATGGAGCGCGCCCTCGAGCGCGCCGGCTCATCGGAGTAGCGAGCGCTTGAGCGCGAGCACGCGCGCCGCGCCCTCGCGGATGCGCTTGCGGAACGCGGGGTCGCTCCGCGCCTCGGCGAGCAGACGCGGGAAGACGTCGTTCCAGCTCGCGG
>OBLS010000760.1_pt1 | contig 12344 bp, 12 predicted proteins | sample 1519901 | NCBI WGS metagenome assembly OBLS01 (sample SAMEA3113585, study PRJEB22503) | soil metagenome
CCTCCAGGGCGCGGCCCTCGGCCACGCCCGGCTCCCGGGGGCGCTGTTCAGCGGCGCACACCTCGACTACCTGGACACCCGGACCGGCGAGGGCCCGTACGCCACCTTCGCCGGGGCCGAGTTCAAGGGAGCAACGCTGTACGGCGCGTACTTCCACAACGCCGAGCTCGGCCGAGCGCACTTCGACACGCCCCACGAGCGCCAGGTCACCGATCTGCGCTATGCCGAGTTCCGGGGTGCGTCGGCGGTGGATGCCCACTTCGAGCGGGCCGACCTGCGCGGTGCGGTCTTCACCCCGAGCAAGGTGGGCCGCACCAACCTCAAGCAGGCGCAGTTCAACGGCGCCGACCTCCGGGGGGCGGTGTTCGACGGCGCCGACCTGTCCGGGGCCGATTTCCGCGAGGCCAGGCTGGAGGGGACCAGCTTCAAGGGCGCCAACCTCAGCGCGGTCAACTTCGATCTGGCCGACCTCAAGGGCGCCATCTATGACGCCGGGACGATCTGGCCCGTGGGGTTCTACGCCCCGCCGGACCGGGGGGTGATCGAATGACGGCGACCCGGCGCTAGTGGCCCCCGGCGTGGCTCTTGTATCGCTGGAGGGCCTCGTCGAGGACGACGTGGCCGACGTAGGCGTCGCGCCAGCCGAAGGTCTCGACCGTCTTGTCCTCCAGCTGCTTGTAGATCTTGAAGAAGTGCTCGATCTCCCGCAGCAGGTGGGCCGGGGCCTGCTCGATCCCGTGGATGTGGTTCCAGTGGGGGTCGGTCAGGGGGACGACCAGCAGCTTCTGGTCCGGGCCCTTGTCGTCGGCCATGTCCAGCATGCCGACGATCCGCCCCTGGATCTCGCAGCCCGGGAAGGTGGGCTCGCCGAGCAGGACGAGGGCGTCCAAGGGGTCGCCGTCCTCGGCCAGGGTGTCGGGCACGAACCCGTAGTCGGTCGGGTAGTGGACGGGGCTGAACAGCATCCGGTCGAGCCGGATCCGGCCCGTCTCGTGGTCCAGCTCGTACTTGTTCCGCGACCCCTTGGGGATCTCCACGACGACGTAGATCGGCAGGTCCCCCCTGCCGGGGCCGTCAGTACCGGACGAGGCTGAAGAACTCATAGCCTTCGATCAGCTTTCTGCCCTCGAGGAACTCGAGCTCGATCAGGGTGGCGATACCGATGACCTTGCCCCCCAGGCGCTCGACCAGACGGGCCGCCGCCCGGGCCGTGCCGCCGGTGGCGAGCACGTCGTCGACGATCAGGACCCGCTCGCCGGGGACCACCGCGTCGGCGTGCAGCTCCAGGGTGGCGGTGCCGTACTCGAGCGCGTACTCCTCGGCCTCGACCTGGTAGGGCAGCTTGCCGGCCTTGCGGACGGGGAGGAAGCCGGCCCCGAAGTGGTAGGCCACCGGGGAGGCCAGGATGAAGCCGCGGGCCTCGATGCCGACCACCTTGTCGATGGTGCCCCGGCCGAAGTGGACGACCGTCTCGTCGATCACCGAGGAGAAGGCGACCTCGTCGGCCAGCAGCGGGGTGATGTCCTTGAAGACGATCCCCGGCTTGGGGAAGTCGGGCACGTCGCGGATGAGGGCCCGCAGGCGCTGGATGTCGATGGGCACGGAGGGTCCTCCTGTCGGTGGCTAGCGCCGCCGGCGCTTGGCCGGGCGGGACTGCTGGCGTCCGGACGGCTTGCGGCGCTGCTGGGTCGGGCGTGGCTTGGGCGGCTGGCGGCGGGCCGGCGCCTGGGCGACCGCGGCCGGCTCGGCGGTCTCGGCGACCTCGTCCTCCACCGGCTCCTGCTCGTCGTCGGGGGCCAGCTCCGGCTCGGGCGGCGGGACCGGGGCCCGCCGGGAACGGCCGTCACGGGCCGCGGCCGAGCCGGCCGCGCTCCGGGTCGAGGCGGCGCCGGGACGGGCCGGCCGCTCGGGGCGCTCGGCCCCGGGGCCCTGGGTGGCCAGGCGCTCGACCCGGGCCCGGAGCTGGGCGTAGCGGGGCTCCTTCTCCTTCCACATGGCCACGATCGGCGGGGCGATGAAGATCGAGGAGTAGGCGCCGGCGGCCACGCCCACGAACAGGGCCAGGGCCAGGTCCTTGAGGGTCTCGGCCCCGAGCAGGTAGGAGCCGACCAGCAGCAGCCCCAGGATCGGCAGCAGCGAGGCCAGCGAGGTGTTGAGCGACCGCATCATCGTCTGGTTGACGGCCAGGTTGGTCGCCTGGGAGTAGGTGGTCCGCGACATGGCGGTGAGCGAGCCGGTGTTCTCGCGGACCTTGTCGAACACGACCACGGTGTCGTACAGCGAGTAGCCGAGGATGGTGAGCAGGGCGATCACGGTCGCCGGGGTGACCTCGAAGCGGGCCAGGGCGAAGATCCCGGCGGTGATGATCAGGTCGTGGAGCAGCGCCACCAGCGCGGCCACGGCCATCTTGAACTCCATCCGCAGCGACACGTAGATGACGACCACGACCAGGAACACCAGCAGGGCCACGACCGCCCTGCGGGAGACCGCGCTCCCCCACTTGGAGCCGATCGAGTCGGTGGAGACGCCGTTGGTCTCGACCCCGGCCACCTCGGCCAGCCCGGCCCGGATCCTGGCCACCTCGGCCGGGGCCAGCTCCTCGGTCTGGACGATCACCTGGACCGGGTCGTCCTCGGTCACCTGGACGACCTCGGCCGCCGACCCGACGGCCTCGCGGACCTGGGCCTCGGTCACCTCGGTCGTCGGCTGGACCCGGAACACGGCCCCGCCCTTGAAGTCGATGCCGAAGTTGAGACCGGGCACGACCAGGCTGACCAGCGAGATCAGCACGAGCAGGCCCGAGATGGTGAACCACAGGCGCCGGCGGCCGACGATGTCGAAGCTGGTCTCGCCGTGGTACATGCGGCTGGCGAGGGACACGGACAGGATCCTCCTTGCGGGGGTCAGACGGCGGCGCGGATGCCGACGAAGCGCCCCTCCTGGAACAGGCGGAGTCGGGTGAGCAGGGAGACCGCCGGCCGGGCGAAGAACCAGGCGGCGAAGAAGTCGATCAGGGTGGCCAGGCCGAGGGTGAACGCGAAGCCCCGCACCGGGCCGATGGCCAGCACGTACAGGATCACCGCGGCGAAGAACGACACCGCGTTGGCCGAGACCAGGGTGTGGAACGAGCGCTGCCAGCCCCGGTCGACCGAGGTGCGCAGGGACTTGCCCTCGCGGACCTCGTCCTTGAGCCGTTCGAAGAACACCACGTAGGTGTCGGCCGAGATGCCGACGGCCACGATCAGCCCGGCGATGCCGGCCAGGGTCAGGGTGAAGCCGATCAGCTCGCCCATCAGGATGACGATGCCGACGTTGAGGGCGGCGGCGATGGCCAGGCCGACCCAGATGACCAGGCCGAGGCCCCGGTAGTAGACCAGCACGTACAGGAACACCAGGCCGAGGCCGACGGCCCCGCCGATCAGGCCGGCCCGCAGGGAGTCGGCCCCGAGGGTGGCGCTGACGGTGGTGCGGCTCTGCGGGTCGAGCGTGAGGGGCAGGGCGCCCGAGGAGATCAGCGGGGCCAGGTTCTCGGCCTCGCCCTGGGTCTGGCCGGTGATCACGGCCGTGCCGCCGCTGATGCCCTGGTTGCACTGGACGTCGGAGGCCACCGGCGGGTAGTTGATGACCACCGCGTCCAGGGTGATGGCGATGTTCCGCTTGGGGTCGCCGTCGGGGTTGCAGGCCGCCTTGCCGGTCAGGTCCTGGAAGCGGTCACCGCCGCGGCCGCTGAAGTTGAGCTGGGTCTCCCACTGGCCGGTGGTGACCCCGCCCTGGCCGGTGGTGGCCAGCTGGGGCCGGGCCGAGGAGATGTCGGTGCCGCCCAGGCTGACCGCGCCCATGCGCAGCTTGGGCGAGTTGGCGTCGGGCCGCAGCTGCCCGGCCTCGTTGCGGGCGCACAGCACGACCTCCTTCTCGGGGTCGTCCTTGCCGGTGTAGGTCTCGGGCTTGGTGCAGTCGACCGCCTTGAACGGGTCCTGGGTGTACTTGGGGTCGCTGGGCCCGATGATCTCGACGACCGGGCGGAACTGGAGCTGGGCGGTGGTGCCGACGGCCGCGATCACCTCGTCGGGGTTGGGCACGTCGGGGATCGAGACCACGATGTTGCCGCCCTCCAGGTTCACCTCCGACTCGGCGACGCCCTTGGAGTTCACCCGGTTCCGGATGATGTCGACGGTGGTGTTGAGCTGCTCCTCCGTCGGCTCGCCGCCCTGCGGGTTGGTCGGCACGAAGGTGACGCTGGACCCGCCGCGCAGGTCCAGGCCCAGCCGTGGCTCGAGGTCCTGGACCGCGATCACCGCCCAGACCACGCCCACCAGCGTGAACACGACCAGCAGGGGGATGACGTAGCGACGGGATCCTGGCACGGACGGAGCGCTCCTTGTGTGCTGCGCGATGCAAGGGGTTCGGAACAGAGAGCCTAGCGGTTTTCTCCTGCGTTCGAGCGGGCTACAGCAGGCTGTGGCCGTTGACGGTCATGCGGAACTTGCAGTCGAGGCCCTCGGCGGCCCGCCGGCACATCATCATGCGGACCAGGAAGATCTCGAAGTACTCCAGGATGTCGGACACGCTGGTGTCGATCTGGAGCTCGAGGGTGATGGTGCGGCTGGTGGCGTCGACCCGCACGAAGGAGTGGGTGGCCGAGTAGTTCACCCGGTCGTGGATGTCGAACTCGACCCGCGCGTCCTTGCGCACCCGGGAGCGGTGGACGTCGGACTTGTCGGCGATGTTGACCGCCGCCGACACCGGCGACACGGGATGGCCGAGCTCCTCCTCGTGGTTGCCGATGGCCCCGATGACCAGGCCGATGTCCTCGGTGGCCATGCCCAGCTCGGTGAGGATGGGCAGGGCCAGCAGGGCCGAGGTCTGGGGGTGGTTCTGGCGCGAGATCACGTTGCCGACGTCGTGCAGGTAGCCGGCGACGGCGGCCAGCTCGGCCAGGTGCCGGTCGTAGCCGAGCCGGTCGAGGATGTTGAAGGCGATGTGGCCGACCAGGTTGGCGTGGCGGAAGCCGTGCTCGGTGTAGCCGAGGCGGCCGGTGAACTGGTCGGCCAGGGCGATGTAGGTCTGGATGACCTTGTGGCCGGCGACCTGGTCGAGCAGGCGGAGCTCGCCGGCGTCGGGCCGGCGCTCCGGAAGGCTCATCGTTCGGGGCGCTCCTCTTCGTCGGCGACCTCGGACGCCCCGCCGACGGGCTCGGGGTTGACCTTGCCCGAGATGGCCCGGCGGTTGAGGCGGGCCTCGACGCCCGGGGACAGCTCGATGGTGACGATCTCGCCGTCGAAGCGGCGGATGGTGCCGAGGAACCCTGCCGAGGTGACGATCTCGTCGCCCAGCTGCAGCGAGGACTGCAGCGACTGCAGGGCCTTGAGGCGGCGCTGCTGGGGGCGGATGAGCAGGAAGTAGAAGACGGCGACCATCAGCACGAGGACGACGAGCGACCCGCTACCTTCCATGGATTCAGGACCTCCGAGGGTGCCGATGCGGCGGCAATCCTACTCCGGGTTCCTCTCGAATAGTGAGCCCGGACCGGGGGCCGCGCCGGGGCCCCTCGGCTCCTCGATCCCGAGATGGGCGAAGGCGGCCGCGGTGGCCACCCGGCCCCTCGGGGTGCGCTGGAGGAAGCCGAGCTGGAGCAGGTACGGCTCGGCCACGTCCTCGACCGTGTCCTGCTCCTCCCCCACCGACACGGCCAGGGTGGCCAGGCCGACCGGGGCGCCGCCGAAGCGCTCGCACAGCACCCGCAGCAGGGCCAGGTCGAGCTTGTCCAGCCCCAGCCGGTCGACCTCGAACAGCTCCAGGGCGGCCTCGGCGATGGCCTCGTCGACCGACCCGTCGGCCCGGACCTCGGCGTAGTCGCGGACCCGGCGCAGCAGCCGGTTGGCGATCCTCGGGGTGCCCCGGGACCGCCGGGCCAGGACCTCGGCCCCGGCCTGGTCGATGGCCACCCCGAGGATGGCCGCCGAGCGGGTGACGATCGCCTGGAGGTCGGCCGGGACGTAGTAGTCGAGCCGGGCCGAGAAGCCGAAGCGGTCGCGCAGGGGCGAGGTGATCAGGCCGGTCCGGGTGGTGGCGGCGACCAGGGTGAAGCGCGGCAGGTCGAGGCGGAGGCTGCGCGCCCCCGGGCCCTTGCCGAGCACGACGTCGATCTGGAAGTCCTCCATGGCCGGGTAGAGGACCTCCTCGACGGCCCGGGGGAGGCGGTGGATCTCGTCCACGAACAGCACGTCGCCCGGTTCCAGGCCGGTGAGGATGGCCGCCAGGTCGCCGGCCCGCTCCAGGGCCGGCCCGGAGGTGACCCGGAAGCCGACCCCGAGCTCGGCGGCCACGATCGCGGCCAGGCTGGTCTTGCCGAGGCCCGGCGGGCCCGAGAACAGCAGGTGGTCGGGGGGCAGGCCGCGCCGGCGGGCCGACTCGAGCACGATCCCGAGCTGCTCCCGGATCCTGGCCTGGCCGACGAACTCCTCCAGCTTGCGCGGGCGCAGGCTGCCCTCGCTGGCCCGCTCGGCGTCCGAGGGCCAGGGGTCGAGCAGGTCGGAGTCGCTCACCGGGCCGACCCGAGGTTGCGGAGGGCCATCCGGAGGAGCTCCTCGGTCGAGTGCTCGCCGGCGTCGGGCGGGAGGGCGGACAGGGCGGTCTTGATCTCGGCCGGGCCGTAGCCGAGGGCGCCGAGGGCCTCGCGGACCTCGGCGTAGGCCGGGCGGCCGGCCGTCTCGATGGCCGGGTCGGGCTCGCCCTCGCCCAGCTTGCCCTTGAGCTCGAGGATGAGCCGGGCCGCGCCCTTGCGCCCGACCCCCGGGACCAGGGTCAGGGCGTCGGTGTCGCCGGCGCTGACGGCCCGGCGCAGGGCGTCGGGGGCGTGCACGGCCAGCACGGCCAGGGCCAGCTTGGGCCCGACCCCGGTGGCGGTCAGCAGCTGCTCGAAGGCGCGGCGCTCGTCGGTGGTGGCGAAGCCGTACAGGGCCAGGGTGTCCTCGCGCACGTAGGTGACGGTGTGGACCAGGACCTCGCCGTCGCGGGGCAGCCCGGCGGCCGCCTTGGGGGTCAGGAACACCCGGTAGCCGACCCCCCCGACCTCGATCACGGCCCCGTCGGCCAGGACCTCGAGCAGCCGCCCGCGCAGGCTGGCGATCATCGCCCGCTCCCCTTGGCCAGCCCCGGCGAGGTCGGGGCGGCCCGGGCCAGCCAGTCGGCGGTCGAGGCGGCGCCGATCGACCCGCCCCCGCCCCGGTTTCCATCGGTGGGGGCGGCGCGGCCCCCCCCAACCCCCCCGGGGCCGGCGCCGGCCAGGCCGGCGTGGTTGAGGTGGCAGAGGGCGACGGCCAGGGCGTCGGCGGTGTCGGCCGGGGCCGGCACCGAGGCCAGGCCGAGCAGCGCCTTGACCATGTAGCCGACCTGCTCCTTGGGCGCGCTCCCCGACCCGGTCACCGCCTGCTTGACCTGTGGCGGGGTGTAGGCGGTGACCTGGAGGCCGTGCTCGGCGGCCAGCAGCAGCACCACCCCCGAGGCCTGGCCGACGGTCATGGCCGTGCGCACGTTGGCGTTGAAGAACAGCCGCTCGATGGCCAGGGCCTCGGGTCGGTGGACGGCCAGGACCTGCCGCAGCCTGGTCGCCAGCTCGGCCAGCCGCGGCGCCACCTGGTCGCCGTCGGTCTCGATGGTGCCGTAGCCGGCGGCCGCGACCCGCCCGCCGCGCCGCTCCAGCACCGCCCAGCCGCAGCGGCCGAGCCCGGGGTCGACCCCGAGCACCCGCATGGCCGACCTCCACTCCTCGAACAGGTGTTTGGCGGCAGCCTACCCCCTGCCTGGGACACGCTCAAGCATCCCGCGATGCCTGGTTTGGTTAGGCCCCGGTCCCACCGGGTAGGCCCGCGCCCGACCCCCGAAGGGAGGCAAGATGCGGCTCGGTACCCTGCTCCTGATCATCATCATCGTGCTGCTGGTGCTGTTCCTGTTCAGCCGCCGTCGCGGCCGCCTGTAGCCGACCCCGCGGTTCCGGTCACGTCCCGAAAGGATCGAGCGTAGTATCCCGGACGTGACCGGGACCGAGCGGGGAACTGGCGGGACCGCCTACGAGGCGTTCCAGGTCGTGTCCCTGGCCGACCGCCCCGAGCTCGCCCGCCCGGTGCTGGAGCTGCTGGCCGTCGGCTGGCCGGAGTTCATGCAGCACGACCCGGCGGCCCAGCGTCACCAGGGCCGCATCGCCACCGAGCTGGCCCGGTTCCAGGTCCTGCTCCTCGACAGGGACAAGGACGAGCTCGCGGCCGCCGGGGTCAGCATCCCCTTCGCCTGGGACCAGGCCGGCAACGGGCTGCCCTCCGGCTGGGACGCCGTCGTCGAGCAGGGCATCGGCGACCTGGACGCCGGCCGCCGGCCGACCGCCCTGTCGGCCCTCTCGATCACGGTGGCCCCCGAGCGGCGGGGCCAGGGCCTCAGCCGGCTGGTCCTGGGAGGTCTCAAGGACGCGGCCGCCCGGGCCGGGCTGGGCACCCTGGTGGCGCCGGTGCGGCCGACCGGCAAGAGCGCCTACCCGCTCACGCCCATGGACCGCTACGTGCGCTGGGCCCGGTCCGACGGCGCCCCGTTCGACCCCTGGCTGCGCACCCACTGGCGGGCCGGGGGCGAGCTGCTCGGGGTCTGCCCGGCCTCCATGGAGATCGCCGCCGACGTGGCCAGCTGGGAGGCCTGGACCGGTCTGCGGTTCCCCGAGAGCGGCCCGTACGTGGTCCCGGACGCCCTCGTCCCGGTGGAGATCGACCGCGAGCGCGACCTCGGGCGCTACGTGGAGCCAAATGTCTGGCTCCGGCACAGGTGCGGGGCCAACCTGCCGACATAACGGGATGTGAGGATTCCAGCCTGGCGGAGCTTCCTGGCCTGCGGCCTCGCCGTGACGGCCGTCTACTTCCTGCTCCCCGACAGCGAGCAGCTCACCGCGGCCGGCTCGGCCGCGTTCGCCTACAGCGCGGCCGTCGCCGTGGTGGCCGGGGCCAGGCGCCACCGGCCGCCCGACCCCTGGCCCTGGCACCTGATCGCGGCCGCCCTGCTGGCGCTGGGCACCGGCGACGCCATCCAGTGGGCCAGCGGGGCCAAGGACCTGGCCGACCTCTGCTTCCTCGCCACCTACGTGCTGCTCACGGTGGCCCTGCTGCGCCTGGTCCGCATCCGCAGCGGCGGCCGCGACCTCCCGGCCCTGCTGGACGCGCTGGTCATCACGACCGGGCTGGGGGTGGTGTCCTGGCAGTTCCTGATGTTCCCGTACGCCAGCGACCCCTCGCTGTCGCTCGACCAGAAGCTGGACGCGATCGTCCTGCCCCTGGCCGACGTGGTCCTGCTGGCCGTGCTGGTGCGGCTGTGGAGCGGCGGCGGCAGGCGCCAGCCCGCCTACTGGCTGCTCGGGCTGTCGGTGGTCGCCCTGCTGGCCGCGGACACGGCCTTCGGGGTGGTGTCGCTGCGGGACGGCTTCGTCCCCGGCGGCCCGATCGACGCCGGCTACTGCCTGTTCGCGCTGGCCTGCGGGGCGGCCGCGCTGCACCCCTCGATGGCCGAGGTGGCCGTGCCCAGCCCGCCGGCGGCGGCCAGGCGGTCCCGTTGGCGCCTGGCCCCGCTGGCCGCCGCGGCCGTCCTGGCCCCGAGCGTCCAGCTGCTGGAATGGACCCGGGGGCAGCCGATCGCGGTGCCGGTGGTGGCCACCGGCAGCGTCGTCATGTTCCTGCTGATCGTGGCCCGGACCTCCGGGCTCACCCGCGAGGTCACCGTGCAGGACGAGCGCCGCCGCCTGCTCGGCCGGGTGCTCCAGGCGGCCGAGGACGAGCGCACCCGTGTCGCCCACGACCTCCACGACGGGCCGGTGCAGCAGCTGGCCGTCCTCAACTACGACATCTACCGGGCCCGCAAGCGCCTGGCCGACCTGGCCGGCCAGGTCGGCGACGAGGCCGTGGTCGGGGACCTTCAGGGAACCGACGAGGTGCTGGAGTGGGTCGAGAAGGGCCTCGGCGAGGAGGTACGGGTGCTGCGCCGCCTGATGGGCGCCCTGCGGCCGCCCGTGCTCGACAACCGCGGCTTCAACGAGGCCGTCGGCGAGCATGCCACGCGGTTCGAGCAGGAGACCGGGATCGCCGTCGACCTCGGCCTGGGCCTGGAGGTGCGCCTGCCCCAGGAGGTCGAGACGATCCTGTACCGGATCACCCAGGAGTCGCTCAACAACGTGGCCAAGCATGCCAGGGCCGGGCACGTGCGGGTGACCGTCGACGAGCACGACGGCACCGTCCGGCTGCGGGTCCGTGACGACGGGGTGGGCTTCGACGCCAGCAACACCGGTCAGCTGCTGCGCGAGGGCCACTACGGGCTGGCCGGCATGCGCGAGCGGGCCAGCCTGGTCGGCGGCACCTTGGAGGTCGGCTCCATCCCCGGCCACGGCACCACCGTCGAGGTCAGGCTGCCGATGAAGCTGCCGGGGCTCGAGGCGGTCTAAGGCGGTCTGAGCCGGCCCGGGGTCTCCGGAAACTCGGCAAATTGCGTCAGGTACGACCGGTGCAATACGATTGCCTTAATCGAGGATTGGAAGATATTTGGCCACTCCCCCGAGCTATGCCGTCCCCGACCTGGTCGCCGAGGTGTCCCGGCTCATGATCGAGCACCCCATGGCCGACGCCGTCATCGAGGAGATCGACGGCCGGCGGATCCAGGTCGACGGCCACTGGCTGGTCGACTTCGCCTCCTGCAACTACCTCGGGCTCGACCTCGACCTCGAGGTGATCACCCAGGTGCCGGCCTACCTGGCCCGCTGGGGCACCCATCCCAGCTGGGCCAGGGCGATCGCCAGCCCCGAGCCCTACCGTCGGGTCGAGACGGTGGTGAGCGAGCTGCTCGGGGTCGAGGACATCCTCGCCTTCCCGACCCTGACCCACACCCACAACGGCGTCCTCCCGGCCCTCGCCGGCGAGGGGACGGTCCTGGTCGACATGCGCGCCCACCGGACCATCCAGGACGCCGCCACCATCGCCGCCGCCCGCGGCGCCACCGTCCGGCGCTTCCGCGCCGGCGACGTCGAGCACGCCCGGCGGCTGCTCCAGGGGCCGCTCAAAGGACCGCGGCTGCTCTGCATGGACGGCATCAACTCGATGACCGGCAACCCGCCCGACCTCCCGGCCTTCGCCGCCCTGGCCCGCGAGCACGACGCCCTCCTGTACGTGGACGACGCCCACGGCTTCGGGATCATCGGCGAGCGGGACGGCTACGACCCCACCCCGTACGGGCGGCGGGGCAACGCGATCGTGCGCTGGTTCGGCGAGAGCTACGACCGGATCGTGCTCACCGCCGGCTTCTCCAAGGCCTACTCGTCCCTGCTGGCCTTCGTGACCTGCTCGGACGAGCTCAAGCGGTACCTGAAGGCGACGGTCCCCTCCTATGTGTACTCCGGCCCGGTCCCGGTGGCCTCACTGGCCACGGCCCTGGCCGGTCTGGAGGTCAACCAGCGCCGGGGCGACGAGCTGCGGGCCCAGCTGTGGCACCGCACCCGGACCCTGCTCGAGCACCTGGACAAGCTGGGCGTCGCCACCACCAACACCTCGGGCCTCCCCCTGGTCGAGCTGGCCGTCGCCGACCCGGCCGACCTGGACGCCGTCGGCCGCCACCTGTTCGACCGCGGCATCTACGTCACCCTCGCCCCCTACCCGGTGGTCCCCCGCCAGGAGGCCGGCTTCCGCATTCAGCTGACCGCCGCCCACTCCCCCGAGCAGGTCGACCACCTCCTCCTCGTCCTCCAGGAGGTCGACGACCGCTATGGCTTCCGCCGCCCCCACCCCTGACCGGGCCCCCAAGCCTGGAGGGGCTCGGGCGCGGGGTCGGGTGGGCGGGGGTCGGGGCCGGGGGTCGGGGCCGTTCGGGCCCCATGCACTTGTCTGGCACGGTGGGTCGGGGGCCGAGCGCCATCGGGCCGTGCCGTTGCTGGCACGGTGGGTCGGGTCCCGTTTCTGTGACTGGCTCGGTGGGTCGGGCCCCATTTCCTCGCCTGGCACCCATAGGCCAGTTGAACCATCCGTGCCAATCATCATGTGAGCACGGTGACGCCGGCGCCCGCCCCCGCTGATGCTTGGACTGGTGGGAGCAGATAGCAGGAACTTGTCCACATTTTGCGTGTGGTGGTTGCTTTGGGCTGTGGGGTTGATAGGTTGCCCCCATGGACTCGAACACACATTCGAACCAGCCACCAGGCCCGCCTCCTCCCGGGCACCTGGACGACCTGGCCGAGCTGACCGCGGCCCTGGACCGGCTGGCCGCCCGGGACCTGGACGGGCTCCGCGACGCGGTCCGGGCCGAGCGGGTCCTGCAGCTGCGGCGGCTGGTCG
>OBLS010000761.1_pt1 | contig 12339 bp, 14 predicted proteins | sample 1519901 | NCBI WGS metagenome assembly OBLS01 (sample SAMEA3113585, study PRJEB22503) | soil metagenome
GTTGAAGACGATCCTCGGGATCGTGGCCCCGCGCAACGGGTCGGTCCGCTTCGACGGCGAGGAGATGACCGGGCGGCCGACGGCGCACCGGATCGCGCGCGGCCTTGCGATCGTGCCCGAGAACCGGCGCGTGTTCGCGCCGATGACGGTGCTCGAGAACCTCGAAATGGGCGCCTACCTGCGGCCGAAGGCAGACCTGAAGGAGGAGTTCGAGCGCGTCTACGGGCTCTTCCCGCTCCTGTACGAGCGGCGGAAGCAGCTTGCGGGGACACTCTCGGGCGGCGAGCAGCAGATGCTCGCGATGGGACGCGCATTGATGTCGAAGCCAAAGCTGCTGCTGATGGACGAGCCCTCGATGGGGCTCGCGCCGATCCTCGTCGAGCGGAGCTTCGAGATCATCAAGCAGGTGCACGACGCCGGCGTCGCGATGCTGATCGTCGAGCAGAACGCGAACGTGTCGCTCTCCATCGCCGACCGCGGCTACGTCCTCTCCACCGGCCGCGTCGTGCTCGAGGGCAAAGCGGCCGAACTGCTCGAGAATGAAGATCTCCGGAAGGCGTACCTTGGCCGTTGAGCTGGCGGTCGGGGAGGCGATCCGCCGGCGGTTCCCGGTCTTCCGCGACAAGGTCTACGTCAATTCCTGCTCGCAGGGCGCCCTTTCGGACGCCGTGCGCGCGGCCTACGACGAGTACCTGGACGGCTGGGACGCGAACGGGGCGGAGTGGGATCACTGGGTCGAGCGCTCCGAGGCGATCCGCGGCCGCTTTGCCGACCTGCTGTCGGTGCAGGCGGACGAGGTCGCGATCCAGACCTCCGTCTCGGCGGCGGTGAGCGCTCTCGTCTCCGCGCTCGACTTCGGCGGCGAGCGAAACAGGATCGTCATCTCCGAGAACGAGTTCCCGACCGTCGGTCAGATCGCGCACGCGCAGGAGCTGCGCGGCGCCGAGGTCGTCCAGGTCGAACCCGATCCGGAGGCGTACGCCGCGGCGGTCGACGAGCGGGCGGCCCTCGTGTGCTCGACCTTCGTCTCCTTCCGGACCGGCAAGGTGCACGACCTGGCGGCGATCCGCTCCGTCGCGCGCGAGCACGGCGCGCTGATGCTCGTCGACGCCTACCAGGGCGCCGGCGCGCTGCCGCTCAGAGCGGCGGAGGTCGCCGACGTCGTCGTCGGCGGCACCGTCAAGTACCTGCTCGCGTCCGCCGGGCTCGCGTACATGTACGTCGGAGACGAGGTGCGCGGCCGACTGCCGACGCAGACCGGCTGGTTTGCCGACGAGAACATCTTCGAGATGCAGATCGCCCGCTACCGGCCGCACCCGACGGCGCGCCGGTACGACGCGGGCACGCCGCCGGTGCCGAGCATCTACGGCGGCCTTGCCGGGATCGACCTGATCCTGCAGGCCGGCGTGCCGACGATCCGCGACCACGTTCGCGGACTCGTGGGGCGGCTGATCGACGGCACGGCCGATCTCAGCGGGGCGGTGGTGGCTCCGGAGGGCGAGGGACCGCTCGTCTGCATCCGCTCCATCGATGCGCCGGCGCTCGTTGCCGCGCTCGGCACCGACGGCATCGTCACCTCCGAGCGAGACTCCAACCTCCGCGTCTCGCTCCACCTCTACAACACCGACGAGGACGTTGACGCCGTCCTCGCCGCTCTCGCTCGCTACCGGTCGCTGCTCGCCTGACCTCAGTACGAGCCTGAAGGGCTGGAGGTGCCGCCGGAGAAGGGGAGAGTGCCGTGTCGGCAGAGAACTCGAGAAATCGGCGGCGGCTGGCCGCCGTCGCTGCGTTCTGCGTCTTCTGGGGAGCCCTCCTCGTCACCATCGGCTTCCCGCCGCTCCTCGTGCTCGCCCTCCTGGGCGGGATCGTTCTCGTCGGCGCGATCCACGTCGAGGGCAGGCGAGTTGCCGATGCCCTGCGGCCTCGCCTCAGCGGCGTCGCCGGGAAGGTGTCTCGGATCGATTGGCCGCGCTACGCCGCCGCAGCGCGCCTTCGTGCGCGGGCGGCGGGCGGGGCGGGCTGGCGCCTCGGAGCGCGGGCCGGAGCCGTCGCCGCAGCCGGGTGGAAGCGCACGACGGCGGCAGGAGCCACGGCGGTCTCGTCCGTCGAGACGGTTCAGCGCCGGCATGCCGCCGCGCGCGAGGCGCGGCGCCTGAACGAGCAGGCGGCCGCGCTCCGCCACGAGGGCAAGGTGGAGCAGGCGATCGAGACCGGCGAGCGCGCGCTGCAGCTCACCCGAACGGTCGGTGACCGGCGGGCCGAGGCGTTGACGCTGAACGGGATCGGCCTCGCCCAGGCGCGTGCCGGCGACGAGGTAGCCGCGCTCGACTCCTACGAGACGGCAGTGGCGCTCCTCTCGGAGCTCGGCGATCGCCACGGAGCAGGCCTCGTGCTAGCCAACCTCGGCGCGCTCCACAAGGTGCAGGGCCACGAGGATCAGGCGCGCGATGCCTGGGTCGGTGCGCTCGAGCGGCTGGAACCGGGCTCACCGGAGCACGAGCGGACTGCGCAGCAGCTGCGGCTGGCGAGCTAGTCCGCCGCCGGGTCGCCGGCCGGCAGCACGTCTCGCGCCCACTCGCGCCGCTTCCACTCCGGCACAGGCGGCTCGCACTCGGCGCGCGGCGTGAAGCGGGACCGCTCGACCAGCTGCAGCTTGTGAATGTAGCGGGGGCAGTTGGGATAGACGCGCACGGCCCGGACTCGTACGACCGCCTGCGCACGCTCGTACTGGGCGAGCAGCGGATCGCCCTCGTCCACGCTCGCGAGCCCGTCCAGCCGCAGGCGCTTCCCTCCCTCGAAGTCGATGAAGAGCAGGCCTACGCGCGGGTTCAGAGTCAGGTTCCCGACCGAGAGGAACATGCCGTTGCCGTCGTAGACGGGGAAGGCGAGCGTGTGCTCGTCGAGCACGCGCACGAAGCCGGGGTCGCCGCCCTTGTACGAGCAGGTCGGGAAGCCCTCCTCGTCGGCCGTGGCCAGGAAGAACATGTCGCGGGCCGCGATGAAGGCGCCGTCGTCCGGGTTGATCGCGTCATGGACGAGCCGGTCCTCGATCCGGTCGGCGAGCCGGCGCGTGTCGAAGCGGTCCTGCCAGCCGCGGCTGGCGTCGTGGTAGATGCTCATCCCCTGATCATGCGCGCCGGACGCCGACAAATCCACGTGGCCGCAATCGGGGACTCGATCACGGCGGGCTCGCCCTGGGACGACGATCCCGCGATCGGCTGGCCCGCGGCGGCGGCGGCGGTCGACCCGCGCCTTCGTTTCACCGTCCGCGCCGGCTACGGCAAGCGCACCGACGAGATCGCCGCGTGGCTCGACGAGGCTGCGGCCGGAGCTGACGTGCTCGTCGTTCAGGGCGGCATCAACCCCTGCTCGAGCGGCTCGGCGTCCGCGTGCTGCGCGTCCACGAGACGCTCGAGGATGTCGAGCGTCCCGGGCCGGATGCGCGAGGAGTGGGCGGTCGATGGCGATCATCCGTCGCTCGAGGGCTACCGCCGGCTCGGGGAGCTAGCGTTCCGGCTGCCATGACCGGCTACGGCGCCACCTCGATGACCTTGCCCTTGCGGCGCGTTCTCGTGCGCCCCCCGCAGCCCGAAGACGCCGCGCGCTGGCGCGAGTACGGCTGGCGCGAGGAGCCCGACATGTCGGCCGCCGCCGCGGAGCACGAGGCGCTGCGGGAGATCCTCGCCGGCGCTGGTGCGGAGGTGATCGTCGTCGACGGCGACCGCGGCAATCCGGACGCGATCTACGCCTACGACCCCGTGCTCGTGGGCGCTGCCGGCGCCGTCCTGCTCCGCCCCGGCAAGGAGGGGCGGCTGAGCGAGCCGCGCGCGCTCGAGGCGAGCCTGGCCGCGGCGGGCGTACCGGTCGCGGCGAGGATCGAGGCGCCCGGAACGATCGACGGCGGCGACACGCTCTGGCTCGACGACCGGACGCTCCTCGTCGGCCGCGGCTACCGGACGAACGCGGCCGGCGTCGAGCAGCTGCGGGCGGCGTTCGCCGAGGTGGAGGTGCTCTCGTACGACCTGCCGCACTGGAACGGCCGCGGCGAGGTGATGCACCTGATGAGCCTGGTCTCTCCGCTCGACCAGGACCTCGCGCTCGTCTATCCGCGGCTCGCCCCGGTGCGGCTGCTGGAGTTGCTCGCGGAGCGGGGGATCGCGACGGTCGAGGTACCCGACGCTGAGTTCGAGACGATGGGACCGAACGTGCTCGCACTCGGGCCTCGGGTCGCGCTCGCGCTCGAGGGCAACGACGCGACCCGGCGGCGCATGGAGGCGGTCGGCGTCGAGGTGCTCCTCTACAAGGGCGACGAGATCTCGCGCAAGGGCGACGGCGGCCCTACCTGCCTCACCCGCCCTATCCTCCGCAGCTAGAGGAGTCGCGCGTGCGCTCGACGAGAGGCTCGATCGCTTCGTCCGATCTCTCCGCTGCGAGGGGCTGAAACGTCTGCGAGGATGCGGCCGTGGACGTATTCGCCCTGATCGATGCCGACGATGGTGGTGCGCTCCGAGACGAGCTGGACCGGCGGCCTGAGCTCGCCGGAAAGCGTAACGCCGCGGGCGTCTCGCCCGTGCTCCACGCCCTTGCCAACGGCCACTCGGACCTCGTCGACGCGATTCTCGACGCGAACCCGCCGCTCGACGTGTTCGACGCGGCGGCGGTCGGGCGCACCCGCGGGCTGGAGGAGCTGCTGGATGCGGAGCCGGAGCTCGTGCGGGCGCGCTCGCCGGCGGGCAGCACCGCGCTCCACCTGGCCGCGCGCCACGACCAGCGCGAGGCGGTGGAGCTGCTGCTGGAGCGCGGTGCCGACCCGGCCGCGCGCGACGCCGGGGGCTGCACACCGGCCGACGTCGCCGGCGCCGATGCGCGCGATCTCTTCTAGCCCGCCTCCTCCAGCGTCAGCTGCCGGTAGTCGGAAAGGCCCGAGACGCCGACGCCGACCAGCCTGAGCGCTCCAGGGCGGTCGCGGAGGCCGCGGTCGAGCAGCGCGCAGGCGATATCGCCGATCCGCTGCGGGTCGTCGACGCCGACGTCCAGGCTCGTCGAGCGGCTGCGGATCGAGAAGTCGCCGTAGCGGAGCTTCGCCGTCACCGTGCGGGCCGCGAGTCCGTCGCGGCGGAGGTGGGCGCCGAGGCGCTCCGCCATCCGCCGCAGCTCGTCGTGCAGGAGCGTGCGGTCGTGCAGGTCGTGCGCGAATGTCTCCTCGACGGAGATCGAGACCCGCTCCGACGTCTCCTCGAGGCCGCGAGGATCGACACCGGTGGCGCGGTCGCGGAGCATCCGGCCGACCTGGCCCGGAAGGAGGGCTCGCAGGTCGAGGTCGGAGAGACGGGCGAGAGCGCCGACCGTGGTCACCCCTGCGGCAGCGAGTCGCTGCTCCGCGCGAGGCCCCACGCCGGGGAGCGCGCGCACTGAGAAGGGTGCCAGGAAGGCAGCCTCGGTTCCGGCCGGCACGACGGTGATCCCGCCGGGCTTGCGCCGCTCCGAGGCGACCTTGGCCACCACCTTCGTCGAGGCGACGCCCAGGGAGCACGAGAGGCTCGTCGCCGCGCGGACCGAGATCTGCACGGCCTCCGCGACGGCGCGAGCGCGCGCGTGGTCGGCGGCGAGGCCTGCGAAGTCGAGGTAGCCCTCGTCCAGACCGGTCAGCTCGACCCGCGGCACGACCTCGCGGACCGCCGTCCACACGGACTGCGAGTACTCGCGATAGAGCGCGTGGCGCGGCCGGAGGAAGACCGCGTGCGGGCAGTGCCGGAGGGCTTCCGCGCAGCTCATCGCCGACCGGATCCCGAACCGGCGCGCGACGTAGTTCGCGGTCGAGACGACGCCGCGGCCGCGCGGGTCTCCGCCGACCACGAGCGGCTTCCGCCGCAGCTCCGGTTGCTCGAGCTCCTCGACCGCGGCGAAGAACGCGTCCAAATCCAGATGCGCCAGAACCGCCATCATTCGCATGATGCTGGACGCCCCGGCCCTCCCTCCACCCGCGATCGTCGCCCCCGCGCCGCGGGAGATCTCGTTCGGGCTCGTCTCCGGCCGCGCCCCGCTCGGGACGAGGAAGATCGTCGTCCACGCCGGCCGCTACGTCGTCGCCCAGAAGCCCCTGCGCGGACGTTCTTTCTCGGTACGGGTGCCGCTGCAGGCAGGCATGACCACCGTCAGGGTGACCGCCGTCGACGGCCTCGACCGCCGGTCCTCCACCGTCGTCGAGCGGGTTTACGGTCTGCCGGCCGATTCCGAGCCGGCCCAGCGGGCGCCGCGGCTCGATCCGACGCTTGCCCGGACGATCCGGACGCTGGCCCTCCGCCATGGGGGCACGAGCGGCATCTACGTTCAGGATCTCCGCAGCGGCCGCGGTGCGGCCTGGAATGCGGGTGCACGCTTCCCGGCCGGCTCGACGCTGAAGCTCGCGATCGCCGTGACCGTCCTGCGCTCGCTCGAGGGCAAGCCGGAGCCGTTCACCCAGGTCTCGCGCCTGCTCGGGAAGATGCTCGTCAGCTCGGACAACGACGCCGCCAACGCGCTCGAGGTCTGGCTCGCCGGCTCGACGTCCGCCGGCTCGCGTCGTGTCGACGAGACGATGCGCGCTCTCGGCCTGTACGACTCCGCGATGTACGGCGGCTACGAGACCTCCCGCCGCCCCTCGGCCGTGACTGCGCCGATCCCGATCAGGATCGAGAGCCAGCCGGCGTTCGGCGTCGGCAAGTACTCCACCGCCGCAGACCTGGCGCGCCTTGCACGCGCGGTCTACCTCGCCGCCGCCGGCCAAGGGCCGCTCCTGCGACTCGGCGTCAGCGGCGCCGAGGCGCGCCACCTGCTCTGGCTGCTCGCCCAGGTGACCGATCGCGGGAAGCTCGACCGCTTCCTCGGGCGGGGGCCGGTCGTGATGCACAAGGCGGGCTGGCTCGCCGACGCCCGGCACGACAGCGGCATCGTTGCCTACGGGGGCAGCGTCTTCGTCGCGACCGTGATGACCTGGCGCGTCCGCGAGGCCGATGTGCTCGCCGGCCGGGTGGCGCTGAGCGCCTTCGCCCGCTTTGCGGGCTAGTACGGGTTGGGCACGGAGACCCAGAGCACGCGGAGCGTCTGCGTGTCCGAGGCATTGCGCCACGTGTGCGGCTTGGAGAGCGGGTACGTGAGCGCGTCGCCCTGCTCGAGCACGTGCTTCTCGTCGGCCACCTGCAGCTCGAGCGACCCCTCGAGCACGTAGACGAACTCCATCTCGCCGGGCAGCGAGTAGAGCTCGTCGCCGGCACCCGCTCCGGGCGCGACCTCCGACTCGATCGCCTGGAAGCGCTCCTCGTCGCGCGAGGAAAGCAGGTGGTTCTCGGTCGGAAAGTACGAGTCGACCTTGGGCCGCTCGTGGCGCCGGACCAGGGCGGGGGCGGGCTCGCGCTCGAAGATGTGCGAGAGCCGCACGCCGAGGGCGTCGCAGATGCGGGCGATCGAGGACAGCGACGGCGCCGTTCGGTCGCGCTCGAGCTGGCTGATGAAGCCCTTGGTCAAGCCGGTCGCAGCCGCAAGCTGCTCGATCGTCAGGCCGCGCTCGCGCCGGAGCGAGCGGACGCGCGCGCCCACCTTTGGCGTGTCGTTCCGAGCGGCCAGCGGAGTCGCTCTCGGCATGAGCCGATGATACGCAGGTTTAGTCCAGGGGCAACTGAAACGAGCGCGGGAATAGAACTACACTTTTTGTAGTTGATACTGGTTGGAAACCAGTGCATAGGAGTGATTGCTTGAGCACGATGCTGCTCGTTCCGATGGAGGACATCGTCGTCTTCCCGAACATGAACGTGACCCTGACCGTGGACGTGGGGGCGGAGGACAAAGTCCTGCTGGTCCCGCGTCACGAAAACGATTATGCGAGCGTCGGCGTCGTCGCCGAGGTGACGGACCGCGTGCGCCTGCCCGGCGGGGCGCGCGCAGTGGCGCTCAATGGACTCCACCGCGGCGTCGCCGGCGCCGCCAAGACCGATCCGCAGGGGATCCTTCGCGTCGAGGTCGACGAGCGCCCCGATCCGGAGGAGTCGGATACCCGGATGCGCGAGCTCGAGACCGAGTACCGCGCCGTGGTCGAGGAGATCCTCGAGCTCCGCGGCGACGACGGCCGGATCGCCGCCTTCGTCCGCTCGATCGTCGAGCCGGGCGCACTCGCCGACACCGCCGGCTACTCGCCCGACCTCACCTTCGAGCAGAAGGTGGAGCTGCTCGAGACGCTGGACGTCAAGGAGCGGCTCGAGCTGTCGACCCGGTTCCAGCGCGAGCGGCTCGCCGAGATGCAAGTACGACGCAGGATTCGCGAGGACGTCGAGGAGGGCGCTGCGAAGCAGCAGCGCGAGTACATCCTGCGGCGCCAGATGGAGTCGATCCGCAAGGAACTGGGGGAGGACGACGCGTCCGTCGTGGACGAGTACCGCCGCAAGCTCGAGGAGGCGGAGCTGCCCGAGGCCGTACGCGAGCAGGCCGAGCGCGAGCTCTCGCGGCTCGAGCGCCAGGGCGACAGCTCGCCCGAGGCCTCGATGATCCGCAACTACCTCGACTGGATCCTCGCCGTACCGTGGGGCAAGCGCTCGGAAGAGCGCCTCGACCCCGGCCACACCCGTGAGGTGCTCGATGCGGATCACGCCGGACTCGAAGACGTCAAGGACCGGATCGTCGAGTACATCGCCGTGCGCAAGCTGCGGGAGGAGCGCGGGATCGAGCCCGACAAGCGGTCCGGGGCCATCCTCACTCTCGTCGGCCCGCCCGGCACGGGCAAGACCTCGATCGGCGAGTCGATTGCTCGTGCGCTCGGACGCGAGTTCGTTCGCATGTCGCTCGGCGGCGTCCGCGACGAGGCTGAGATCCGGGGACACCGCCGGACGTACATCGGCGCGCTGCCGGGCCGGCTCGTTCGTGCGCTACGCGACGCCGGCACGATGAACCCGGTGATCCTGCTCGACGAGGTCGACAAGGTCGGCGCCGACTGGCGCGGCGACCCCTCCTCGGCCCTGCTCGAGGTGCTCGACCCGGCGCAGAACGACTCGTTCCGCGACCACTACCTCGATCTGGAGCTCGATCTCTCCGAGGTCGTCTTCATCGCCACCGCGAACGTGGCGGACTCGATTCCCGGGCCGCTGCTCGATCGAATGGAAGTGATCCGCTTCGACGGCTACACGACCGACGAGAAGGTCGCGATCGCCCGCGGCTACCTGTGGCCGCGCCAGCGCGAGCGGAACGGCCTGCGCGAGGACGAGGTGACCTGCTCGGACGTCGTCCTCGAGACGGTGATCTCCGACTACACCCGCGAGGCCGGCGTCCGGCAGCTCGAGCGCGAGCTCGGCAAGCTGCTGCGCAAGACGGCGACCGGGATCGCCTCCGAGCGGATGGAGGCGCCAGTGGAGCTCACGATCGAGTCCGTGCGGGAGGCGCTCGGGCGGGAGAAGTTCTACCGCGAGGCGGCGGAGCGGACCGCCGTGCCCGGCGTGGCGACGGGACTCGCCGTCACCGGCACGGGCGGCGACGTCCTCTTCGTCGAGGCGACCTCGTCGAAGGGCGACAGGCTCGTCCTCACCGGGCAGCTCGGAGACGTGATGAAGGAGTCCGCGCAGATCGCCCTCTCGGCGCTGCGGCCGCACGCGTCTGAGCTCGGCGTCGACGAGGAGGCGTTCGAGCGGGCGTTCCACCTGCACGTCCCGGCAGGAGCGATCCCGAAGGACGGCCCGAGCGCCGGGATCACGATGGCGACCGCGCTCGCGTCGCTCCTCTCGGGCCGGCCCGTGAAGCACACGGTCGGCATGACCGGCGAGGTGACGCTCCAGGGGCGGGTGCTCCCGATCGGCGGGCTGAAGCAGAAGGTGCTGGCGGCGCACGCCGCCGGGCTCACCGACGTGATCCTGCCGGAGCGAAACCGTCAGGACCTGGACGACGTGCCGGCGCACGTCCGCGAGGAGATGACGTTCCATCCCGTCATGTCGCTCGACGAGGTGCTCGACCTCGCGCTCGAGCCGGTCAGCCAGCTGCATGCGGTGTAGGTCCTGCAGGCCCGTTCCCGAGGAGGTCCGCCGTGCGGCGGGCCTCCTCGAGCGGCGCTGGACCGTCTCGGTGCTGTGGGCCTCGTACGAGGGCGCGACGCGCTTCAACGAGTTCAAGGCCGCCGTGGGGCGGATCCCGCCCGGCACGCTGGCGCAGCGGCTGGTCGAGCTCGAGGATGCAGGCGTCCTCGAGCGGCACGTGATCGACGCGCGGCCCCCGTGCGTGGAGTATCGGTTGACGGAGCGGGGGCGGCGGCTCAAGCTCGTGGTCGATGCCGTCGCCGCATTCGCCGACCGCTGAGACCACGGGCGAGCTTGTGTTTCAGAAACACAAGCTCCTCTTCGCCGCGCTCGCGGCGGTGAGCTGGCTCGCGCTGGCGCTTCCCGGCGCGGGCGGCGCGCGGGACGAGCTTGTGTTTCAGAAACACAAAGTTCCCTCCGCGGCCGCGCTGCTCGCCCGGCACGCGCCCATCGTCGTGCTGCACCCCGCGGAGCGGTCGGCGCCGACGAACGTCGACGGGTTCCTCGCCGGCGCCACGCTCGCCGGCGGGCGCTACGACGTCCGCGCCTGCTCGGCCCGCGACGGGCTGGCGGCGCTCCAGTGCTACGACGATGCCGATGAGCCCGCGCCCGCCGTCAGCCACGGCGCCGTCTTCCGCGCCAAGGACGGGCGGATCGCGCTCCAGTACTGGCTGTTCCACGCCTTCGACATCTGGAGCCCCTTCGTCCCGCAGAGCCCGGACTACTGGAAGGCGCACGAGGGCGACTGGGAGGCGGTCACCGTCCTGCTCGACCCGAAGGCTCGTCCGACGGAGGTCGGCGCAAGTCGACACTGCGCCGGCGCACGACGGGCGTGGGCGAAGGTCGAGCGGCGTGGGACGCATCCGCTCGTCTACTCGGCGCTCGGCTCGCACGCTCTCTACTTCGGGCCGGGCCGCTACTGGCAGCAAAAGAGCTGCTGGCCGAAGGAGGCGCTGGCCGTCTTCGACGCCTACAAGGTCGCGGTGGTAGACCACGTCGGCGTCGCGGAGGGAAGAGCCATCGCGCCGCGCGTCGTCCCCGTGACGGCGACGGAGCCGGCGTGGATGCGCTTCGCGGGGAGCTTCGGCGAGGCCCAGTACCTGCACTTCCCGCAGGCGACCTTCGCCTACGGAGCCGGCCCGCGCGGCCCCGCCTATCACGACCTCTGGAAGAGGCCATTCGCGGAGCCGCGCGCCTGGCCGCGGGGGTGATGCCCTAGCAGCCGAGCACGGCGTGGACGTGCCGTGCGTTCGCGAGCAGGACGTCGGCGGTCGAGGCCGGGATCGTCTTCCCGCGCGCGGACTGCACCTGCGACATGGAGCCGGCCACGTCGGTGCACGCCACAGCCACTTTCCCCGCCTGCAGCGCCGTGATCGCGTGGTCGATCTTCGCGACGAGCTTGCTGCCGTTCTTCACGGCCTTCGTGTCCGCCCAGAGCTCACAGAGCCTGCGACCAGCAGGGCGGCGGTGAACGTGAGGACGGCGGTGAGCGTGAGGAGGAGTCGCTCCGGAGTCATCGTCGTCCTTTCGCCGAGAGCGGGTGTGTTGAGGGCGCAACGGGACGTGTCCCAGGGACAGACCCTGGGACACGTCCTGTCGGGACGGTCACGTCTAGAGCGCGAGCGCGGGCTCGGCCTCGGCCTCGGTGCCGTCGTACTCGGGCCTGAAGCCGAGCAGCCGGCCCATCGGGGCACCCATCGCCAGCCCGACCTTCTGCATCCAGGCCGGCGGGAACGGAAGACGCACGTCGTCGAAGTGCGCGCTCGCGATCACGGCGAGGCGGAGCGGGTTCGGCATCCCCTTCTTGTTCGTCTTGCCGTCGCCGGCGAGGGCAAACATCGTTTCCAGCAGCCGCTCGAACTGGAGCGCGGGCCGCACCTCGGTGACGAAGACGGCCTCCGTCTCGCCGGCGTTCCAGAACTTGTGGGAGCTGCCGGCGGGGACGAGGACGCTCTCGCCGGGGCGCGCGACGATCTCCTTGCCGTCGACCTTGAAGGCGATCGTGCCCGCCTCGATCTCGAACCGCTCGCTCTGGTACGGGTGGACGTGCGCCGCGGCGACGGAGCCGTTCGGCTGGACGGTGCACTCGACGAGGACGTACTCGCCGCCGGTCTCGCGCGACGTCTCCAGGAAGCGGAGGCGCTCACCGGTGACGGGGTTCTCGATCACATCTCCCTTACGCATCATCTGGTTCCCTTTCGGTCAATTTGCAGCGACTTCTCTTGGAAGGGAGTTTCGTGGAGCGGCAGCTGGGCGTCGTCAGCCCAGCAAACGATTCCGGCCGCCCCGGAGGAGGATCTGCCTCGGCAGC
>OBLS010000763.1_pt1 | contig 12328 bp, 6 predicted proteins | sample 1519901 | NCBI WGS metagenome assembly OBLS01 (sample SAMEA3113585, study PRJEB22503) | soil metagenome
ATAGATAGATAGATTAATTATCATACATTTTGTTATTTTGCCTTTATGACGCTCTGTACACATATGAAAACCGTAAGAAGATTTGTGTCAATTTTCCACATGTACGAGAGATTAGTTCTCAAATAGCTGGCCAAACATTTCGTAAAAAAACTCTATATACACAGTATACTGAAAATAAGTATACAATACTTATGCTGATGCAAATAATTGTATGTCCTATTTGCAGAGATCATATTAACATCGACTCAGGTTCGTGTAAATGTAACAATGGCCATAAATTTGAAGTGATTAATGGTATTGTTGATCTCATGCCAGATGTTAAAGATGATGAAAACCTCAAGAACGAAGAGGAGGTCTGGGACAATGTTGCTGAAAAGGGTTTTGGCGAAATAGGGCTTGTGCCAAATTCTTATATTGAAAATAAATGCTGGGAGGACCGTCGTAAGCTATATCAACTGATTATAAAGAGAGAATGGCCAGATTACCATAGCAAGGATGTATCCATATGTGAAATAGGATGTGGGTATCGTTTGGCGCTATCATTTCTACAGCAGATAGGATTCTCAAAAGTCGACTATATAGGAGTTGATCTTTCGATAAGGATGATGGAACTGGCCAAAAAAAATATTTTTGATATCCCAATGGATTGGAACACACAATTTATTAGGTCCTCTGCGAATCAAGGTATATTTAAAGAGGATTCATTAGATATTGTTTTTTGTGATGGAGTTTTAGCTCGTCTTGATCTTGGTTCTGTAGTTGAGTGGATCACAAAAGCATTGAAACCAGGTGGCCTATTCATTTTTAATGATCATAGCGATAAAAATATTTTTGCCAAGATCGGTCGTAGACTTATCCCGAATTTTCATCTTCGCTATGACCCTCACAACGAGGGGCAAAAATGCATGGTACCTGATAGCGTTAAGGAGATAGCTGACAGATGCCACCTCCGTTTGGTTTACGAAAGAGGATTACATTTTGCTAATGGTAGATTTCAATACTTAACCCAAATTCTTAATATACCTAAACCTGTCATGACTTGTGTTTACCATGCTGCTAGATTTGTTGATTATTTTGTTACCTCTCCGTCTTGGAGTTATAGCTTTGTACATGCATATAAAAAAGATGGATAATAGGTCGTTGCAGGTTATATTATTCTGTTTAGGATCCTACAATCAGAAGGTTTCAAAGCTGAAGGAAAGAGATATCTACTGATCATAAATAGATGCAAATTGCAAAATCCGAGAGACACTTCTCCGCTCACATTTTACATCAGTAATGTCATATAACAACAAAGCGCTAATATCGTCCATTTTGTTAGCAGTTGGTAACTGATGATAAGTGAAAGACTGTGGAATGTATTGCCGGGTAAACTGCTAAGCGTTATTCATGACTACAAACAGGTTTTTTTCTTGCTAATGCCACATATGCATGTTCGTCAAGATTCTTTTAGAGATAATCGTGCATTGGGAAACTACGTCATTTTTAGAATAGACGACATACAAGATTATTGGCTTCAATCCGCACAACTATCGTTGATGGACCTATTCGTAAAAAGAAATCAATATCTTTCATTGGGATTGATTATGAACAGAATAGGTAACGATACAAAGCTGATTGATAAACTTAAAGAAGGAAGTAGCAAAAAGTTATTCGAATTGTGCTTACATGGATGGGATCATTTAGATTATACAAAGTTAAATGAGGAGGAGCAGGAGCACTCTCTTCGAAAAGCCAATGAAAAAATGGCAACCATATTTGGACATTCGTCATCGGTATTTATTTCTCCGTATGGTTTATTCGATAAAAGTGCAATTAAAGTGATGAAAAACATTGGACTTAAAATATTGAGCGCAAATGGATCAGCAGAGTATAGTTTTGACAAAAATAAAAGCACGCATCTTGCCAGGGGAGGAACGGATCTAACTAAAGAGAATCAAGCGGCATACAACAATACAATCTATCATTTACCTACAACTTTACCCTTTAAACTTTATTTAAAAGGCAAAAGAATTGAAATACCAATTGAAAATGCTCTCAATTGCATTACCAAAAATGTTGCACGTTATGGTTATGCGGTTGTTGTATTTCATCCTCAGGACTTTGTACAGATAGACAGAGATGGAAATTTTACAGACATACTCCAGGAGAAAGATATTAAAATTGTTTCAGAGCTAATCGATGCATTATTGTCGAAAAATATCCGAATCATGTCTTTTTCTGAAATTGTCAAATCAAATGGTTTTCGTTAGCTTCAGTCATATGCATTTTAGCCTCTTTTGCCGATTTTACGGTATAGCCTATTTATCGAGTCTGAGACACCATATGGAAGAAGGCTTAAAAAAACCTGTAGGTCTGACTTGGTTATAACTTTTAATTTGAATAACATTACATAAGATACCAAAAGTGTACATGATATTGCTAGAATATAGTTTACTTCAAAGCTCTGCAGGATAAATCCGGCCGCAAGAGGTATGGCTAAAGCGAGCGCTAGCGTTTTCCAAAATAAAGCCATTCCAATTTTCTTAGCTATGATAGTTGACATCACAAGTCCGGCTGCGGCTCCAATAGTGTAGCTTAGGGCAGCTCCCGAACTACCATAGGTTGGAACAAGAATAAAGTACAAGACAGTGCGTGGCAGATTCATAGCAAGACCAATGGCAAGAACCTGCCTGTAATTGCCATATGAATACACTAATGCATTTATACCTGCCGCCACTCCTGTCGGAAATACTGATAATAGTAGAATTTGTAAGGACAACGTTCCTTCGACATACTCTCTGCCTATCAACTGCATAATCTCTTTTGAATAAAATACAAGTGAAGAGGACAAAGGTAATGCAACAATTAGGCTTAACCTTATTGTTTGCCATGCAAATCTTCTGCGGCCATGCTTCATAGCACTTAACACAGGCAGCGCAATAACGAAAAGAGAGTACATTATTTCCGTTATGCCAGTTACTATGATAAAAGATATAAAATAAATTCCAGATTGGAATGCTCCTTGAGAACCAAATACGATCACTGTTCCTAATTGTGAACCTATTATGGAAATCAAGGAAGGAATCCAGGTTGCTATGCTAGCTAATAGCAGACATCTAGAAGCTTGAAAAAATCCAATATTTATATTCCTATCATCGATATTCTCCTTATTCTTGCTGATTCTGGATTGTGATAATGACGGTTTAAAGTATGCAAGTATCACAATGCCCAGAAGAATACACGATAGAAAATTGCTAACCGCGAAACTTATCGTTAAACCTAGCACACCTGTACCTATTGAAAGAAGTATAATTGCTAGAGCAAGCTTAATTGACGAGGAAATAATCAATGTTTTAGGGAGCACCTTTGTTTTTAAAGACGCAGTTACAACTGAGTAAAATAACGCGTAGACGGCAGACGAACCCATTATCAAAATGGTTAAAACTGTTAAACTAAAATCAATTCCGAAGCTACCATAAATCCATTCCTTTATTCCCAAGATGAGTACGATACATCCCAAAGTGCCGGCGGATACAAGAAGCAAGGAAGCTTTGACAAATACCTTCGTATCATCAAGTCTTTTTTCTGAAAAGCTCTTTCCGAGAAAACGCAGGATACCATTATCAGTACCAATCGTAGCAACATAGGCAAAAATGCCTGCTATAGTGATCACTGCAGACGAGGTACCGATTATTTGAGCCGATCCAATCTTGGAAACTATAATCCAAAACAGGTATCCAAAAATTATTGAGGCAACAGCCTCAATGTAGATATATGCTGCTCCCTGGCCTACAGCGTTTTTGCTTGGGTTTACCAATTTGTCTCAGTACCTAAGGAGATTATTAAATACTTGACAATCATGTTGAAAAAGGTTTGCTATTTGACTAAGAATTTGGTTTGGGTAAATGAGCGGTCAATATGACGGAAAGGAAAGACTATTGTTATAATGCAAGAGTTAATTTTTCCTGCTAACTGACCTATTTTGATATTTTTGGATCAAAATCTCAAATAGACTTTTTATGATGATAATATCAATAAACTGTCTGTAGACAAGGCTCATAAATGGGATATATAATACCAACCTCCAGTCTTTTTGCTTTTGTGACGTGATTGCGACTATAGCTAAAAGAGAATAAAAATACATAAACAGTGCAAACCATATTATCGGAAAGACAAAGTCCTTAGTAAGCAAGGCCTGAACCGTAAAGACAATAAGAACTATGTCAAAGAGAGGTAGAACCAGAAGTGAAAGTAGTTTGATTGGATATAAAAATATCCGGATAAGACCGTGTTTTGCACTTGACATTATATCTTTGTGCTTGAATAGAGTCTGAAATGCACCTTGGTTCCAGCGAGTTTTCTGCTTATAGAGGTCCTTGAAAGTTGTCGGGACATGAGTATAAGATTTTGATGATATTTCTGAAACAATCCCACCAGTTTTAAGTAACTTAAGTGTGACGTCAAAATCTTCCGTACGGGTGTCTTGGTCATATAATCCCCTTTCTATCATAGCTTTTCTTCTAAAGGCGCCTAGTGGGCCAGGCACGATGAGCACCAGGCCCAGAACACCGAATGCCCTTCTAAATACATTTATTGAAATTATATACTCTAGCGCCTGGCACTTTGATAGAAAGTTAACACGATTAGAAACTATGCAATCGCCAGCAATACTAATAACTCTTGAGTCTTGAAACTCTCTTATTACTTCCTTTATCGTATTTCTTTCAACTATTGAATCTGCATCTATTATTACTATAATATCGCCTACTGCAAACCGTATTCCATAGTTCAACGCAGACGACTTGCCGCCGTTCTGTTTTCTAATGACTGAAAACCTACCTTTAGGGAAATGCCGCTTATATTCAGTTGCAATTGAATATGTTTTGTCGGTTGAACCATCATCTACAACGATTACCTCTCTATTTTGATAATCAACTTCAAGTAAAGAATTTAAGATGGCCCTTATGTTACGTTCCTCATTGTATGCAGGCACAATTATGCTAACCGGCTGCATAAGAGCGTATGCATTTGCATTTCTCTTCATTTCTATTTTTTCTTGAGAAAATTCTCTTGAATATATCAAGGGGATAAAAAAGATTGTCATCAACGAAGATAGCGTAAATGCAGACGAGCTGATAATTGTGTAGATTATCCAACCGGTAGGTTCTGAGTAGTAAAAGATTAAAATTAACGGAATACTTAGTTGGGACACAATCATTAGTCCAAAGAAAATGAAAGGGGTATACGATTTTCTATTGCTCCTGTCTATGGTTTCTTTCTTCCTTGTTAGAACAATTTGCAAGTATACAAAAGAAATAACGGCCGGTAGTAGCGCAACTAACAATAGAAGCAAAGTATCATAAAAGATCAACAGCCCAATCAAAAGTTGGATTGCAAGAAAAATTATCGTTATAGTAAGCCTTTTCATTGAATTCTGTCAATGTTTTGGTTAGCGATTTGGCTAATTGCTCGGATAACCTCGGACGTAGAGAATACTCGAATCAAGATATCCAGAAACAAAGATTGTTAGTTCTCGTTATTATAGTTTTTATTATGTTATTGGCTTTTACAAAAAACTAAATAATGCTCAAATTCTAACTTTCTTAAAAGATAAAACTTGGAGATTGGATAATGTTTATTTATAAAAAGAATAAGGAGTGATTGTGGCATCTTTTTTCTTCCAATATTTTCGCTAATAATAGCTCTCGCTAGCGGTTGCATAGTGTACTTTGCTCTTTACATTTTTTATATGCCTTTCAAAATAATCCTTCCAGCATCAATAATAATTTCTATTCTAGTTGGTGGTCTGGCTAGTTATTATACAGATAGAAACAATAATAATAATAATAGTAATAATAATCAAGTAATACCTAAGGACGGAGACAAGGTACAAGGAGAAGGAAGACAAGGAGTAAAAGAAGCATCTCCAGATCATCAATTTACAAACCATAACACTCAAAATATTAGAGGCCTATTATCACACGTCATTTTTGCTGTCGTCTATATTGCATTGTTAGTAATTTTAGTCATTTTCTTTGGGTTGAATTACAATAGTCCTTTTCAGAACGAATTGTTTGAATCTTGGCAACAATTCACAGCTTTTGACACGATGAAATTGGTCTCCGCTATTGCTTTGTCATTTTTCTTTCCCGGATATGCAATAATCAATATTATCTTTTTAGATGGAAAGAATAAGCAACTCAAGACACTACCGAAAATCTTGCTTGCCTATATTTTTAGCATAGCCATTGCAGGTTTTACAGTATATGTCACAGCGTTGTTGGGCTTTGCTGTTGCAGATGTAAAATTATCATTGATTTTAATCCATGTTACCATCCTTGTATTATTTTTGCAACAAGTTGGGATTACATCGTTTACAAGGATATTATCTAATAGCTGGAAGAGGAGGAGCGATACCGGTAATAGGAGTGGTAGTGGTAGTGGTAGTAGTGATAGTCGTCATTTTGACTCAGCAAAAATTCGTGGTTGTAGATTCACTCAGAGCCTACAGAACCTAGTTATCTTTGGATCTCTTCTTGCTTTAGTTATCCTGTCTACTTATGTTCTCTACAATGGAGTCATTGTTGGCGACCAATGGTTCCATCATGGGCGTGCACTTCAATTTATTTCTGGAGATTATAAGGCTATTGCACTTTCTGGTATTGATTTTCCATACCCTCCTCTTCTTTCTGCTATGCTATCGTCTTTTTTTGTATTAGCAGATGCTCCAACGGTGAATGGTTACGCTTCGCTTGGCTTTCTTAACATAGTATCTGTCTTTGCATTTTACTACTTTTTCCAGAACTGGACTCCTATTCGCAGAAAAAGGGCAGCTATCATGGCTGCAGTGCTATTTGTGCTGAGTTCAGGATTTGGTTGGATACATGCAACAAACACTTTTGTTGGTGATCCCGAGCCGAAGTCACAAGAATCAGCATTGCTGACAATACTAGCAGCAAGCAAGCAAACTTACGATATCAGATCACCTAGCACATTTCTTTTGGCCTCACATCCTGATGTTAGTACAGGCCTTCAGCTGATTGTGTTACCCGTAGGATTTGTGTTACTAGGATTACTAAAAGATGAGAAGATTAACCCAGTAAAGAAAAGTAACTATTATATTGTGATCATTTCAGCAATCGTAGCTCTTGGTATCTTTTCACATGACGAAATTTACTTCTTCATTATAATTGCATGCATACTTCCAATAATATTCGGGCTACGTGGTAAAGACTTCATTTACATTGGTATTCTGGCTGCCAATGGGGTTGCGATTCTTGCTAATTATGCATTACTCGAAGAGTATCTGAGTGTCACGGTAATTATGGGAATCCCTCTTATTGTTCTTAGTTTCCTTTTTGTAATCATTACATGGGCTGCCTACTCAAGTAGAGTTTTAGAAAAAGTATATCACTATATTGTTATCAATAGGACAGTTTTATCTAAACATCTATCGCCTCTCCATAGTCGCACTAAATTTACCTTATCAGTTGTTTTAGTTTCAATAGTTTTCTTTTTGTATACATTCAGTTATATAACTTGGGCAGAGCTTTCTGTTAGAGACATCGAAATTCAAATTTCAGAATTGTTTCCCCGTAATGTCCCATGGTACCTCTATCCTATGAAATTGGGATTGGCTGGGATACTGGGACTGTGTTTTATCTTATCATATATTTTTAGAAAGTTTGAAAAGGAAATTTTTGTTTCCGGAGTAATAATCATAGTTGCTATACTTACGGGACCGTATTATGATGAACAGCGCTTTAACAAATATGTTATGATTGGTTTTATTGGATTTGCGTCTCTATTAGTCTATGATCTACTTGTTTTTATAAATCGTAAATTTCGTTACAGAGATTTACTAAGTGGCGCATTAATAGGAGTTGTCGTCATATTAAGTTGCCTCTCGACATTGATGTTTGTCGGTTTCCAAGCGTCCTCTATAGAGACAAATAATTTAGATTTTCTTTGGGAAGGAAGGAGAAACTTTCCTTCATCTTCAGAACTTCATATGCTTCAGTTTTTGCAGAATAACAATACTGGAGCTACTAAATCACCTGAAATTTATAATATCGTTACATGGCCTAATGAATACCAGCTGAAGCAAGGCCTTATTGGTAAGTTTGAGGCCTTCTTAGGCGTGCCTATCCCTAAAATGTTGCAAAGTCCCTTAGCCCTTAATACATCCACACTGGAATCATTCTATAATCTATTGGCCACAAGTGATACTCGTTATATTGTGATTCCTTCTGTAAATAGTACTGATAAAGGTGATGTATTAAAAACATCAAGTAGAGTACCAGGTGTAGAGACACAACCAGGAAACGACGAAGAAGAAGGAAAAAGAGTGCACGAAATGAAGCAAATAGGAAAAGCAACTGATAATCTTGATTTCGCATTAGCAAATTTCCAAAAGATTTACCAAGACAATAATTTCACTATCCTGTCTGTTCCGAGCCGTCTAGCCCCACCGTATTCTACAGGAGATACTGCTATGATTCACTCCTGGGCTGATGATGTATCAACAATTTCCGATAACAAAAATGCCAAGATAACCTTGCCGTATAGAGGAGAATTTTTCAGTAAAATAGCTGATTCAGAATTTACAAAGTTTTCTGAAGATAAAAAAAGCATACTACTATATGCAGACAATAAAAGTCAAACTTTGTGGTCACAAGATATAGATTACAAAAACGGGAATTTTGATTATATAGAAGCCAAGTTTAGGGTAACAGATCAAAATAGAGACAAAGAACACAATGAATGCGGAATTGTTTGGGAAAATGAGGATGAAAAAAAATACTACGTACGAATCAGAGACGACAAATTAGAATTCTCAGAAACACCTGCGCCCAGAGACCGCTTTATTATCGAAAGCCGACAAGTAAAATTAAATGAAGGGGTTTCGTATTCTCTGAAATTAGCGTTTTCTGAAAATGCTCTCAGCGTATATGTGGATGATATACCTAGACTTCAAGTTCCAAGTGATCTTTACCAAGGAAATGAAGGCAACAATATCTCAAAGATCGGAATCAGGTGTTCTGGTAATACTGCAGAATTTGAACCGATCAAAATTGCTCAAAGGAGTCAATTGCCTAGCAGCAATGAATTGGGTAGTTTAGACGAAAAACAACAAACTTATCAATACTATTATCCTCTTTCTACTCTTGCTCTATCCGGTATAGAATACGATACTTTTTCGCCAAATGATCATTCTGTTTTCTCTAAAAACAATATAATTTTAACAACTAAAGTTATTGATGAATATTATGGCGATAACGACAGGATAAGCACGCTATTGGATTATGTGAAAAATGGTGGCAAACTTACTATAATAAGTACGGATAGTTCAATGGGTGGATGGGTTACAAAAGCCTTTGCCATCGAGTTTACTAACAGTAGTAACACTGAATTTAATAATATCATTGAATCAACAGAGCCAAAAGATCCTGTAAAATTGTCAGGGGCTACAATGGATATCAAGTCTACATCCTCTGACATCAGCGTAAAGTCATATTATCAAAAGAACAGTGAGAAAATATCTCCATTTACTCTTGAAAAGAGTCACGGCAAAGGTAAAATTATTTTAGTAAATGCTGCTGGATACTTTGATGCTATATCACAGTCACCTGAGAAACATTTCTTAAAACTTGCGGACTTTCCTAGACTAGTTGGCATAGAACCCAAACTTAGCACCGAAAATACCAAAGCGCCTATTGATTCAAATTATTATTTAGGAAACTTGAGAATTTCTGGAACTTCTACCATCAATGGGTCCTCTTTATTGTTACCTTCTGAGAATGAAGATATTTTCAACAATTATCGTGTGCAGGATATTTCAGTTCTGGCTGGTAATACAGAAGATGGCGACAAAGTAACTTTTTCCACAGAAGCCAACAATAACAATAACAATAACAATAACAACAATAGCAATAGCAATAACAACATCAGCCGGCACTCTGATGAATTTGAAGGCAAAAAGACAAATATCTTCAGAGATATAATCATGAACAATATAGAGATATACGGTCCGTATAATGCTACTATAAGATCATCCGGAACGTTAAATTTGCCATCGCCCTCCTCCCCATTGTCACAATCGAATTATGTGAGCCTGTCTATTCCTGCAGGCTTTGATTTGATATTGACAATAAACAATGATACGTATGCTAAAGTTACTATGGCAAATAGCACTGAAAAAACCATTAAACTTGCTGGTAATAACAGCAGCAGCAACAATAATGCTGATAGCAATTCTGGTTGGATTCAAATTTATTTTCATAACATCCGGCCTGATCATTCTCCTGCAAATTCTGTACCTATTTTGATGAAAAGACCAGAGATTAAAGCCTACGGGAATATAACTTTTGAATCCCTGTTCCAGGGGAAATATGACTTTGACTCATATAAAGGAGTAGAGGGCGGTCCATTTGAGACAAGAGAAGGTCCTATAAATCTTAGATTGGACTATGTCGATAGCTATCATAGCTCTTCTAAAAATAAACAGACGACGGATTACATTACGTATGTTGAACTGTCAAATATTGATGGGCTTTCAAAAAATGCAATAGAAGAACAAGAAAAACTAAGAATACCAGGAGATATATCAGATGCTGCAAAACAGAGTGGAATTCTAGTTCCGTGGAAAAAGGCGATAATTTCTAACGCCAGCATAGTCCTGGTATTGGTCTTATCTGCAGCAGCATTGCTCAGTATATTCCTATTGTGGCCCAAACTATATAGAAGAACTGGAGTCGGCAAACATCTTTAGTGTCAACGGATAATACACTGTTTTTTATCATCAACATGAATTCCAAACCTCTGGAATCGGCCTTCATGTAACCGACTTCGAAGCAGTAGAATTAATTCTAAATATTGCTCCCTCAATTTTGGAATTGTTATCCACCACGCAACCAGCTGCATCGGGATCACAATCAGAACCTTTTTGGAGAAGCGCAAGTACATACATATACCCATCCGGCCCTACCTGAATATCCATTATGCCCCCAGGACCTTGGGCGAATATTTCCGCTTTTGATCTATCTTCTTTATTTATATCTAACAATTTGTCTTTTAATAAATCAGCTGCTGACAACCCTGTCCTATTTTCATTTAGCTCAAAATGGTAAATGTATCCGTTATTAAAATCTCCTACAAAAATATCATTCTTATATTCTTCTCCTAACTTCGTTGAGTTAAAAAACTTGAGAGCAGTAGGCCCAACGGTTAAATTCCATACAAATTCAGGAACGCTGTATTTTCCTTTTCCATCAAAGTCAACCAAGTCCTCTGGATTTAAATCTGGTTCGCCTTTTTCCCCAGCTTCATTTTTCCAGAATCCCTGTACTTTGTTCCAACCACTATTAAATCCAGGTTCAACTAGATTTATTTCATCACCAAAGCTTGGACCATTTTCTGTAATCCACAAATTTCCTGTTACAGGATCGAAATCCATTCCAAAGCTGTTTCTTACACCATAAGCATAATAGAGGTTCAGAGGATACTCAGATCCGAGTTCTTTAGTAGCATTATCCATGACTGGTCCACCATCTTGGGTCATACGAAGTATGCCGCCTGTACCGTCAGGTTCTCGTCCCTCATTATTGTTTTGAGTCTTGGAATACATATTGGCTCCATAACGTCCGGTATCTCCAACGGAAACATATACATTTTTGTCAGGCCCTATCAGTATTTTTCCGCCATTATGAACATTATCGCCTATGGGCATGTCTAAGAGGAGTTTCGGCTTTGTGAATTGATCATTCATGAATTCATAACGATAAAGACGATTCCGGGACAAGGCATTGGGATCCATTGTATCACGATTCGAGGATTCACTAAAGTACAAAAAAATTCTTGCAGAGTTACCAATCTGCTTCTGTTCATTGTCTGCAATTGCTATGCCTGTTAAACCATTTTCACCGACTCCAGACACATTCAGATCGAGTAACGGCTCTTTTATTAGCTTACCCTCTGTAATTCTCCTTATAGTGCCTTCCTTCTCCAAAACTAGGATATCATTTGAACCTAGAAAGGTCATGGCAGTAGGAAAGTCTATGCCTTCAACTATAAGTTCAGCCTTAAGTTCAGGATTGTCTAATGTTAGTTTTGCATTTGAATCTTTTTCAAAAGTGCCACCCGCAGAAGAGTGAGCTATATTCACAATTATCAAGGAAATCGCAATGACAAAGTTGAGTAACCAACCAAGAGGCCTTGCCATGCAATACTGAGTAGCAGTTATTTCGTGTATATATAGTTGGATCTTCCCTGCCACAACCAGCAATGAGTCTATCCGTAACCCCAATACCCAGCAAGGATGTCTACCGATATTTCTATAGCCTAATGG
>OBLS010000764.1_pt1 | contig 12323 bp, 9 predicted proteins | sample 1519901 | NCBI WGS metagenome assembly OBLS01 (sample SAMEA3113585, study PRJEB22503) | soil metagenome
AGAGGGCGGACCGCCATAGTCGGCGGGCTCGCGGTGGTGGCGCTCGTGGCCACGGCGTGCGGTGACGACGACGACAGCTCGGCGGATGCCGGGACGACCGAGCCGGCCGCCGAGAGCGCCGACCAGCCGGAGGGCACAGCCATCCGGGTCGGCATCTTCATCGATGAGAGCAGCGTCCAGAGCGCGACCAACGCCGGCGTGCGGCCGGTGTTGGAGGCCTGGGAGGCGCACACGAACAGCGAGGGGGGCGTGGCGGAGCGTCCGGTCGAGCTGGTCTTCGAGGACACGCGGGCCGACGCGCCCACCGCAACGTCGATCGCGCAGGGCTTCATCGACGACGACTCGATCGACGCCATGGTGGTGTTCGACCCGTCGACAGAGGCCGCCGTGGGTGAGCTCGTCTCTGGCTCGGGCCTGCCGGTGGTCGGCGGCGTGGGCTACAACCCCACGGTCTGGGGCGCCCTGCCCAACTGGTTCGGGATCACCACCTCGTTCCCGAACGTCGTGAACGAACAGCTCATCTCCGCCCAGGAGGTGGGCGCGGAAGTCGTCGCCCAGGCGCCGTGCGCCGAGGTTTCGTCGTGCAAGGCGGCTGCCCCCGTCTTCGAGGCGGCGGGTGAAGCACTCGGCCTGCAGCTCAGCGGCAGCATCGACATCGCGAGCGACGCACCCAACTACACCGCCGAGTGCCTGCAGTTCATCGACGACGGCGCCGAGTTCATCCAGCTCGCCGTCAACCAGGCGACGGGGGTCCGCCTGGCCGCCGACTGCGAGCAGCAGGGCTACGAGGGCTGGTTCGGTGCATCGGCCGGGTCGGTCGGGCCGGAGCTCTACAGCGACGTCTCGCGGCTCACCGGGGGTCTCAACGCCTTCCCCTGGTTCGTCGACGCCGAGGCGGTGCAGCAGTTCCGAGACGTCATGGACGACCAGGGCGTCTCCGAGGACGAGTACGGCACCCCCGTGGCGACCGCCGCCTGGGCGACGATGGAGCTGTTCGGGACGACCCTCGACGCCAGCGCCGACACCCTGAGCGAGGACGTGACCCGCGACGAGGTGGTCGCCGCCTACGGCACGATCGCCGACGAGACGCTCGACGGGTTGCTGCCCCAGCCCATCACGTTCCAAGCCGACCAGCCGGCACCCCCCGTGGACTGCTTCTGGCTCTACACAGCCGAAGACGGCGAGCTCGCCGGCGACTTCGAACCCACCTGCCCGCCGCCGGAGCTCACCTCCGGCTGATCGACCTCGTGGGAGCGGTGCTCCGCACCGCTCCCACGCATCCCCGCTGACCGACCGCACGCCTGCCGACCCTTGGAGGGAGGGGCGATGACAGACTTCCTGCCCTTCATCGTGAGTGGCATCGCCACCGGGGCGATCTACGGACTGGCCGGCACCGGGCTCGTCCTCACGTACAAGACGTCGGGCATCTTCAACTTCGCCCACGGCGCCATCGCCACGGTCGGCGCCTACGTCTTCTACTGGCTCCACGTCGACCAGGAGGTCGACTGGACGATCGCCGCCGCCGTGAGCGTGCTCGTCGTCGGCCCGCTGATCGGCCTCCTCATGGCGCGCATCGCCGCCCGTCTCACGCCCCAGCGCACCGCGTTGAAGATCGTGGGGACCGTCGGTCTCGTGCTGGTCGTGCAGGCGTTGGCCACCATCAAGTACGGGTCGGCGACCATCCGGGTCGACCAGTTCCTGCCCGGCGGCACCGACTCGTTCCGGCTGTTCGGTGTGGTGGTCACCTACGACAAGGTGATCGTCGCGGCGGTCGCGCTGGTGGCTGTCGCGGCCCTGTACACATTGTTCCGGTTCACCCGGATCGGCATCGCCATGCGGGCGGTGGTCGACGATCCCGACCTGCTGGCGATGCAGGCGACCGATCCCCAGCGGGTCCGCAAGCTGTCGTGGGTGATCGGCTCGACGTTCGCCACGTTGTCCGGTGTGCTCGTGCTGCCCTTCGTCGGGCTGGACTCGATCCTGCTCACGTTCCTCGTCGTCCAGGCGTTCGGGGCGGCCGCCATCGGGGCGTTCGGGAGCATCCCGCTCACGTTCCTGGGTGGGCTCGTGATCGGGATCGCGTCGGACCTCTCGAAGAAGTACGTCCTCGACGTCGACTGGCTGTCGGGCCTACCGGCGGCGCTGCCCTTCATCGTGCTGTTCGGCGTGCTGCTGGTGCTCCCCAAGCGCAAGCTGGTGCCGCCTTCGCGGGTGGAGAACCGCGCGCCACCGCAGTACCGGGCCCCCGGTCTGGTGCGGTGGGGCGCCGCGGTGGTCGTGCTGGCGGCGCTGGCCTCGGTCCCGCAATTGGTCGGCGCCGACCTGGCCTTCTACACGACGGGCCTGGTCACGGTCGTGATGCTGCTGTCCCTCGGGTTGCTCGTGCGCACGTCGGGCCAGGTGTCGCTCTGCCACGCCGCGTTCGCAGCGATCGGCGCCGTGGCCTTCTCGCAGCTGACGGTCGATCACGGGTGGCCCTGGCTGGCCGCGCTCGTGGTCAGCGGCCTCATCGCCGTGCCCGTGGGGGCCATGGTCGCGATCCCCGCCATTCGCCTGTCGGGCCTGTTCCTCGCGCTGGCCACCTTCGGCTTCGGCATCCTCGTGCAGCGCCTGCTCTACGGCATGCCGTGGATGTTCACGCGGTTGGCCGAGGGACGGACGATGCCCCGCCCGGGGTTCGCCGACAGCGCCGAGGGCTACTACTACGTCGTCCTGGCGGTGGCCGCGCTCACCGGGCTCGCCATGGTGGCGATCCAACGGAGCCGGCTGGGCCGCGTCCTCCGGGGGATGTCCGACTCGCCGACGGCCGTGACCGCCATGGGACTGTCCGTCAACGTCTCCAAGCTGCTGGTCTTCTGCATCTCGGCGTACTTCGCGGGCGTCGGTGGCGCGTTGCTGGGCGTGTCTCGCGGCTTCGCCGTCAGCGGGGACCCGTTCTTCAACCCGTTCAACTCGCTGCTGCTGCTGGCCATGCTGGCTCTGGCACCGTTCGCCGAGCCGTGGTACGCGCTCATCCCCGCCATCGGGAGCGTGATCCCGGCCTACATCGACGGCGAGCACACCACGTCGTGGCTCAGCGCCGGGTTCGGGCTCTTCGCCGTGCTGGTCGCGGTCCAGGGCGGCCACCCGGCCATGCCCCAGCGGCTCCGCACCGTGCTCGATCGGGTCGGACGCCGCCGCCGCGCCGTGGCCGCTCCTCCCGTCGCGCCGGAGCGCGTGCCGGCGGCGGTGGCGGGCGACTCGAAGCCGGCGGGGCTCGTGGTCGAGGACCTACGCGTGAGCTTCGGCGGTCTCGTGGCGGTCGACGGCGTGAACCTGGCGGCGCCACACGGACAGATCACCGGGCTCATCGGCCCCAACGGCGCCGGCAAGACCACGATCTTCAACGCCTGTAGCGGCCTCAATCGCAGCTTCACCGGACGGGTGCTGCTCCACGGTGACGACCTGACACGAGCGGCCCCTGCGGCTCGGGGCCGACGGGGTCTGGGCCGCACGTTCCAGGTGGTCGAGCTGTGCGACAGCCTCACCGTGGTGCAGAACGTGATGCTCGGCCGGGAGGCGAGCCTTGCGGGCGCAGGTGTCCGCAGCCAGGTCCTGTCCTCGCCGAGCCAGCGCCGCGACATCGAGGCCGCCGCTTCGGGGGCCATCGAGCTATGCGGCATCGCCGACCTCGCCGACCAGCAGGCGGGCGCGCTGTCCACCGGCCAGCGGCGGCTGGTCGAGCTCGCCCGCTGCCTCGCCGGCCCGTTCGACGTGCTCTTGCTGGACGAACCCTCGTCGGGGCTCGACTCCGGGGAGACCGCGCGGTTCGGCGACATCGTCGTGCAGGTCGTGCAGGATCGCGGAGTCGGCATCCTGCTGGTCGAGCACGACATGGACCTCGTCATGCGCGTGTGCAGCGAGATCTACGTCCTCGACTTCGGCGAGCTGATCTTCGCAGGCAGTCCGGAGGAGGTCGCCGCCAGCCCGATCGTCCGGGCCGCTTACCTCGGCGACGAGGGGGTCATGGAGGCGGTGGGCGGAGGCTCGGCCGCCAACGCCGGATTGGCAGAGGGGGTGACGGCATGACGACAACTGCGACCGCCGCGCTGCGATCGAACGGCGCCGAGGCGCCTGTGCCGACGCTCGAGCTCGAGGGGGTCGACGCCGGCTACGGGCAGACCACCGTGCTCCGCGACGTCTCGCTCACCGTGCCCGCCGGCGCCGTCGTCGCCCTGCTGGGGCCCAACGGCGCGGGCAAGACGACCCTGCTGCGCGCGGTGTCCGGCTTCGTCACCGTGACCCGAGGAGCGATCCGCCTCGGCGGCGCCGAGATCACCCGGACCAAGCCCCACCGCCGGTTCGCCGCCGGGCTCTGCCACGTCCCCGAGGGTCGCGGGGTGTTCCGCGGCCTCACCGTTCGCGACAACCTGATCATGCAGGCGCCCAAGGGACACGAGGCCGAGGCCATCGCACGCGCGGCCGAGGCCTTCCCGATCCTGGGGCAGCGCCTCGGACAGCAGGCGGGGACGCTCAGTGGGGGACAGCAACAGATGCTGGCCGTCGCAACTGCCTACGTGCGCAACCCGTCGCTGGTGCTGGTCGACGAGGCCTCGCTCGGACTGGCGCCGATCGTGGTCGACGAGATCTTCGAGTTCATCGGCCAGCTGAAGGCACGGGAGACGTCGTTGCTCATCGTCGACCAGTTCGTGGGCCGGGCGCTCGCACTGGCCTCGACCGCCTATGTGATGCGCAGAGGCGAGATCGTCTACGCCGGCGGCGCCTCCGAGCTGCTCTCGTCGGATGTCTTCGACACGTATCTCGGCGGTTAGCGATCCCGGGCGGCTGATGGCGGTCGACGGCCACGAAGTGAGGCCGGGGGTGCGCCGGATCCTGCTCAACCGGCCCGACCGGCTGAACGCCATCGAGGGAGCGTCACGGGTGCCGTGAACGACATCGCCGAGCTCGACCGCCGCATCGAGCAGCTGCTTGCCGAGCACCCCCCGATGGACACCAAGCCCGCGACGTTCCTCGGGGCCCAGTTCGACGCCGGGCTCGCCTACGTCCACTTCCCCGAGGGGCACGGCGGGATGGGACTGGCCCCCGGGTTGCAGAGGCACGTCGACGGCCGGCTCTTTGCCGAGGGTGCGCCGAGCGCGTTCAGGGGAAATCCGATCGGCTACGGCATGGGGGCGCCCGTCGTGGCGACCTTCGGCAGCGACGAGCAGAAGCGCCGCTACCTCCGCCCCTTGTTCGCCGGCGAGCACATCTGGTGCCAGCTGTTCTCCGAGCCGGGCGCCGGCTCCGACGTGGCCTCGCTCGCCACGCGGGCCGTGCGCGACGGCGACGAGTGGGTCGTGTCCGGGCAGAAGGTGTGGACGTCGCTCGCCCACATCGCGCGCTACGGACTGCTGCTGTTGCGCACCGACCCGTCGGCGCCCAAGCACGCGGGGCTGACCTACTTCGTGCTCGACATGCAGGCGCCCGGTGTCGACGTGCGGCCATTGCGGCAGATGACCGGCGAGGCCGAGTTCAACGAGGTGTTCCTCGACGGTGTCCGGATCCCCGACGCCGAGCGCCTCGGCGCCGTCGGCGACGGCTGGGCGGTGGCAATGGCCACCTTGATGTACGAGCGCTTCAACACGGGCGACGAGGCGCCCCGCGGGTCCGGGTCGATCTCGCTGGCGCTACGCGAGTGGCGCGCTCGGCCGGACAAGATCTCGCCGGCGGCGATCGCGCAGCGTGATCGACTGGTGCGGGCCTGGGTCGACGCGGAGGTCCACCGGCTCACAAGACTCCGCGCGGCCACCCAGCGGCAGCAGGGCGTGCCCGGACCCGAGGGCTCGGTCGGAAAGCTGTCCATGGCGACCGTCAACCAGGCCACGCTCGATGTCACCGTCGGTCTGCTGGGCGCGCACGGGATGCTCTACCCGTCGGGTTACGAGATGACGAGGCCCGAGACGATGGGGCTCGACCTGGGTCGCGACGCGCAGCGCACGTTCCTGCGGGTGCAGGCGAACTCGATCGAGGGCGGAACCTCCGACATCATGCGCACCATCCTCGGCGAGCGCGTGCTCGGCCTGCCGGGTGAGCCGAGGGTCGACAAGGACCTGCCGTGGGCCGACGTGCCGAGGTCGTAGCGCCCAAGGCCGACGCCGCCGACCTCGCCGCCAACTGCTCGCCCAGGCAGGTTCGTCCTGAGTCAGCGTGTCAGCGTTCCGCCGCGCTCGATCCGCCCCCCGGCTCGACTCTCGGCGTGGGGGCGCCGCGGCGGAGGTGGGCGATGAACCGTTCCAGGTCGGCGGGTGGCTCGACCGGCACCTCGCCGTAGCCCTCTGCGTCCCAGAACTCGCGCCAGGTGGGGAACGCCTCGTGGAAGCTCTCCTCGACCCAGTCGCGCCCCGGCCAGCGGACCTTGCGGGAGCCGTGGAGCGGCGGATCGGTGATGTCGGACTCGTACCAGAACAGCGGCGTCCTCCGGGCGAAGTACCAGCGACCGCCGCGGCGCTCGTAGCGGTCGAGGTAGGCCATCATCTCGATGATCCACGTCGACTCGGTCTCGAGGTCGTTGCGCGAGTAGACGACACCGGCGGCCACGTCGGGCGTATCGAACTCGATGACGTGGCCGGCGACTCCGTGGGCCGTGCCGAGGTGATCGCCGCGGAGCTGGTCGTCGTACCAGCGCTTGAGCGCCTGGCGGCCCCGCTGCTTCCCGGGGACCCCGATGTCGTCGACGAACAGGTTCACGAGCGAGTCCCAGTCCCGCATGTCGAGTGCGAGCGCGTACCGGGCCGGGAGCTGACGGATCTGATCGAGCGACTCGAGCCGGTCGATGCGGGCGGCCAGGTCGTCGAGCGAGGACGTGCTGGCGACGGGATCGATGGCGGCGGGGTCGATGGCGGCCACGGTGTTGCTCCTCGGTCGTGCCGGCTGTCTGCGACAATCCTATAATTGAATCAGCTAAGATGCTCAATGGTCACAGCATCGAGCAGAGCGGGGGACGCTGACCCAAAGGGGAGTGTGAACAACGAGGCGGGTCTCGATGGCAAGGTTGCCGTGGTCACCGGTGCGGGTCGCGGGATCGGGCGGGCCCATGCGCTGGCCCTCGCCCGCGCCGGCGCCGCGGTCGTCGTCAACGATGTGGGCTGCGCCCCGGACGGTCGGGGCGCGGACGCGGAACCCGCCCAGGCCGTTGTGGACGAGATCGAGCGGGACGGCGGTGTCGCGGCCGCCGATACCGGCGACATCGGGTCGCTGGCGGGCGGCGCCGCGGTCGTCGCTGCCGCCCTGGACCGCTTCGGGCGGATCGACATCATCGTCAACAACGCGGGCATCGTGCGCCGGGCAGACGTCACCGACGCCGACGGCACGGCTCTCGACCTGATGCTCGCGGTCCACCTCAAGGGCACGCTGGGAACCACAGCGGCGGCGCTCCCGAGGCTTCTCGAGCAGGGCTGGGGCCGGATCGTCAACACCGTGTCCGAGGTCGCGCTACGCCCGGGACCAACCGGGGCCGGCTACAGCATCGCCAAGGCCGCGGTGTGGTCGGCCACGCTGGCGACCGCAGAGGCCGTGCGGGGCACCGGTGTCACCGTCAACGCGATCTCGCCTGGTGCGGCCACCCGGATGTCGGCCGGCTCGCTCGATCCTCGGTTCAGTGCCGACGAGCTCGATCCGGTGCGGGTCGCGGCGGTGGTCGCCTGGCTGGCGTCGGACGCGGCGAGCGACGTCACCGGCGCCGTCGTGCATGTGGCAGGTGGCCACCTTCGGGAGTACCGGGTCGATCGCGTCGTGGACACCTCGCTGGTCCGGCGGATCGCTGCCGCGGTACGGGCCTGACCGTTCAGTCCCGCGGGTCGTCGAACGCCTGTCGCATCCGCAGCAGACGGCTGCGTGTGCCGTCGAGCCAGGCGTCGTAGTCGGTCGCCTTGCGCACGAACGACTCGCCGACCCGGGGGTGGGGGAGGATGAGGAACCGCTCATCGTCCATCGCCTCCACGACCAGCGCCGCGACATCCTCGGGCATCAGCACGTCACCGAGCAGTCCCTCGAGGTCGGGTGGAGGCCCCGTCGCCCGATCGTCGGGGGAACGGCCCATCATCCCGGTGTAGACCGCGTTCGGGCACAGGCACGACACCCTCACACCGAGGTGGCCGTAGTTCAGCGTCAGCCACTCGGCGAATCCCAGCGCGCCGTGCTTGGTCAGGGTGTAGCCCGGGCCCGACGGCCCGGTGATGAGCGCCGCCGACGAGATCGTCTGTAGGAGGTAGCCCCTGCCCCGCTCCACCATGCCCGGCACCACCGCCTGGGCCGCCCAGACGTGCGCCAGCAGGTTGACGTCGACGATGCGGCGCCACGCGTCGGGTGGCTGGCCGAGCTGCCCGGGCGCCGGGTCGGAGTAGCCGGCGTTCGAGCAGAACACGTCGACCGGGCCGAAGGCCGCCTCGGCTGTTGCCACCAACGCGGCGACCTGGCCGGGGTCGGCCACGTCACATGGCAGGCCGAGCCCGCCGACGCCCTCGGCCACCCGCACCGCCCACTCCTCGTCGAGATCGGCGACCACGATGCCGCGGGCGCCCTCGGCCGCGAACCGCTCGGCCAGGGCCCGCCCGATGCCACTGGCGCCGCCGGTCACAACGGCGCAGGCATCCTCGAGCTTCATGCCGACCTCCCCGTTTGTCTATCTATGTTAACCTATTAATTCACCACTCAGAGTCGGGAGGGATCCGTGGGTGCGCTCGACGGCAAGACCGCGATCGTTACGGGGGCGGGGCAGGGAGTCGGACGCGGCATCGCTCTCGCCCTCGCGAGCGGCGGTGCCAATCTCTGCCTCGCCGGACGCACGGAGTCGAAGCTCACGGCCGTGGCGGCCGAGGTCGAAGAGCGAGGTGCCAAGGCGATAGCGGTCGCGTGCGACGTGAAGCGCTTCCAGGACATCGACCGCTGCATCGACGAGACGCTCCGGGCCTGGGGCGGCATCGACATCCTCGTGAACAACGCCCAGGAGTCGCCCATGGGCTCGATCCTCGACGTGGCGGACGAGGACCTCCAGGCGGGCTGGGAGTCGGGGCCGCTCGCGACCTTCCGCTTCATGCGCCGCTGCCATCCCCACTTACGCGACGGCGGGGTGATCATCAACCTCGGGAGCAGCGCGTCCGTCAACCCCAACGCGGCCGGCCGCGGCGTGTACGGCGCGCTCAAGTCGGCCACGCAGTCCCTCAGCCGCACAGCCGCCGTCGAGTGGGGGATCGACGGCATCAGGGTGATCGCGATCCTGCCGGCGGCGACGAGCCCGTCCGCCGAGTCGTTCGCGCAGGCCCACCCCGAAGAATTCGAGCGCAGCCTGGCCACCATCCCGCTCCACCGGCTGGGCGATCCCGAGACCGAGATCGGCTCGGTGGTGGCCTTCCTCTGCGGCGCCGACGCCGGCTACGTCACCGGCGCAACGATCCCGATCGACGGCGGCCAGGCCTTCTTGCGCTAGCCGTCGCCGAGGCTGCCGAGCACGGGGCCGTTGTGTTCGCCGAGTCGCGGGCCGGTGGCGGTTACCGGCCGCGCGTGGGGAGCCGCCGGCTCGAGTGCCCCTGGCGGCGAAGCGGGCAGCAGGACAGGACCCGCCAGGTAGCTTGCGACGCCCGCCAGAGACACGTCGAGCAGCCAGCGCCCTCCGGCCGCCAGAGCGTCGAGGGCGGCGGCCGCGGCGACCAGGCCGGTCGTGGGATCGGCGATGGCGTCGGCGCAGAAGCAGGGCCCGTGATCGTCCGCGGCGACGAGCCCGCCGGATACGGCGGCGTCGTCGCCGAAGGCGACCCGGTCTCGCGCGGGACCGGTGCGGCCATGCCCGGTGATCGACAGCCAGACCCGTGGTCCCCCGGCCGCGACCACGCGCGCGGCGTCGAGTCCTGCCTGTTCGAGCGCACGGGGGCGGGAGCCTTCGATGACCACGTCGGCGCGGGTCACGAGGCGGCGGAGCGTCGACCAGCCGTCGGGGCTGGTGAGGTTGAGCGCGACGCCGTGCTTGCCGCCGTTGAGGAGGTGGAAGAACTCGCTGGGGCCGCGGCGGCTGCCGTCGGGGCGTCGGGTCGACTCGACCTTGACGACCCGGGCGCCGGCGAGGCGCAGCACGTTGCCGCACAGGGGCCCGGCCCAGAGCGACGACAGGTCCACCACGGTCGTGCCGGCGAGCGAGGCCGGCCCCGAGGCGGGCCCGCCGAGGGACGTCGCTTTCAGGGGGAGCGGGGCGAGCGGGGCGGGCGCCGTCGGGTGGGTCACCGGCCCGGTGGGCAGGACCGCGACGGGGAGCCCCAGCAGCCAGGCCCGTTCGGCCACGCCGGCGGCCGCATGGCGCCCGATCTCGGCGGCGACACGAGACCACGTGGCGGTCCCGGCCGCAGTCTCGGCCCCGTCGGCATCGGCCGCGGTGTCGGCGACGTCGGTGGCGGCGTCGACGCCGAGCCAGGCCGGGAGAAGCTCGACGTCGGAGGGACGGGCCAGCGAGACGGCGACCCACCCGTCGGCCGCTCGGACTAGGCGAGTCGCGCCGCCGCAGCTCGTGTCGCCGCGGCGTCGCAGCCCGGCGATCGCGGCGCGTTCCCCGAGCAGCGCGAGCGGGTCGAGCCGGACCTCGTCGCCGAGCCGGGCCGAGCGATCTCGGATCAGGTCGGCGACGGCGACCAGGGGCGACACCAGCCGATCGGGTGGCCCGAGCGGTGGGCCGTCGGCTCGTCCGGTCAGCGCCATGGCGCCGCTCGCGGCCCAGGCGGTGATCGCCGCGTGGTCCTCCTCGGTCTGCGCGGGGCGACGGGTCGGCGGCGGCACGCGCGAGCATGATTGCCCGGCCCGCACCGGCTGGCACCACGAGATGCGTCCCCGCCCCCTCACCGCGACCGAGCTCGTCGACCGGCTGGCCGTCCCCGAGCCCGCCGACCAGCTCGCCACACCGCTGGACCGAGTGATCGTGGTCGACCTCGACGCGACCGAGGGGTACCGACGGTCAGGCGTCGATGCCGCCGGCGGCGCGACCGACACTGCGGGCGGGGACGGGGCCGCAGCGGCACTGGCCACGCTGCCCGCAGTGGTCGTGGGCACCTCGAAGCGCCGGGACCCACCGCCCCGCCTCCCCGGCGCCGCGCTCGTCGACCTGGTCGTAGCGCCCGGCGGTCCCGAGCTCGACGCGGTGCTCGCCACCGTCGACGCCAATCCCCAGGCCTCGACCGCCCTGGCGCTCGTGCTGCGGGGCGGCGGGGTTCGGTCGCTCGCCGACGGCCTGCAACTCGAGTCCGCGGTCTACGGCACCCTGCAGGCCGGCCCGGAGTTCGCCCGGTGGCGCGCCAGCCGGCCGGTCAAGACTTCGCGTCCCGCCGAGAAAGGCCCGGCGGTGCTCGTCGACCGATCCGGCGACGCGCTCGATGTCGTGCTCAACCGCCCGTCGGTGCGCAACGCCCTCGATGCCCGCATGCGGGACGACCTCGTGGCGGCCCTCGCGGTCGCGGCGCACGACCCATCGATCGCGCAGGTCCACCTCCACGGCGCCGGCCCGGCGTTCTGCGCCGGCGGCGATCTCGACGAGTTCGGGACGCGCCCCGACCCCGCGACCGCCCACCTTGTCCGCATGACTCGCAGCCCCGCCCGGACGCTGGCGGGCCTTGCCGAAAGGGTCGTCGCCCATCTCCACGGCGCCTGCATGGGCTCGGGCATCGAGTTGCCCGCGTTCGCGGCTCGCATCGTCGGCAGGCCCGACACGGTCATCGCGCTGCCCGAGGTGCGGCTCGGCCTGATCCCGGGCGCCGGCGGCACGGTCAGCCTCCCGCGCCGGATCGGCCGCCACCGCACAGCCCGGCTCGCGCTCACGGGACACCACATCGACGCCCCGACCGCGCACGCCTGGGGCCTCATCGACGAGATCGAAGCGCCCTGACCGGATCAGCACGGCGCGGCGTCGATGAACTCGAGCGATCGGCTGATGCAGGTGAAGTCACGCGGCGCGCCGAAGTGGTCGACGTGGCGCAGGATCACCAGCTCGGCGTCGGGCAGCGCCGCCACGAGCCGGTCGGCCGGTCCGGCGAAGTCGCCGTCGCCAAGCACCACCAGCACCGGGCACGTCACCCGGGCGAGGTCGGCCTCGTCGAGCCGACGTACGGGCCGGCGAAGGAACGTCGCCAGCGCGGCCGGGTCGTTGCCCGTCGTGCGTGCCACCCGCACGAAGAGCTGGACGCCGACGTCGTCGGAGTCGTCGCCGGCCTCCAGGGCGCGGGCGAGGGGCTCCTTGCCGTCGACGCGAAACACGCCATCGCCGAGACCGATCACGACGAGCTTCCGGAACCGCGCCGGGTCGTCGGCCGCCA